>Ga0210391_10000065_pt1 | contig 121494 bp, 116 predicted proteins | sample IncBWC12OmetaG_FD_160573 | JGI IMG/M metagenome (GOLD analysis project Ga0210391, IMG submission 160573) | Forest soil microbial communities from Barre Woods Harvard Forest LTER site, Petersham, Massachusetts, United States - Inc-BW-C-12-O ...
GGCGGCACATCACACTTAAGGCAGATCGGATATCCGACACTGCGCAAGGGTACCGAGGTTCGCGCTGCCTCGCAGCTGCTATTTTTGTGACAAGAGCCTGAAAGCGTGGCCGCCGCTAGCGGAGACAGGACGCCCACCGCCCGCAGTGATGTCGTGTCTATTCTGATTTCAATCAATGAGTTACGAGATCGGATCAGGTGCGCTCGGCGGGATCAAACAACCTCTGGTGCTCGAGGATGGCGTACCGATCGGTCATTCCGGCGATGTAGTCGGCGACGGCTCGCGCACGACCGGTCGCCCCAAGCTCGCCCTCCAGTTGTGTCACGGACTCCTGGTGTTCCGGGGGCATCAGCTTCGGGTCATCGACAAAGGTATCGAACAGTCGGGTCAGCACCAGCCTCGCCTTGGAGGTCATTCGCAATACTTTGTAGTGCCGATAGACGCGTTGATTGAGAAACTGTTTGAGCTTCAGCTGCTCGCGGGCCACTTCGGTGCTGAACCCGATCAGGGGCTTGGAACGTGCGCGCACCTCGGCGGGCGACGCTGGCGCCGCCTCACGCAGATTGTCGCGGGTGGTGCGGATCAGATCGCTGACCACGTGGTTGATGACGCGTCGGATGGTTTCATGAATGACCTTGCGCAACGGCAGGTCGGCGTACTGGGCCAGTACTTTGCGGTGCTGGGTTGCGAACAGTTCGACCTCGCTTAGATCATCCAGTGTGATCAGCCCGGCACGCAGACCATCGTCGACATCATGATTGTTGTAGGCGATCTCGTCGGCGAAGTTCGACAGCTGCGCCTCGAGGGAGGGCTGGCGGCGGCGAATGAAGCGCTCACCGAGTTCGCCCAGTTGCCGGGCGTTACGCAGTGAACAGTGCTTGAGGATGCCCTCGCGGCATTCAAACGTAAGGTTCAGACCGTGGAAGTCGGCATAGCGATCCTCGAGTTCGTCCACCACACGCAATGACTGCAGGTTGTGCTCGAAGCCGCCGAAGCGGCGCATGCAGGCATTGAGTGCGTCCTGACCGGCATGACCGAATGGGGTGTGTCCCAGGTCGTGCGCCAGGCAGATCGCCTCGGCCAGCGTCTCGTTGAGGTTCAGGGCGGCGGCAATGGAGCGCGCGATCTGCGCCACTTCCATGGAGTGGGTCAGGCGGGTGCGATACAGATCACCCTCATGATTGACGAATACCTGGGTCTTGTAGACAAGCCGGCGGAACGCGTTGGAATGGATGATGCGATCGCGATCGCGCTGATACTCACCGCGAAACTGCGGCGGCGGCTCCGCAAAACGGCGGCCGCGCGACTCGGATTCTGCCGATGCGTACGGGGCGAGGCCCGATGTCTGGCGCTTGAGGCGTGGCACGATCAGCCGAAGTAGGCGGTCAGGGTGGTTTGCAGCGCCTCGGCCGGGTAGTCTGCGGTCACGAGCGCCGCACCGATTCGCTTCAGCAGCACGAAGCGCATGCGCCCCGCCTTCACTTTCTTGTCGATCTTCATATGCTCGAGCGCGGCTTCCGGGGAGACATCCGGCGCCGCGATCGGCAGCCCCACCCGGTGCAGCAGCGCACGCAGCCGGGCCACGTCCGCATCGGTCAGGTAGCCGCATTCGCGGGACATCGCCGCCGCCATCAGCATGCCCGCGCCGACCGCCTCGCCATGCAGCCAGCTGCCATAGCCCGTCGCGGATTCGATCGCATGCCCGAACGTATGGCCCAGGTTCAGCAAGGCGCGATCACCGCGCTCACGCTCATCCTTGCCGACGATTTCCGCCTTGACCTCGCAGGAGCGGCGGATGGCATGGCTCAGTGCCTCGGCATTGCCCGCCAGCAGCCTATCCACATTGACCTCGAGCCAGTCAAAGAACGCCGCATCGTGGATCAGGCCGTACTTGATGACCTCGGCGAGTCCCGCGCGCAGCTCCCGGGGCGGCAGGGTGGCGAGGGTCTGGGTGTCAGCGATCACCGCGACCGGCTGATGGAAGGCGCCGATGAGGTTCTTGCCGCCGGGATGGTTCACGCCGGTTTTGCCGCCGACGGAGGAGTCCACCTGCGCCAGCAGCGTGGTCGGAACCTGGACAAAGTCGACGCCGCGCTGGTAGCAGGCGGCCGCAAATCCCGCCATGTCGCCCACTACACCGCCGCCGAGGGCGACCACGGTGCTGTCCCGCGCCAGGCGATTGGTGACCGCGACATCCAGGATCCGCGACAGTGTCGCGAGTGTCTTGTACGACTCGCCATCCGGCAAAATGGCTTCGACGATGTGCCGATCCTTCAGCCCCTGCTTGAGCGCGGCGCCGTAGAGCGGCGCGACGGTCGTATTGCTGACCAGCAGGACCGTTCCGTGCGGGATGTGCGTGTCCAGCAGTGCGGCATCGTCGAGCAGTCCCGGGCCGATCAGGATCGGATAACTGCGCTCGCCCAGTTCAACCGTCAACGTATTCACGATGGCGGCAATTATAGGGCTTTCATCGCACCTGCGACCGGGAAACCCAGGCCCTTGATGATCTCCTCCGCGACCGCCTGGATCTTGCGGCCGTCGGTCCCGACCTTCAGGTCGGCGACCGCGCTGTACAGCGGTTCACGCTCGGCCATCAGCTGACGCAGCTTCGCCTCCGGATCCACATTGGCAAGCAGCGGCCGATGCCGGGCATGGCTCACCCGGTGCGCCTGCTGTTCGACGGAGGTCATCAGGTACACCACGCAGCCGCGCTGCGACAGCAGTGCCCGGCTCTCGGGCAGCAGGATGGCGCCGCCGCCAGTCGCCAGGACCAGCGGCTCGAGCGCAGTCAGCGCCTCGATGGCTTCCTTCTCCCGCTGCCGGAATCGCGGTTCGCCTTCCTTCTCGAAGATGTAGGAGATATCAACGCCCGTGCGCTTTTCGATCTCCGCATCGCTGTCCAGGAACGGCGCATCCACCATGCGCGCCAGGATGCGGCCCACGGCACTCTTGCCGGAACCCATGGGTCCCACGAGGTAGATGTTGCGCTTGCCGAGCATGCCCAAGGATAACCGGCTTCATCGCCACTGGCGCATGCGGGCCTTGGAAATAGAACGGCCGCTCGAAGCGGCCGTTCCTCTGTCTGCTTCCTGCCAACCGCGGTCAGTTGGGGTTCAGGCAGGTGTTGGCAACACCATACGGGCTTACCACGCCCGGCGGATCCGTGGTGGCCGTAGTGAGGTCCGACGCCAGTATCGGCAGCCAGAACTTGGTAGTCGTGCTGCTCTGGGTGCCCTGGACGGTCGCCGAGGCAGTCACTTCGACCGCAACCCACAGGGCATGGTCCTGCGGATACAGAATGCTGACTCCGGCCGTGCCATCTGTTCCGGTAGTGGCGGACTGATTGAGCGTGACGCCGCCATAGGTGCCGGTGAGAATGGCGGTGTTGGCCACCGAGCCCGGGTCCAGAACGCCGTTACCGTTGTAGTCCTCGCCGGGATCGAGCACGCCATTGCCATTCGTGTCCTCAGTCTGGCACCCGTTGACACCACCCAGCTGGAAAAGGTCCGGATCGCCCGAACCGGTTGCAATCGCCTGAGTCCACGGCGAGCCGCTGACCCAGTGGCCCTTGGCATATCCCAGCGAGCGCACCGAGAAGGTGATGAGCAGGTTCTGGACCGGATTGCCCGAGGCATCCACCGCCTGAACGGTAAACGGCATCAGGAATTGTGTCGGACTGTAGATGAGAATCGTATTGCCCGTTCCGAGGGACAGAAACACGGCCTGGCCGCCCACGGTCAGGGTCGTCTGCGCCGTGATCGCGGTGTTCTGCACCGTCGCCGTGACCTGCACGCCATTGGTCGCGCTGGCGGTGTTCGTGGCGGTATAGATGGCCGTAGCCTGACCCTGCCCATTCGTCAGCGCCGAGGCAACCGACAAGGACCCCTGGGTGGTGTCATGGAGGAGGAAGTTAACGGTCTGATTCGGCACCAGGTTGTCATTGGTATCGCGCACCGTTGCCGTGAGCGTGCTCTGACCGCTTAGGCCCACAACGTCGGGGCTGGCCTGAAGCGAGACTGTGGCGGCCGTCGTGGCGATGAAATCCACGATCACAGTGGTTGAGACGTTGGTATCCGTGGTCGCCTGGATGGTCGCAGGCCCCGCCGAACTCGAGTCGATGGTGATCGATGCCATGCCGTTGGCACCTGTTACCGCGGTTGAGGCGGAGACCGTGCCGCGCGTGGCGGCAAAAGAAATGGTGTGGCCGACAACCGGATTGCCGCTGCCATTGGTCCATTTCACGGTGACGGTGTTGTTCGTGCCGATGGGAATCTGCGCATTGGCTGTCGGAGCGGTGATGGAAAACGACTGCGAGCTCACCGTAATGGAAGCGGTCGCACTCTGGCCCAGCACGGTCCCCGTGATGGTGTCCGCGCCGCTGGCAGTGCCCGTGAAGTTGAAGGTCGCCTGCCCGGTTGCTGAAGTGATCACTGAAGCCGGAATGGTATTGCCATTGGCGGATGCCAACGTGATCGTTTGTCCGGCAATGCCGGCGCCGCCCGAATCCACCAGCGCGACCGTGAATGTCCCGCTTTGACCCAGCACGAGATTAGCAGGGCCGTTGATAGTCAGTGAAGTGCCGATGACGGCGACGTTGATCTGCGCCGTGCTGGAACCGGAAGTAGCGGTCACCGTGATGGTGCGGTTCTGGTAGCTGCCCAGGCCCGCACTCAACTGCACAACCGCCTTGCCGTTCGCGTCCGTGGTCGCCGGGGCACCGGTGATCACGCCCGAGTTGGCCGAGAAACTGACCGTCGCGCCGCTGATGGCGTTGTTGTTGGCATCGAGCAGAATGGCGGTGATGTTGGCCGTGGTGGAGCCATTGGATGCGATCTGGGGCAGGCTGGTCGATAGCGCCAGGGTCTGCTGCGTGGTGGCCACGGTGACCGTCGTCTTGCCGGTCGCACTGCCGGACGTCGCGGTAATCGTGACCAACGTGCCGGCGGCGACTCCCGTCGCGGTGAGCGTTGCGGTCGCCTGACCTGAGGCATTGGTCTCGGCGTCAGTTATCGCAAGGGTGCCGGCACTGGTCGCAAAGGTCACCATGGCGCCCGTCACCGCGACATTGTTCTTGTCCGTCGCCGTAACCGTGATGGTCGCGGTCGATCCATCCGGAGCCAGCGTCGGCACGCTCGAGCCCACAGTCAGGGTCGCAACGCTCAAGGCGCTCGCGCCGCTGCCGCTGTTTGAGGTGACGAAGGCATCGCCACCGCCGCACCCCGCGAGGGTTGCCGCGAGGCACAGCAGCGCCAGACTTGACCAGAATTTACTCATGTCTCACCTGAAAGTTCGTTGCGGTATAGACCCCTGTGACGACGCAGACCATCAGTAGACGCTCACGCCTTCATGAAGGATCTTGGGTGTCACGAAGACCAGGAGCTCGTCCTTGTCGTTGGTCTTGGTGGTGGTCTTGAATAGATTTCCCAGAATCGGGATATCGCCCAGGTAGGGCACCTTGGTCTCATCGACGCGGTGCTGCGTCTGCAGGATGCCGCCGAGGACCACGGTCTGGCCGTCGCTGACCAGCACCTGCGTGGTGATGTCCTGGGTATCGATGCTCGGCACGTTCACGCCGCCTGATGCCACGACTACCTGACCGACGGTGTCCTTCCTCACATCGAGGTCAAGGATAATGCGGTTGTCAGGGGTGATCTGCGGCGTCACTTCCAGTGACAGCACCGCATCCTTGAACGAGATGGAGGTCGCGCCGCTCGACGCCGACTCCTGATACGGAATCTCGGTACCCTGCAAAATCTTGGCCTGCTTCTGGTTGGCCGTGATGACGCTGGGCGAGGAGATGATGTCCGCGCGCGTCTCGGTCTGCGCCGCCGACAGCTCCAGGTCGAGCAGATAGTCGGAGCCGAGGATGCCGAGGGCAATGCTGCCGGCCGGGCTTGAAACCGGCAGGTTGACGTTGTAACGCGTCGGCGCATTGGTGCCGGTAGGGATGGTGACCGGGAACGTTGAGCCGGTGCTGGTCAGATTGGTCAGGGCGGATGAGACGATCGTGTCCACGCCCGCGGCCGAACCGGAAGTCGTCACCAGGCCATTGGCGCCGTTCTTGTTGATGCCGTTGAAACCCAGCACCGCACCCAGTTCGCGCGTGAAATCATTGTTCACGATGACCAGGCGCGCTTCGATCTTGACCTGCCGGACCGGAATATCGAGGGTGGTCACCAGGCGGCGGATGTCCTCGAGCCGATCAGACGTATCCTGCAGCAGCAGGGTATTGGTCCGGGCGTCCACCGAGACATTGCCGCGCGGCGACAAGAGCGAGCGGCCCGTCGACTTGATAAGGGTCGCCATGTCGGCGGCCTTGGCGTAGTTGACCTGCAGGAACTCCGAGCGCAGCGGCTCCAGCTCCTGCAGATCCTTGCGCGCGGCAAGTTCGGCTCGCTCGCGCGAGGAGATCTCCTCGGCCGGCGCGACGATGACGACGTTGCCGTCCTCGCGCTTGTCCAGCCCCTTGGTGCGCAGCACGATGTCCAGCGCCTGGTCCCAGGGCACATTCTGCAGTCTCAAGGTGAGGTTACCTTTCACCGAGTCGCTGACCACGATGTTCTGGCCGCTGATGTCCGCCAGCACCTGCAGCACCGCCCGAACGTCGATGTCCTGGAAGACCAGCGTGGTCTTGGCACCGGTGTAAAGGCGCTTCTCTTCCGTGGTCGCATCGGGCTTGCGCTTCGGCTGGATCTCGACCACGTACTGATCATTGGTCTGGTAGGCCAGCTGGTCGTAATCGCCCTTGGCATTGATGACGATGCGCGCGTCGTTGCCGGAGCGGCTGGCATCGAAGCTGGTGACCGACGTGCCGTAATCGGTGGCATCAAATCGGCGTGCCAGGCGCTTCGGCAGGTCGGTACCCGCGAAATCGACGACGACCTGGTCGCCGACCTGGCGCAGATTGATCGGGGTGTGCGGATCGGTCAGGCGCACGACCACACGGCCGGCACCATCCACGCTGCGACGGAAGTCGATGCCGTCGATGCTGCGCGTGCCGACGGTCACGGCGGCCGCGCCGTCGCTGTTGGCAGCAACGGCGCTGGGGGTCACGGCGCCGCCGGCGCTCTGGCCCAGGGTGATGACGATGGTATTGCCGGCGACCTTCACCGCGTACGGCATCATCTTGTCCAGATTCAGGACCACGCGGCTGCGATCCGCGGTCTGCGCGGCCACGATGGTGTCGAGCCCGCCGGAGCGCACATCGATGCGCCGCGAGTTCAGCGCGATCGCGGTGCCCGGCAGATCCACGGAAATGCGCGCGGGATCATCGATGGCGAAGCTCGTGGGCGTTGGCGCCGGTCCCGACAGCTTCAGGGTCAGCTGCAGCTGCTGTCCGGCCATGGGCTGCACGTCGATGGCCTGCAGGGCATTGCTGTCCGCAGCGTGCGCCACCGACAGGAGCGTTGAACCGACGATGAGCGCGGTCAGGAGCGTCAGGGCGCTCTGTATCCGCTTCAACGGGTTGAGACATATCATTTTTTCAAACTCCCTGCAGCCATTCGGCTATTCGTTCAACCCGAGGCCCGTCGGGCGCTCGATGTAGCCACCCAGGCCGTCCGCAACAATTTCACGGACGTCGATCTTTGATGCTGTGATGCCGGTGATCTTGCCGTCGTTCTGGCCGATGTAGTTGCCGACGATGACCCGATGCACCAATCCATCCTTGGTCTGGACCAATCCAAATAACTCGCCACCCTGAAGAATCGATCCGACCATCTTCATGGTGTCGAGCGAATACTGCTCAAGGAACTCCCGGTTGCGATGCGCGTCGGGTCGCAGGTTCGGGTTGCTCGAAGTCGGGGATGTCGGAACGAATGGTGAGCGCAGGTTCATGTCGGCATAGATGTATGCCGGGTACGGCTTGACCTCGGGCAGCGGTTCGACGCGACCGCCCGCTTCCTTGTTGGTATCCGTGATGAATGTCTGCAGGTCATCATCGCCGCTGGAACAGCCCGCGAGGATCGCCGCGGCAGCCGCAAGCACGCTCAACAGCAAGGCGTTACGGTTGCTCATTTATGGGCATCCTTGGTGGTCTTGCTGGGCTCGGCGGCCGCCACTTCGTCCTCATCCAGGTAGCGGTACGTCTTCGCGGTCACATCGAGCGTGAGCACATCGTAGCCGCTCTTGCCATCGGGTTTGATCTCGATGTCATGCAGCGTGACGATGCGCGGCAGCGCCGCGATGCCGCTGACGAACTGGCCGAACTCGTGATAGCTGCCGCTGAAGCGGATCTTGATCGGCAGTTCGGCGTAGAAATCCTTCTTCACTTCCGTGCCCGGCTGGAACAGCCGTTGCGACAGTCCCGCCGCCGTGCCGGTCTGCGCAATGTCCACCACCAGGTTCGGCACTTCAGTGCGGCCGGGCAGCTCACGCAGCAGGGCGCCGAAGGAGCGCTCGATGTCGGCGAGCTGCTGCTTGTAGACGCTCAGGTTCACGGCCTGTGCATGCTTGGTGCGAAATTCCTGGCGCAGCTTCTGTTCTTCCTGCTGGTACTGGTCGAGCAGCGGCCGCTCGTTCGTCCAGACGAAGACGTACGCGAGAATAAAGGTCAGAACCACGAGCCAGATCGCCACCGCGCCGATGCGGATCGGCAGCGGCCAGCGGCCGGGCTCGCGCGGATCAAGCGACCGCAGTTCTTCCATCAGGTTCATGGCGCGACTCCCCGGCGCACGCCGCCATTCTTGGCACCGGTCCTGGGAGAGGGCGCCGCGACCGGAGTGCTATCCGCGGCGCTGGTCACTTCGTCCGCGAACACCGTGAAGCTCGAATTGCCGCCGGTGCCTTCGGCTGCAATGCCCTGCAGCTCAGGCTTGGTCAGCCACTCGGAGGAATCGATATTGCGCATGAAGGCCGAGACGCGGGTCGCGGACTGCGCCTCGCCGTCGAACTTGAACTTCTGGTCAGTCTGCTTGATGCCGGTGAGATAGATGCCGTCGGGCACGGTCTTCACGATCTCATCGAACACATGCACGATCTCGGGACGCGAGCGCTGCAGCTTCTCGATGATGTCCATGCGCGCGATGAAGTGCTGCTTGGCGGTTTCCAGGCTGTTGATTTCCTCGATCTGCTTGTCGAGGCTCTTGATTTCCGCGCGCAGCCGGTCATTGCGGCGCTGCTGGCCGTCGATCATCGAGGAGAACATCAGGTAACCCAGGAACGCGAGCAGCAGCGCGGTCAGCGTGGCGCCGCCCAATGCGATCAGGAACTGTACCTTGCGCTCTTTGCGTTGCTCGTCGCGCCAGGGGAGGAGGTTTATCCGTGGCATGTCAGTCGAAACTCCTCAGAGCAAGACCGCAGGCCGTCAGCAGCGCCGTGGCATCGCGGGCCACGGCCTGGGCCTTGGCACGCGAGGACAGTTTCATCTGCCCGAGCGGATCGCCCTTTTCGGCGGAGATCCCGACGCGGCTGGAGATCACGTCACCGACACCGGAGATGTTGGCGCAACCGCCGCAGACCAGGATTTTCTCCGGCTGCTCGCGGCCGGAGCCGGAGGCCAGGTAGAACTGCAGCGAACGGCTGACCTGCTGGGTCATGTCGTCGATGAAGAGATCCAGCACTTCGGACTGGTAGTTGCCCGGCAGCCCGCCTTCTTTCTTGGCGCGGCCCGCCTCTTCCATGGACAGCCCGTAGGTGCGCATGATTTCCTCGGTGAGCTGCTGCCCGCCGAAGGCGAAATCGCGCGTGTACACGACCTTGAGGTTGCGCAGCACGCTGAAAGTGGTGCTGGTGGCGCCGAAGTCGACCACCGCGATGGAGCGGTCGATACCGCCATCGGGCATCTGATGCGTCATCAGTTTGCAGGCGTTCTCGAGCGCGAAGGCCTCCACGTCCACGATCTTGGCGGTGAGTCCCGCGGCGTGGATAGCGGCCTGGCGCTGTTCGACGTTTTCGGTGCGGGTCGCGACCAGCAGCACGTCATTGTTGTCGACCTCCTTCTCGGAGGGACCCATCACCTCGAAATCGTAGCTGACCTCGTCCATCGGAAAGGGGATGTACTGGTCGGCCTGCATCTCCACCTGGGCCTCGAGATCGGCGGCGCGCAGATTGCGCGGCATCTGGATCACCTTGGTGATGGCCGCATCGCCGTTGATGGCAATCGCGACCTCGCGGCTGCGGGTGCCCGAGCGCTTGATGCAGCGCCGCACGGCCTCGCCAACGGCCTCGGCATCGACGATGGTCTGTTCGTTGACGGCGTTCTGGGGCGTCGGTTCGGCCGCGTAGGCTTCGACCCGATATTGGCCGCCCGACATCGACAGTTCGATCAATTTGATCGAAGAGGTCGTTATGTCAAGCCCAACGAGCGGGCGATACTTACCCTGGAGGAGGAACATTCTGTTTCCTTATCAGTAAGTTACAGCCGAAAGCGCCCGTGGAGGATACATTCGTAGGCCACTATATAACAGTAAAAAGTTAAATTGAATGTGGGAATGCTCCCACAGCCCTCGGACCCGGAGGGTACCGGCATAACGGGGACGGTAAATGCCGCCGGCGTCACAATTGCGCGATCCGGTCGCGTCCGACAATGCGGTTTGGGTATTGTCCAATCAGCTTTTTGGGGAAACGAGGCTCCACAGTCCATGAACGGAAGGCGAAGCGGGAAGACTGCGGGTGGACCGATCCGGTCCTGGGGCGTGGCCCATGAGGACGGGTATCGTTTACGGTCCGAAGCCGGCAGCCCCGCTGTCCTAGGCCCTACGCCCTTAGACCGGAAGCTTTGCGTCCCCACCTTTCGGTGAGTTTGCCTTTAATGTCAGCGGCTACTATGCATAGCAGCTGAAACCTAATCAAGCGGATACAGTCACGTTCTGTGAAACGAAAACTCCTCTCCTTATTGATAGCGGCCGCGGGCGGTGTGATCCTCATCACACTTCTGGGCGCGATTGGCCTCGCCGGCTGCTATCTCTACCTCGAGCCCTCCCTCCCCTCCGTTGCTGCGATGCGCAACGTGGAAATGCAGGTACCACTGCGCGTGTATACGCGCGATGGCGACCTGATCGCGCAGATCGGGGAGCAGCGCCGCCTGCCGGTGACCTGGGACCAGGTGCCGGACCTCGTCAAACATGCCTTCCTCGCGGCCGAGGACGACCGGTTCTTCCAGCACCATGGCATCGATTACCAAGGCGTGCTGCGCGCCGTGCTGGTCGACATCATCTCCGGCGATCGCGCCCAGGGTGCCAGCACGATCACGCAGCAGGCGGCGCGGCAGCTGTTCCTCACGCTGGACAAGACCTGGCGGCGCAAGCTCGCGGAGGCCTTCCTCACCTATCGAATGGAGCATGAGTTCTCCAAGCAGGAGATCTTCGCGCTGTATCTGAACGTGGTGTTCTTCGGGGAGCGCGCTTATGGCGTCGCGGCGGCCGCGGAGACGTTCTACGGCAAGTCGCTCGACCAGCTCACCGTCGCGCAGGCGGCGACGCTCGCCGGCATCGTGCAGCTGCCGTCGCGCTACAACCCGGTCATCAATCCGCAGTTTGCGAAGGCGCGGCGCACCTATGTGCTGCGGCGCATGAAGGACCTGGGTTACATCGATGCGAATGCCGCGGCGGCGGCCAATGCCGAACCGGTCGAAGCCCGCACCCATGCCCCGCTGTATGACGTCGATGCGCAGTACGTGGCCGAGATGGCGCGCCAGGAAGTGCGCAAGCGCTTCGGGCCCAAGGCCGAGACCTCGGGCTTTCGGGTCTACACCACCATCGATGGTCGGCTGCAGACCGCCGCCAATCGCGCGGTGCGCCTGGGGTTGATCGAATACGACCGCCGCTACGGCTGGCGCGGCGCGACCGCCCATGTGGACCTGGCCGCAGGCGTTGCGCCCGAGGACCTGGAAGATGAGCTCGATGAGTATTCACCCGTCGGACCGTTGATCCCGGCGGTGGTGACCGAGGTTGCGGACCAGTCCGCCAAGGTCTATGCCAAGGATATCGGCTTCCAGCAGATCAACTGGGACGGCCTGGCCTGGGCGCGCAAACAGCTGGATTACGAGCGCACGGGACCTGCGCCGAAGAGCGCCGGCGAAGTGCTCGCCCGCGGGGATGTGATCTATATCTACACCGACGGCAAGCATGCCGCACAGCTGGTGCAGGTCCCCGAGGCGCAGGCGGCGCTGGTGTCCCTCGATCCCACCGACGGCAGCGTCTCGGCGCTGGTCGGCGGCTTCGACTATTTCAGCAACAAATACAACCGCGCGGTGCAGGCCAAACGCCAGCCGGGCTCCGGGTTCAAACCGTTCCTGTATTCATCGGCGCTGGAGAATGGCTTCACTGCCGCCTCGGTGCTGCCGGATGCACCGATCGTGATCGAAGGCAACGGCATGGAGACCGCGTGGCGGCCCAAGAATTCCCACGGCACGTTCAACGGTCCGACGCGCCTGCGTGAAGCGCTCGCGAAATCGCTCAACCTGGTATCGATCCGCCTGCTGCGCCAGCTCGGCGTCGACTACGCCATCAACTATGTGACCCGCTTCGGCTTCGAGAAGGATTCGCTGCCGAATAACTTCACGCTGGCGCTGGGCACCATGCAGATTGCACCGATTGATCTGGCCGGCGCCTACGCCACCTTCGCCAACGGCGGCTTCCGGGTCGTGCCGTACTACATCGATCGCATCGAGGACCTGTCGGGCAAGGTGCTGTGGCAGGCCGACGCGCCGATTGCCTGTCTGCCATGCGAGCAGCCCGCGGATCTCACCGCGGTGCCGGTGCAGGATGCCTCCGATGCGACAATGGCCGCGGCCGATGCCATCCGCGGCGGTGCCGGACCGCTCACCACCAAGGAGCTGGCGCCGCGCGTCATCAGTCCGCAGAACGATTACATCATGACCGACATGATGGCCGATGTGATTCGCCACGGCACCGGGGCCCGCGCCATGGTGCTGGGACGCAACGATCTGGCCGGCAAGACCGGTACCACCGATGAATCCAAGGACGCCTGGTTCAACGGCTTCAACACCAGGCTCGTCACGACCGTGTGGGTGGGATTTGACCAGGAGCGCTCGCTGGGCGAATCCGAAGAGGGCGCACGGACGGCGCTACCGATCTGGATTCGCTATATGCGCGAAGCACTGAAGGATGTGCCGCAGGAAAAACTGCCCATGCCACCCGGCCTGGTGCAACTGCGCGTCTCGACGCAGACCGGCACGCTCGTGAGCCCCGAAAATCCCGACGGCATGCTCGAGACCTTCATGGTCGATCATCTGCCCTCCAGCGCCACGCCGACCACTGCCCAGGGTCAGCCCACCAGCAACCAGACTCCCACTGGCAGCGACTCACTCTTTTGAGCATGATTGGGGCATGTCGAAACGATTGAGCGTTCGCGGCGAACACCTGCGGCACGCGCTCGCCCAGGAAGCCGCGCGGGTGATGGCCGAACACGGCATCCGCGATTTTCTGGTCGCCAAGCGCAAGGCCGCGGAACGCTTCGGTGTCACCGACGGCGCCGTGCTACCCAAGAACACCGAAATCGAAGAGGCACTGGTGGAATACCAGCGCCTGTTTGGCGGCGACTCGCACGCCGAATCCCTGCATGCCCAGCGCGCGGCGGCCCTGCATGCCATGCGGCAGTTGTCGGGATTTGGGCCGCGCCTGGTGGGTTCGGTGTTGAGCGGCACGGCGACCGAACACTCCGAAGTGCAGCTGCATCTGTTCGCGGAGCGCCCTGAGGCGGTGACGATCTGGCTGCTGGATCAGGGCATCCGGCACGAAGTCACGACGCGACGCGTGAAGATGAATGCCGAACGCGTGCTCGAATATCCGGGCGTGCGCTTCGAGGTCGATGAGCAGTCCATTGAAGCGACGGTTTTCCCGACCGATGCCATCCGCCAGGCGCCGGTGAGTCCGGTGGACGGCAAGCCCATGCGGCGCGCCGATGTGGCGGACGTTGAGGCGCTGCTCGCCCGCCCCTGATCAGCCCTTGCGGGTCGTGATCGGCGCGTAATCGCGGACCGGCGATCCGACATAGAGCTGCCGCGGGCGACCGATGCGCATGGCGGGATCGGCGATCATCTCCTGCCAGTGCGCGACCCAGCCCACGGTGCGCGCGATCGCGAACATGACCGTGAACATCGAGCGCGGAATTCCCAGCGCGCTGTAGATCATGCCGGAATAGAAGTCGACATTCGGGTAGAGCTTGCGCGAGACGAAGTACTCGTCCTTGAGTGCCGCCTCTTCCAGCCGCAGCGCAAGTTCGAATAACGGATTGTCGGGGCTGCCCAGCTTGGCCAGCACCTTGTGGCACATCTCACGGATGATCTTGGCGCGCGGATCAAAGTTCTTGTAGACCCGGTGACCGAAGCCCATGAGCCGGAAGTGGCTGGACTTGTCCTTCGCCATGGCCAGGTACTTCGGGATATTGTCCACGGTGCCGATCTGCTCGAGCATCGACAGCACCGCCTCATTGGCACCGCCATGCGCCGGACCCCACAGCGCCGAGACGCCGGCTGAAATCGCCGCATACGGATTCGCGCCCGTGCTGCCAGCCAGGCGCACGGTCGAAGTGCTGGCGTTCTGCTCGTGATCTGCGTGCAGGACGAACAGCAGGTCCAGCGCCTGCGCGGCAACCGGATCCACCTCGTAAGGCTCGCAGGGCACGGCGAACATCATGTGCAGCAGGTTGCTGCAGTAGTCGAGGTCATTGCGGGGATAGACGAAGGGCTGGCCCACCGAATGCTTGTGCGCGGCCGCCGCGATGGTCGGGATCTTGGCGACAATACGATGCGCGAAGATCTCCCGGTGACGCGGGTTATGGATATCCATCGTGTCGTGATAGAAAGCCGACAGCGACGCCACCACCGCCGACACCATCGCCATCGGGTGGGCGTTGTGATGAAACCCGTTGAAGAAGCGCAGCAGCGTCTCGTTGATCATCGTGTGATGACGGATGCTCAACGTGAACTCGTCGAGCTGGGCCTTGGTCGGCAGTTCCCCGTAGAGCAGCAGGTAGCTCACTTCGGTGAAGTTGCTCTTGCCGGCGAGCTGCTCGACCGGGTAGCCGCGGTACAGCAGTATCCCGGCATCGCCATCGATGTAGGTGATCTTGCTTTCGCAGGCGGCGGTGAGCCCGTAGCCGGGATCAAACGTGAAAGCGCCGAATTCCTTATTCAGCGGCGCGATATCCACGACACTGGGGCCGACGGTGCCGGGGCGCACGGTCAGTTCCGTCTTTTTGCCACTGGCGCGGTCAACGAGCTCGAGCTTGCTCTCAGTCATGTGTTGAAGCTTCCTGGAGGCTGGCGCGGGGGATTCACGCAAGCGCAGCTTCAGCGTTACATGGCCCGCTTTCGGAATCAAGGCAGCGCGAATTAATTTCCGAACAGGTACGCGTCATCCTCCCCGATGCGTCGAGGAAGGATCAGGGCGGGCGCGGATATCAGCGGGTGGCGCGGGCGGCGGGCGCGGCAGGTGCCGCAGCCGGTGCCGGGGCAGCAGGCGCCGCGTACTTCTTGCGGAACTTGTCCACGCGACCGGCCGTGTCGACGATCTTCTGCTTACCCGTATAGAACGGATGGCAGGCAGAGCACACTTCCACCTGAAGGTCATGACCCAGCGTCGAACCGGTCTTGAAGGAGTTCCCGCAACTGCAGTTGACGTTGATCTCTTTGTACTCGGGATGTGCGGCGTCTTTCATAATAAACTCCCGGGCTGAGCGGGCATGGGCAAAAGGGCGGGCGAGTTTAGCGGCGAATCCCTCACGGCTCAAGGCCTGGATGGGGTCCTCTCCCGGTGGTGCAGTGCAGGGCCGATCCTTATCCACAGAACCTGTGGATAAATCTGTGGACTGTCGGTCCCGGAAACCCGCTATTTTCGGGCTAAATTGCACTTTTGTGACCTTGGTTAAGAAATGTACATCTAGTTTAGGCCTTATACTTCAAGGGCTTACGAGCATCATATAGAGCTGATTGAGTGATATTGCACGTAATCCGCTCATTTACCAAAGTGCCCGGCCACCCCTGTGTATAACGGCGCCGCTGCGACGGGAACCGGATCAGGCAGAAACTCGAGTAGCACGTCGTTCAGGAAGCGCAGGCCGGTGGCGGTCGGGCGCCACAGCCCTTGGACCCCCTGCAGTAGCCCGCGACCCTGCAGGGATAACAGGGTGGGGGCCACCTGGTCGAACCTCAAGCCCGTCCGCGACTCGAATATCGAGCCGTCAAACCCGCCGGTGAGCCGCAGGGCGTTCATCATGAATTCGAACGGCAACTCGGCCGCTGGCACCGGCCGCACGGTCATCGCTGTCCCGGCCTGGTAGCGCCGCGGTTCCCGAGTCTGGGTGGTGCGCAGAATGGTCGCAGCGGCGATATCGGTGAGCTTGCCGTGCGCGCCGGCGCCCACCCCCAAGTAGTCACCGAAGGTCCAATAATTGAGATTGTGGCGGCATTGCCGGCCGGCCTGGGCATAGGCGGACACCTCATAGTGCCCAAGGCCGCCTCGTGCGAGCTCGGCGGCGCACGCCTCCAGCATCCGCTCCACGCTGTCCTCGGCGGGCAACGGTGGCGGCTGTGCACCGAAGACCGTACCGGGCTCCATGGTCAGGTGATAGTGCGAGAGGTGCGCCGGCCCGAGCGCCAACGCCTGCCGCAAATCCGAGCGCGCGCCCGCGACGTCCTGTTCCGGCAGTCCGTACATGAGGTCCAGGTTGAAGTTGCTGATGCCCGCGGCGTGCAGCTCCTCGGCGCCGCGCGCGGTGTCCGCCACCGAATGGATCCGACCCAGCGCCTGCAACTGCTTCGCGCCGAAACTCTGGGCCCCGAGGGACACCCGGTTCACGCCGACGGCCGCGTATTCCGCGAAGCGTCCGCGCTCAATGGTGCCGGGATTGGCTTCCAGGGTGATCTCGATGTCCGGCGCAAAACCGAACAGGGTCCGGGCCTCCTCCAGCACGCGCCCGATCGCGGCCGGTGAAAACAGGCTTGGCGTACCGCCGCCCATGAAAACGCTGGTCAGCGGCCGGCCCGACACGGGTGGCAGCGCCGCCTGTTCGCGCATGTCACGCGACAGCGCTGCAAGGTATGCGGCTTCCGGCAGATCGCCATTCAGGGTGTAGGAATTGAAGTCGCAGTACGGACATTTACGCACGCACCAGGGGAAATGCAGGTACAGCGACAGTGGTGGCGTTTCGAGGCTCATGGCAGCGCGGCCAGCAGCGCGCGCAGCGCCTGCGCGCGGTGACTCAGGGTGTTTTTGCGCGTGGCAGGCAGTTCAGCCGCCGAAAGCGTGCAGCCCTCGGGTTGAAAGATGGCGTCATAGCCGAACCCCCCGGTGCCCCGTGGCGCCGTCAGGATGCGGCCCTCCCATACCCCATGAGCCACCAGCGGATCCGGATCCAAAGGAGCGCGCAGCAACACCAGGACGCAGCGATAGCGCGCCGTGCGCCGCGCCTCCGGAATATCCGCCAGTTCCCGCAGCAGCAGGTTCAAGTTGTCGGCGTCGCTGGCCTGCTCCCCGGCGTAGCGCGCGGAGCGAACTCCGGGCCGACCCTCCAGCGCATCCACCTCAATGCCCGAATCATCCGCCAGCGCGGGCAACCCGGACATCTGCGCCGCATGCCGCGCCTTCAGCAAGGCGTTCTCGAGAAAGGTGGCGCCGGTCTCCGGCGGTGTGATGATGCGAAAGTCGCTCTGCGGCACGACTTCGATGTCACGCGCGGCGAGCAGCGCGGCAAACTCCCGGACCTTGCCGGCATTGCCGCTGGCGAGCACGGCCTTCACGGCTCAACCCGGCGCCGCGATCGCCTGCGACTGCAGCACGAAGATCTTCGCCAGACCCGCGGTCGCGAGGTCCAGCAAGGCATCCAGCTCATGCCGGCGAAAGGCATGGCCCTCGGCGGTGCCTTGGATTTCGACAAACGCGCCGCCGCTGTTCATGACCACGTTCATGTCGGTCTCGGCCTGCGAGTCCTCCGCGTAGTCCAGATCCAGCACCGCAGCGCCATTGAAGACGCCGACGGAAATCGCCGCGATCTGGCCATGCAGCGGATTGCGGTTCAGCACGCCACGCTTCTGCAGCGCCGCGACGGCCTGTGCGAGCGCCACATAGCTGCCGGTGATGGCGGCAGTGCGCGTGCCCCCATCGGCCTGCAGCACATCACAGTCCAGCGTCACAGTGCGTTCGCCGAGCCCCTTCAGGTCCACGATCGCGCGCAGCGAGCGGCCAATGAGGCGCTGGATTTCCTGGGTGCGGCCGCTTTGCTTGCCCTTCGCGGCCTCGCGCGCCTGACGGGTGTGGGTGGAGCGCGGCAGCATGCCGTACTCGGCCGTCACCCAGCCTTGGCCCTTGCCGCGCAGGAACGGTGGAATCGACTCCTCGACACTGGCCGTACACAGCACATGGGTATCGCCGCAGCGGACCAGGACGGAGCCTTCCGCGTGGCGGCTGAAGCCGCTTTCGAAACTGATCTCCCGCAGCTGATCGGGCGCACGGCCGCTGGGCCGCACCGCACTCACTGGCTGCGCCAGCGCAGCACTGCGCCTGAAGTATTGTCGCTGTTGGGGCCTGCCGCGGCGATGGCCGTACGGCACAGGGCGGCGAGCTGGTCGCGCTCGGGAATGCCGGTCATGGTCAGGGCGGTCGCGATTTCGGTATCGCGCAGGCCGCCCCACACCCCGTCGGTGCAGACAAACAGCACATCGTCCTTCTGCAACACCCGGCGCTGCCCGATGGTCATGTCCGGCAGCACCGGATCACCCCCGAGACAACACTCGACGTAATTGCGCATGGGGTGATTGTGCGCCTGTTCCGGTGTGATCAACCCCTCGCGCAGCAGCAGTTCGACATGACTGTGGTCGCGGGTGCGGGCCGCCACGGCGCCCTGTCGCAGCAGATAGATCCGGCTGTCACCCACATGCACCCAGTACGCCGACCCCTGCTGCACCAGGCACACCGCGCAGGTGGCGCGCGGCCGCTGTTCGAGCGGCAGGTGCATGCCGATGCGCACGACCTCCTCGTGAGCCCGGCCCAGGGTCAGGTGCAGGAATCCGAGCGGATCAAAGAGGGGGTGCGGGGTGTGCCAGAAGGCTTCCAGCATGGTTTTTAGCGTGACTTCGGCGGCACGCGCACCTTCGGCGTGGCCGCCCATGCCATCCACTACCACCAGCAACGCGGCATGCTCGGCGATGGCCACCGACACCCGGTCCTGGTTCTCTTCCCGGCCTCCGAGAAGACTCAAATCGGCGTATTCAACCTGCAAGGAATTTTTTGTCTGTCTGGTACACTTTGGCGGATCTTATATCACGCGGAACCTGGCCGGCAGCAGACGCGATCCCGCAGCCTCCACAGGCGCCAAACCGGCTTAAGTCACCCCAGGACACCTATGATTGCGAGCATGACCGGCTTCGCGAGGCGCGAGACTTCCGGGCCCTGGGGTTCCCTCATCTGCGAACTGCGCAGCGTCAATCACCGGTTCCTGGAGTCGAGTCTGCGGCTGCCTGAGGAACTGCGCAGCTTGGACGGCGAGATCCGCCAGCAGTTCGGCCGCGGCCTGAAGCGCGGCAAGGTCGACTGCACGATCACCTACCGGCGCACCGACATCGCCGCCCGCGCGCTGGACCTGGATCGCGAGGCACTGGAACAGCTGCTGGGTCAGGTCCGCGAAGTCACCGCGCTAGCCGGTACCACGACCGTGAGTCTCGATGCCCTGGAGGCCCTGCGCTGGCCCGGCATCATCCGCGATACCGATACCGGCACCGAGGACTTGCTGATCGCCGCGCGCGCCCTGGCGGTCGCCACCATTGACGATCTGGCGCAAGCGCGTGCCCGCGAAGGCGCGCGCCTGGGCGAGCTGATCGAACAACGCTGTGCCGCCCTGGTGACGCTCGTCGCGCAGGTACGGACCCGATTGCCCGAAGTGCGCACGCGCACCCGCGCCAAACTGGACGAGCGCCTGGCCGAACTCAAAGGACAGGTGGATCAGGACCGGCTGGAACAGGAAGTCGCGCTGCTGTTGCAAAGACTGGATGTCGATGAAGAGGTGGATCGGCTGGGTGCGCACGTGGAGGAGATCCGTCGCATCATCGCCGGCAGTGAGCCCGCGGGCCGGCGCCTGGACTTTTTGATGCAGGAGCTCAATCGCGAAGCGAACACCCTCTCATCCAAGTCGCAGGATTTGGAAACGACGCGGGCTGCTGTGGATATGAAAGTGCTCATCGAGCAGCTGCGGGAGCAGGTGCAAAATATCGAGTAAGGTCCATGGCCGCTCGGAGAATCGGAGCCTAATTTGAGCGGGCGGCGCATCGTGGTTCTAGGGGGCTTCGGCAATTTTGGGGCTCGAATTTGCCGGCGCCTGGCTCAGGAGCCGGACCTCGATATCATCGCTGCCGCGCGAACCGTACGCGGTGACGTACCAGATGGCGTGGCCTGTGTGTGCCTGGACATCGATTCGCCGTCGTTTGCGCGGGAGTTGCAGGCTCTGAGACCATGCGTGGTAATCCACTGCGCGGGACCTTTCCAAGGACAAAACTACCGAGTCGCGCATGCGACTCTCGCGTGCGGTGCTCACTATCTGGACTTGGCGGACGGGCGTGAGTTTGTGGAGCAGTTCGCGTCGGCGTTAGACGGGGCAGCGAGGGCAGCGGATCGCACTGCCATCAGTGGGGCCAGTACCTTACCCGCGCTGTCGTCAGCGGTGGTTGATGATTTGCGGACAACTTTCCAGCGACTCGAGAGCATCAACCTTGCCATCGCACCTGGCCAGCACGCACCGCGCGGCACTGCGACCATGGCGGCTGTTCTCAGCTATGCGGGTCAAGCCTTTCCCTGGTGGATTCAAGGTCAGTGGCAAAAGGCTTACGGCTGGCAGGAACTGGTCCGACTCACGCTTCCCTTTGGGAGACGGTGGGCCGCTGCCTGCGATGTGCCGGACCTCGCTCTCTTCCCCGAACACTATCCTGGCGTCCAGACGGTAACTTTCCGGGCCGCTCTCGAAGTGCCGCTCCAGCATTTCGCACTCTGGACCCTGGCGGGTGTACGCCGTGCCGGAATCCCAGTCCGTCCAGCAGGCTGGGCCGATGGATTAAATCGCATCGGGCGGTGGCTGGACCGATTTGGCGGTGACTGCGGTGGCATGCGCGTCGAAGTTGTGGGCGAGCTGCCCGGCGGTCGGTGCGAGCGCCGCACTTGGCTGCTGACCGCCAAAGGTAATCACGGCCCGGAGATCCCTTGCATGGCCGCCACAATACTTACTCTACGACTGGTCCGCGGCGAGCGGGTTCCGGTGGGAGCCAGGGCCTGCTTGAGTGTCCTGCCACTTTCGGCTTTTGAATCCGAATTTGCGCGATGGGACATCAGCACACAAGTTGAATCGACAGCCGCATGAGCAGCGTATTCCTCTGGCTCAAGTGGGCTCATATCCTTTCTTCCACCGTCCTGTTTGGCACCGGTGCGGGAATAGCCTACTTCTTCCTGCGGGCCCACCGTACCGGCGATGTAAGGATCATTGCTGCGGTTGCTCGAGATGTTGTACTGGCCGATCTCGTGTTCACAGCAACTGCGGTCGTGACTCAACCCGTCACCGGCGTAGCATTGGCACTCATCGCAGGCTATCCGATCAAGAGCCATTGGCTGCTGGCCTCAATTGCGCTGTACGGTCTGATCGGGTGTTGTTGGTTGCCCGTGGTGTGGCTGCAGATCAGGATGCGTGACCTGTCCGGCGCCGCGGCTGCTGCTGGGACTACGCTGCCGCAGCGATATTTCCGATACTACCGATGGTGGTTTGGCCTTGGATGGCCCGCATTCATGGGCGTGCTCGTGATTTTCTATCTGATGGTATCCAAGCCAACCTTTTAAGGCTGAACTACGGGAAATTTCTGGCCACCCATCTCATCGAAGGAACTTGCCGTTCCCGCTCAGTGTCGAAACTGCTGTCGCCATGACAGTACCTGGCAGGCATGCGTCGGCAAGGAAGATAAGAAGATTATGGCGGGATCTGTACGGGATGGGCCTCCGTGAAGTACTTGCCTCTAGTGTGGTCGGCCATATGGCGTAAGCCAACCGAAGCCGTCCTGATATGGCTGGCGGTAACGGCTTCGTTCACATTGTTCGGATTCATGGTCGGACTGCATGCCGCGTACGACCAGATCGTCGAGAACGCCAGAATGGACCGTCTCGAAGTCGACTCGCGATTCCCCAGCGCGAGCCCCGTCGGAATCCTGCTGCCCCTCGCCGCACGCGACCAAATCGCAAAAGTCGAAGGGGTAGCCGCAGTGAGCAGCGGCGCCTATGTCAGGGGTTACTACCGCGATCCCCACAGCAGTGCCAGGGTCATCGCAGTGGACGAACACATGCGCGAGGTGCAGCCCGAGATACTGCCTAACCCCGCACAATGGAATCAGCTGCTCGCGACGCCGATGGGCGTCTTCATCAGCTCCGGATTGGCGGCAAGATTCGGCCTCAAAGCGGGTGACATGATGCCCATCATTACGCCGCCGGGCACGCGCGCTGACGGAGGCACGGCCTGGGAGTTTCTGGTCCTCGGCGTGGTGCCAAAGAAGCTGGATAACGGTCGTTTTGATAACGACCAATTTATCCTCGGGAATCTCAGCTATGTGGAAAATACATGGCCACTGACGCAGCGCGGCTACGCCTGGGGGTTTCGCGTGGCCGTGAGCGACGCCGCAAACGCCAATGAAGTCAGTCTCCGTATCGACAGGCTTCTAGCCAACTCCAGTACGCCGACCCTCACCATCCCCGACAAGGTCAACGAGGTGAACGCGGTGAATTCCGGAATCTCCGTCGCCTCCAAAACCTGGCCCGTCGCGGGCGCCGGGATCTTCATGATCCTGTTGCTGACGGCTAACGGCATTGCGCAGTCGGTGCGTGAGCGAACGCCGGAGTTCGCCGTCCTCAAGACCCTGGGATACTCAAATGCCACGCTGATGGCCTTGGTATTCGCAGAGGTTGCCATTCCGTGTTTGGCGGGTGCGATCCTGGGTACAGGTCTCGCCGCACTTTTGACTCGGCTACCGACGCACTATTTGCCGGCCGATCTCAGGGACTTACCGAAGCCTGACTTGTCCTTTGTCGTCGCGGCATCGGCTGTCGGTTGCGCGGTGCTGCTGGCGCTGGCCAGTGCGGTCATTCCTATGCGCCGACTGCGACATCTGAGCGTCACCGACGCGCTCGCGGGACGCTGACATGCGCATCCTTACCCAGACTCTGATTCTGTCCCGCCTTGGGTTTGCGGGGTTGCTGCAGCGAAAATGGTCCTCGCTGGTGTTGGTCGGCAGCGTGGCGTGCGTCATCGGGGTCCTGTTGTCGATGCTCTCTGTTACCGCCGGAATGTTGCGTGCTTACCGGTCCGGTGGGGACCCGGACCTTGCGCTTGTCTCGTCAGACGCCAACGCTGCATATAGCAATGGCATTCCCTCGAATGCGATCGGAACGATCCTGGACGCTCCCGGTATCGCCAAGGCATCCGACGGTCATCCTCTTGGGGACGCCGAGTTCCAATTCTGGGTACCCCCAACCCAGGCGTATATCATTGGATCTCCGACACTACTGGCAATCGGGAGCATGGGCCTGGTATTGCGTCCCAAGCTTCACATAGTCGCGGGCCGCCAGTTCCTGCCCGGCCGGCAGGAGTTGATCGTCGGGGTCGCCGCTGCCCGCGCCTACCAATTGCACGTGGGAGACCCAATCACGCTTCCGGGCGGAACGTGGCCAATCGTTGGAGTCTTTGCCGACGACGGGAGCATCGTGGAAAGTCAGTTCCTGGGCGATGCGAACACTGTGGCGACCGCGACGCAGATTTCCGGCTTCAGCAGCGTCCTGGTCAGACTCGAGAAGCCAGATGCATTCGATGCCTTTTCCCATTGGCTCGAAACCAATCCAGCCCTCAACGTAACGGCGGAGAGGCAGTCGGACTATTCCCTGCGCACGGTCAATCGCACGTCCGCTTTCTTCACCGAACTTACTTACTTCGTCGGGTCACTGATGGCAGTGGGTGCTTTATTCGGCATCGTGAAGCTCATGTACGCGGCAGTGAGCGTTCGAGTACGCGAGATCGCAACTCTCCGCGCCATTGGCTATCAACCATTTCCCCTCGCCGCCTCCATTCTCCTCGAGACCGTCTTTCTCTCTTTCGTGGGCGCCGTGCTCGGCGCAGGCGCTGCGTGGCTGGTGTTCAACGGAAGGCATTCGGCCCAGCTTCATGAAGTATTCGATCTTTCGGTCTCCGGGCGACTCTTCTTACTGGGAGCTGCCTGGGCGCTCGTCCTCGCCATGATTGGCGGCTTGCCGCCGGCAATGCGCGCGGCTCGGCTTCCCGTCGCAGATGCACTTAGAGCGCTATGAATCCGGGCCGTACATTGAGACGGCCAGAATGTCAGCCTCTTCTTCGCAGCTGCCGGCCAGAGTATTCTCGGCCGTATGGTCGACGACCCATCCCAAGGCATCCCTGAGAGCACCCTGCGAACTATCCGAGCGAAGCTGGTCCGTGCGGTCGCATCCCTCGATCCCATATACCGTGATTGGATACTCCACGAGACCACGCGGCCGAAAGCACGGCGCGTGAGTGCTGTGCTCATAATCTTGGGAGACGCAATAACCGCATGTAAGCCGCCCGGTCGTCATCCGCGGCGGACGGCGCCATGGATGACCTGCGCGATCGATATCTTGGAAACGACAGACGGCGCGGAGCTTAATGAGGCGCGAACCTATTTGGCGGGAGCACTGCGGCTGCTGACCGAGAAATAGTCGATTCGTCGATACTTAAGTGGGATCCTGCTTGGTGCGCGCCAACTTCCTCTTTGCCAGTCTTCGATCGCAGCTGCGGGTATGGTTCAGCCGATTTTCGCTGGCGCCCGATGATCTGCTGCGCGATCGGACCTACCGTCGCTTGTGGACGTCGATCCTCATCTCCTCTTTCGGCAGCCAGGTGACGCTGCTCGCGATCCCGCTGACGGCGGCCGTTCTGTTGCATGCTTCGCCATCGCAGATGAGTTTCCTGGTCGCAGCGGAGCTCACACCATTCGCGCTGCTGTCGCTTCCTACGGGTGTCATCCTGGACCGGGTTCGGAAGCTGCCGGTATATGTGATCGGCGAACTGTCGATCGCGCTGGGTGTGGCCACCGTACCGGTAGCGTGGTGGCTGCATCTGCTGTCCATTCATTGGCTCTATGTGGTGGCCTTTGTCATTGGAGCCGTGAATACGACCGCGGGCAGTGCGGCGCAGATCGTGCTCACGCAGATAGTGCCGCGCGCGCGGCTGGTCGAAGCGCATGCCAAGAATGCGCTGGCATCATCTGCGGCCGAGGTTACAGGCCCCGGTGCCGCCGGCGCGTTGATCAAGATGTTTGGCGCTCCGCTGGCACTGATTGTGACGGCCAGCCTTTTGTTGACTTCCTCCACCATCCTGCGCGGGGTCCGGGTCCGAGAGCATTCGGAACTGAGCCGAACTGAGTTCTGGAGATCGTTGGCCGAAGGTCTGGCCTTCGTCAGAAGGAATCGATTGCTGGTGACGATGGCGAGTTGTGTGGGTCTATGGCAGATGTGCAACCAGTCGGCCAATGTCGTGCAGATCCTCTATGCAACCCGACAGCTCGGACTATCCGAGCGAGGTGTCGGCTTCAGCTACGTTGCCCTCGGCTGCGGCACGGTGCTCGCCAGTGTCAATGGCCATCGCGTCGTGCGCCACGTCGGTCCCGGTCCTACGATGGTGATAGGATTTGCAATCTCGGGATTGGGCTGGCTCCTGCTGGCCGTCATGCCGGCCCGGTTCTGGGGAATTCCGACCTACGTCGCCATGCTTTTCATGTTCGGAATAGGTGCCGTCTTCATTTTCATCAACTTCCTGTCGTTGCGGCAGTCGGTGACGCCCGCTCCCATGCTCGGGCGCATGACCAGCACCGTGCGTTGGCTGATTCTCTTACCGGCCATTCCCGGCGCCTTGATCGGCGGATGGCTTGGCGAGCACTTGGGCCTGCGCAGCGCGCTTGGATTCGCAGGCGGCACAACCCTGCTGATGGCCGCCCTGGTCTGGCAGCGCCCGATCATCCGCTCAATTCGCACGTTGCCGACGCTCAAGGCGGAAGCGGTCACTCCATTCTCTTCCGAGTCGTCAACCTGAAGCGACCGAGGTTGCTCTGCGTTACTGCGCCTTGCGAAGCCGCTTGAAGTACAGATCGAGCACCTTTACCCGCTCGAGAAGCGGATAGGTGCGAGCGCTCGGCGTGGCATCGAACACCATGACCTGCTGATTCTGGTCCGTGAAGGCGGGCCACTGCGGCAGGCCCGGCCCATTGGGATCACCGGTCTTCGCAAAGTTCACATCGTAGGAGCTGATCATGTCGGACAAGGCCAGGTCTTCCTTGCGAGGCGTGCCGCGGGTCGCCAGTGTCTGAAAATGGTAGGGGACATCGCTCCCATGTCCCGAGCCTTCGGCCTGCGGGCCATGGTTGTTGTAGAAGTAGCTGAACACTTTGCCCTTGCCTTGCGCCGACTGCTCCCGTGCCCAGGTCCACATGTTCCAGTCGAACTGGATGTCGTTGCGCACGTGCCGGGAGGCGCTGAGAGCTTCAGCGCCGGTTGCATGCGGATAGGCGCCCAATGCGGCCTCGGCCTGCGCGCCGAACTGCCCTCTGACCTGAGTTTCGAATTCGGCCGGCGTCACTGACTTGGGACCGCCGAAGACAAGGGTTTCATCCGAAACATCGCCAAGCAGTACCGGCGTGTCGTTGAACCGGCCCTGCTGATAGAGAGTGTACGGATCCGCGGGCAGGACATACCCGTCGGCAACGGGGCGGAATGCCAGCCCGCCGCCGGTGGCAGCCTGTACGGCATCCGCGCTTAAGCTGCGTGCCTCGGCGATGCTCTTCACCCCCAGCCTGGAGAGGAAGGTGCCACCGGTTGCCTCGGCGAGCTTGAGTGTCGGGATAGTCATGCCGGACGCTCCCTCCGATGTGGTCTGCAGCGGGGCGAAGGCACTGCCGCTCATGGCAATGACGCGCTGAAATAATCCCTTGGCGAGGGGGCTGGCCGCCAGGATGCTCGCCGCCCCGGAGCCCGCGGAGTGTCCGAAGACGGTGACGTTGTGCGAGTCGCCGCCAAAGGCAGCGATATTCTTCTGCACCCATTTCAGCCCCGCCACCAGGTCCTGGATGCCGTAAGTGCCCGAGCCGTGTCCGCTCTCGCGACTGAGGTCAGGATGCGCCAGGAAGCCATAGGGACCCAGCCGATACGCGAGGCTCACCAGCACCACGCCCTTGCGGGCATAGCCCGAGCCGTCGTACATGCCGATACTGGTGGACCCGCCCACGTAGCCGCCGCCGTGAATCCAGACGATGACGGGAAGCCTGTCGCGGCCCGACGTCGCGGGCGTCCACACGTTCAGGTACAGGCAATCTTCGCTGACCGGGGCAGTGTTGCCCTGCGAATTCGGCGCCTGCATGCAGGCATGCGCAAAGGCATCGGCGGGCTTCACCCCCCGCCAGGGCCGCACCGGTGCCGGCGCCTTCCAGCGCAGCGCATCGACGGGCGGGGCGGCAAACGGAATGCCCTTGAATATCGAAAGGCCGTCCTCGGCAGTGCCGCTGACCTCGCCCCCGGTGACGTGGGCCCGGTTAATCTGTGCGTGCGCCGCCTGAACGCACACTGCGGCCAGGATCACCCATAGAAAGCTGCGCATATATCCCCCTGCTTCATTGCCGCCATGCACAAGATTCTACACCGGAGTTAATGTTTCCGGCGCGGCAGCCACGGACTTGCTTTGTCAACGATTCTGGCGACATCCTAGTCGCCGGTGCAGGGGGAGTACCAACATGAAATATGCAGTATGGCTGGTGCGGCTTTGGTATGCGGCCTGGATGATTCCAGCCGGTCTCGAGCACTTCATTCACATCTTCCCGCAGCCGGGGTACTACACCACTCGACCTCTCGCTCACGAGATGCTGTTTGCACTGCTTGACAGCCACATGTTTGACGTCGTCAAGGGTGTGGAGCTGCTCACCGGAATCGCCGTCCTGCTGGGCTTCTTTACCCCTCTGATGCTGCTCGTGTGCATGCCTGTCGCTTTTTGCGTGTTCTGGTGGGATGCGCCGCTGTCGATGTGGAACTTTGGCAGTGTCATGGCTGGCGGAAGGGTGCTGGCAAGCGATGTGCTCCTGTGCGTGGCTTTCATCGGCTGCTATCGCGCGATGTTCGCGCTGCGGCCGAAGCCGCCGGCCATGCAGCAGCTGGTCCTGGCCGGTCGCACAATTTTCGGGGCCTGGATGTTGATCAACGGCGCCAACTACTTGTTCTTCTCGCTGTGGTCGATGCCAATGGGCCATGAGCCGCTGTCCGTGGAGCTGATGGGCGCATTTGTTCACTCGGGTTTGTTGACCGTTGCCATGCTGATCCAGCTGGTCACGGGGGCGCTGCTCCTCACCGGCATCTGCGCGCCGGCGGCGCTGTGCGTGGTGATGCCGACTTCGACCTGTGCCCTTTATTGGGCGCTGCTCGAGCACCAGCCGTTCCCCTTGCTGCTGGCGCTCCTGGCGTTTGCCCTTAACGGCCTGCTGATGCTGGCCTATCTCGATTACTACAAGGGCGCGTTGCAGCGTAGCGCCTTGTCGCTTGGCGAATCAGGCCAGGCCATGACCTGGGATACCCTGTTTGTGCACGCCAAGGGCCGCACCGCACGTGATCACTTCATCGGCGCGGTGATTCCGCTCGCGATCGTGGTGTGGTGGTACGTGCGGGCAAGTCCAAACGTGTACCCGCAGTGGAGCCTCCTGGTACTGCTGTTCCCCGCCAGCGTCCTACTTGCCCGCAGACTCCACGACTTGGGCCACAGCGGATGGCTGCTGCTCGTCCCGGCCGTCCTGACGGTCGCCGCCATGGCGATCTGGGATCATCGGCTCGACTTGGGCGCTCAGCTCAACCTTGCCGTGCCCCTGGCCGCGCTCATTGTCTTCGTCGGACTTGCCCTCTGGGGGTGCATTGCCAAGGGGAAAGCCGAAGCCAACGCGTTCGGGCCGCCGGCAATGGCGTAAGGCGAATAGCTTACCGCTCGCATTCCTCTAATCGCACTCTGTCCGACTCCGAGACCGGCCCGGAAGCGATTTGCATGCGTCCAAGCCGCATCCGCACGTAGTCCGGATCGTTGCAGAGTGCACGAGGCAACTGACTGTAGGTAATGGAAGATTCTGATCCGAGATACAGAATCGCATCGAACTGGTCCTGCAATCTGGGTGAGCGATCCCCGTCCGGCGTTACTCTCTCCCATGTGCCGTCCGGCAAGTGAAAATAGCGAATTTCGGTGTTGAAGTACGTCACCGGCGCCAAACCCAGTGACGTGCCGGCCAGACGCAGCAATGTCGGGGCAGGCCAACTTGCCACTTCCGGCGGCATTCGTGTCGTATCTGAAAATGTGGTGCTGATCGAATACACCTTGATCCCGGCTTGCTCCAGTCGCGTGACGATGGTGTCAACCGGGGCGGAGAAACGTTTCTGCGCAGCATCCCGGTCCTTCATATTCCAATACAGATTCCTGCGCACGAGGTGTCCTTCACCGTAAATGACCAAGGCGCGGCGCCCCTTCGCAATCACTTCACGCTCGACAATGCCGGCTGGAACACCGTCGCTGCGACCCACATTGCTAATGTCTTCGGCGGTGTGCACCCGCTCCCAATCGATTGGTGCATCACCCAGCCATACGCGCAATCTGTGGGCCGCCGACCGCGACGCGTTCACTGCACGCACGGCACGAAAGAATTCTTCGTAGATTGGTGTATCCCAGACCGTGCTCGTCTGGGTCGTGTCCTGCCACACCTTTCGCAGTTCGGCGTAGGGGACCTCGTCACCTCTCAAGAACCGATCCATAACGTCCTGATAACGGGAATTGCCGAACTCGACGACGATATCGTTCGCGACGGCGGCAAATCTTGGATCTCGTATCAATGCGAGGCGAAGCGCATGGCCCTGCTCGTTACCGTGATTGCCCTCGCTGAGCGCGACCACGCTGTAGGACTTGAACGCCGCGACAATTCCCGTAATCGGATCGATTGGCGTCGCACGCTTGGGTTGGGGCGCAGCATTGACACTTTGTACACTCGCGGCGATCGCGAGCAAGGCAAGTGCAAGAGAACGGGTGTTCGGAAGTTTCATGTCGTTGTCAGAATAATAGCCGCCTTGTAGATTGGACACATGGCGCTCAAACGGCTGGACAACATCGGAATCGTGGTCGAAGACCTTGAAGCGACGATCGCTTTCTTTCGGGAGCTGGGACTCGATCTCGAAGGGCGAGCCACAATCGAAGGAGAATGGGCGGGACGTGTCACTGGACTTGGCGATCAGCACGTCGAGATAGCCATGATGCGCACGCCGGACGGCCATGGCCGCCTCGAGCTCTCCCGGTTTATCAAACCGGCCGCCGTAGCCGATCACCGCAACGCTCCGGTGAACGCTCTAGGCTACCTACGCGTCATGTTCGCCGTGGACGACATCGACGCGACGCTCGAAAGACTCCGCAAGCGTGGCGCGCAGCTCGTCGGCGAAGTCGTTCAGTATTAAGACACCTATCGGCTCTGCTACATCCGCGGCCCCGCAGGGCTTCTCATCGGACTCGCCCAGGAACTCAGATGAGGCCCATGGCGTAATCGTTCAGCCCATTACTGTCCGGGAGCCTTGGGGGCACCGGTCGGAGCGAGCGACCGAAATCCGACTTCGAGGCCCTTCTGCGTCTTGAACCACACAATGAAGCCACCGTCTCTGCCATCACGGCGCGGCGCGATGAGCAACTGAATGTGGTCGCCCGGTTGTACCGCGCCTTTGACGTATCCCGCGCGATAAAAGTTACTGGCGCTGTGTCCTTCGAAATCGATATCGCGCGTGCCTTGTGCGTCGGACAGGGTGACCAGCGCGTGCGTATGCGGATTCATGACTTCGAATGTCTTGACGGTCCCCTCTATGGTTATGGTCTTCGCAAAGTCAAACGGGGCAGCCGAATGGTGGGCCTGCGCCGGATGACTGAAGATCAACACGACAGCTGCCAGGACAGTCAGGCCAGTGCCGATCAGTCGGCGGATGTTGGATTTCATTTCTGCGTCTCCTCCCAGGCCTTGTAGACATCACTCATTTTTGCATCTGCCGGCTTACCGGCATGAAGCTGTTCTCTGCGTGCTTTCAGCAGGTTCAACCAGAACTCATCCGGACAGCGGTAGGTGAACAGAAATCCATCGGGTACAAAACCAAACTTCCTATCCACCGTGACCGGCGCCGTGTAGTACACCGGATCCGTCATGCTCATGGAATAGCTCATGAACTTGGTTCCCTTGGCGTCCGTTCCGAGCGCAAACTTTTCCGTGATGTGGGCCTGATCGCTGTGGGGATGAGACTGGTCCTCACCATCCTGGAGATCACTCGTCTCCACCACCAGAGTCTGGCCTTCCCAATGCCCCACCGAGTAGCCCTGCCGACTCGGAATGCGCTTGTCTTCGGGAATGCCCCGCTTGCCCAGGAACACCCGGCGAGTCTCCCCTTCCACTTCATAGATGATGGTCAGCTGGTCCCCTTTCTGGATGAACTCGAGGGGATAGCCGCCGGCCGACTCCATCATCATGGGCATACCGTAGTCGACGCAGTAGGCTGCGGAGTTGGCCCGCTCGGGACCCAGCAGCTGCTTGTATTCGTCGTTACGTCGCTTGCCCTCCGGCGTGAAAGGCAAGGGCGCCATGGAGCGCCGGTTACCGCCGCCTGGCGGTGCCCTTCCCGACTCCACGTAGGTGCTCCAAACGCCCGTAAAGTCCGGCTTTGGCGCGGCGGCTTGCGCGGCAGCGCTTAGCGCTGCAACGGTGAAACCGACCACGACCACCGCCCATATGCTCGGCAAACGGATTTGCCCCGATCGACGTGTCATTGATATGTCTCCCGAGTGCATCAAGTGCGTGGGCCGTTCGCGCCGCCGGCACCCGCTCGGGGTGCATTCGGATCCGCGGCGCCGCGAACCATGCCGCCGTTGTCATCGGCCTGCGGCCCGGGAATGGGCGTCAGCGTGTGAACCGAGCGGATCCTGCCGTCGATATAGCGGAATGTGTGGCTGTCCGGTGACTCGGCCCGTCCACCGAACCTGCAGAACACGTTGATTGCGCCCAGCTCCTGATCAATCAGGTAGTCACGATGGGTGATGTAGAGGACGCCCGCCGGCATGCCAACCTCGCAACTCGCATGCGGATCGCCCTTGGCATTGGTATAGGCGCCCCCCTCGAGCCGCGCGCACGGTGTGCCCCAGGGAATGTCGGTGAACTTGTCGGAGAAGCCGTCCAGATAGGCATTGGCGCCGCGGATCATCTCCTTGGGCTCGGTCAGCTGGTATTTGAACAGCGGCGACCAATCCTCCTTGGTCGTATATTTTAGGTATGAGTTGGCATTGAACAGCCAGTTGCCCTGCTTGGTGACGAGGCTGTCGATGCGGATGATCTTGCCATTGTGCGCATACAGCCGCGTGCCGATGACATAGGGCACAGGGCCCGTCACGACCACCTCGGTGAAAGTCTTGCAGCGCTTATCGTCGTGCAAGCTCATGGCATGCGCGACCTTGAGCGGCGTCGCCCACATGCCCGCGCCGGCATCCACGTCCTTGCCGTTCTCGAGATAGTGCGCCTTGGGATCCATCGGCAGCCCCGCGAGGCTGCCCTTCCCCTGTGCCTCGACATAGGCATCGGTGAGCTGCTTGAGCTCATCGCGCGTGCAGCTCGGATGATCCTGCAGTGGCGCATAAGGATTGGGCGGTGGGCCGGCCGCGCCCCCCTGCTGCGCAAGGCCAGTCGTGGCGACGCCGGCCAGCAGCACGGCGAAAAGTGCTTTCTTCATCATGTCTTTGCCCCCTTGTCTTTTGATTTCCAGTGCGGCGGTCAGCGCACGTCCTGAATGTCCTCGGACATCGCCTGCTCATAGGTGGACCAGCCCGACGGCGTGCCGAACGGCGCCTTCTGGAACATGGCCTCGATGCGGCGGATCTTGCCCTTCTCAATCTTGAAAAGCTCGCCCAGCTGCCAGGTCCAGTTGATGTTGTGATGATCGAAAAAGGCGAACGCGAAGACGATGCCGCGCTCGCGGTCCACGGCGACGAAGCGGCGGTCGCGAATGCGGCTTACGACGCCCTTGAGGCTCTTCTCAAACTGCTCCTTGCAGCCCTGGCGATTGGGTGCCGCGGGGTCCTTGGGGCCGGCCGTGACCATGCCGTTCTCGTGGCGCAGGCAATCGTCGGTGAACGGGTAGTAGCCCTTGCCGTCATTGGGGGCCATGCCGGTGAAATAGTAGTTGGCGGTACGGATCAGGTCCGCGCGGCTCATCCGTTCGGCCGGGGGAATCACCTCAGCAAAGATCGGGTGCGGCGCACCATTCGCCTCGACCGCCTCGCCGGTCGGCGGAAAACGCGGGGGCGCCGCCGCCGTGGCAGCAGCGCCGAGCTGCACATCGGGGCGAATGGACAGCTGCTCGATCTCGGTGATCTTGCCCTTGCGGATCTTCAGGCGCAGCACCAGGCCCACGATGGTCGGCTTGGCGGGACCCTGCGTCGAGGCGCGGCCGGCGATCTGCACGGTGCCGAAGAAGGCGATCTGCTGGGTCTCGATGTCCGGCACGTAGAATTTGTAGTTGCCGATACCGGTCGTATCGAACCACAGGCCCTCGCCGCCCAGCGGCAGATGAATGCCGTTCTCGGTGAACTTGACCTCGCGCGCAAACAGCGCCGGATCGACGTTGTGCGCCTTCATGGCTTCGAGATAGTTGTTCACCCAGCCTTCCAGGCAGGCGCGCTGACAGGGATTGGCCATCGGGTCCGGCGGCGCGGTGGCCGACTGCGCCGATGCGGCCGCGGACATCAATGCGGCGGCAGCCAACGTGGCGGCGGCCAATACGGACCGGATGACACTCTTCATAACGCCCCCTTCCGAAACCATGATCTGTCCGGCTTGTTGCCGCCGGATCGCCGCCCACATTATCAGGCAAAGCCGGCGACCGCTCCACCTCTACCGCACAGGGTGGCGGGTGCATAATGGGGCAACGCGCGCGAGTAGGAGCGACCATGAACCGCAAGAATCTGATGAAGCTCATGGTGGCGGTAGCCGGGACCGCGGCTCTGTGCGGGCGTGCGAGCGCGGCCCCGCCGCAGAGCACCGCGGACTCAGGTCGGGAGACGGCTGGAGCGCTGGACGTCGCACGCAAGGCCTGGACGGAATGCGTCCGAGCCGCGATACCGCGGCTCGATCATCCCGAATCCACCTCGGACGCTGTCGCGCGAGCCGCCATGGGCAGCTGCGCAGACCGGTACGCGGACCTGGAGCGGGCCTTGTCGCGCACCTTGGTGTCAACCTGCGGCCAGGACCCGGATTGCAGCCGCAACGCCCTGGCGAAAGCCCAGGTCGAGGCCACGCGGGCGGCTACCGACGAGGTTGTGACCGCGAGGATACGGGTCGCGGGCGCGCAGGTGCTGATCTGTCAGTAAACCGACTTCATGCACGACGACCATGAGCGGCGGGTGGAACGATGAAGGTGCCTTACGCGAAAAAGTGGCAGCAGGAAACCGATGACCTGAGGAAGATCGCACTCGACTGCGGTCTGGCCGAAGAGGTGAAATGGGGCAAGCCGTGCTTCACCTGCCAGAAAAAGAACGTGGCGATCATCATCCCGCTGAAGGACGTGTGTGCGTTCTCGTTCTTCAAAGGCGCCTTGCTCAAGGATCCGAAGCACACTCTGCAAAGGATTGGTGAGCATACCCAGGCGGGCCGCTGGATTAGGTTCGCGTCCGCCAAGGAAATCTCGGCACTTAAGCCGACCCTGAGGAAATACCTCCACGAGGCCATCCAGATCGAGAAGTCGGGAAGGAAGGTTCCCCTGAAGAAGGCTTCGGATTATGTGATTCCCGAGGAGCTGCAAGTGAGGCTGAAAGCCTCTCCGGAGCTGAAGGCGGCGTTCGCGGCCCTGACCCCGGGACGGAGACGGTCGCACATGTTTCATGTCTGCGGCGCGAAGCAGCCAAAGACGCGGGTCGCCCGAGCCGAGAAGTGTGTGCCAATGATCCTAAGCGGCCGGGGATTCAACGAATGATTAGACTCACGTCTTTACTGCTGATTTCCCTCGTGATCGCCGGGGTCTACGGATCAGGTGGGGCGGCCCGCGCGTCCCCGTCGCAGCCAATCGAGCATGCCGACCAGCCGATGGCACGGACCGATGCGAATTCCCTGAAAGCGCATGAACAGCTCATGGCGAAGCGCACGCAGGGCAAGATTGATGTTTACTTCATGGGGGATTCAATCACGCGGCGCTGGGGCACCAGCGACCGGCAGTACGCCGACCTGCTGAGCAATTGGAATGCGAACTTCAAAGGTTGGAATGCAGCCGACTTTGGCTGGGGTGCCGACAAGACGCAGAACATGCTCTGGCGCCTGGAGCAAGGCGAACTTGATGGCGTGAATCCCAAGGTCATTGTGCTCATGGCCGGCACCAATAATATTGGCAACGTGTCCCCCGCCGATGATGTGGACGCTCGCGCCGCCGACACGGTTCGCGGCGTGGCGGCCGTGCTCAAAGTGTTGCGCGCCCGCGCACCGAAAGCGACGATCGTGCTCATGGGTATCACGCCGCGCAACGACAACATCAAGGTGATGCCGATCGTCGACGCCGCCGACCGGAGCATCGCCAAGTTGGCGGACGGCCAACGGATTCGCTACCTCAACATCAATGCGCAGCTGGCTGACCCTCACGGGGTGCTACTGCCGGGAATGACCAAGGACGGCCTGCATCTCACCGCTCAGGGCTACCAACTGTGGGCCGATGCCCTCAAACCCATACTGGTGGAACGGCTAGGCCCGAAGGCACAGGACGATCAGGCACCACCGCCGTCCGGGGATCCCTCCGCCGCGAAATAGCCCGCGGCGTAAGCCTCTTACGCCGCGTGGACCGTGGTCGCGGAAGCGGGCAGCGCCTCGGCCGACACGGCCTCCCCCGTCGGCGCGGTCAATCTTTGCAAGACATCAGCAAGCGGCACCGCACGGCCGTAGTGGTAGCCTTGCGCGCAATGCACGCCCAGTTCGCGCACCCGCGTTGCAATTGCCTCGCTCTCGACGAATTCGGCCACGGTCTGCAGGCCGATTGCATCGGCGATTTGTACCAGTGCCCGAATCAGCGCCCGCGAGCGCTCGTTGCTGAGCACATCGCGCACGAATCGCCCATCAATCTTGATGCGATGGACATCGAGCTCCTTGAGGTGCACCAAAGAGGAGAGGCCGGTACCGAAGTCGTCAAGCGATACGCGCGAGCCGACCTCGGACATGCGTGCAATAAACCGTTGCGTGGCGCTGACGTTGCGTATCGCCGCGGTCTCCGTGAGTTCAAATTCGACCAGCCCGGCCGGAATCCCACGGTGTCTGATTTCTCCGCGGACGAAGTCGGCAAAACTGGGCTGGCTCACCGACTGCCCGGTCACATTCACGGCAAAGCAAACGCGCTGACGGTGCAGGGTATCAGCCGATTGGGCCACCAGCGGCAGAAGGTTCGATAGTACCCAGCGGTCGATTCGTTCGAACAACTGGTAACGATCTGCGGCGGGCAGCAGGTCGGAGATGCTTTTGGTGTCACCATCCTCTCCCTGTATTCGCAGTAACACCTCGTAGTGACTGATGCAGGGCACGTCCGCCAGTGTAACGATGGGCTGTGCGTGCAGAATCAGGCGATCACTGTCGAGCGCCTCCAGAATCTCCCGCGACTCGCTGATCGCATTGTGACGGCGCACCACAGACTCATCACCCGATACGTACAATTCAACGCGATTTCGACCGCGGTCCTTGGCAATGCAGCAGGTGGTCTCTGCCGCGGCGAGCGCGTGATGGAGCGAACCTCCCGGATGCAATTCGGCAACACCCAGGCTTGCCGTGACGCCATTCATGGCGCATTGCTCTGAGCGCTCGATCTGTTGGCGGACCTGCTCCGCCCAGTGACGCGCCTGGTTCAGTGTATGGTCGAACAGGACAGCCACAAACCGGTCGCCGGAGAGATGCGTTGCGATGCTGCGGGTGGAGATAAGTTCATCTCGTAACAGCCGACCGGCCTCGCGAATGAGCTGATCCCCCATGGCGAATCCGGCGATCTCATTGACGACGTGCATCTGATCAAGATTCGCGTACACCACGCAGGCCCGTTCGGTATGCAGACTTCGACTGGCCGCTTCGGCTTGGAATTCCGGCCACTGCAAGAGTCCCGTGACCTCATCGACGCGAGCGCTGAAGCGCTCGTGCAGATGGGGAACGGCCGCTTTCAGTGCCGCCAGATTCGCCGCATCGAACGGCTTCTGCTTGTGATGGCGTAACGCGGCGAAAAATCCGCGTGAGTGGTCGCTCTCGCAAAGCGGCGTGATCAAAATGCGGTACGGAAGCACCGGGGACTTCGCGCCCTGGCGCACGCGATTCATGATCGGGTGGGCGATGCCATCAAGCGCCATCGGCCAAAGGAACTGGTCGATGAGCTTCCTTATGGCTGCGCACTCGCTGCCGGATTGAACGGGGGTAACCCAATCGACAAACAACGAAGGGACGAAGGCAATCAGGTGCGCGCTATCCAGCGCGGCCGCCAGGGCGTTCAGGCCGGCGTCCGTTGAGTTGCCGCAGCTGTTGCTCGACTCAGCCATAGTCATTGCTTCTGGGGATTTGTTGCAGATACTGACAGTGATTTGACGTTTGCAGCCCGGAAGCAGGTCTCAATTGAAGAGACACGCGGCGAGCTTTAGGTAAAGTGGCAGCGGCGTAGGAGCGCAATCGCAGGGTCCGCGCCTTATTGGTGCAGAGCACCATACTGACCAAGAGAGAGTGATGAGCGCGTCCGCATGAACAAAGTGCCGGTCATCCTGGGCATCCTGTTCCTGGCCGTGGTCCTGCTGGCCATTCGCATTAAGCGGGGGGCCGGGAAGAAGAAGCGGGGATCGGGGGGCAGCCACTTTGGCTGGGCTTTGCTTTTCCTCGCTTCGGGTCGAATGCCACCGCCACCACCGGAGACGCAAATCGAAGCGGAGGCCAATACGGAGAAGGACAGAAGTGCCCGCGATTGATGTGGCGGGTGGCACCGCGCCACCCGCCGATATCCGCCGGTTCTGGCCTCAGGAAACGGGCACGAGGGTTTTTGCCGCAAGGTATTGCTGATTCATCGCCACTCTATCGTCATCCGAGAAGTGCTTTTTGGCGTCCTTCCAGACGTTGTTTTCCTCTTCTTTGATGTGATGCTCGAGCAATTCCCGCAGAACCTTCGCGACCGCCTTGTGCTCCGGTGACATGGTGTTCGCAATGCCCGCCAGTTTCTGCAGTGTTTCGGCGGCCAAGCCGTGTTCTACAGTGCCTTCGTACCCGTCCAGTTGGGCTTGCTTGTCCCGCAGCGCGATGATCGCCGCATAGAGAACCTTTTCTTCGGCCTTGGCGTGAGGAATGAGCGCTTCTTTGATGCTTTCGACCAGCGCCTTGCGCTCCGCGGCAGTCTCCGCATTCTCCAGGTCCTTAAGCAGCGCTTTAACCTCGTCGTGTTCGGACTTCAGCGTGTCCAGCAGATCGCGCTGCGATGCTTCGGATTCGACTCCTACGGCTTTCATGACGGCCTTGCCGGCATCTTCCACAACGGATGTAACGCTCATAACCTGCTCCTGACGAATGAATTTGCCGCGGGATCGCGATGGGCCTACTTTGCCGGGCCGGGGTCACCTCTGAAAGCCTAAGAACCCGCGCCCTGGGGTGGGAGATGGGCTACACGCAGGCACATTCACTCAGACTGCTGTTTGCGGCTCTCGGCGATTGCCTGCCGGCAGTCCTTGGAGAGCTGCGCGCGATGCTCCTGCATGCATTGGTGTCGCTTGCCTTCATCCCCGAGCACCTCCGGGCAGAGTCGACGCGCATCGGCAATACACGCTTTGCGCAGGCTCAGAGATTCGGCACCCTGCGACGGCGGCGCTCCCAGCGCCTCCATAACCTCGGGCAGCACATTGCTCGCCGCGATCCGGTGACCCTCTGGAGTCAGATGGATGCCGTCCTGCTGGTGATATTGGGGCGGAACATCGGTGCCGCTGATGGGAATGACCTTGATATGACGATCGGCCAGTCGCGCCTTGATGGCCGCGAGATCCGCATCGCCCTGCTCGCGACTGACTCCCAGACGATTGTCGTTATAGGAGCCCCCCGACGTATCGAGGATGACGATGGTCGTGCCTTCGGGAATGTCACTGTCCATCCGCGCGCGCATCTGCGTGGTGGTATTGCCATAGATACCGGCATTGCGGACGGTGACGCTGTAGCCTTTCTCGCGCAGCATCGACTGCAGTTGCGCCGGAATCGCCTCGGACGCTGCCACATTCCATCCGGAGATATTGCTCGCGCCGAAGGCGACGATCTGTGCACGAGCGGTGCCGCCGAGTCCCAGCAGCAGGATTGCGAACATCGGCAGCATCCCGATCAGGGCGGTCTTTGGATTTGCCACGGACTGTCTCCTACGGATACGCGACCCACCACTGCACCACGTGACCATTCTTTGGATCAAGACCGACCAGTTCGTCGTCGGACCATCTCATCAGCCGCTCACAGACCTCGTCGGTGTTTTCCGGCTGGCTGTATTTGACCCGCGCCCGAACGCAATAGGCGTCGCCGCGGAAGGTCGTGCTCTCGAGGCTCTCGCCGATGCCGTAACCCCTCACCTCCGTCTGGTCGGCCGAGGCAATCGTGCGCACCTCGCCTTGCGGATAGACCGCAAACTGTCGGCCCTTGAGGTCCGCGAGCGTCGCTGCGTTCAGGTGGCGCTTGGTGAGTTGCCGCGCATCGATCACGCCGCGGAAATCCGCCACATCCAGCGCGATCCGCCGCTGCGGGCACTGGCCGGTGCGCGGGGACTCGAGAAAGTCTGCGATGCAGGCACCATAGAGGTAGTCGAACGCCGGGAACCACGCGGAACCATGACCGGAGAATCCGGGCGGATGGTCGATCATCAGGTTTGCCACGCCGTGCTGCGTCAAGGTCGAGGCGGCGCCGGTACCGCGGTCGCCCGGTTCATATTCATCGCCCAGGAAGAACACGCCCACCGTCGGATAACGCACCCGCTCGATCAGTTGATCGAACAGCAGCTTGTTGTTCGCGTAGTTCGGGTCATCGTGATCGGCCCCGGTGGAGCGCCAGCCACAGCAGGCCGGCACGACCAGCACGACGCCGTCCACCGGCAGGCCCGGCAGGGTCGCCAGGAGCAGGCTGCTCCAGCCGCCCCAGGACTGGCCACCGACGAAGATGCGCTGGTACCCCTGTGCCTTGAGCTCCTTGAGCCGGCGCGCCAGAAAGATTGCGACGCCGAAATTTGCGGCACCGAGGCGGCGGATCTCGGTAACGCCGCTGCGCGGATAGTTGCCGTCGATGACGTCCCAGCCGCGCGACTGCTGCAATTCGCTGACGAAATATTCCGGCAGTGGGGAATGCGCGCGCGCCCGACCATCGAACCCGTGCATATAGTAAAAGAGAGTCTTGGGGCCTTTGTTGACGCCGGGCGCGCCATGCAGCAACAACTCCTCGACAGGGAATTCCTGGACGGGCGCAAGATTTGCCGCCGCGAGCGGCTTGAATGTCGTCAGCGAGCCAACGTATTCGACTGTCCCCAGGGCCGTCCCTTCCTGCACCGCCCGACTGGCCCCTTTCTCGGCCCGAACCAGCACCAGATCGGCGCCGAGGGCATGCGCGGCCATGCACAGCCCGACATTGGTGTAGAGGCACACTGAATCGCGCGTCACTCCCCACACGCCCTCGCGATGCGCGTCGAGCTTGCTGCCCTCGGAGGTGTCCTTGAGGTCCTCGCGAAACGTGCCATCGGCGCGGAACTCAAGCGTCGCGAGCCACGGACCCTCACGCGCCTGCCAGCTGCGATCGGAGAGCATTTTCTTCAGTGCCTCATCCCCGAGGGTCGGCGCCGCCAGTATCTTTTCGAGGTGCGGGTCGATGACCGGCGCGCCCACGGGCGGGGCATCGCCCCGCTCGAGCTGTGTCGCCAGGGTCGCATCGGCTGCCGCCTGCGCACCGCGGCCGAGTTTGCTGTTGGCGTTGGCCCGGGCGCGATAGGCGCTGGCCAGACTCGGTGACAGACGAATGGCTTCGTCGTAGTCGAGCAGCGCCTGCTCGGTCTTGCCCGCACGCGCCTTGTTGACGCCGCGCACGAGGAAGGCGGCGCCCGAGCGCGGATTGAGCGCAATGGCCCGATCCGCCGCCTCGGAGGCTTCGGGCCCACGATGCTGCGCATCGAAGACCAGCGCCTTGTCACGCCATGGCGCGCTGCAGGTCGGGCAGATTTTGCTCGCCTGCTCCAGATTGGCGAGGGCCTGCGGCAGATCACCCTTTTTGTATAAGGAATAACCCCGCTCGGCAAACGACTCGGCGCGCAATGACCCCTCGTTGTCGGAGGTGAAGTCGTCGATGTCGGCATCCTCGCTCTGGCTCGCGGCCGCAATGCCGAACTCGCCCGCGGCGCGGGCCCAGTCCTCCCGCTGTTCATAGACCTGGCCAAGTCCGAAATGAGCGTGCGCCAGTGCCGGCTGCGATTTGGCCGCGGCAGCAGTGAAATCGCTGAATGCGCCATCGATCTGCTTGAGCGTCAGATGGGCGCGGCCGCGATACAGATAGGCGTAGGGCAGGCTGTCAGGAAGCTCGCGACCCGAGTCGATGATCGCGGAACACTCCTTGATGGCGGTGTCAGGCGCCGTGCTGCTCATGCACAGCGACCAATGATCGAGATCGGCCGCCCGGGCGTTCGACAGGCACACGCCGAGCGCCCACAACGCCGGCAGACGAAAGCGTACGCAGCGACCCACGCTTATCTGGCCGCCGCGATCTGCGCAGTCAGACGGTTGATCTGCGCCTGGACCGTATTCAATGTGTTTTGCGTAGAGGCGACGGCACGCTGCCATTGCGGCACGTTCGGGTCGCTGAGTCCTGACGGATCCGGGGGCTGCGCCAGCCAGAAATCCAATTGCAGCTGGGCCTGATAAAGCGCCTGCGTTTCGTTGAGGATCAGTGCCTGGTCGGCCGCGAGCTGGGCCTGCAGCACCTGCAGGCTGGGCGGCCGGGGCCTGATGTTGATCGGCGGCGGCGGGGTGTCACTGATGGGCACGCTACCCGCATTCTCCAGCAGCGCGATCACCTCGAGCGATGAGCTGGAATTGTCGCTGGCCATCGCCGGAGCGATCGTCAGCAGCGCGACCAAGCAAACCAGCCTACTGCGCATGTCAGCTCTCCATACTATCCTACGGCGGCAGCGAGCCGAGATAGGCCGCCGCCGCCAACACCTCGCCGGGACTGAGGCCGGCCACGACCGGCGCCATCAACGGCGTCCACGCGCCGGCACGATGATGGCTCTGCATATCGTATAGCTGGCGGGCCAGGTAGCTGGGCGAATTGCCCGCCAGCCGCGGCACGGGGCCGAGCCCGCGCAGATCGGTGCCGTGGCACACGGTGCACGGTGTGACTTTGCCGTTTCCGGTCCTGATCAGAATCTCGCCCTTCGCGAGACTGCCTTTCGGTACATAGGCAATGAACCGCACGCGCGGATTGCGCAGCGTCTCCGTCTGCTCCTCGTCGGCGGGAACCTCGATGATCCGATCACCGAGCGGTTCGGTCGAAGGTCCCTCGGCCTTGATCGGGATGAACAAGCCCCCCTGGGGTCGGGTCTTGGGCGCCGTATCGCTCTCCACCACTTTGGTGGAGGACTTCGCGGGGATCGACGCGAAGTAAGTGGCAGCCGCCTTTACCTCCTCGTCAGTCAGATTCTTGCCGAAGCCATTCATCAGTGCCGTATTGGTCTTGCGCTTGTCGGAGGTCTGACGCGAGCCATTGCGAAAGTCCAGCATCTGCTGAACGATGTACTCATAGGTGAAACCCGTGAGATTGGCATTCTCAGGTCGCCCGTTGCCGTTCGGAAGATGGCACAAGGCGCAGGCGATGATGGGCGTGGCCGCCGTTTTTCTGCCGTGCGCAACGATATCCGGCATGGTCGGATGATCATCGGGGAACCAGTCGGCAGGGCCGTAGTAGTCCGTGATCTGCGCCCGCGTGAATGACAGCTTCGAGCCCTCGACATGCAGCGGGTTCTGGTTGTCGGATCGCGGCCCCGGTGGCGGGGCGGGCGGCGGCTGCGCGGACGGCGGGCTGGTGAAGCCATAGGCCCACAACGGTTCTTCTACATCGCCGGCGGCGCGCGCGCCGGCTGCCACCATTCCGAGTGCTGCGACCGCGCACAAAATTCGCGCGGCCCCCCTGACACTATTGTCCGATGCCATGTTGAGTGCGAGTTTAGCGCGTTCACTCCACGGTGACAGATTTGGCGAGATTTCGTGGCTGATCGATGTGGGTCCCGCAAGCCTGTGCGACGCGATACGCCAGCAGCTGTAACGGCACACTGAGCAGAATCGGATCGAGTTCGGGCTCGGAGGCGGGAACTTCGATCCGACCGTCCACGGCGGGCGTGCGTGTTCCGGGGTGCGTGAGCACGTGCACCGGACCGCGCCGGGCGCGGATCTCCTCGATCGTGGACAGGTTTTTCGCCAGCAGCGAATCGCCCGGCAGTACGACCAGGCTCGGCGTTTGCGCATCGATGAGCGCCAGCGGCCCGTGCTTGAGCTCGGAGGCCGGATAGGCTTCGGCGTGCTTGTAGCTGACTTCCTTGAGCTTCAGCGCCCCTTCCATGGCCACGGCGTAGCCGGCGGCTCGCCCCACGAAATAGATGTCGTGGCAGGGTGCGAGCGCGGCCGCGACGGCCGCGATTCCGTCCTGCGCGCTGAGAATGGCACCGACCTGATCGGGTAGCGCGTCCAGTGCGCCGACGAGCCGCTCACCGTGCGCGGTGGACAGATCGCGCAGCCGCCCAAGGTGCAGGGCGAGCAGCGCGAACGCGACGGCCGTGCAGGTGAAGGTCTTGGTGGAGACCACGGCAACCTCGGGCCCGGCGTGAATATAGAGACCGCGGCCGCAGGCGCGACCGATGCTGCTGCCGACGACATTCACGATACCGAGGACGCGCCCGCCCTTGCGGATGACTTCCTGCGCCGCGGCGAGCGTGTCGAAGGTCTCGCCGGACTGGCTTACCGCCACATAGAGCGTATCGGGTTCGATGACCGGATTGCGGTAGCGGAATTCCGAGGCAGGCTCGGCGTGCGCGGGTATGCGCGCGAGCTGCTCGATCATCTGCGCGCCGACGCAGCCGCTGATATACGCCGAACCGCAGCCGAGCACCTTGACGCGGCGGATCTCGAGCAGCTCGCGCGCACTCATCTCCACGCCGCCCAGGTGCGCGGTGCTGAAGCGGCGCTCGAGCCGGCCGCCGAGGGTGCGGCGAATGGCCTCGGGCTGCTCGTGGATTTCCTTCTCCATGAAGTGCGCGTGAGCACCCTTGTTCTGGCCTTCGCGTTCGATGTCGAGGGCCAGCGGCACTTTCACCGTCACCCCGCCGTCGAGGGTCGAGGTTTCGTAGCGATCGGCGCGCAGCACGGCGAGCTCGCCGTCATCGAGATGGACGATGCTGCGGGTGTGACGCACGAGTGCCGCGGTATCCGAGGCGACCAGCATCTCGCGATCGCCGATCCCCAGGATCACGGGACTGCCCTGGCGCGCCACGACCAGACTCTCGGGGCGCTGCGCATCGAGCGCGACCAGCCCGTAGGTACCCGTGACGAGGCGCAGCGCCGCGCGCACCGCCTCCTCGAGCCGATCGCCGCCCATCGCCGCGATGAGGTGCGCGAGTACCTCCGAGTCCGTATCAGAACGGAACGCGACGCCTTTCAGGACCAGCTGCGCGCGCAGTTCGGCCGCGTTCTCGATAATGCCGTTGTGGACGATCGCGAAGCGGTTCGCGGCATCGGTATGCGGATGCGCATTGCGGTCACTCGGTTCACCGTGAGTGGCCCAGCGCGTATGGGCAATGCCGGGTGAGCCCTTCAGATGCTCGGGGAGGTGCCGCTCGAGGTCGCGCACCTTGCCCGCGCTCTTATACAGGCGCAGCGCGCCATTGCGGACGACGCTGATGCCGGCCGAGTCATAGCCGCGATATTCGAGTCGGTGCAGGCCTTCGACCAGGATTGGCGCGGCGTCCTGACGCCCGATATAACCCACGATCCCACACATCAAGCTCTCCTATCCGTAGATCAGTCGTCGGATCTGCCGCTCGGTGTACGGGGGCGCACGGAAGCGTCGCGCCGACAGCTCAGCGGTCAGTCGCCGGTAGATCTCGGCATTCGCCGCGCCATCGGCCTGCAGCGCGCGGTGCCGACGGCGCACGAAGTCCTCTGGCGTTTCGTGTAGGAAAGCGAGCACATTCTCGACGATGCGCCGGGCTTCCTCGGCAGGGAGCCGGCTGGATCGGGCGAGGTAGGCAACGAGTTCCTCGAGCTCTCCGGGGTCCGACATTCAGGGCTCAGTGTGCAAGGTAGGGAGGTTTATGGCTAATTTTTGCCCGACTTCGGGCAGAAGTCCAGGATATATCCAGCTGTTGGCAGCGCTTTGCCTGCCCCTGGGCGCCTCTGCACAGGGTTCACAGCCACCGGATCATCGCGGCGACGCACAGACCATGGAGGACGCCTTCGGCGCGATCCTCATGGCAGGTGATCTGGGGGATTCCGCGACGGTGGCGCGCGACCTGGGGCTAAAACTCTATCGGGTAGCCCGGAGCACGGATACTCAGGCCGGTGCCAGATCCGCCCATGAGACCTCCCGCATCTCGCCGCACTTTCTGCTGCCCGGTGTGGCATATGACATGGACGTGGGCCCCGGCTCCCGCACCCGGATAAAATTGAGTTTCATCGGTCGCGAGTGTCCGGATGTCGCCGACCTGCACCGGTGGGCGGCGGACTGGGGACTGAAGCTCGACACGCCCTACCGACCGCGCAACGACACCATGCAATCGATTACGGGCCCACAGGGCCTGTCACTGACGCTCGATCCAGAAAAGGGCCCATGCGCCGGCGCTTTCACACAGTTGCTGCCCACTGCGCTGCCCCTGCCGCCGATCCGCGTGGCTCAGCGCACCGCCGGGAGCGATCTGGTCCGCAAGTTTGCGGGTCTTGTCGCCTTGGGCGATTTGCGCGACCGTCAAGGCGTCAGCCGCGTGCTTCACGCACAGATCATTCTGCCGCAGCCAAACGAAGCGCTGCTGGCCGATGCCATTCGCGGCCTTGATGCGAGCGGGTCATATTTGAGAATCGCCGGAGTGCAGGAGCCGGATATCGGGTTCGCCATCGACACCACCCACGTGTGCGTGCCGTCCAGCGCCATCACCCGTGAGCTGCGGCGGCGTTCGATCAGTTGGCACACGGCCGACGAGGAAGGAACCACGGTGCTGCGAACCCTGCGATCGGGGAACCTGCTGGAGATCATCTCCTCGCAGTCCGGCAACTGCCTTGAGTCGCTGTATATCAGCCAGAAGACGGCTTACGGGGGCACGCTCTGAATCGCGATGGGGCCGAGCAGCGTCATCTCGAACGGACGGGAGTCCGGCGGCTCGTAACTGGGGATCACTTTCAGGTGCAGCTCGTTGCGGGCCAGCGTCGCATGCGCGACGTTATTGAAGGGGCCGTGCTCCGGGGCGGCGCCCGTGTCCTGGTGCACGATATTGAATGTCAGTGAAGTACCGTCGATCACGAAGCCATCGAGTGGCGCCATCGAGTAGGGATTCTCGCAGGGACCGCAGACCATGCCGAGCAACTGCGTACCCACGCGCTGAATGAAGAAATACTGCTTGCCCGGGCCCGTAGCCCACAGCCACACCCCGAGGAGCTTGTCGGCATTCAATTGCTCCGGCGGACCGGGCAGTACGTAAGGCGGACGCGCGCGCACCGCTCGGGCGGCCGCTTCCGCCTCATCGTTCGTGACCGCGGGCACCGGCGCCACAGGCTCTGCCCGATGCAACGTTTGGGTCGTGGGCGGCGCCGATCCTTGGCGTCGCCGCACGGTCAGCACCAGTTGCTTGTCTTGCAAGGCACCGCGCACGTCATCGAAGGTCACATGGCCTTTTGCATCTTCGTGGCGAACGACGAAGCGCACGCCGCTGCCATCGATGCGACCGTCGAGAATGAATGCCAGGTTGCGCGGGTCCGCACAGTCGACACAGTAGGTTCCGGTGACGACGTCGCCCCGCGCGATGAGCATGTAGATGTGCGTTCGACCCTCGATCTGGGTCAGCCAGCCGCCGAGAATGGCCTTGGCATCCTGCGCCCGCGCCGTCATGGGAAGCGTCCCCAGTGCGATCAGTACGAAGAGCAGATTTCTCATGCGAATGAGCCCGATCAGCCGCGGGGGTCCAGGTACTTTGCCTCAAACATGAGATACGCGCCCAGGCCCGGCGCGGGTTCAAAGAACCGTGAGTTGGCATCGTTGACGATCACCGAGCCGATATACGCCTTGTTGAACATGTTTTCGATGCGCAGGTACTCGCTCGTCTGCCAGCCGGTGTGCTTCTGCTCGAACCCCGCGCGCAGGTTCTCGGTCCAGTAGCCGCCCGCATATCCGGTATTGCGGTCATCGGCGTAGATGCGTGATCGCACCAGCGTCTCGGCCGTGGCCATGAAGCCGGAAGCCTCATTGCGCCAGGTCAAGCCGGCATACAGGATGTTCTGCGGCACGGCGGGCAGGTAATTGCCGGCGGGAACCACTGCGGTGGTGCATGGCGTTCCGGCGCATCCGGCGTACGCATCCTCCACCACGGCGCGCAGGTACGAATAGGCGATGCGGGCCTCGAAGTTTGCCGGCAGGTCCGCCGTCACCCCCAGTTCGGCGCCGGTGCGCTTGGTGGCACCGATGTTCTGATAGACGGAGCGGCCGCCGGAACTTTGCAGCACACCCAGTTCATCCTCGGTGCGGATCACGAACACCGCGGCATCGGCCCTGAACATCGCGCCGTGGGTCTTCACGCCCGCCTCGTAGTCATTGCTGCGCGCCGGCTGCAGAGCAAAGTTCAACCCCGGTAGATTGCCGTTGACGGACCGGTACGCGAGTTCATTCAACGTCGGGGTCTCAAAGCCTTTGCCGAAGGAGACGTAGGTGTTGATGTTGTCGGTGACCCCGTAACTTATACCGGCCACCGGATTGGTCGCCGAATAGCGCGTGCCGCTCAAGGGCAGCGCGCCGCTGACGGAGAGATGGCTGTGCGAAGTGATGTCCACGATGCTGTTGCGCACACCGGCGGTAACGTGCAGGCGGTCGGTCAGATCCCACTGCGCCTGGAAGTACTCATCGAGGTCATGCACGAGGTTGGTTTCGTATCGGCGCAGGGCGCCCTCGACGCCCAGATCCGCTCCGACATAGCTGAGATAGCCGCGTCGATGCTCGTCCATGTCGTCGTAGCTCACGCCGGCCGTCAGGGTGAGCGCGGTGCCTAAGAAATCGCGCCGGTCGGTGAAGTGCACGTCGGTGCCGTCATAGTTACGCGCAAGATCGATGACACCGCCGGGACTCGTCGCCACGGCCTGTGTGGCAAGCGGAATGGCCTGGAACTGCGTCGTCTGCCGATGCCCGCTGTAGACCATGGCGACCAGACTGTCGTGCTCACCGAATTCACGGTCGTAGGTCAGGCCCAGCTGCTCCTGGGCCAGGGACTTGCGGGTGTTGAACATGTCGGCGCCGGTGCCGGCCTGGGTCGGGTCCGCCTGCACCTGCGCGGTGGTCAGACCGAGCGGATCCTGCACGAAGGGTGTCTCGACAGCGTTGGCGATGAAGGTCAGCTGCGACACATCATCGAGCTTCACGCGCACCTTGCCGTTCAGCAGATTGCGCTGCGCCTCGCTGTGGCTGCGATAGCCGTCGGTCTGGAAGTGCGAGACATCGAGCAGATAGTTGACCGCGCCGGTGTCCCCGCCCACCAGTGCCGAGTAGCGCTGGGTATTCAGCGAGCCATATTCGAGCGAAGAGCCGAGCTCAAAACCGGGCGGCGCGTCTTCGGTAAAAATCGCGATGACGCCACCGGAGGAATTCCCGTAGAGGGCCGAGAACGGTCCGCGCAGCACTTCGATGTGATCCGCGCTTCCCAGATCAAACTGTGAAAACTGTCCCTGGCCGTCGGGCATCGTGCCCGGAATGCCGTCCGAATACAGGCGCACGCCGCGCACGCCGAAGCTGGAGCGTGCGCCGAAGCCGCGCGAGGAGATCTGCAGGTCCTGGGCATAGTTCTGGCGACTCTGCACCGACACACCGGGCACCGTGTCCAGTGACTCGGACAGGTTCACCTGCGACTGACCGTCATGAATCTCGGCATGGCCGATGCGATCCACCGACATCGGCAACGTCAGGGTGTCGTGCGCCATGCGCGTCGCCGTGACCACGACGGCGGTCAATTCGGAATCGGGGTCGCTCGCATCCGCGGGCGGCTCAGCAGCCCTTGCGACCTGCCCCCCCGCCACAGCGCACATCGCGATGAACATCCCTGTTCGGTGCCGGCGCATTCTTGCTCTTCCTTAGGTGAACTGCCTGGCAGTTCGTAGGCCACAATGAGTACTTGGCCAAATTCGCGCAATACTGATAAACGCTAAAAAGCTTGAGTTCGCTACAATACGGACGTGCAGCAGAATACAGTCATGACTCCCGGGAAACAGACCTCGCGCAGCGGCGGACTGTTCGTGATCTCGGCGCCATCCGGTGCCGGCAAGACTTCCCTGGTGAAGGCGCTGCTGGAGCGCAACCCGCGGCTGATCGTTTCAGTGTCGCACACCACCCGCCCACGGCGTCCGACCGAGTTGGACGGGCGCGAATACTGGTTTGTCTCACCGCAGCAGTTCGAGGAGCGGCGCGCGCGCGGGGAGTTCCTCGAACACGCGCGGGTGTTCGACAATTTCTACGGGACCGGTCGAGCGGGCGTCGAGCGGGAACTGGCCGCGGGGCGGGACGTCATCCTGGAGATCGACTGGCAAGGTGCCCGTCAGGTACGCCAGTCCGCTCCGGGGTGCACCACCATATTCATCCTGCCGCCCTCACGGGCCGCCCTTGAGGAGCGTCTGCAGAAGCGCCGGACGGATTCGGACACAGTCATTGCGCGCCGCCTCCAGGAGGCCGTCGGCGACATGTCGCACTACCGCGAGTTCGATTACGTGGTGGTCAATGACGATTTTGCGACCGCCTGCGGCCAGCTGGAGAGCATACTGGCCGGCAACGGGCAGGCGCTGAGGAGCGATCGGCCGCAGCTTGACGCGCTCCTGACGGACCTGCTCGGGGCGCCCTGACGCGAAGGCTCGCCAAAACGGCGCCGTTTGCCGTAGACTTCTAAACCTCTTCTGCCCATCGCGGCGGCAACACCAAAGTAAAGTTAGATATGGCCCGAATCACTGTCGAAGACTGCCTCACGAACGTCGATAACCTGTTCCAGCTGGTGCTGCTGGCCTCCCAGCGCGCCCGGCGCCTGGCGAATGGCGCCGAGCCCACCGTCGCCTGGGAAAACGACAAGCCCACGGTTGTCGCCCTGCGCGAAATCGCCGAAGGCTCGATCACCGCCGAGATGCTGCGCGAGCCGGAGCCGCAGCCCCTGGAGTCCCCCATGCCGGATGCCGAATCCATGGCGTTCCGGGCCCCGCAATTCGGACTTGGAGACTGACTCCAGGCGTAACCTATGGACTACGCGTCTTCGCTCCTGGGACTCATCCCCGGTGCAAGGCGCGCCACACCGGGGCTTAAAGACTTGCTGGCCACGGTGGGCACCTACCTGCCGCCCGAGCAGGTAGAGCGCATCCGGGAGGCGGCCGAATTCGGCGCCTCAGCGCACAAAGGCCAGACCCGACTCAGCGGCGAGCCCTACATCGCCCATCCGGTCGCCGCGGCGGCGATTCTCGCTGACCTGCACCTGGACACCGACACCATCATCGCGGCCATCCTCCATGACGTCATCGAGGACACGCCCACCCCGAAGGACCAGCTGGTCCAGCGCTTCGGCGCCGACGTCGCCGAAATCGTCGATGGGGTGACGAAGCTCGACCAGATCAAGTTCAAGAGCCGCGAGGAGGCGCAGGCGGAAAGCTTTCGCAAGATGCTGCTCGCGATGGTGCGCGACCTGCGGGTGGTGCTGGTCAAGCTCGCCGACCGCACCCACAACATGCGCACCATCGAGGCCATGGCCGTGCCCCGCCGGCGCGCCATCGCCCGCGAGACACTCGAGATCTATGCGCCCATTGCCGAGCGGCTCGGACTGTATGACCTGAAACTTGAGCTTGAGGATTTGGGATTCGCAGCTCTGTATCCGCAGCGCTATCGGGTCCTGGAGCGTGCGCTCAAGCGTGCGCGCGGCAATCAGAAGGAATTCCTGAAGAAGATCGAGCAGCAGCTGACCGCCGCGCTCATGAAGAACGCCATCGTCGCGCGCGTCGCGGCGCGCGAGAAGCATCTGTACAGCATCTACCGCAAGATGCAGCGCAAGCGCTCGACGCTCAATGAGATCGTCGATGTCTACGGCCTGCGGATCGTGGTCGACAAGGCCGACACCTGCTACCGCGCGCTCGGCAGCGTGCACAGCGTGTTCAAACCCATGCCGGGACGCTTCAAGGATTACATCGCGATCCCGCGTGTCAACGGCTACCAGTCGTTGCATACCACGCTGTTCGGTCCCAATGGCGTACCGATCGAGGTGCAGATCCGCACCGAAGACATGAACAGCGTGGCGCAGTCGGGGATTGCGGCGCACTGGCGCTACAAGACCGGCGAGAGCGGCGCCTCCTCGCAGCAGGAGCGCGCCCGCGAATGGCTGTCGCGGCTGGTCGAGCTGCAGGATGGCGGCGGCAGCTCCGAGGAATTCCTCGAGAGCGTCAAGGTCGATCTGTTCCCGGACAAGGTCTACGTGTTCACGCCCAAGGGCGAGATCCTGCGCCTGCCGAGCGGCGCCACCGTGGTCGACTTCGCCTACTCCGTGCACACCGACATCGGCAATCGCTGCGTCGCCGCGAAGGTCGATCGGCGCCTGACGCCGCTGCGCACGGTGCTGCGTAACGGTCAGACCGTGGAGATCATTACCGCGAAGGGCGCCATGCCGAACCCCTCATGGGTGAACTTCGTGGTCACCGCCAAGGCGCGCAATGCCATCCGTCATTACCTCAAGGGCCTGCGCCGCTCGGAGGCCATCGCCCTGGGCAAGCGCCTGCTCAACCAGTCGCTGGGCGAATTTCACCTGGCGCTCGAGGATGTGACGCCATCGCTCATGCAGGCGGCGGTCGGTGAGTTCGGCATGAAGGACATCGACGAGCTGTTCGAGCGCATCGGCATGGGCGAGCGACTCGCGCCGCTGGTCGCACGGCGGCTGCTGCCCAGCGGCCCGCAGGAGGAAGGCAGCGAGACCGCAGCGCCCGGCGCCATGGCGATCGCCGGCACTGAGGGGCTGCTGGTGAGCTACGCGCGCTGCTGCTTCCCGATCCCCAACGATCCGGTCATCGCCTTCCTGTCGAGCGGCCGCGGCGTGGTGGTGCACCGGGAGACCTGCGTCAACGTCGAGGACTATCGCAAACACCCGGAGAAATGGCTGCCGGTGACCTGGCAGGCGACCCCGGACCGCGTCTTCAACTCGCAGATCCGCGTCGATGTGCCCAATCGCATGGGCATACTCGCCGCGGTGGCCGCGGCCATCGCGGCCACGGAAACCAATATCGAGCGGGTTTCGGTGGAAGAGCGCGAATCGGAATCCTCGGTGCTGGATTTTGAACTGCGGGTGCGCGACCGCGCGCAGCTCGCCAATGTCATCCGTTCCATCCGCCGCATGCCGGACGTGCTGCGCGTCACGCGCACCCTCGCGGCACATTCACGCAAGAGGCCCGAAGAAAAACCATGAGCCATACCATCATCCACACCGACAGCGCGCCCAAGGCCATCGGCACCTACTCGCAGGCCGTCCGCGTCGGCAAGACCGTGTACGTGTCGGGGCAGATTCCGCTCGATCCGCGCACCGGGGAACTGGTGAGCGGCGATATCGAGGCGGAAATCCGCCGCGCCTTCGACAACCTGCTCGCGATCGTGACGGCCGCTGACGGCACCTTCTCGCAGGTGGCGAAGGTCAGCGTGTTCCTCACCGACCTGGTGCACTTCCCCAAGGTCAACGAGATCATGGCGACTTACTTCCGCCAACCCTATCCGGCCCGCGCCGCCGTCGGTGTGGCGCAGCTGCCGAAGGGCGCGCGCGTGGAAATCGAGTGCATCCTCTGCCTTGAGTGAGGCGGCCGAACAGCGCCCGGTCACGACCCTGCGCGGGGTGGGCACAGCCCTTGCGGAGCGCCTCGCGAGACTCGGCATCACCCAGGTGCAGGACCTGCTGTTCCTGCTGCCCACCCGCTACGAAGACCGCACGCACGTCACAGCGCTCGGCAGTCTGACGCCCGGCGCGCACGCGGTGGTCGAGGGCGAAATCCAGCTCACCGAGGTGACCTACCGCCGGCGCCGCCAGCTCTTGTGCCGGATCAGCGATGGCTCGGGCTTCCTCACCTTGCGGTTTTTCCATTTCACCGCCGCCCAGCAGCATGCGCTGATGCGTGGACTGCGGCTGCGCTGCTACGGCGAGGTGCGCCGCGGACCCCTGGGCCTGGAGATCGTGCATCCGGAGTACCGGCGCGTAAACGCGGAACCCGAAGCGTTGGAAGAGGCGCTCACGCCGATGTATCCGGCCACGGAGGGGCTGACGCAGCCCCGGTTGCGGATGCTGATCGGTCAGGCGCTGGGCGAACTCGGCGGAAACCTGAGCGTTCGGGACTGGCTGCCCCCCGAAGTGCAGCGCTCACTCAATCTGCCCGCGTTGCGCGATGCGCTCGAACTGCTGCACCGGCCGCCCCGCGATCAGGACCACACGCAACTGCTCACCGGCCACCACCCGGCGCAGCGCCGTCTTGCCTTCGAGGAACTGCTGGCCCACCAGTTAAGTCTGCGACTGCGCAAGCTGCGCACCGAAGCCGATCCGGGGCTGCCGCTCAATGACCCGTCCGATCTGGCCGCACGCCTGCTCGCGGCCTTGCCCTTTCAGTTGACGGCCGCGCAGCAGCGGGCCCGCGCTGAAATCGATGCGGACCTGACCGGCCGGCATCCGATGCTGCGCCTGCTGCAAGGCGACGTGGGCTGCGGCAAGACCGTGGTGGCGGCGCTCGCCGCCGCACGCGCCGTCGGCAGTGGTCAGCAGGTCGCCCTGATGGCGCCGACCGAACTCCTGGCCGAGCAGCACTGGCGCAACTTGAGCGGCTGGTTCAAGCCGCTGGGCCTGCCGGTGGCACTGCTGACCGGATCGCAGCCGGCCCGGACGCGGCGCAGTGCGGAGGAGGCGATTGCCTCAGGTGAGATACAGATTATCGTCGGTACCCATGCATTGTTCCAAAAGGGAATCAATTTTGCGAAACTCGCCCTGATCATTGTCGATGAACAGCACCGGTTCGGCGTGCAGCAGCGCATGACGCTGCAGGAGAAGGGGCGGGCCGCGGGACTCATGCCGCACCAGCTCATCATGACCGCGACACCGATTCCCCGCACGCTCGCCATGACCGCCTACGCGGACCTCGATATCTCGGTGATCGATGAGCTGCCGCCGGGACGCACCCCGGTGGTGACGGTCGTGATGGCGGACACGCGGCGGCACGAAGTGGTGCAGCGGATTCTGGTGGCCTGCCGTTCGGGGCGTCAGGCTTACTGGGTCTGTCCCCTCATCGATGAGTCCGAGGAGCTGCGCTACCAGGCTGCCGAGGAGACCGCGATTGCGTTGCGCGAAGCGCTGCCGGAACTGAAAGTGGAGCTGGTGCATGGCCGGCAACCGGCCGCCCAGAAGGAGGCGGCCATGGCGGCCTTCAAGGCCAACCGGGTCCAGCTGCTGGTGGCCACCACCGTGATCGAGGTGGGCGTCGACGTCGCGAACGCCACGCTCATGATCATCGAGAACGCGGAAAGGATGGGCCTTGCCCAGCTGCACCAGCTGCGCGGCCGGGTGGGTCGCGGGGAGGAGGCCTCGATGTGCGTGCTCCTGTACCGCGCGCCGCTGTCGCAGCTGGCACGCGCGCGGCTGCGTGCCATCCGCGAAACCACGGACGGCTTTGAGATCGCGCGCCGCGACCTGGAGTTGCGCGGACCGGGGGAGCTGCTGGGCACCCGTCAGACGGGTCTCGCGCAGCTGCGCGTGGCGGACCTGGCGCGCGATACGGATCTGTTGCCCGGGGTGCAGAAAACCGCCGAGCTGATGCTGCGCGATTATCCGGATAACATTACGCCCCTCACCACCCGCTGGATCGGCGAGGGAGAACGCTACGGCACCGTCGGCTGACACTGTATTAGGACCGGATCTGGAGCTGACACCGCCGCGACCCCGGAGCGCGCCGCTGCCCTGGCGGCTGGCCCGCAGGCTGCACGAATACGCCCTGCTGGCGCGGCTTGATCGTCCCATCGGCATCTGGCTGCTACTGTGGCCGGTGCTGTGGGCCTTGTGGATTGCCGGCGCCGGGCGCCCGGCACCACGCGTGCTCATCGTGTTCGTGCTGGGGGTGTTCGCGATGCGCGCCGCGGGCTGCGTCATCAACGACCTCGCCGACCGCAACATCGATCCGCGCGTGCGGCGCACCCGGCAGCGGCCGCTGGCCGCGCGGCGCGTCTCGCCCTATGAGGCCATCATGCTGTTTGCGCTGCTCGCGGCGGCCGCACTGTGGCTGGTGCTGCAGCTGGATCCGCTCACCGTCCGGCTGTCGCTGGTCGGGGCCGCACTCACCGTGAGCTACCCGTTCGTCAAACGCTTCTTCCCGTTGCCACAGCTTTATCTGGGAATCTCATTTGGCGGCTGGGGCGTGCCCATGGCCTTCGCCGCGCAGACCGGCCGCGTGCCGCGCATCGCCTGGGTGATCTTCATGGCCGCGGTGATCTGGGCCGTCGTCTACGACACCCTGTACGCCATGGTGGACCGGGAGGATGACCTGAAAATCGGTGTGCGCTCCACCGCAATCGCGTTTGCCGACATGGGCCGCGTGATGATCGGTTTCCTGCAGATGCTGATGCTGGCGGCGCTGGCCCTGGTCGGGCGCACCCTGCATTTTGGCAGCTGGTTCTACGGCGGCCTCACGGTGGCCGGCGCGACGTTCCTGTACCAGCAATGGCTGATTCGCGATCGCAAGCCGCAGCGCTGTCTGCAGGCTTTCCTCAACAACAATTACACGGGCCTGGTGATCTTTGCGGGTGTACTGCTGCAATATCTTTACGGCACGAACGTCTGACAATCGCCGCGGTGGCTAGAGCTTCATAGCCTTCATCTGCACCTCGAGTCGGGCGCAGAGCCGCATGTAGGCGGCGTTGTGCGCGAGTGGGACTGACCATAGTGGGTCCAGCACGATCTCTCCGGTCCACAGACCGGGAATGGAAGTCGACAGCGATTCGAGTCGGGCGGCGGCATCATCCTGCGCGCCCGCCCAGGCACGGATCTGCGTCGCCCAGACGAACGCATTGGCCTGATCCGAACCGTTTGGTTCGGCTTGAGTCAGGGCCACGGCTCCGTCCGCCGTGCGGATCGCGGCCGCTGTATCTCCCGTGAACAGCTGGGCATCGGCACGCAGCAGGTCCCGGTACCAGCGGTTCCACTTCGTCGCGGGCTCGCGATTCAGAAACTGCAGTATCCGCTCCCCGTCACGTTTTGCCGCCGGCACGTCCGCCAGCAGCAGGTCCAGCCACCCGCGCGGATCGGCCACCGGTGTTCGTCCGACGCCGAAGGTGTTCCAGTCCCAGCCGACCTGTCGAATCGTTTCGACCTGGTACTTGTCGATGATCTGGCGGGCCTCGCGGTAATGGCCCAGATACAGGAGCGAACTGGCAACGTTGGACAGATTGAAGTCGATGTGCGCGGGGGAATCCAATGGGGCGGCGGCGCCGCTCTTGTTCATGACCACAAATGCCGCCCGGTCGCCGGTAAATTCCGTCCGAACGGTGGCCCGCAGATCCTCCCGGGCTTCGCTCGGCGCAAGATCGGCGGCGCGCATGGCCTGCTGCGGCTGATGCAGCTCCATGAGCGCGAACCAATGGTCAAACCAGGGGCGCCGATTCTTCGGATCCAGCGCCATGAGCTGCCCGCTCAGCGTGGCCGCCTCCTGGTAACGGCCCATTTCAAACAGCAACAGCTCTTTGTCATCCAGCATGCGTGGGTCGGTCAGGCCCGCACTTTCTGCCGCCGCATACAGCGCCAGCGAGCGGTCGTAGTTTTTTTCGGCGAACGCCAGCAGCGCTTCGGAAGCGGTGACGGTCGGATCCTGCGGCGCCAGTCTTCTTGCGGTTGCAAGGTCCCGGTGCGCATCCGCCAGACCCGCGCCATCAGTATCCAAATTGAACAGGAAGAGAATCACGCGCATGTCGATTCGTTCGACGTAGGCGCGCACGAAGGTCGGATCAAGTTGCAACGCCTGATCAAGCTGCGCCTGGATCTTCTGCCAATCGCCAATGCCGGCGTCGCGTCCCGTGGTCTCAAGCGCCGCGCGGGCTTTCAGGAACAGGTCGAAGGCAACGGGGTCCGTATCCTGCGGTGGCACGGACGAACCGCCGCCGAGTTTGATCGACAGCTGTGCGGCGACCGCTGCGGCGACTTCACTCTCGAGCGCCATGGCGTTCACGAGTTTGCGGTCGAAGTCCTGAGCCCACACATGGTCGTCGCTGCGCGCATCGATCAACTGCAGGGCGAGCCGCACCTGATTGCCCTCGCGCCGCATCGATCCTTCCAGCACGAAATTGCAGTGCAGCTCTTTCGCAAGCGTCGGCGCCGTCACGACCTTGCCTTTATAGGTGTCCATGGTGGTGCGCGAGATCACCTCGAGCCCCGGCACGTCATTGGCGAGTGCGGTGAGAATCTCCTCGTGCATGCCATCCGTAAAGAAGGCGTTGTTGGGGTCGGGCGAAAGATTCTCAAACGGCAGCACCGCGATTCGAGGTCGCGCGCCCTCTTCCCCAGGGGCTGATGCACCCGAGTCCGCAACGACGGCGGCCGCCACTACTGCGGTATGTGGCTTCAACAGGATATAGCCGGCGAACCCGACGATGACCGCCGCTGCGAGGACAGCGGCCACCCAGAGCAAAGGCCCGGGTCGCGCTTTGACATCGGGCATTGGCGCAGGGGTATTGCGCGGCTCGGAAAATGTCGCGCCGCGCGGCTTATCGGTTGGCTTTCGATCGTACGCCAGCAATCCCGACACGCGCTGCACGAAGGCCGCGGAAGTCCTGCCCCCTCGCAGTCGCGTCCATTGAACGGCTCTGAAGGGCTCTGGAACGTTTGCGGAGTGATCCTGGGTATCATCGATCACGACCGGGACGAGAAACGGCGTGCCGTCCGCCATGTCATGCGTGCGATCGACGGCCAGCTTCCATTCGCGGCGGAAGTACCCTTCGATGCGCGCCTGCGAATTCGCCGAAATGATCGGCACGAACAGCGCACAGTCCTTGATCTGGCGGCGGATCTTCTGGTCCCAGGCATCCCCGCCACGCAGCTCACTCTGGTCGAACCACACCTCGAGCCCGGCGTTCGTCAGCGCCTTGCAGATGCGCCGCGCCGCATCGGCATCCTGGGACGCATAGCTTAGAAAGACGGCTTGGGACGATTCCTCCTTCACACGATCCTTCTAAGCAGGCAGCTGATCTCCGGGCACCCAGAACCCGTGGATCTGGCCGGCGATCCGGTATGGCATCTTCACCGTCGCGATCGGACCGTCTTCCAGATGCTGCGTATCCACCAGCACCAGATCCGCGCGGCCGCCTTCACGCGGATGCGTCGCGACGCCAATCAGGTAACCATCACCCTCGGCGGCGCCCTTGTGCCGCGGCACGAAGCACATCTCGGCAAGACTCGCATCCTTGCCCAGCGAGAAGAACTTCGCAGTGCGGGTCATGTGATCGAACATGGCCCAGCGGCTGCCGACGGCCGGGTCACTGCTGAGCAGGAACCCGTAGCGATACGGCACCGTGTGATAACGATCGTCCTGGCGCGACAGCGCGCCGTTGACGCCCACATACATGTTCTCGATCTCGTAAGTCGTTGCTTTCTTGTTGGCGAGGTTGACGCTGTAGCGCATGACCCGGCCGGCCGCTTTCACCGGATCGAACTGCTCGTGCAGCTGCGGGAAGAACGGGAACTGGTTGGAATCGGCGCCATCGACGTCGAAGTAAATCTTCTCGCCTTCGTTCCAGGCCCCCATGCTGTGCGTGGCCATGTAGCCCGGACCCTTCAGCCAGCGAATATCCGAGCCGTCGCCACCGCGGCGGAAGATGCCCATGTAGCTCGGCAGCGTGGAGTCCCAGGCGAAGTGCGGACCGCCGTTCTTGATGACGTCCAGGTTCGTGGCCATCGGACTCACGTAGAGAATGATGTACTTCTGCGTCACGCCGAAGTCATGGATCATCCCGACATAGGGCACCTTCACCCACGCCGACCAGTTGACCGCGCCTTTGGGGTCTGCGGAAAACACGAACACATCATCGGTCGCCAGCCCCTTGGCCTCGTAACCGAAGGCGACCAGCTCGCCGGTCTGCGGATCAATCTTGGGATGCGCGGTGAAGGTCTTGCCCTTCAGGCCGCCATTGAAGGTGTAATAGTCATCGACCGTTTCGAGGGTCAGAGGATTCAGGGCGACCGGCGGGCTGTCTTCCTTCATCGCCAGCAGCAGATTGTGGTGGTAGAAAATCTGCGTATTGGCGGTGCCGCGGCTTAGGTCCTTGACGCTCGGATCATCGGTGCTCGGATTGCGATACATGCCGAACAGCGAGCGGCGCGCCGCGTGCTGCGCCTTCCAGCGCTGGGTGCGCGCATAGCGGCTGCGAAAATCCACATGGCCGTCCTTGATGCGGAAGGCGCCGATCATGCCCTCGCCGTCGAACGGGATGTCATGGGTCCAGATTTGCGGTTTCGGGTACTGCGGATCGGGCCCGACACGGAAGAAGATCCCGTCCAGATCCTTGGGCAGCGTGCCTTCGACTTCGCAGTCGTACAGGTCGTTTTCCGAGCGGTACACGGCGCCCGCGGCGCTGCCGCCGCCACCGAAACCACCGCGGTCCTTGGGAAACTGCACCTCGGCCTGCGCACTGGCCGGCATCACCAGGCCACCGACTCCCGCGACGGCACCCGCACCGGCGCCGGCCACTGCGCCCATGAAACTGCGCCGGCTGAGGGACACTGCGGGATCGGAATCTTCAGTGATCGGTGGCTTGCGGCTCATGGAAATGCCTCTGATGACGGAAAAACCCGCGAATCATACCCCCAATCGTCTGGTCGATTAATAACCAACTGTCACCCTTGACGTGGCCTGCGGGTTGACAGCAGATTGTGCCCCGGGGAACCTCCTCGAGCCCATCCAACCCAAGGTCGCAAAGAATTATGAAGATAAGCCGCAGCGCTCCCCGCCATGACTGGACCGTGGGCGAGATCGAAGGCCTGTTTGGCCAGCCGTTCCTGGATCTGCTGCTGGAGGCGCAGCACGTACATCGGCTGCATTTCAGCCCCAACACCGTGCAGATGAGCACGCTCCTGTCGATCAAGACCGGGGCCTGCCCGGAGGACTGTGCCTACTGTCCGCAAAGCATCCGCTACGACACCGGATTGTCGCGTGAAGCACTGATGGAGGTGGCGGCGGTGAAGGAGAGCGCGGAGCGCGCCAAGGCGGCCGGCGCCACCCGCTTCTGCATGGGCGCGGCCTACCGCTCCCCGAAGGCGCGCGACCTCGATGTCATCTGCGCCATGGTCGAGGAGGTTCGCGCGCTGGGGCTGGAAAGCTGCGCCACCCTGGGGATGCTGGAGCCCGAGCAGGCCCAGCAGCTGAAGGCCGCGGGCCTGGACTACTACAACCACAACCTCGACACCTCCGCGGAGTTCTACGGCGAGATCATCACCACGCGCACCTTCCAGGACCGCCTGGATACCCTCTCCGCGGTGCGCGATGCCGGCCTCAAGGTGTGCTGCGGGGGGATTATCGGCATGGGCGAATCCACCCGCGATCGCGCCTCGATGCTCGCGACCCTGGCGGGCTTGCCGCAGCACCCCGAGAGTGTCCCCATCAATGAGCTGGTGCAGGTGCCGGGTACGCCGCTCCATGGGGTCGCGCCGGTCGATCCCTTCGATTTCATCCGCACCATCGCCGTGGCGCGCATCGTGCTGCCGCGCTCCCATGTGCGGCTGTCCGCGGGTCGCACCCAGATGAGTGATGAGATGCAGGCGCTGTGCTTCATGGCCGGCGCGAATTCCATTTTCTACGGCGAGAAGCTGCTGACGACCGGCAATCCGGATGTCGAGAAGGACCGCACGCTGTTGGTGCGACTGGGGCTGAGGCCGGAAGCGCCCCCGCAGCTGACCCCTCTGGAAACCGAACCCGCATGAAGCCGGCAGTGCTGCGCGAGCAGTTGGCGCAGCGGGCAGCGCAACACCTGCAGCGCCGGCGGCGCACCGTGACGGCGCTTGATGTCAGCGACGGTCCGGGCGTCGTGGTCGATGGCCAGCGGCTCGTCAACTTCTGCGGCAATGACTACCTGGGCCTGAACGCGCATCCGGCCCTGGCGCAGGCGATGGCGCGCTCGGCCGCCAGCGCCGGCAGCGGCAGCGGGGCTTCGCACCTGGTCACGGGCCACAGTCTGGAACACGAACACCTGGAGGCGGAGCTTGCGCAATTCACGGGGCGGCAGCGGGCCTTGCTGTTCTCCACCGGCTACATGGCCAATCTCGCAGCCGTCACCTGCCTGACGGAAGGCGATTCACGGGTGGTCATGGATCGACTGTGCCATGCGTCCCTGATCGATGCGGCGCGTCTGTCGGGCGCGCAGCTCAAGCGCTTTGCCCATGCCGACGCCGCGGCGGCCGCAGCATTCCTGGCGCGTTCCGCGGCGCCCGGGAATGACCTGCTGGTCAGCGACGGCGTTTTCAGCATGGACGGCGATCTGGCCCCGCTGCCGCAACTGGCGCAAGCCGCGAGGACGGCGCAGGCCTGTCTCATCGTGGACGACGCCCACGGCCTGGGCGTCTTGGGGCCGAGCGGCCGCGGCTCGCTCGAACACTTCAAGCTGGATAGCGCCGCGGTGCCCATCCTCATCGGCACGCTCGGCAAGGCGTTCGGCTGCTTCGGCGCCTTCGTCGCGGCGGACGCTGACTACATCGAGTGGCTGCTGCAGACCGCGCGCAGCTACATCTATACGACGGCGCTGCCGCCGCCGGTCGCCGCCGCCGCGCGCGCGGCCCTGGCGATCGCGGCGACGGAGAGCTGGCGCCGCGAACGGGTGCTGGAACTGGCGGCGCGCCTGCGCCGCGGGGCGGCGCAGGCCGACATTGCCTTGCTGCCTTCGCTCTCACCCATCCAGCCGGTGATGCTCGGCAGCAGTGAGCGCGCACTGGCGGTGAGCGAAAAACTGTTCGCGTCGGGCTTCTGGGTGGCCGCGATCCGGCCGCCCACGGTGCCCAGGGGTTCCGCGCGCCTGCGCATCACGCTGTCGGCGGCCCACACCGAATCCCAGGTCGATGCGCTGATCGATGCGCTCGCCGCTGCCATGCGAAGCCTCCATGCAGCCGCCTGATGCGTTCGTGCTGGATCGGCGCGCCGTGCGCGCGGCCTTTGATCGCGCCAGCGGCAGCTACGATGCGGCCGCGGTGCTGCAGGCTCGCGTGCGCGAGGAGCTGCTGTCGCGGCTGGACCTGATCCGCGTGACGCCCGAGGTGGTCGTGGACCTGGGATGCGGTACCGGCCAGGGTGCCCGCCAGCTCAAGGACCGCTACCGTAGCGCGACCGTGGTCGCCCTGGATCCGGCGTTGGGGATGCTGCGCGAAACGCGGCGCCGCAGCGGCTGGCTGCGCCCGCTGCAGCGCGTGTGCGGGGATGTATTCCAGCTGCCGCTGCGTGACGGCGCCGTCGATTTGATGTTCAGCAATCTGATGCTGCAATGGTGCGACGATCTCGACGCGGCGCTGCGCGAAGTGCGGCGCGTGCTCGCGCCGGAGGGATTTTTCGCCTTCACGACCTTCGGTCCGGATACCTTGCGCGAGCTGCGCAGCGCCTGGGGTGCAGCGGATGGCGGCACCCATGTCAGCGGCTTTCGCGACATGCACGACATCGGCGATGCGCTCACACGGGCCGGCCTCGCGGAGCCGGTGCTGGACGTCGAGCGGCTGACGGTGGTGTACCCGGATGTCGCCGCGATCACGCGGGACCTCAAGGGCATCGGCGCCCACAATGCGACCGCCGCGCGCGCGCGCGGGCTCACCGGCAAGGGACGCTGGCGCGCCATGACCGCCGCCTATGAAACACAGCGCCAGGCGGGACTGCTGCCCGCCACCTATGAAGTGGTCTACGGAGCGGCCTGGGGCGCGCGCGGCCGTCCGGCGGCACCGGCCGTGCAAGGCGAGGTGCGCATCCCGGCGAACGCGATCCGGCTGGGACGCCGGGAATCGTAGATGTCCGCTGGCCTCTTCATCACCGGCACCGACACCGGGGTCGGCAAGACGGTCGTCGCCCGGCTCATCGTCCGCTCGCTGGTGGCGAGCGGTGTTCGCGTGGCGGTCATGAAGCCGGTGGCCGCGGGCGGCATCATGACGGAGCAGGGCCTGCGCAACGAGGATGCCCTGGGGCTGATCGCTGACTGCAACGTGGTCATGCCCTACGCGAGCGTCAATCCCTACTGCTTGAGCGCGCCGGTGTCACCGCACCTCGCGGCCCGCGATACCGGTGTGAGCATCGAATTGCCTGTTATCCAGCGCGAGTTCCGCACGCTTGCGGCGGCCGCCGACGTGGTGATCGTGGAGGGTGCCGGCGGCTGGCTCGCGCCCCTCAATGACCATCAGTTCGTCGCCGATCTGGCGATGGCGCTCGAATTGCCGGTGGTGCTGGTGGTGGGGCTGCGTCTGGGCTGCCTGAATCACGCGCTGCTCAGCGCCCAGGCCATGCGCCAGCGAGGAGCGTTCCTGGCGGGGTGGATCGGCAACCAGATCGATGCCGGATTTGCGCGCCTGGCGCAGAACGTCGGCACGCTGGAAGAGCACCTCGGCATGCCACCGATTGCCATCGTGGAGCACGCTTCGCACCGCCATGAGGCGGACCGTCTGGCCGACGCCGCGGTCACTGCCCTGATGCACGCGGCGACGCCTAAGCAGTTGACTTGAATATATAATTTCACCCTGTAACATGCATCCCTCGCCAATGGAGCCCAGTGGTGGAGTCAGCGCACGCCAGTATCGTGATTGCTCCCAACTGCTCGTTGAGCGTGCGGGGTGCGGTGCTGTTTTTCCTGACGGCGTGCGCGCCGTGTTTCGGCATCGCCGGCGTACTCACTTTTTTCGGCTTCTGGCCGGTGCTGCCGTTCGCCGGCCTGGAAATGCTGCTGCTCGGCGCGGCGCTGCGCATCAGCCTGGCACGCCGGCATCACCGCCAGACCATCGTCGTTTCGGAGTCGCAGGTCGCTGTCCAGACCACTATCGGCAAGATCGACAGTGAGGTTGTGTTTCCGCGGCACTGGGCACAGGTTAAACTGCGCCGCTCAACGTCGCGCCTGCATCCGAGCCGCCTGGTTATCGAATCGCATGGTCGACAGTGCGCAGTCGGTGACTTCCTGACCGAGGAGGAACGCCGCGGTCTGGCCGTTAGGCTTACCGGGCTCATTGGCCGTGTGAACGAATCGCCGACGCTAGGCTTTGCAGGTGAGGCTCGAGGTTTTTGATGGCTCAAGGCCATGAGATAGACATAAACATGATGCGCAAATTGCTTTCCCGGTCCGCCATGGTCGCCGCCCTGGCCTTAAGCCTGTCACCGGCGGCACATGCCGCTTCGGGCTGGGGTCAGCTGAACATGACTCAGGGTGTGACCGCGATGTCACGCCAGATCTATGGTCTGCACATGCTGATGTTCTGGCTGTGCGTCGCCATCGCGGTGGTCGTTTTCGGCGTGATGTTCTATTCGATCTTCGCGTTCCGCAAATCCCGCGGCGCGATTCCCGATACCACGCTGGTTCACAGCACCACCGTCGAGATCATCTGGACCATCCTGCCGATCATCATCCTGGTCGCCACCGCCGTACCGGCCGCAACCACCCTCATCAAGACCGAGGACCTGCGCAATTCGCAGCTGACCATCCGCGTGACGGGCTTCCAGTGGGGCTGGAACTACGAGTACCTGAACAATGGTGTGAATTTCTTCTCGCGCCTGGATCGCGCGAGCGACGCCGCCCGGCAGCTGGGTTCGGGCGTGGATGTGACCACCGTTCCGCATTACCTGCTGAACGTGGACCGGCCGCTGGTGGTGCCGGTGGGCGTGAAGGTGCGCTTGCTGGTCACGGCCAATGACGTGATCCATTCGTGGTGGGTGCCGGCCTTCGGCGTGAAGAAAGACGCCATCCCGGGCTTCGTCAATGAAGCCTGGTTCAATATCGATTCGGACAAGCCGGGCCTCTACCGCGGTAACTGCGCCGAGCTGTGCGGCCGTGATCATGGCTTCATGCCGATCGTGGTGGACGCGCGCTCGAAGGAAGACTTCCAGGCCTGGCTCAAGAGCGAACAGCTCACCGAGCATCCGCCAGCTGCCTCGGCGCCGGCCTCGGCCCCGGCCGCCCCGTAACGGCCCGCACGACATTTATATAGAGATACGAACATGGCCTACAACGATCACGCCGCCACCGCCCACGACCACGATGCGCACGATCACAAGCCGCATGGCTGGCGCCGCTGGGTGTATGCCACCAATCACAAGGACATCGGCACGATGTACCTGGTGTTCGCCGGTATCAGCTTCTTCATCGGCGGCACCATGGCCATGCTCATCCGCCTGGAGCTATTCAAGCCCGGTATGCAGTTCCTGGATCCGCAGTTCTTCAACAGCATGACGACCATGCATGCGCTGGAGATGATCTTCGGCGCCGTCATGCCGGCCTGGACCGGCCTTGCGAACTGGATGATCCCGATGCAGGTGGGCGCCCCGGACATGGCGCTGCCGCGCCTCAACAACTTCAGCTTCTGGATCCTGCCGTTCGCCTTCACACTGCTCCTGGCGACGCTGTTCGTGCCCGGCGGCGGCCCGGCGGGCGGCTGGACCATGTATCCGCCGCTGATGCTGCAGGGTGGCGCGGGCTTCCCGATGACCATCTTCGCCATCCACATGATGGGAATCTCCTCCATCCTGGGCGCGATCAACGTCGTGGTCACGATCATGAACCTGCGCGCGCCCGGCATGACGCTGCTGCGCATGCCGCTGTTCGTGTGGACCTGGCTCATTACCGCCTACCTGCTGATCGCGGTGATGCCGGTGCTCGCGGGTGCGGTGACGATGCTGCTGACGGATCATTTCTTCGGCACCACCTTCTTCACCGCCGCCGGCGGTGGTGATCCGGTCATGTTCCAGCACATTTTCTGGTTCTTCGGCCACCCGGAGGTCTACATCCTGATCCTGCCGGCGTTCGGCGTGGTGTCGGAGATCATTCCGACCTTCTCGCGCAAGCCGCTGTTCGGCTACGAGGCCATGGTGTACGCCACCGCCTCGATCGCCTTCCTGTCATTCATCGTCTGGGCCCACCATATGTTCACGGTGGGCATGCCGCTGGCCGGGCAGCTGTTCTTCATGCTCTCGACCATGCTGATCGCGATCCCCACCGGTGTGAAGGTGTTCAACTGGACGGCGACCATGTACAAGGGCTCGCTCTCCTTCGAACCGCCGATGCTGTTTGCGCTCTCGTTCCTGTTCCTGTTCACCATCGGCGGCCTCTCTGGCCTGATGCTCGCGATCGTGCCGGCGGACTACCAGTACCAGGACACCTACTTCGTGGTGGCACACTTCCACTACGTGCTGGTGCCCGGCGCCGTGTTCGCCATCATGGGCGCCATCTACTACTGGCTGCCGAAATGGACCGGCAACATGTATGACCAGAAGCTTGCGACGTGGCACTTCTGGCTCTCGACCATTTTCGTGAACGTGCTGTTCTTCCCGCAGCACTTCCTGGGACTGGCCGGCATGCCGCGCCGCATTCCGGATTACGCCGTGCAGTTCACCGACTGGAACCAGGTTTCCTCGATCGGCGGCTTCGCCTTTGGCCTCTCGCAGTTCCTGTTTCCGTACATCATCTGGAAGTGCGTGCGCGGCGGCGTGCGTGTCGGCAACCGCGCCTGGGAAGGGGCGCACGGCCTGGAGTGGGAGCTGCCCTCCCCGCCACCGTTCCACTCCTGGACTGATCCGCCGTCGGATGCCCTCATCCAGCGCGGCTCCGCGCATTGATGTCGGCCAGCGCACTCACCGTGGCTGAAGCCGGCAAACGCCAGCGTGGCGTGCGTCGTACGGCGATTACGCTGGGCATCATCGCGGCGGCGTTCTACGTGGGCTTCATCGCCATGATGATCTGGCGGGCGACGCGATGAATCTGGAGCGCCACCGGCCTGGCAAGACCAACCGGTCGCTGGCCGCGAAGCTGTTCATGTTCGCCCTTGGCAGCTTTGGCTTCGGGTTTGCGCTGGTGCCGCTTTACAACGTGCTGTGCGCGGTGACCGGGCAGGGCGATCAGTCATCGCTCGCGCGTGCGGCGGTGGTTACCGAGCATCCGGACCTGAACCGCTACGTCACCGTGGACTTCCTGACCGATGTGCCGTCGATGGGCAACTGGGAGTTCCATCCGATGGTGAAGACCATGCAGGTGCATCCCGGACAGCTGTATCTGGCGCAGTTCTATGCTCACAATCTCATGGGTCACGCCACGGTGGCCCAGGCCGTGCCGGACATCTCGCCGTCCAAAGCGGTGGCCTGGTTTCGCAAGACCGAGTGCTTCTGCTTTTCGCCGCAGCACTTCGGCGTCAACCAGGAGCGGGTCATGCCGGTGCGCTTCTTCGTTGATCCGTCATTACCCAAATACATCGATCGTGTGACGCTGACCTATACGTTCTACGATCCTTCGACCATGATCAAAACAGAGAAATGACAATGGAACAGGCTCACGCCCCGGACACCAGTCACTATTACGTTCCGCAGGCCAGCCTCTGGCCCATTGTCGGGTCGATATCCCTGTTCTCGATCATGCTGGGCACGGTCACGTACTTCAATGACTGGGCCGGTGCCTGGGCCCTGATCCCCGGGTTCACGCTCATCGCCTGCACGTTCTTCGGCTGGTTCTACGCGGTCATCGGCGAAGATCAGCACGGCGTGTTCAACAATACGGTGGACCGCTCATTCCGCATGGGCATGATGTGGTTCATCTTCTCCGAAGTGATGTTCTTCGCGGCCTTCTTCGGCGCGTTGTTCTACGCCCGCATCCTCTCGACGGCGTGGCTCGGCGGTCGCTCGGTCCATATCTTCACCAACATCCTGCTGTGGCCACACTACGACGGCACCTGGCCGACGAACGGCCCGGCACATGTGGGCGGCAAGGCGGATGGCACCTTTGAAACGGTTCCGGCCTTCAGCCTGCCGGCGATCAACACCCTCATCCTGTTGACCAGCGGCGTCACCGTCACCATCGCGCATCACGCCCTGCGTGCCGGCAAGCGCGGTGTGCTGAAGGTATTCCTGGCGCTGACCTTCATCCTGGGGTTCAGCTTCGTGGCGCTGCAGGCGCATGAATACGGCGAGGCGTATCGCGAGCTCGGTCTGAAACTGAGCACCGGCATCTACGGCTCGACCTTCTTCATGCTCACGGGCTTTCACGGTCTGCACGTCACCATCGGCGCCATCATGCTGACGGTGGTATGGCTGCGGGTGCTGCGCGGACACTTCACGCCGGAGAAGCACTTCGCGTTTGAAGCCGTGGCCTGGTACTGGCACTTCGTCGATGTGGTGTGGCTGGGGCTGTTCGTCTTCGTTTACTGGTTATAAGAACCCGAACCGCGACCTCACAATCCGTGCGGGCGGATCAGGCCCGCGGCCCACGCAATCATCAGCAGGATGAACAGGCCCACCGACAGACCCACGCGCAGGGTCAGCGCGCGGGCCATCTTGCGCGAGTCGCCGCCGCTGCGTGACAGGTGAAACAGCGCCGAGCCCAGCGACGCGACGATGGCCACGAACATCAGGACGATCAGGACCTTGACTGCCATCGGCCGATTATAGATCCGAATTCCCCATGCCTATCGTAAGTTTCCCCATTGGCAGGCGCCGCTTCGCACCCTCGTGGCTGATGACGCTGCTCACGATCGCGCTGTGCGTGGCGTTCGTGCGCCTGGGCGAATGGCAGTGGCAGCGCGGCGTCAATCGCCAGGCTGAGTGGGATGCGTTCGCGCGCGGCGCCGATGCGCCGGTGCCGCTGGGCGACCAGCCGGCCGGGTCGTGGCCGCGCTTCAAGCGCATCAGCGCTTCCGGCGGGTGGGATGCCGATCACCAGTTCCTGCTGGACAACCGCTCGCACGGCGGCCTGCCGGGCTACGAAGTCCTGACGCCGTTGCGGCTGGCCGGTGACCGCGTACTGCTGGTGGATCGCGGCTGGGTGCCCTTCACCGGTTCGCGCGCCCATTTGCCGCAGACCGCGATCACGACAACCGGCGGCGTGTCGGTCAACGGGCGGCTGGACAATCTGCCGGCGGGCGGGCTCGCGTTGGGACATGCGGCTCCCACCGGCGATGCGCTGTGGCCCAAGGTCACGAGCTTCCCGACCTTGGCGGAGCTGAGCACGGCGCTGCATCACCGGGTGGAGCCCTGGATGCTGCTGCTCGACGCCGCCAGTCCCGACGGCTACGTCAGGGACTGGCAACCGCCGGGTCTTTCACCGCTGCGCCATTGGTCCTATGCCATCCAATGGTGGGGATTCGCGGTAGCGCTCACCATCATCTGGGTGATCATGAGCGCCCGGCCAAAGGAGCCCGAAGTGCCATGAGCAGCGTCATCGACCCCGAACTGCATCGCCGCAATTTCCGCACCGTGTTTGCATTGGGCGGCCTGTTTCTGCTGCCGCTGCTGCTGTCCTTCTGGCTCTACTACGGCGTGCACTGGCATCCGCTTGGCACGACCAATCACGGCGAACTCATTACGCCGGTGCGGCCGCTGCCCGAGGTGCCGCTGCCCGATGCCGAGGGTGTGGTGCGCACGCAGGTATTTCAGGGAAAGTGGTCCCTGGTGTATGTGGGCAGCGGCGCCTGCGATGCGGACTGCCATACCACACTGGTGTTCATGCGCCAGACGCGCCTGTCGCTCAACACCGAGATGACGCGCGTGCAGCGCGTGCTGCTCGCCACCACCCAGTGCTGCGATCGGACGTACCTCGCGGCCCAGCATCCGGGACTGCGCGTGCTGGATGCGTCGCAGGCCGCCGCGCAGCCCCTGCTCGCGCAATTTCCGCTCGAGGGGCGCGCACAGGGGCTGTACGTCGTGGATCCGCTGGGAAACCTCATGATGCGCTACGATGCCCGCCTGCCGCCCAGAGGCCTGCTCGAGGACCTGAAGCGGCTGCTGCAGCTGTCGCACATTGGCTGAACTCATGCTCCGCGAACCCGATACAACTGTTACATGGATGCGTCGCCTCGCCTTCCTTGCGGTGCTGCTCGCCTTCGGCGTGGTCGCGCTCGGCGCCTATGTGCGGCTGACCACTGCGGGGCTGGGTTGCCCGGACTGGCCCGGCTGCTACGGTCATCTCTCGCCCACCGCGGCCGCCGTGGATGCGGGCAAGGCCTGGCGCGAGATGATCCATCGGTACTTTGCCGGATCGCTGGTCGTGCTGACCCTGATTCTCGCAGTGCTGGCCTTCATCCAGCAGCGCCATCGCCCCCCCGGCGGCACGCTCGTACCGCTCACACTCGCCATCGTTGCCACCATCATCGTGCAGGCGCTGCTCGGTATGCTCACGGTGACCTGGCAGGTCGCACCCCAGATCGTGACGCTGCATCTGTTGTTCGGCATGGCCACCCTGGGCCTGCTGTGGTGGCTTTGGCTCACGTTGCTCGCACGCGTCCCCCGAACCGCAATGCCCGCGCTGGGACGCAGTCCGCCGGTGGCTTGGGCGCAGTCCCATACCGTGAGCCGCACGCTCGCGTTCATCGGCCTGGGCGCGCTGGTCGTGCAGATCGCGCTGGGCGGCTGGACCAGCACCAATTACGCGGCCACCGCCTGCCCGGATTTTCCGACCTGCCAGGCGTCCTGGTGGCCGCCCATGGATCTGCGGCACGCGTTCGTGCTGTGGCACTCGCCGACCATGAACTATGAAGGCGGTGTCTTGAGCAATGCCGCTCGCGTCGCCATCCACTTCACGCATCGCGTCGGCGCACTGCTCGCGAGCGCCGCGCTGCTGCTGGCCTCGATCTGGGTACTGCGCGAGCGCACCCTGGGACGCGCGCGCCCTGCGGCCATCGCGGTGCTGGTGGCACTGGCACTGCAGCTGACCATCGGCATCAGCATGGTGGTGCAGGGCTTCCCGCTGTGGCTCGCCACCGCCCACAATGCCGGCGCCGCGCTGCTGCTGCTGGCAACCCTGGCGCTCAATCATCGGCTCATCGTGATCGGCGCGCGCAGCTAAAGCCATGGCCACATCCCCCGGATACGCACTGCCCCAGGCGCATTGGCGCCTGTATCTCGCGCTGACCAAGCCGCGCGTCGTGGCGCTCATCGTCTTCACGGCCATCGTGGGCACGCTGATGTCGACGCCGGGGCTGCCGCCGCTGCGCGCCATGCTGTGGGGCAATCTGGGCATCGCGCTGGCCGCGGCCAGCGCCGCCGCCATCAATCACGTGCTCGATCGGCGCATCGATGCGCAGATGTCGCGCACCCGCGGCCGCCCGCTGCCCACCGGCAATCTGAGCGAGCGCCAGGCGCTGGCGTTCGCCGCGGTGCTGGGCTTCGTGTCGATGGCCGTGTTGGGCCTGCTCGTCAATCCGCTCACGGCGGTGCTGACCTTCGCCTCACTGATCGGCTACGCCATCATCTACACGGCGTGGCTGAAGCGCGCGACCTCGCAGAACATCGTGATCGGCGGCGCTGCGGGCGCGGCGCCCCCGGTACTCGGCTGGACCTCCGTGACCGGGCATGTCGATGCCGATGCGCTGTTGCTGTTCCTGATCATCTTCGCCTGGACCCCGCCGCACTTCTGGGCGTTGGCCATCGCGCGCCGCGACGAATATGCACGCGCCGGAATTCCGATGCTGCCGGTCACGCATGGCGTTGCCCACACGCGCCTGCACGTGCTCTTGTACACGGTGCTGCTGGTATTGGTGACGCTGCTGCCATACGTCACGCGCATGAGCGGCCTGATCTACCTGGGAAGTGCGCTGGTGCTCGATGCGCTGTTCCTCTACCACGCGTTGGTGCTCAAGATCTCCACGCGCCAGGAACTGCCGATGCGGGTGTTCCGCTTTTCGGTCAACTATCTGATGTGGATGTTTGCGGCGCTGCTCGTGGATCACTACCTGCCCACGACCCAGCATCTGCTCTGAGCGGGTGAGCGCATGCTGATCGAACGGGTCTGGGCCGCCAATTCATTCCGCAATTTCCATTATCTGGTGGCCTGCCCCGAAACGGGCGAGGCGCTCGCCATCGATCCTCTGGAATGGAGCCTGTGCCTGAGCGCGGCCCGCGCCCGCGGCTGGACCATCACCCAGATTCTGAATACGCACGAGCACCTGGATCACACCGGCGGCAACGCCGGCATGGTGGGTGCCACCCACGCGCGGCTCCTGGCACATGCGCGGGCCGCCGACCAGATCGGCGGTGTCGATCGGGGCCTCGCGCAGGGGGATGTGATCCGCGTCGGACGCACGGTTGAACTGGAGTGCCTGGATACGCCGGGCCACACGCTGGCGCACATCTGCCTGTACGCGCACGGCGATGCCCCGGCGCTGTTCTCCGGCGACACCCTGTTCAATGCCGGCGCCGGCAACTGCCACAGCACCGGCCGGCCGGAACTCCTCTACGACACCTTCGCCTCGCAACTGGCGCGACTGCCGGATGCGACCCGCCTGTATCCGGGACATGAGTACCTGTGCCGCAATCTTGAATTCACGCTGGACCGTGAGCCGGACAATGCGGAGGCCGCGCAACTGCTGGGCGCGCTGCGCGACACGGAGGCCGATGCCGTACCGGTCACCACGCTCGGCCAGGAAAAGCGCATCAACACTTTCTTCAGACTGCAGAACCCGCGCATCATCGCGCGACTGCGGGAGCGCTTTGCGGATCTGGGGGAGCACCCCGAGCCCAAGGCGGTGTTCCTGAAGCTGCGCGCACTGCGCAACGACTGGTAGCTTGAATCGACACGGAGAGACGTATGCGCACACGAGTCATATCGATCCTGGGTTGCGCGCTGCTGTGCGCGGCGCCGCAGGCCTGGTCCATCCCCGGGGCCTCGCTCGATGATGACGGCAGCTCCGCCCCCAAGGTCACGGCCTCCCCGCGCGACGCCGCGGTCTACGGCGATGCGCTCGCGCTGATGAAACAGGGCGACGCGCTGGGCGCGCCGGCCGCTGCGCATGACGCCTACGCCAGTGCGCGCGCGAAACTGCAGTCGCTGGTCGCGCGCTCCCCGCAGTTCGCCGAAGCCTGGAACGCCCTGGGCTATACGCAGCGAAAACTGGGCGCCTTCGATGACGCGCTGGCCTCGTACGGCAAGGCCCTGGAGCTGCGGCCCGGCTTCCCGGAAGCCCTCGAGTATCGAGGCGAAGCCTACCTGCGCCTGCATCGCCTGCATGATGCCAAGCAGGCCTACCTCGATCTCTTCGCCAGCAACCGCAGGATTGCCGCGACGCTGCTCGATGCCATGAAGGTATGGCTGACCACGCCGCAGAACGCGCGCGGTGTCGATGCTGGTGAAGTGACGGATCTCAAAGAGTGGGTGCAGGAGCGCAGCCAGATCGCCACCCAGACCGCGGCGCTGACCCGTGAGGGCGCGGCCGCCAGCTGGCGCTGACCTTGCTGCTCGCCGCGCTCGCCGTGCTGGCTGCGCAAGGGCCCCCAGCCTTCGATTGGCAGCTGCCGCGCGGTTTTCCCGCACCCTTCGTGCCCGCCGACAACCCGATGTCGGCGGCAAAGGTCGCACTCGGCCGCCAGCTGTTCTTTGAAACGCGGCTGTCGGTGAGCGGCCGCTACAGCTGCGCCAGCTGTCACGATCCGGCGCGCAGTTTCAGCGACGGCCGGGCCCGCGCGGTGGGGGCAACCGGCGCAAGCCTGCCCGACAGCGCCATGGCGCTGGTCAATGTCGCCTACAATCTGTCCTACGGCTGGCAGCACCCCGAAGTCACCTCGCTCGAAGCCCAGATGCGGCTGCCGCTGCTGAACCGCCATCCGGTGGAAATCGGGCTCGCCGGCCGCGAGCGCGCCGTGACCGCAACCCTCGCGGCCGACGCGAATTATCGGCGCGAGTTTGCGGCCGTGTTCGGCGGCGCCATCACCACGCCCCGCATCATCAAGGCCATCGCCGCCTTTGAGCGCACCCTCATCGACGGACACTCGGCCTTTGATGCCTATGTGTTCGACGGGCAGCGCGACGCGCTGGCGCCCGGCGCGAAGCGTGGCATGGCGCTGTTCTTCTCCGCCCGCCTGGGGTGCGCCGGCTGTCACGCGGGCTTCAACTTCTCAGGCAACTGGCGCGACAGTCAGGGCGCCACGGGCAAGGCGAGCTTCGCCGATGACGGTCTGGGGGTCGGGCCGGTGCGCGTGCCGACGCTGCGCAACATCGCGCTCACGGCGCCGTACATGCATGACGGCCGCTTCGCCACTCTGGATGCGGTGCTGGATCACTATCAGCGCATCGGCAGGACACCCGACAGCGCTCACGGCGGTCAGCGCGACCCGCGCCTGCGCACGTTCACCCTGGACAGCGCCGAGCGTGCGGATCTCAAGGCGTTCCTCGGCAGCCTCACCGAGCGCACCCGGTAGCGCTCGCCGCGCACGGGCAATCCGGTTAGGCTCCGCTTCGTGGAACGCTACTCTCCCTTCTACCGTGGCGCCTTCGCGCTGGTCGCCTTAGGCGTGCTGGGCTATCTGCTGCTGCGGATTCTCGCACCGTTGTCCCAGGCCCTGACGGCCGCGACGGTGCTGGCGTTCCTGTTGTATCCCGTGCAGGTGCGACTGGCGCGCGCCCTCAAGCACCGCCGCGAGCTGTCGGCGGCAGTCATCACGGTGCTGACGCCGTTCGTGATCATTGCGCCCTTGAGCATGCTGGCGCTGGTGTTCGCCCGCCAGGTCGGCAACCTGATCACCAGCTTCAGGCAGGGCACGTTGTATGTGCCGGGCCTCGGTGGCGATGTCACCAACTATCCGGTGATTGGTCCGCTCGCCCGCCTGGTGCAGCAGACCCTGCCGATCAGCGCCCAGCAGGTGCAGGACTGGGTCTTGCAGACCGCGCGCGCCGCGCTGCAGACGGCGGCGTCCCTGAGCGGTGATTTTGCCGTGGGCGTGGCAGGCACCCTGATCCAGTTTGTGCTGGCGCTGTTCCTGCTGTTCTTTCTGCTGCTCGACGGCCGCAACATCGTGCGGCACGTGTCGCGGCTGATTCCCATTGAAAGTGAGCGGCGCGACGCGCTCATCAACAATCTCATCTCGGTCATGCGCGCCGTGGTCTACGGCACCACCATGACGGCGTTGCTGCAGGGAGTGCTGATCGGGATCGGCTTCGCCATCATCGGCCTGCCCTCGCCGGTGGTGTTCGGCGCGCTCGCCGCGGCCGCCTCCTTCATTCCGGCGGTCGGCAGTGCCGTGGTGCTGGTGCCGGCCATCCTCTACCTCATGGTCGTCGGCCGCTGGGGGGCGGCCATCTTCCTGCTGGTCTGGTGCGGCCTCCTCGCCCTGGGCGAGCAGCTGCTGCGGCCGATGCTGACCTCCCGGCACGCGCAGATCTCGGCCATGGCCGTGTTCGTCGGCGCCATCGGTGGCGTGGCCGCCTTTGGCTTCATCGGTTTCGTGATCGGGCCGGTGCTGATCAGCCTGGTCGTGGAAATCGTGCGGGCCGCGAGCGACGTCGGTGCCTCCGACCCTTGAACGGGGGCCCGTGGTATAGAATGTCTATCCCATGGATTTGTCTCCCATCCTGGCGTCGCTCAACGACGCGCAACGCGAAGCCGTCACTGCTCGCGTAGGCCCCGTGCTGGTGCTGGCCGGCGCCGGCAGCGGCAAGACACGCGTGCTCATTCACCGCCTGGCGTGGCTGTGCCAGGTCGAGAATGTCTCACCGCACAGCATCCTGGCGGTCACCTTCACCAACAAGGCCGCCGGCGAGATGCGCGCGCGCATCGAGAGTCTGCTGGGCTATTCGGCGCAGGCCCTGTGGATCGGGACCTTCCACGGCATTGCGCACCGCTTGCTGCGCCTGCATTGGCGCGATGCGGGGCTGGTGCAGGGCTTCCAGATCCTGGACTCAGAAGACCAGCTGCGCCTGATCAAGAAACTCATCAAGACCCTCGCTCTGGATGAGAGCCGCTGGATACCGCGCGAAGTCCAGGGGTTCATCAATTCGAACAAGGACGAGGGCCACCGGCCGAAACACCTCAAGGACGGCAATGACCCGACGCGGCGGCAGTTGATCCGCCTGTACGCGGACTACGAGGACAGCTGCGCGCGCGCGGGCGTCGTAGACTTCGCCGAGCTCTTGCTGCGCGCCTTCGAGCTGTGGCGCGACCAGCCGGCGCTGCTGGAGCACTATCGCAACCGCTTCCGGCATGTGCTGATCGATGAGTTCCAGGACACCAATGCCATCCAGTACGCCTGGATGAAGCTCCTGGCGGGCAGCACCGTGCAGCCCTTCGCCGTGGGCGATGATGACCAGTCCATCTATCGCTGGCGCGGCGCGCGCGTGGAGAACCTGCACCAGTTCCGGCGCGACTTCCCGCACGCGAAGCTGTTCCGTCTGGAACAGAATTACCGCTCCACCGCGACCATCCTGAATGGCGCCAATGCGCTGATCGGCCACAACTCCGGGCGACTGGGCAAGACCCTGTGGACCGATGGTGCGCAAGGTGACCCCATCCACCTGTACGCCGCGTTCAATGAGCGCGATGAGGCGGAGTTCGTGCTGCAGCGCATCCGCGACTGGACCCAGCGCGGCGGCCAGCGCAGCCAGATCGCCATCCTGTACCGATCGAACGCCCAGTCGCGGGTGTTTGAAGAAGTGTTTCTGTCGGCGCGCATTCCATACAAGGTATATGGCGGCCTGCGGTTCTTCGAGCGCGCGGAAATCAAGGACGCGCTCGCTTACCTGCGGCTCATTTCGAACCGCTTAGATGATGCCTCCTTCGAACGCGTCGTGAACCTGCCGACCCGCGGCATCGGCGCCAAGAGCCTGGACATCATTCGTGAAACGGCCAAAGGCGCGGGGCAGAGCCTGTGGGATGCCGCCGGCGCCTGTATCGGCGAGGCGCTGGGACCTAAGGCCGCGACCGCCGTGCACGGCTTCATGCAGCTGATCGAGCGGCTGGATCGCGAAATTCAGGGATTGGCGCTGCACGAGCAGGTCGACCATGTCATCAATCACAGCGGCCTGATCGATCATCATCGGCGCGAGAAGGCCGATCGCGGCGAGGCGCGCGTGGAGAATCTCGAGGAGCTGGTGAGCGCCGCGCGCGGCTTCACCGGCGAGGGCAGCGAGGATCTGCCGCCGCTGGCCGCGTTTCTCGCGCACGCCGTGCTCGAGTCCGGTGAGGGCCAGGCGGATGCCTGGGAGGACTGCATCCAGATGATGACCCTGCACACCGCTAAGGGCCTGGAGTTTCCGGTGGTGTTCCTGGCGGGGCTCGAGGATGGCCTGTTCCCGCATCAGCGCTCCTTGAATGACATCGAGGGACTGGAGGAGGAGCGCCGGCTGGCCTATGTCGGTATGACGCGCGCGATGCAGCAGTTGTACATCACCTATGCCGAGCAGCGGCGCCTGCACGGCATGGACACCTACGGGGCGCCTTCCCGCTTCATCAAGGAAATCCCGGGCGAGCTGATTGAAGAGGTCCGGGCGCGGATCCCCGTGGCACGGCCCCAGATCGGCGGCTACGGCTCAGGAAACGGTCGCTCGGGATCCTTCATGAGCGGCTCGCTGCGCGAGCCGGTCGGCAACGGCCGGCCGGGCATGGGCTTGGGAGCGCGGGTGCGGCACGGCAAATTTGGCGAGGGTGTCATTCTCAATCTGGAGGGCAACGGCGCCCATGCGCGCGTCCAGGTGAATTTTGAACAGCAGGGGACCAAGTGGCTTATGCTGCAGTACGCAAACCTCGAACCGGTTTGACTTAAAATTCCGCAATGAAAATCGTCATCCTGGGAGCGGGGCAGGTCGGCAGAACGGTTGCCTACCAGCTGTCCCGAGAAGAGGCCAACGAAGTCACCGTGGTGGATGTCAACGAGGACGTACTGCGGGATCTTCAGGACCGCATCGACATCCGCACCGTTGCCGGCAACGGCGCCTATCCTTCGGTTCTGGAGGCCGCCGGTGCCGCGGAGGCCGATATTCTCATCGCCCTCACCAACAGCGATGAAGTGAACATCATGGCCTGCGAGGTGGCGGATACGCTGTTTCGTACGCCCACCAAAATCGCCCGCATCCGTTCCGCCGAATACACGACGCGACCGGAGCTGTTCAGCGACGATGCGCTGGCCGTGGATTTCTTCATCAGCCCCGAGCGGCTGGTCACCGAGTACATCGAAAGACTGGTGAACTTTCCGGGCACCCTGCAGGTACTCGATTTCGCCGATGGCAAGGTGCGGCTGGTCGGCGTGCGCGCCCACAAGGACGGCAAGCTGGTCGGCCAGCGGCTGCGGGAACTGCGCGAGCATATCCCCAGCACCGAAGCGCGCATTGTCGCGATCTATCGCAAGGGCGGCGCGGTCCGCCCCGAGGGCGAAACCATCATCGAGGATGGCGATGAGGTGTTCTTCCTGGCCGGGCGCGACTACATCCGGCGCGTCATGACCGAGATGCGCAAGGACGAAAGTCCGATGCGCCGCATCGTCATCGCCGGCGGCGGCAACATCGGCCTGCGTCTCGCGCGCGCACTGGAGAAAACCAGTCAGGTGAAACTCATCGAGCGTGACGCGACGCGCGCGCGGCGCGTGGCGGAACTGTTGGAGAACACCATCGTGCTGCATGGGGATGCGGCCGATGAGGAGCTGCTGATTGAAGAGAATATCGACAGCACGGATGTGTTCGCGGCGCTGACCAATTCCGAGGAGGCCAACATTCTCTCCGCCATGCTGGCCAAGCGTCTCGGGGCCCGCAAGGTGATGGCGCTGATCAACAAACCCTCGTACGCGGAACTGATGGAGAGCGGCAGCATCGACATCGCGATCTCACCGCAGACCATCACCATCGGCTCGCTACTGGAACACGTTCGGCGCGGCGATGTGGTGAAGGTGCATTCGCTGCGCCGCGGTTCGGCCGAGGCGCTTGAAGCGATCGTGCATGGCACCGAGGCGACCTCCCGCGTCATCGGGCGACGGGTGGAGGAGCTGAAGCTGCCCGACGGCGCCTCCATCGGCGCCATCGTGCGCGGCGATGAGGTCATCATGTGTCACCACGACACAGTTGTGCAGGCCGACGATCATGTGATCCTGTTCCTCTCGGATCGGCGTCACGTGGACGCGATCGAGCGCCTCTTCACCGGCCCGGCGCGCTGAGCCGCCGCGCGTGCTCGGGGTCATCAATGTCCTGGGTCTGATCCTCACGGCGTTCGGCGCGACCTTCGTGCTGCCGCTGGCGACGGCGCTGCTCACCTCGGACGGCACGGCCGGCACCTTTCTCTTAAGCGGCCTTGCGACTGCCGGCATCGGCTTTTGCATCGCCGCGGCCACCAAGCGTCACGCCCGCGAGCTCAAGCCCCGCGACGGGTTCCTGCTGGTGACGCTCGGCTGGGCGCTCATGTCCGCCGCCGCCACCATTCCGCTGTTGCTGCTCATTCCGCACCTGACATTCACCGAGGCGTACTTCGAGACCATGTCGGGCCTGACCACGACGGGCGCGACCATGCTCACGGGCCTGGACCATCTGGCGCCCGCCATCAATGTCTGGCGCTGCAGCCTGCACTGGTTCGGCGGGCTGGGCATCATCGTGCTGGCGGTGGCGGTGCTGCCGCTCCTGGGCGTGGGCGGCATGGCGATCTACAAAGCTGAAACGCCCGGCCCAATGAAGGACGACAAGATCACCCCGCGCATCACCGGGACCGCCAAGTCCCTGTGGCTGGTGTATTGCGCCATCACCGCGGTCGGCATCATTGCACTGCGCCTGGCGGGCATGTCGTGGCTGGATGCGGTGTGCCACTGTTTCTCCGCGGTCGGCCTGGGCGCCTTCTCCACGCACGATGCCAACATCGCCTATTTCCACTCCCCGGCCATCGAGCTCACGCTGTGCGCCCTGATCCTTGTCGCGTCCTTGAGTTTCTCGCGACACTTCCTCGCGCTGCGGCAGTTGTCGCTGGCGCCCTACACCCGCGACCCGGAGGCGCGTGCGGTGCTGGTGGTGCTGGTGGTGAGCGTGCTGGGGGTGGCGATGGTGCTGGAGTTCCATCACACCTACCCCACGTTTGGCCTGGGCCTGCGCCACGCCCTGTTCAACGTGGTGTCCATCGCCACGACCTCGGGCATGGTGTCGCAGGACTATTCGAAGTGGCCGGTATTCGCGCCCTACTGGATGGTGTTCCTGTCCTGCATCGTCTCGAGCACGGGGTCGGCCGGCGGTGGCATCAAGATGTTCCGTACCCTGCTGCTGGCGCGCCAGGCCGGACGGGAGTTGAAGCTGCTGGTGCACCCCAGCGCCGTGGCGCCGGTGCGCATCGGCGGTCGTGCGGTCCCGGATCGGGTATGCAACTCGGTGCTCGCGTTCATTTTTTTGTATTTCATGACGGCCGTGGTGCTGATCTTTGCGCTACTGCTGTCGGGTCTGGACTTTCAAACCGCAATGGGTGCCATACTGGCCTCATTGAACAATACCGGCGCAGGGCTGGGGGGCGTGGGTCCCGGACACACCTACCAGGCATTGAGCGGCTTCCAGGCCTGGATCTGCACCCTGGCGATGCTGCTGGGCCGACTGGAAATCTTCAGCGTGCTGGTACTGTTCACTCAAACTTTCTGGCGCAAATAACCCAAAGTTCACGGTCTGTATGACGTCCCCTGCTCGCGAAATCCTCGTCGGATCCGACCAGTTCGAAGTGGTGACGGAAGATGTGCTGCTGCGCGCGCAGCTCACCTGCGCCATGGTGGTGTGCGTGTTCGATACCGTGGATGAGGCCGGCGCGTTGCTGCATCTGCGTTTCGTGGAACGCCACGGGACCAATCCGGACGTGACGGACACGACGCTCGCGACCGAACTGCTGTTGTTGGATCGCTGCGTGCAGGTGCTGCGTAACGCAGCGCCGCAGGCCCGTGCACTCAAGGCGCGCATCGTGGTGCATCTGCCGGCTAACAGCCCGGCACGCACAGCGTGCGAAAGCATGCTCACGCTGGTCGGGCATTTCATGCAGGACATCGGCGCGGAGCTTGAGCCCGTGGACCTGGGAACCGGCGCACCGCGCGAAGTTCTGTTCAGGCCCTGCATGGGCACGCTGCAGATTCGCTAGCTCAGCGTCCCGCGCGAAACAGATTGATGTGGTCGCGCAGCGCGCGCGTGGCGGTGCGCGCCGCCTCGATCCAGGTGTCATCGCTGGCCGCGTACAGGATGGCGCGCGATGAACTCACCATCAGTCCATCCCCGGCCGCCGTCTGGCCATTGGTCACCACGGCCTGCACATCGCCCCCCTGCGCACCGACGCCGGGCACCAGAAACGGCATGTCCCCGGTCAGCGCCCGAACCTGCGCCAGCTCCTGCGGATAGGTGGCGCCGACCACCAGGGCGCAGTTGCCGCGCGCGTTCCAGCGGCTCACCGCCAGTTGCGCGACAACCTCGTAAAGCTTGCCGTTGCCGGTGTCCAGGTCCTGCAGATCGGCGGCGCCGGGATTGGAGGTGCGGCACAGGACAATCACCCCGCGATCTTCGTAGGCGAGGAACGGCTCGAGCGAATCCGTGCCCAGGTAGGGGTTGACCGTCACGGCATCGGCGCCATACCGCTCGAAGGCCTCGATGGCGTAGCGGCGGGCGGTATTGCCGACATCACCGCGCTTGCTGTCCAGAATGACCGGAATGCCGGGATGGTGCTGATGGATGTATTCGATGGTGCGCTCGAGCTGGTCCTCGGCGTCATACGCCGCGTAATGGGCAAACTGCGGTTTGTAGGCGCAGACCAGGTCCGCGGTCGCATCGATGATGGCGCGGTTGAACTGGAATATCGGTGAGGCCTGGCCGGCGAGTTGCGCGGGAAAGCGTTCGAGTTCGGGATCAAGGCCCACGCACACCAGCGAGTCATTGCGCGCCCACGCCCCCTGCAGCTGTTCCAGGAACTTCATGCGACCCGGCTGCCGGAGTACTTCTTCAGATACACGAGCAGGATGGAAATGGCAGCGGGCGTGACGCCCGGAATGCGCGCGGCCTGCCCGAGTGACGCCGGCCGCACCTCGCTCAGACGCTGGCGCACCTCCGTGGACAGTCCGGGGACCCGGCCGTAATCCAGCTCGACGGGCACGCGGGTCGACTCGCTGCGCGACTGGCGCTCGACCTCCTGGTTCTGCCGCTCGATATACCCTGCGTACTTCGCCGTCACCTCCATCTGCAGCGCGACCTGCGCGGGAAGCCGCTCGTCCACCCGCTCCCAGCCCGGCGCGCCCACCAGCTCAATGACATCGGCATAGCTGACACCCGGGCGACGCAGCAGTTCGAAAGCACTGTAGTCGCGGGTGGGCACGACGCCCGCCAGCACCCGATCGCTCCACGGGCTTGGGACCTGTTCGGGCTTCACCCGGCTGGCGGACAGGCGGCTCAACTCCTCGCGCGTCAGCGCGGCGCGTTCGTTGAACAGCCGCCAGCGCGCCTCGTCCACCAGACCCAGCTCATGACCGATCGGGGTCAGGCGCAGATCGGCGTTGTCCTCGCGCAGCAGCAGCCGATGCTCCGCGCGGCTGGTGAACATGCGGTAGGGCTCGGCGGCGCCGCGCGTAATCAGGTCATCGACCAGCACGCCCAGGTACGCCTCACTGCGTTTCGGAATCCAGGGCGCCTCCCCGCGAAGCTGCTGCACGGCATTGATGCCGGCCAGCAGGCCCTGGGCGGCGGCCTCCTCGTAGCCGGTGGTGCCATTGATCTGCCCGGCGAAGAACAGCCCGCCGATGGCCCGGGTCTGCAATGACGCCGACAGATCCCGAGGGTCGAAGAAATCGTATTCGATCGCATAGCCGGGGCGGGTCAGGTGCGCCTGCTCGAAGCCGCGGATGCTGCGCACCAGTTCGCACTGCACATCGAAGGGCAGGCTGGTGGAGATGCCATTGGGATACACCTCGTGCGTGTCCAGGCCCTCGGGCTCGACAAAGATCTGGTGCGAGGGCTTGTCGGCGAAGCGCACGACCTTGTCCTCGACCGAAGGACAGTAGCGCGGGCCCACACCTTCAATGGCTCCCGTAAACAGGGGCGAGCGGTCGGTGGCCTGCCGGATGATTTCATGAGTCCGCTCGTTATTTGCGGTAATGAAACAGTTGACCTGCGTGGGGTGGTCACTGGCTCGCCCGAGGAACGAAAATACCGGCACGGGGACATCGCCGGGCTGGGCCTGCAACACCGAGTAGTCGATGGTGCGACCGTCGATGCGCGGCGGCGTGCCGGTCTTGAGGCGCCCGACGCGCAGGTTCAGCGCCCGCAGCCGCTCGGCCAGGCGATTGGACGGCGGGTCCCCGGCGCGGCCGCCCGCGTACTGATCTAGGCCCACATGGATGCGTCCCCCGAGGAACGTGCCGACCGTCAGCACCACGGTGGGTGCCTCGAACACAATGCCGGACACCGTGACGACGCCGCGCACCTGCTGGTCCTCGATCACGAGTTCCGCCGCCTCCTGCTGGAAGAGCGACAGATGGGGCGTGTTCTCCAGCGTGTGGCGGATGAACTGCCGATAGCGCTGCCGATCGGCCTGGGCACGGGTGGCGCGCACCGCCGGCCCCTTGCTCGCATTCAGTGTCCGAAACTGGATGCCGGCGTGATCGGCGGCGCGCGCCATGATGCCGCCCAGGGCATCGATTTCGCGCACCAGGTGCCCCTTGCCGATGCCGCCGATCGCGGGGTTGCAACTCATCTGTCCCAGGGTGTCGATACTGTGGGTCAAGAGCAGGGTGCGCGCCCCCCGGCGCGCCGCCGCCAGCGCCGCCTCGGTGCCGGCATGGCCGCCGCCGATGACGATCACTTCAAAGGTGGACGCGAATCGCATGAGGTATTGTATGCAGCCCCTGCCGCGGGCGCACAGCTGAGCGATAAATTTGAGGCGGATTTCAGCCCTGACCGCTTATGTCCTGATGCTGGCACTGCCGCTCCTGGCCACCAGCGCGACGCCGGCTCCGACCCTGATCCTCACCCCCTGCCGCCTCACGCATCCCAGCCAGCTGGTGTCGGTTGAGGCCCAGTGCGGGACGTTTGCCGTGGCGGAAAACCCGGCGGCACCGGCGGGTCGGAAGATCAACCTGTTCGTGGCGCGCATCCCGGCGGTCAACGAGCACGGCCGTCCGGATCCGCTGTTCCTGCTCGCCGGAGGGCCGGGGCTTGCGGCCACGACTTTCTATACCGGGGTCGCGCCGGTTTTCGAGCGCCTACACCGCGATCGGGACATTGTGCTGGTGGATCAGCGCGGTACCGGCGCCTCCAATGCCCTGAACTGTGCGGATGCGGCCGATCCCGAGGCACCGGACTCCCCGGCCGTGGTCACGCAGGAAGCCCGCAGCTGTCTGTCGGCACTGGCGGGACATGCCGAGGTGGCCGACTACACCACCTCGCTCGCGGTGCGCGACCTCGACGCCGTGCGCGCGGCGCTCGGCTACCCGACCATCAATCTTTATGGCGGCTCCTACGGCACCCGGGTGGCGCAGCACTATCTGCGCCGTTATCCCGAACACACGCGCACCGTCATCCTCGATGGCGTCGTGCCGCCGCAGATGACCCTGGGCGCCTCGCTCGCGCTGGATGCGCAAAACGCGCTGCAACGGATTTTTGTCCGCTGTGTCGTCGATGCCGCCTGCCACGGACGGTTCAGCGACCCGAACACGACTTTCAATGCGCTCCTGATGCGGTTGCAGGCGCAGCCGGTGCCGCTCACCGTGCCGGATCCCTTCACCGGACAGCCGCACAAACTCACCTTCGATGCCGCGGCGCTGGGCACCGTCGTGCGCCTGGCAAGCTATTCCACCGAACAGGCTGCGCTCTTGCCCCTGGTATTGGATGAAGCCCAGGCGCACAACAACTTCAATCCGCTCGCGGGCCTGCTGCTGCAGGTCACGCACTCCTTGGACAACCTCATCGCCGTCGGCATGCATAACAGCGTGGTGTGCGCGGAGGACGTGGCCGACTACGGCATCTCGCCCGAGGAGCGCGCGCAACTGGCGCGGACCTATCTGGGCGCCGCGCAGCTGTCTGCCCTGGAGGCAGTCTGCGCGTTGTGGCCGCGCGGCCCGGTGGATGCGGATTTTCATCAACCGTTGAATTCGAACCGCCCGGTGCTGCTGCTCTCCGGCAGCGATGATCCCGTCACCCCGCCTGCCTATGCCGCGCAGGCGGCACGCGGCCTGCCCAACAGTTTGCAGGTGGTGGTGCCTGGCATGAGCCACGGGCAGATCACGGTGCCCTGCGCGGCGCGGCTCTTGAGCCGCTTCATCGAGCTGGGCAGCGTCCAGGGCCTGGACGCGGAAGTCGCGTGCGTCGGGCAAAGCCTGCCCACCGCCTTTGTCACCTCCTTCACCGGCTCGCCACCGTGATTGAAGTCAGGCGCCTGCACAAGCGGTTCGGCCCGGTTACGGCGGTGCAGGATGTGTCCTTCATGGCGCGTGATGGTTGCATCACGGGGCTGCTGGGACCGAACGGCGCCGGCAAGTCCACCACCTTGCGTATGCTCTACACCGTGCTCAAGCCCGATTCAGGCGATGCGTTCATCGATGGCATCAGCGTCTGCGAGCAGTCGCTCGAAGCGCGCCGGCGGATGGGGGTACTGCCGCACGGCGCCGGCGTGTATCCGCATCTGACGGCGCGCGAGAACATCGAGTACTTTGGTGATCTGCATGGCCTCGGCCGTGCCGAATGCGCACAGCGCGCCGCGCAGATGATCGAACTTCTGGACATGACGGATTTCGCGGACCGCCACACCAAGGGCTTTTCTCAGGGTCAGCGCCTGAAGACGGCACTGGCGCGCGCACTGGTGCATGGTCCGCAGAACATCCTCTTGGATGAGCCCACCAATGGCCTGGATGTGATGGCGGTGCGCAACCTGCGCACGCTGCTGCAAAAATTGAAGGCCACCGGCCGCTGCATCCTCCTCTCCAGTCACGTGATGCAGGAGGTCGCAGCGTTGTGCGACGAAGTGGTGGTGATCGCCGGGGGCAAAGTGGTGACCGCCGGCACGCCGGAGGAGCTGCGCGCGCGGGCCGGAACGCCCGATCTGGAAGAAGCCTTCGTACGTTTTCTCGAACCCGCGGCGAGTCAGTCCTAGTGCGCGATCTGCTGACGGTATTTCGCAAGGAGGTGCGGGAGAACCTGCGTGACCACCGCAGCCTGATATCCGCCCTGCTGTTTGCCACCGTGGTGATGCCGCTGCTGGTGGCGCTCTTGGTCAACCTGACCGTGCGCCGCGGGCAAACCCAGGACAGCAAGCCCGTCGCGCTCGCCGTCGTGCATGCTGAACGCGCGCCGAATCTGGTGGCGGATCTGCGCCAGTTCCGCATCGATGTCGTCAACGCCGACCTGGACGATGCCGCGGCGCGCGCGGCCATTCGCCGCCAGCAGCATCGCATCATCCTTGTGATTCCGGATAACTATGCGAGCCAGCTGTCCCAGGGTTTGCCGGCGCCGCTGCTCCTTTATACCGATTCCTCGGATTCGGCGAATCCTGCGGAGGTCGCGCGCGTGCGCGCCGTATTGGGCCACCACGCCTCCGAGATCGCGCGGCTGCGACTCATGGCCCGCGGCATCGACCCGATGGTGCTGTCGGCCATTGCCATCCAGGACGTTGACGTCGCCACCCCGACCAGCCGTTCGGTGCTGATTCTCGGCACCCTCACCGTCATCATCCTGATGACCATGCTCATGGGTGGCCTGCACATCGTCACGGACGCCACCGCCGGCGAACGCGAGCGCGGTTCACTCGAGCCCCTGCTGACCGTTCCGGTGCGGCGCGAACTGCTGATCTACGGCAAGATTCTGGCCGCCTGCGTGTTCATGGTCCTGACCCTGACGCTCAGTGTGTGCGCCATGGCGCTGACGCTGCGCCACGTGGGACTGGAACAGCTGGGCATGAATCAGAACCTGGGCGTGGTCAAAGTGCTGGAGCTCATCGGCTGTTGCGTGCCGCTGGCGCCGCTCGGCGCTTCGCTGATGACCATCGTGGCGGCCTACACGCGCAGTTACCGCGAGGCGCAGACCTACCTGGGGTTGATTCTCGCGATTCCGACCGTGCCGTTGATCTTCGCCAGTGCCCTGGGTCTGCGGCCCACGGCGTGGCTCATGATGATCCCCTCGCTCAGTCAGCATTTCATGGTCATCGGCCTGTTGCGCATGGAACCCGTCTCGGCGCTGTACGCGACGCTGTCGGTGAGCGTGTCACTGATCCTCGGGGGCGCCGCGGCCTATGTCGCGGGGCGGCTCTATCATCGCGAGGCGTTACTCGGCTAGCGATGCCCGAAATCGCCGGGATTTTTCGAATCTGACCCCGGCCTCAGCGCCCTGGATCGAGCGCGGCGAGTTTCCCGAACGCCCTGCAAGCCATCCGGAAATACTTCGCATCGCGCTCAGTGCCCACCGCGTGATAACCAATGGCTTGGGCAGCCGCCAGGGTCGAGCCGCTGCCCGCGAAAGGGTCGTACACAATACCAACGCCCAAGGGAAGCGATGCGCGCACCAGCTGACGCAGAAAGGCCTGCGGTTTCAGGGACGGGTGGGCGGCCATGGCGCGCTCCGCCCGGCCGGTCGGCGCACTGGGTATCACGTCCTTGAAGGGCGCCGCACCGGACACCCGGCGCAAGCCGCCGGTGCCCCAGCGTTTGAGATTTTGTGCAACGGTGCCGTCTAGCGGTTTGCGAAACATGCCCCAGGGTTCCCAGCCCGAACGCGCCATCACGGACACATCCGGAAATGCGGACTCAGCGCCTTTGGGCCGATCGCCACCGCGCAGTGTCTGCACCAGGCGCACGACTTCACCGCGTTTCTCCAGCCCTGACTGCTGCAGGGCATGGAAGGTCAGGGTGGACAGCAGGGGATTTGAGGCAACGAAGACATGCGCACCGGGGACCAGCGCGCGCTGCAGGGCCGCGCCGAGACCGGCAAAGAACGCCGACAGGGCTGCGAGCTGCGCTGCCGAGAGCACCGTGAATCGCGGCACCGGCCGGCGTTTCGCACCATCGAAACTGGGCGGGATGCGCCACACGCCACCGCGACCCGCGCGCAGCTTGCGATGATCGCAAGCGTCGTACTCGATGAGGCCATAGGGTGGATCCGTGACGACGGCGTGCAGTGAGTGCGGCGGCAGACTCGCCAGCCAGCTCAGCGCGTCCGCTTGGATCAACGTCGCGGTGTCGGACAGATGCACCCGAGGCCCCGAACCGCTCGCGGCTGCTCGCTGCCAAAGTTCGGGCGTCGGTTTCATGCCCTCATTTGCCGATACAGAAGCTGGAAAAGATCCGCCCCAGCAGGTCCTCATTGGTGAATTCGCCCGAGATCTCATCGAGCGCGCGCTGCGCTGCGCGCAGCTCCTGGGCGACCAGCTCCCCGGCACGCGTCTCCTTCAGCACCCGCGCGGCTTCTTCCACGCTCGCCTGCGCCCGCGCCAATGCCTCGAGGTGCCGCTGACGCGCCGAAACGCTGCCGCTCTCCAGCGTGAAATATCCCATGCTGGATTTCAGATGCGCGCGCAGCCCATCCAGACCCGCGCCCGTCAGTGCCGAGACATCCAGGCGCGGGACGGCCGCGGGCGCCGAGACGGCGGCGGTGTCGGTGATATCGGCTTTGTTGTAGACCAGCGTGACGGGCACCTGGGGCGGCAGGCTGCCCGCAAGCTCGCGATAGGCGAGCGCGGTCGGGTCGTGCGCGCCATCAATCACGAACAGCACTCGATCGGCGCGCGCCATTTCCGCCTGCGCGCGCCGGATGCCTTCTTCTTCCACTGCATCCTGTGCGACGCGCAGGCCCGCCGTGTCGAGGATGTGCAGCGGCATGCCATCGAGGTGGATGCGCTCGCGCAGCACATCGCGCGTGGTGCCGGGGACGGCGGTCACGATGGCAGCATCGTAGCCGGCAAGGCGATTCAGCAGGCTGGACTTGCCGGCATTCGGCGCCCCGGCCAGCACCACGGTCATGCCATCGCGCAGCAGACGCCCCTGGCCCGCGCTGCGGGTCACCGCGGCAAAGTGTTGTCGCACGTTGACGAGGCGCTCGGCGAGCGCCGTGTCCGCCAGAAAGTCGACCTCTTCTTCCGGAAAATCGATGGCCGCTTCGATATAGATGCGCAGCTCAATCACCGCGCCGGTGAGCACCTGGATCATGGTGGAGAACTCACCCTGCAATGAGCGCATCGCGGCGCGCGCCGCCTCGCGTGAGCCGGCATCGATGAGATCCGCGACGGCTTCGGCCTGTGCCAGATCCAGCTTGTCGTTCAGGAACGCACGTTGCGTGAATTCCCCGGCGGTGGCGCGCCGCGCGCCCAGCTCCACGAGACGTGTGACCAGGAACTCGACCACCACCGGGCCGCCATGGCCGTGGAACTCGACCACGTCCTCGCCGGTGTAGGAATTTGGGCCGGGGAAAAACAGCGCAAGACCGGCATCGACAGTCTGGTGTTCCGCATCGCGGAACGCCGCAAACACGGCGCGGCGCGCGGGCGGCAGCGTGCCGAGCACGCCGGTCGCGATGCGCTGCGCCGCGGGTCCCGAGAGCCGGACGATGCCGATGCCCCCTCGTCCGGGCGGAGTCGCCGCCGCAACAATGGTATCGGCATCGCTCATGTGAGCGCTGCGTTCAGGTCTTGCGCAAGGATGCCGCGGTGATGCGCCGATTGATATTCCATTGCTGCAACACGGTGAGGGTGGTGTTGGTCACGTAGTACAGCACCAGGCCCGAAGGCAGGAACGCAAACAGGGCTGACATCGCCAGCGGCATGAACATCATCACCTTCGCCTGCACCGGGTCGGGCGAGGTGGGGTTCAAGCGCTGCTGCACGAACATCGCCGCGGCCATCAGAATCGGCAGGATGTAGTAAGGATCGGGCGAGGACAGATCGTTGAGCCACAGTGCAAAGGGTGCCTGGCGCATTTCCACGCTTTCCACCAGCACATAATAGAAGGCGAAGAACACCGGGATCTGCACGACCATGGGCAGGCAACCGCTGACCGGATTGACCTTCTCGCGCTGGTACAGCTCCATGGTGGCGCGGCCCAGCTTCTCCTTGTCGTCCTTGTACTGTTCCTGGATATTCTTGATGCGCGGCTGCAGCGCTCGCATTTTCGCCATCGACTTGCCGCTGGCTTCCGACAGCGGATAGAAGATCAGCTTCAGCAGCAGCGTCACGAGGATGATCGCGACACCCCAGTTGCCGGTCACCGAATGCACCCAGCTCAAGGCGCTGAACAGCGGCTGCGCGATGACGAACAGGCGGCCGAAGTCGGTTGCCCGCTGCAGATGCGGGCCTGCCGCCGCCAGCTGCACCTGCAGCTTCGGCCCGATGTAGACGGTCAGCGAATAGGCCTTCGAGCCACCCGCCGGTACTTCGGTCAAAGGACCGGTGGCCGCGAGCCGGTACTCGAGGTCCTGCGAACTCATCGTGAAGGCGTAACTGACATCGGCCGGCGGCACGACCGCGCTCACGAAATAATGCTGCAGGGCTGCGATCCAGCCGTTGGTCACCGGGATGTTCAGGTGCCGATCATCATCATCGGTGATCTTGAGTTTGCGGTACTTGGTGCCGTCCCAGATGGCCGGACCGCGGGTGGAGAAGCGCTCCGGGTTGGTGCTGAAGATGGACGTGTGGATCGGCGGATCATTGCGCAGGATCTGCGCATAGGGAGCCGCGGCCCACGGCATCGTGGACTGGTTGTTCACCGTCTGCGTGACGTTGATGGCGTAGCTGCCGCGGTGGAACACGAAATCCTTGGTCACCTCAACGCCGTGACCATCGCTCCAGCGCAGCGGAACGTGCAGTTCCGCCTGACCCGGCGCCATCAGAAAATCGGACTGGCTGCTGGTGAACGTCGCCTGCTGGGTGGGACGGTCGGCACCGGCGGGACCGGTCATGGCGACCTGCAGCAGGTACAAGGTGTCCGGAGTGTCGTGATTGACCAGACGCACGGGCTGCGGCTGGCCCTTGATGCGCGTGTACTGGTTGAAGTCGGCCTGGGTGATGGTTCCGCCCGTGAGGCTGATATCCAAATCGAGCAGATCGGTGTGGACATGCACGGCAGGGGCCGTCGCAATGTTCGCGGCGTTGGTCAACGAGCCGGCGGCCACCGGGGCTGCAGTGACGCCTGCCGCGCCCGCGGCGGAACTGGCCGCGACGGCCGGCGCGCCTGGCGCGCTGGCGGTGCCGGACTGCGGAATCTCGTTGGCGAGACCGCCGGCGGGCAGGTGGGCCGCGGCGGCGGAGACTGCCGCGGCATCAGCGGCCGAGTAGTCCCTGAGCCAGGCCTGGTAGTTCAGCCACAGGGCAAAGCCCAGCACAACCCACAGCGCGTATCGGGAATAGTTACTTGTCATGTCCGTAATGAGAATGCATGCAGCCGGTGGCGGGCACAGGGTCTATGCCACCGGGGTGCCAGGGATGGCAGCGGCCCAGTCGCCGCAGGGTGAGCCAGCTGCCGTGGAGGATACCGAAGCGCTGAACGGCCTCGAGCGCGTAATTCGAACACGATGGATAAAAACGGCACTTGGGCCCGAGCAAGGGGCTCAGGGTCCACTGATACAGGCGGATCAGGCTTATGACGAGGGCGCGCATTGGACTTTGACTTTATCCCACAATCCATCAAGGCTCGCGCGCAGCGCTGCGGCCGCCACCCCTTTGGCGCCGGGCCGGGCGCTGACGACCAGATCCACCGGGGGCAGCTCGTGCTGCCGCAGTCTGAAGGATTCGCGGATCAGGCGGCGCAGGCGATTGCGCGGCACCGATCCGCCGAAGGGCTTGGATGCGACGGCCGTGCCGAGGCGCGCCAACCCCAGTTCATTGGGCTGCAAGGTGATCCCGAAATGGCTGTTGCCGAGACGTTTGCCGCGCGCATAGAGCTGATCGAATTCCGCCTTGCGGCGCAAGCGTCGCGCGGCCGGGAAGGTCAGTCGCTCGCGGTCGACCTGGGCCACACTCAAGGGGACCCTAAGGAATCAGCTTCTTGCGACCTTTTGCGCGACGCCGGTTCAGGACCGCCCGTCCGGTGGAGGTGGCCATGCGGGCGCGGAACCCATGGGTACGCGCGCGGCGTACTTTGCTGGGCTGATAGGTGCGTTTCATCTTCCGTGGGCTCCGACGAGGGGCCGGAAGGCTAAACCCCGCCCGTGAGGGTGTCAATACAGCCAGTACTTAAAGCGGCAGGCTTAGGGGTAGACTGCGCCTCTTTTTCCTCAAGTTGGCGCATCGGTAGGGGGAGTAGGCTGTCTGTGGCGTCTTTGTGGTCCATTTGCATATCGACGCTTGAGGCGGAGCTCGCGGAGCAGGAATTCAACACTTGGGTGCGCCCGTTGCAGGCCATCGAGGGTGAAGGCGTCCTCAAACTGCTGGCGCCGAATCGCTTTGCGGTCGAGTGGGTGAACAATAATCTGCTGCGCCGGATCGGCGAGCTGTTGCGCGGCGCGGCCGCCGGTGGCGCCCCGATCATCACGGTCGAAATCGGCTCGCGCGCGCGCCCGGAGGCCTCCGCCTCGACCACCCCGCCGGTCTCGGCGCCGACGCCGCGCCGGGTCGAAGGCCTGGTCGTGGGTGCGCGTCTCAACCCGGATTACGACTTCACGAATTTCGTCGAAGGCAAGAGCAACCAGCTGGCGCGCGCGGCCTCCCAGCAGGTCGGCGAAAACCCCGGCAAGGCCTATAACCCGCTGTTCCTCTACGGTGGCGTGGGTCTGGGCAAGACCCATCTGATGCACGCCGTCGGACATCTCATGAAACAGCGCAATGGCGAGGCGCGCGTGGCGTACGTGCACTCGGAGCGCTTCGTCGGCGACATGGTGCGCGCCCTGCAGCACAACACCATGAACGACTTCAAGGCGGCGTACCGCTCGCTCGATGCGCTGCTCATCGACGATATCCAGTTCTTCGCCAACAAGGACCGCTCGCAGGAGGAGTTCTTTCACACCTTCAACGAACTGCTCGAAGGTCAGCGCCAGGTGATCCTCACCTGCGATCGCTACCCGAAGGAAGTCAGCGGTCTGGAAGAGCGCCTCAAATCGCGCTTCGGCTGGGGACTCACGGTCGCGATCGAACCGCCGGAGCTGGAGACCTGTGTCGCGATCCTCATGACCAAGGCACAGGCGGTCGGCGTGGCGCTGCCCGAGGAAGTCGCGTTCTTCGTCGCCAAGCGCATCCGCTCGAATATCCGCGAACTTGAAGGCGCGCTGCGGCGCGTGATCGCCAATTCGCGCTTCACCGGCCAGCCGATCACGCTCGACTTCGCCAAGGAAGCGTTGCGCGATCTGCTGCAATTACAGGCAAAATTGGTCACTATGGAGAACATCCAGCGCACCGTTGCCGATTACTACAAGGTTCGTGTGGCCGATCTGCTCTCCAAGCGTCGCAACCGTTCGATCGCGCGGCCGCGCCAGGTGGCAATGGCATTGTCGCGCGAATTGACCACCCACAGCCTGCCGGAAATAGGCGATGCTTTCGGGGGGCGGGATCACACGACGGTGCTGCATGCGTGTGCGAAAATCGCGGAGCTGCGCACCTCGGATCAGCGCGTCACTGAGGACTATTTAAACCTGTTGAGAACCCTGACGGGATGATGTGGAGAGATTGGGGATAGTTTTGCTGCGACAAGTTATGCACATTGCGCCCACAGGCAGTGGACAGGTCGAGCATGTACTTACCCGGTGACTCGGAACGAATGCAAGATCATGATGGGGTTGGCGCAACGCAAAGTTATCCCGATATCCACAGGCCCTATAACTACTACTACTATCTTCCTTAAAGACTTAAGACTATTAAGAGCAACCCATGAAGCTCACCGCTGCACGTGAAGATTTCCTGACCCCGCTGCAAAGCGTTATCGGCGTCGTCGAGCGCCGGCAGACGATGCCGATTCTGGCAAACGTGCTGCTGTCGGTACGCGAAGAACGCCTGAGCATGACGGGCTCGGATCTGGAGGTCGAACTGGTTGCCTCGCGCCAGGTGACGAGCCAGCAGACCGGCGATGTGACCATTCCGGGACGCAAGCTGCTGGATATTTTCCGGGCGTTGCCGGAAAAGACGGCCGTCACGCTGAGTGCCGAAGGCGATCGGGTGAGCATCCGCGCGGGTCGCAGTCGCTTTGCGCTCTCGAGCCTGCCGGCCTCCGAGTTCCCGGTGGTCGATGACATCAACGCCCAGCAGACCCTGACGGTGAGCCAGGCGGATCTGCGCAAGCTCATCGACAAAACGCACTTCGCCATGGCGCAGCAGGACGTGCGGTATTACCTCAACGGCATGCTGCTCGAGACCGATGGCAAGACGCTGCGCGCCGTGGCTACCGACGGTCACCGCCTGGCGCTGTGCGAGGCGCAACTGCCGAACGCCGCGCGCAGTGCGCAGCAGGTCATCGTGCCACGCAAGGGTGTGCTGGAGCTGCAGCGCATTCTCGGCGCCGAAGGCAACGTCGAGCTGGCGATCGGAACCAATCACGTTCGCGCCCAGATCGGCGACATTCGCTTCACTTCGAAGCTGATTGATGGCCGTTTCCCCGAATATGGACGCGTGGTACCGGCTAGTCCGACCAAGAAAATCCAGGCAGACCGGGAGCAGCTTCGCCAGGCTTTCCAGCGCACTGCCATCCTGTCCAATGAAAAATACCGCGGCATTCGGCTGGCGTTGAAATCAGGGCTGCTGACGGTCCAGGCGCACAACCCGGAGCAGGAGGAAGCGGAGGATCAGGTCGAGGTCAAGTACGAGGGTGAGGATCTCGAGATCGGATTCAACGTGAATTATCTGCTGGACGCGCTCGCCGCACTCGACGGCAATACCGTTGAAATCGGGCTCTCCGACGCCAACAGCAGCTGTCTGGTGCGGGTGCCGGAGTCCACGGATACCAAGTACGTCGTGATGCCGATGCGGCTGTAAGGCGTGCGGTTTCACGTGTTCCACGTGGAACAGCGCCCATGGGCCTAGGTCAGCTGTCGATCCAGAACCTGCGCTGCCTGCGACAGGTCGAACTGGATCTCCATCCCGGGCGCAATCTCATTGTCGGGGTAAATGGGTCGGGTAAGACCTCGCTCCTGGAAGCCCTCTTCTTGCTGGGCCGCGGCCGCTCGTTCCGCACCCGCAATTCCGAACGGCTGATTACCCACGGTGAGAATCGCCTGGTGGTCTTTGGGCGCACTGCTCCGCAGGAATCGCTGGCAGCACCCGTGGCGCTGGGCGTCCAGGTCACGCGCGGCGAGCCAACCTTGGCCAAGATCCAGGGCGAATTTGCCCGGACATTGGCTGCGCTATCCGAGGCGCTGCCCGTCCAGGTCATCGATCCCGGGGTGCACAAGCTGGTGGAAGACAGCGCCTACCGGCGCCGGCGCTGGATGGATTGGGCGACGTTCCACGTGGAACATGGCTTCGTAGAAGTCTGGGCGAATTACACTCGCGCCCTCAAGCAGCGCAATGCCGTCCTCAAGCAAGTGTCCTCAAACGCTGCGGCTGCTGCCCAACTCGCGGCCTGGGATGTCGAGCTTGCGCAGCTGGGGGAGAAGCTGGCGCAGTCCCGCCGTAGCATGCTCAAGGCGCTGCAGCCTCACTGGCAGGAAACGGTCAGGGCCCTCGCGGGACTCAACCTGGAGCTGGGATATTTCCAGGGCTGGCCGCGGGACACCAGCCTGATGCAGGCACTGGAGAGTTCGCGGGAGCGGGACTTCGCCCGGGGCAGCACCCACGCCGGTCCCCACCGCGGCGATGTGCTCCTGAAACTCGATGGCAGGCTGGCCAGGGATATCCTGTCCCGTGGGCAGCAGAAGCTGGCGGCCGCGGCGATGATTCTGGCGCAGCTGCAGCTGCTCGCCGGCATCTTGCCCGAACCCCCCACGCTTTTGCTGGATGATCCGGCTGCGGAATTGGATCCGGAACGGCTGGCGTGTTTTATCGAGCAGGTGGCGCCACTGCGTTGCCAACTGGTGCTGACTGCGCTCACAACCGGGGGGCAGCCGTTTGGGCCACCGGACCGAATGTTCCACGTGGAACAGGGACGGCTCACCGAAGCGTAGACTTCTGTTAGAAATTACCGAAAAAGGTCCAGAATAGGAGGGCATCGCCGCCTATCATCGGCAAACTGGCCGATTCCATGACAAATCGGCGGAATCGCGCCGACTGGCCGAGTCAAGCGTTGGGGCGCCGAGGCTCCGGAGGGTTCCAAAACCCGGCCGGCGAGTCTGCGAAAAACATAGAACAAACAAAGTCTTATGCATGTTCATAAGCATGGCTTGGAAGGCTCGCGACAGCTATAATGGGCGGTCATCCAAACGAGCTCCCGCATGTCGCAAAACGACGTCTACGATTCCAGTAAAATCAAAGTCTTGAAAGGCCTCGACGCGGTGCGCAAGCGGCCGGGAATGTACATCGGCGACACCGATGACGGTTCGGGCCTGCACCACATGGTCTTCGAAGTCGTCGATAACTCCATCGACGAGGCTCTGGAAGGGTACTGCGACCGCGTGCAGGTCACCATCCACGCGGACGAAAGCGTCACGGTGTCGGATAACGGCCGCGGCATCCCGGTGGACATCCATCCGGAAGAGGGCGTCTCGGCGGCCGAAGTCATCATGACCGTGCTGCATTCGGGCGGGAAGTTCGATGACACCTCGTACAAGGTCTCTGGCGGTCTGCACGGCGTGGGCGTCTCCGTGGTCAACGCCCTGTCCGATTACCTGCTCCTGACCGTCTGCCGCGACGGCATGATGCATCAGCAGGAGTACCACCTGGGTGAGCCGGTAGCGCCGATGCGGGTGATCGGTGCCACCACGGAACGCGGCACCACGATTCGCTTCCGGCCCAGCGGCCAGATCTTCACCAATATCCAGTTTCACTACGAGGTTCTCGCCAAGCGTCTGCGGGAGCTGTCATTCCTGAATTCCGGCGTGCGCATCGAATTCAACGACGAGCGCGAGACACGCTCGGAAGTGTTCCAGCACGAAGGCGGCCTGCAGGCCTTCGTCAAATATCTGAATCGCACCCGTGCTCCGGTGCACGATTCGGTGTTCTGGTTCCGCACCCAGTGTGGCGCGGTCGGCGTCGAGGTGGCGATACAGTGGAACGACTCCTACCAGGAGAGCATGTACTGCTACACCAACAACATTCCGCAAAAAGATGGCGGCACGCACCTGGCGGGTTTTCGCAGCGCGTTGACCCGTACGCTGAACGATTACATCGAGAAGGAACTGTCCGCGAAGAAGGACAAGCTCGACACCACCGGCGATGACTCCCGCGAAGGACTCACGGCCATCCTGTCGGTGAAGCTGCCGGACCCGAAGTTCTCCTCACAGACCAAGGACAAGCTGGTCTCGAGCGAGATCAAGGGTATTGTCGAATCGGCCGTGAACCAGAAGCTCGGCGAGTTCCTGCTGGAGCATCCGCAGGAAGCCCGCTTGATCGTCAACAAGATCATCGAGGCCGCGCGCGCCCGCGAGGCGGCGCGCAAGGCGCGGGAGATGACCCGCCGCAAAGGCGCGCTCGACATTGCCGGCCTGCCCGGCAAGCTTGCCGATTGTCAGGAGAAGGATCCGGCGCTGTCGGAGATTTTCATCGTCGAGGGCGACTCGGCCGGCGGTTCCGCCAAACAGGGCCGTGATCGACGCACCCAGGCCATCCTGCCGCTGAAGGGCAAGATCCTGAACGTCGAGAAAGCGCGCTTCGACAAGATGCTGGCGTCGGCTGAAGTCGGCACGCTGATCACCGCGCTCGGTTGCGGCATCGGTCGCGATGACTTCGACATCAACAAGCTGCGCTATCACCGCATCATCATCATGAGCGTGGACGGCGATGACCACGTGTTCGTGCGGGACGCAGGCCACGGCACCCGCATGGTGAGAATCGGCGAATTCATCGACCGGGCGCTGGCAGGAGTTGTTCCCGGGCCCGACGGCGTCGCGAAACTCACCGGTGCGCCACTGGGCGAAGTACTTTGCTTTGGCGTGGATAATCGCGCGATCCGCTTCCGACCCATCAAGAGCGTCATCCGGCATCCGCTCGATGAAAAGCTGTTCAAAGTGCGTACCGCCTACGGCCGCTCCGTGCGCGTGACCGCAAGTCACAGCGTGTTCGTGCACGAAGCCGGCGCCATCCGGCTGAAGCAGGGCGTCGACCTGAAAGTCGGCGATCGTGTCGTTGCTCCACGGCGCCTGCCCTTGCCGGTTGGCGCGCCGGCCCAACTGGATATGCTTCCAGCGCTGCACGCCGATGCGTCAGCCGCACGCCAGATCTGGCTGCGTGGGCCCGCTGTCGAAGCGTTGTATCGACAGCGGATTGAGCAGCGGCATGCCGCGCGGCCGGATCTCTCCGAGCAGCGGGTTGAAGTTCCTGTCGCTATACGGGATGAACTGGCGGAACGGCGCCGCGCCTCGGGCGTGTCCAATGTTGCGCTGTGCAGCGCCATCGGCATCCGTCAGCCGTGCACCTTCTACGCCTGGGAACGCGGCATCCAACGCCCGACCGTGACTCACTTTCGTAACTATGTGCGAGCCCTCGGCGCAGATGTCGAGACCGTCATGGAGGGCGTCGCCGTCGGGGAGAGCCGTCTGCAGCATCTTTGGAGTACCCGGTATCGGGGCTCCGGCGGCAATGAGGTGCGACCCCGGATTCGGCTCGCCGACCTGAGCCTCGATGAGATGACATTCCTCGCTTCACGGGATGATGTGCTGCTGTCGGCGGAGCATTATGCGGACCTTGCGATCTCGCGCTACTTCACGGTGAACGAAGACTTGCTGACGCTGCTCGGCTTCTACCTGGCCGAAGGCTCATGTTCGCCCCGCAACGGCATTCGCCTCTCGATCGGTGCGGGCAACAGCCGTTTCGCAGACGAGATGGCGCAACGTATGCAGCGCGTGTTTGGCATCGCGCCGCAGCGCTACAACTCGGCAACCCGCTGCTCGGAACTGAAGATGGTCCATCGGGTCGCGGCACTCGCCTGGCAACAGCTATTCGGATTCGCCGGTGCAGAGTCGCACTCGAAGCGCATTCCGGATCTGGTTTTCAATGTCTCCGAAGAGTTGCGCGCGGCGTTTCTGCGCGGCTATCTGCTCGGCGACGGCACGGTAAGCGGGGGCCATGTTGTTTGGAGCACCAGCTCGTATGACATCGCGAGCGGCCTCATGTACCTGCTCTCGAGCCTGGGTGCCGTCGCCTCGCTGTCCGAACACCAGCCTGATGGTGTGGTACGCACGATCCGGGGCGCCCCGTGCGTGACGGCGCGCCGGTGGTGGACCATCACAGTTTGCGCGGCCGAACACCTGGCCAGCCTGCGCAGCGTGTGGCATGACCATGCGGGGGCAGCAGCGCTCACCGAGCATCTGGCCAACGTCGAAGACCCCGGCATAAATCGTCGTTTTGAGCTCCTCGACGGTGACCTCATGTCTCTGCCCATCGTCAGTATCGACGACGAGGTTGCCGCGGGGAACGGCCAGGTCTACGACTTCTCGGTCGAAGGCGATGAGAACTTCATCGCCGGAATGGGGGGCCTGTGCTGTCACAATACGGACGCGGACGTCGATGGCAGCCATATCCGCACGCTGTTGCTGACGTTCTTCTATCGGCAGATCCCGAAGCTCATCGAGAACGGGCACATCTACATCGCCCAGCCGCCGCTGTACAAACTCAAGCGCGGCAAACAGGAACAGTACGTCAAGGACGATGCCGAGCTCACCGCGCTGCTGCTCAGCGCCGCGCTCGATGATGCCCGGCTGTACGTGAATTCGGGGGCGCCGCCGCTCAGCGGCCCGGGGCTCGAACAGCTCGCCCGCAAGTACACCGAAGTACAGGCCATCATCAAGCGCTGGTCACGCCGTTACGATGATCGGCTGCTCGATCAGCTGATCTATATGCCGGAGGTGAAGTCCGCGGATTTCGACCGCATCGACTGGCTGCGTGACTGGGCGCGCGAACTCGATCAGCGCCTCAACGGCTTGAACGACGGCACCCGTGCGTTCCAGATCGAAGTGCGTCCCGCCACTGACGCTCATGCCACCCGCATCGTGGTCAACAAGAGCCAGCACGGCACCGCGACCTTCAAGAACCTGCCGCGCGAATTCTTCGAGTCCGCCGAGTACCAGCGCATCTCGGACCTGGGTCGCACGCTCTCGGGCTTCATCGGCGAGGGCGCCTATGTCACCCGCGACAATGATCGGCACGAGATCGGCAGCTTCAAGGACGCCATGAAGTGGCTGTTCGACCAGGCACGCCGCAAGCAGAGCATCCAGCGCTATAAGGGTCTGGGCGAAATGAATCCGGACCAGCTCTGGGACACCACAATCAATCCCGAAACCCGCCGCCTGATGCAGGTGCGGATCGAGGATGCCGTGGCGGCGGATGATATCTTCACCACGCTGATGGGTGATCAGGTGGAACCGCGCCGTGAATTCATTGAGAAAAACGCCCTCTCAGTCATGAACCTGGACATTTAAAACCATGAATCCAATCAAACTTATCGCAGCGCTGCTGGTCATCGGGGGAATACTGGGCCTCGCTTATGGCAGCTTCAGCTATAAGGAAACCCACACCGTCGCGCAGGTCGGACCGCTGCAGCTCAACGCCCGGGAGACCCACACCGTGAACGTGCCCGTGTGGGCCGGATTCGGTGCGATCGTCGTGGGTGGCCTGTTGTTCGCCTTCAGCGGCCGCAACAGTTAAAGCTGAAGCGGCGGCGAGCCGCTAGAGTTCCACGGCCGGGTAGTGCTCGATGTATGACTCGTCGCGGCATCCGTAGTAAGACACGGTGCGGGCCACGAAGTCCACGTCATAGCGGACAATCCCCGCTCGCCAGGCCTGCGTCAGGAATTCAGGAAAGCTGCTGCCGCCCGCCTGATTGGTCCGCAGCGCCCGGATCAACGCGTCCTGGCTGAAGGTCGGTACATCGACGGCGCCGGCGACGAGCGGCGCGCCTTGCGTCACGACAGGTCCCTCCTCGGTCAGGTACAAGGCTTCGCAGGCCGGCAGGAACCACGAACTGCGTGTGACCCCCGCGCGGCGCAGCGTTTCCGCCAGATGCGGAAATCCGCCGACCTTCGGCCGGGTTGCCATCGCCCTATGCTGCGCCGCTTCCAAATTCGCCACTGCCTTGCTCATCTGCCGGTCGACCTCATGGTTTGAGACCGGCGGATTTTACGCCGTCGGACCGCACTTACGACTGTTCGGGCCCTGACCCGATACTGCATCAGCGAGGCTTCCCGATAATTGCGACTCGCGAACAATTCAAAAGGAAGCCTATGAAGAAGTATCTATTGATCCTGGCGTGCGCGATGCCGCTGGCCGCCTATGCCGCCGACAACCCGGACAAGAGCTTCTACGACAAAGCCGCGGAAGCCGGACTCGCGGAAGTCAGCGATGCCACCATGGCGCAGGACAGCGCGACGGATCCGAAGCTCAAGGATTTCGCGGCCATGATGATCAAGGATCATTCGGCGGCGAACAACAAGCTGTCGGCGCTGGCCGCGACCAAGGACATCAAGCTGCCCACCAGCCCGAGCGTCGGCGAAATGGCCGAGCATGCAAAGTTGAAGGTGCTGACCGGCGACACGTTCGACAAGTCCTATATCAAGGGACAAGTCAGCGCCCACCGGGCTACCCTCAGGCTGCTGCGCAAGGAGATTGCGATGGGCCAGGATCCGGACGCGCAGGCCTTCGCGAAATCCATCCTGCCGACGGTGCAGGGACATCTGAAGGCCATTCAGATGCTCGCAGACGCTGACGGTGTGACGACGAAGTAAGCTTGGCAGCGGGCCGATTCAAAACCTCCACCGTGAAGGTGGAGGTTTAGCCAAGTCCGCCGTCGATCAGGCGCCTACAGGCGCGAGCCGCATGAGCCGGTCTGACCGGGGCGCGCTCGGTGAGCGTGCTTCGAGGATGTCGAAATTACTCAGATCGGTCGCCGCAAGGCTGACGGCCGCCCAATCCTGCTCCTGTACCTTGGAATGCAGATGGGCGATCAGTGCGGCACGAGTGTGTTTTTCAGTCACGGCTTTCTCCCAGGGCGCCAGGTTCACGACGCTACCTAAGTCAGGGCTACACCGCCTATTGCGGTCCTACACTGCACTGCAGTAGGACTATTCCTAGGCCAGTGAGTGCTTATGTCGCCTACCTGGGCCTGCCGGGCGGTTGATATCGTCGCCGCTCACCCTCCAGGGCCGCGACCATGCAAATCCGATTTGGCTACGAACTGATCTACTCGACCCCGGTCGCGACCCATATGATTCTGATGCTGCATACCCATCTGGGCCGCGGGCAGCAGTATCTGGTCGCGGATCGCATGCAGGTGAGCCGGGCGATCCCCCTGAAATTCTTTACCGACGGCTTCGGCAATACCTGCACCCGGGTAGAGCTGCCGAGCGGCCCGACCCGCATCACCACGGACGCGTTCATCGAAGACTCGGGACTGCCCGAGCCCGTTGCGCTCGCGGCGCCGGAATATCCGGTACGGGACCTGCCTTTTGACGTGCTGCCTTTCCTGCTCAGCAGTCGCTACTGCGACACCGAAGTACTGATGGCCGAAGCCTGGCGGCTGTTCGGCCACCTGCCGCCGGGTTGGAGCCGCGTCCAGGCGATCTGTGATTTCGTACATGAACTGGTCGCCTTTGACTACCGGTTCGCGCGACCGACGCGAACCGCCTCGGAAACGTACTTTGAGCGGCAAGGCGTGTGTCGCGACTTTGCGCATCTGGCGATTGCCTTCTGCCGTTGCCTGAACATTCCGGCGCGCTATTGCACCGGCTATCTGGGAGATATCGGCGTCCCGGTCGTGGAGTCCCCGATGGATTTCGCGGGCTGCATGGAGGCGTATCTCGGTGGCCAGTGGCACGTCTTTGACCCACGCAACAACACGCGCCGCATTGGCCGCATCATCCTCGCGCGCGGTCGTGACGCCGGCGATGTCGCGATCAGCACCGCCTTCGGTCCGGCCTGTCTGCAGTTGTTCAAGGTGTGGACGGAGGAAGCCGAGAGCAAGGAGTTGCGGCAGGCCAGCTGACAACGCGCTACGGCCCCTCGATCGTCGCCTTCAGATACGCAACATGCTGCTGGAATGCGCGGCGCCCCTTGCGCGAGAGGGCAATGCGCGTTCGCGGCTTCTTGCCGACGAAGTCCTTGCTGATGTCGATGTAGCCCGCCTTCTCCAGTGCGCTCAGGTGTGTGGTCATGTTGCCATCGGTTGCACCGAGGATGGCCTTCAGACGCCCGAACTCCAACGCCTCACCGACGTCCAGGGAATTGAGCGTCGCCGTGAGCTTCAGCCGGGTCGACTGATGAATCAGTTCATCGGGGCCGTCCATCAGATCTTCCTCAGCCATAGGCCACCGGCGATCAGCGTGCCACCGCCACAGGCCGCCATCCACAGATAGTAGTGAGGACCGATGGCCAGATAGCCGAACACCACGGCGGCCGCCGCAACGGCGCCGATCGCGAACAGCCGCCATCCGACCCAGGCCCCGGCAAACATGTAGGCGAATGCCCAGAACAACGAGATAAAGGCATTGGTCTGGCGTGCCGCGAGTGGCCCAAGTACCACGTACATGACCGGGAAGTAGCAGCATATCGCGAGCCCCAGCATCACGAGTCGGGGGACCCAGGCCCCACGCCTTACGGCACTGTCGGCTCGCGACCGTGAGCGTCGCCCCAGGTGCATGCCCAACAGAATCGAAGCAATCACGCCGAGCGCTGTACAGCCCAGCCAGGCCCGGTCCGACCATGCCGGCGCGATATCCGTGATGCCGTTGGCGACGACCCAGATTCCTCCCCAGATGAGCAGGAACGGCGCAAAGCGCGCGTACCGCCGCAGCGTCAGCATCTGGTCGCGGCTGCGGGCGATCACATCGAGTGCCTCGACGGCCTCATCTCTTGAAACATTCATGGTCGCTCCGCTCAGCGTTGCTGAAAAAACATCTGATGGGAAATTCCGGGCACCAGGAAAATCTGCACGAGCCCGGTGAATACCAGGGAGCCGAAGTACAGGGAGATGACGGCGAACCGGTGCAGTGCCAAACGCCGGGCGCGCGCGCCAAGGATCGCGAGTGCGCTCAACACCAGAATCAGGGGCACGTACAGATGCATGACGCTCAGCCCGAAGAGCGCACTGTTCGGTGAGCGCTCGTGGATGAACAAGCTGACCAGTGCCATGACCAGCATCAGGGCGATGAACAGCTGTCCGAGTGTGCGATGACCGGTACTGCCCCTGCGCATCACGAACAGTTGCCAAGTGCCCACGAGCCAGGCCAGAACCAGTGCGACGACGTGAAGCTGTATCGCCCAGCTGGACTGCAATAGCGGCTGCAGCGTCATGATGGCCTCGCAGATCCCATGTCAGATGTACTCTCTACCAAAGAGTACTCTTTGTCAACAAATATCTGCAGGAACGACTAGGCCGCGGTCTGCAATGCACCGCAGCGGGAAAGTGACGGGATCTGATACTTGAGGTGTGTTAGCGCCGTGCGGCTGACATGGCGCGTCGGCGCCGCGCGCTGTCCAGGGGAATGACGTTCCCGCCCCGCGGCAGGCACCGCGCGACCCGCCCCGGCGGCTGTCGTGACTCTTCGCGGCATACGGCGGCGCTCTGCGACGCCACCATTTCGTCGATCAGCGCAATCACATGCTGTGAGCGACGCGTGGTCCAAGGCTGCTCCTGCAGAGCATCCACCTTGCCTTGGGCCCACTCCCGAATCCTGGCGAGTTGATCGTCCATGAGTTGCCACGAATTATCGGCACAACCACGGTCGACTTTAGGCCGTCGTCCAACCCAATTGCGTGCAGGCGAATTCCTACCGGCAGCGCTGCCCTAGCCGGTGTATTCACGCCGCAGAATTTTCGCGCCTTCCACCAGGGCCTGCATTTTGCCGAACGCGACCGCGTGCGGCAGATACTTCATGCCGCAATCCGGAGCCACAATGACCTTGTCCGCGGGCATGTGCTGCAGCGCGCGCCGGATACGCGCGGCGACCGTCTCGGCCGTCTCGATCGCCATGTCGGACAGATCGATGGCGCCGACCATGATGTATTTGCCGGGCAGGGTCTTCAGTACCGAGGTGTCCAGCTTCGACTGCGCGGTCTCGATGGAAATCTGCGCACAGCGGCACTCGGCAAGCTCCGAGAGGAACGAATAGCCGGTGGGTCGTGCATGTATGATCGCCGCATAGCCGAAACAGATATGCACGGTCGTGGTTCCGGTCACGCCCTCGAGGGCGCGATTCAAGGCCTTGAGCCCGTACTGGCGGGCCTTTTCGGGTCGGGCCTGCAGATACGGCTCGTCGATCTGAACCACATCGGCGCCGGCCGCGAACAGATCCTTGATCTCCTCGTTCACCGCAGCGGCGTAGTCCATCGCGGCGTCGGCCTCATCTGAGTAAAAGTCGTTCTGGGCCTGCTGCGTCATGGTGAAGGGTCCGGGCACCGTGATCTTCACGCGCCGCTCGGTGTTCCGCATCAGGAATTTCAGGTCCTCGACCTGCACCGAATGCATGCGGCGAATCTTGCCGACAATGCGCGGCACCGGATTGGGATGGCCGGAGCGATCGAGCGCGGTACCCGGATTTTCCAGGTCGACGCCCTCGAGCGCGGTCGCGAACCGATTGGAATAGCTCTCTCTGCGGATCTCGCCATCGGAGATGATGTCGATGCCGGCCTCTTCCTGGGCGCGGATCGCGAGGATCGTGGCATCGTCCTGCGCCTGACTCAGAAACTCGGCGGGTACCCGCCACAAGGACTGCATTCTGACGCGAGGCGGAAAACGCCCGGCGAGATTGGCACGGTCGATCAGCCACTCGGGCTGCGGATAGCTTCCTACCAGTGTTGTCGGAAAGAGCATGTGAATCCCCTCGGTAATCGCGCCCGGTAGTGTACCCCACCATGATGTTGGCTATGCTTAGCCGCTTTCAGGAGCCCCTCAGGCATGTCTGCCGATTCGCTGCTTCTCCTGCCCGCTACGCGGGTCACGTGTCCTGCCTGCGCGCAGGAATTTTCGCTGGAGCAGGGCTTCGCCAAGCAGGCCCTGGAATCCGTGGCGGCGGCCAGTGCCAGCGCCCTGGCGGCCCTCAAGGATCAGGAACGCACCGCCGTCGACAAACAGGCGCAGCAGCTTGCGGCGGAGCAGGCCAAGGCGGCCCAGCGCGAGGTCAATGACCTGCAGCGGCTGCTCAAGGTGCAGGCCGATGCGCACGACAAACGGCTGGCGGACAGCCAGGCGCAGCTGAAGACGTTGCGCGACGAGCAGCTTGCCCTGCGTGAGGAGCGGCAGAAGCTGAAGGACGAAAAGGACGCGCTGGCTCTGGATGTGCGCAAGCAGGTCGACGCGAAGCTCGCCGAACGGGTCTTGTTGGCGCGAACCCAGGAGCAGGAACAGGCGCGCCTGGACAAGGCGGAGCTGCAGAAAAAACTTGACGACGCGATGGCGCAGATGGCGGCCATGCAGCGCAAGATGGTGCAGGGCTCCCAGCAATTGCAGGGCGAGGTGCTGGAGCTTGCCATCGAGGATGCGCTGCAGCGCGCTTTCCCGCTGGATGTCATCGAAGAGGTCAAGAAGGGCGCGCGCGGCGGCGACATCATTCAGCGCGTGACGTCGCGCTCGGGTCAGGCCGCCGGTGTCGTGCTGTGGGAAACCAAACGGGCGAAGGACTGGAGTCCGGCATGGATTTCCAAGCTCAAGGACGACATGCGCGGCTGCGGGGCCGACATCGGAATTCTCGTCAGCATGACGGCGGCCATCCCTAAAGAGTGGGTCGAGGGACAGCTGTTCGGCCTTCACGATGACATCTGGGTGACGACCTGGTCCGCGGCGGTGCAGCTCGCCCAGGTGCTGCGGTCCGGGCTCCTGGACGTCCACAAGCAGCGCCTGATCTCGGCCGGCAAGGGCGAGAAGATGGAGGCGGTCTATGACTATCTGACCTCGCCGCAATTCGCCCAGAAGCTCAAGGCCGTCTACGGCGCTTTTCAAAAAATGCGCGAAGAGCTGGAAGCGGAGCGCTCGGTCACCATGCAGCGCTGGGCGCGACGCGAGAAGCAGCTGCAAAGCGGTGTGGCTGAGCTGCTCGGGGTTGCCGGTGATATCCAAGGCCTCGCCCAGCAGGAGCTGCCGGCATTGGAACTGGAACCGCCGCCGGGCACCGTGTCCTAAGCGTGCGCGCGGGCTCGGTGTGATACATCCGCGCCCCGACCGTATATTGCAGTATGACGGCAGAAGACGCCAAGCCCGTGCCTGTGCCCGAATCGAAGGCAGCGGCTCGGGAGATCGACTGGAACGCCGTTTACACCGACCAGCTGCCGCGCATCTACAATTATTTCCGCTTTCGTGTCGGGCCAGCGCACGACATCGAGGACCTCACCTCCCGCACATTCGAAAAGGCGTGGCGCGCACGCGGCCAGTACCGAAGCGATCTTGCCGGTTTTTCCACCTGGCTATTCGCCATCGCGCGCAATCTCGCGACCGACCAGTTGCGTGCCGATTCCCTGCGAATGCGATCGGCTGCAACGCCTGAGACTGTCGAACGGACAACCCCTGAGGACGGAGTCGTGCATGGCTCGGACCTGGCGCGGTTGGCGATGCTCACGGCCAGCCTTCCCGAGCGCCATCGCGAACTAATCGCGCTCAAGTACGGCGCCGCCCTCAGCAATCGCGTGATCGCCCGGGTCACCGGCCTGAGCGAATCCAATGTCGGTACCACGCTGCAGCGCATCGTGGAACGGCTCCGGGCGCAGTGGTAGCAGGAGACATGAACATGGACGATCAGTTCCTTCACCAATTGCGTTGCGACCCGCCGGCTGGATTTTCGCATCAGCTCAAGCGTCAACTGGATGGATTTGCAGCAACGCGCACGGCCGCGCCGCGGCTGCTCGCGGCAATGGCGATTTTCGGTACTGCCTTTGTGCTCGTCACTCCGTCATCCAGGCACATCCGCGCAGACTATTCTGTGTCGGGGTTGCCACCCAGATGGAGTGCTCTTGAAGCGGGTGCTGCCAACGGTGTCGCTGCGATGCCCTACGCGCCCGCTATTATTGCGCCGGTGCCGCCGACGCCGCGAATGCAGGCCGCAACGGTCGTCACAACCCGCAAGGGACTGTTCAGTGTGCTCGCGTGGGTTCTGCGGCCGCTGCTGCCCATGCTCCAAGGCGACGGTCAATTTGATGCGAAGGCGGCAGGCGCCGGCGGCGAACGTATCCGGAACCTCGCAACCATGATCCCCGAAGTATTCAGCTTGGACACGCATTCATTCGATCTGGACACGCGCGCCAAAGACAATATCTGGACGCAGGCGGACGATTTTGATTTGAAGGCGAGGCAGCTGATCGATGCCGCGAATGCGCTGACGCGCGCCGCGACGGCTCGCGACAGGCAGGCCGCAGCGACGGCGGCAGACGCCATTGAGGCGGCATGCGATGCGTGCCACGACGTTTACGTGCACAACGAGACCGAACTGACGAAGGGGGCTACGGAGCGCTGACCGCGGTGTCCTTTATTTCATCGGTCCAGACCTTGAAGCTCGCCAGCGTATTGGGTCCGAAGGTCATGCTGAGCGCCACATCCGCAGCATCGCGCCCCTGCGCAATCAGGATCCGCCCGATGCGCCGCTTGTTGTTGCGCGGGTCGAATACATACCAGCGCCCGCCCAGATAGGCCTCCATCCAGCCGGAAAAATCCATGGGGGCCGCGGTCAGCGGGACATCGATGTCACCGAGGTAGCCGGTGCAGTAGCGGGCCGGGATATTCAGGCAGCGGCATAACGTGATCCCGAGGTGCGCATAATCCCGGCACACTCCCTGGCGCTCCGCAAACGCCTGCGATGCCGTCTTGGACGGCCGCGCATACTCGTAGCCGAACTTCACGTGGTGGTGAACGAAATCGGATACCGCCTGCACGCGAGCCCACCCCGGCGCGGTGTTGCCGAACTGCCGCCACGCAAAGTCGGCGAGCAGATCGGTATCGCAATAGCGGCTGCCGAGCAAATAGACGAGCGTCTCCTCCGGAAGCAATTCAACGGGACTCTGCCAGGCGTCCAGCGCGACCGGATCGGGTAGGCCGGAATCCCGGATCAGCGCATCGGCGGACAAGCGGATGGGCCCGGCCGGCGCAACGATGCGCGTGCACCAGTTGCCGAAACCGTCCCGATACATGGACATCGGCACCGCCGGATCGGTACGCAGCACATCCGGACTTTGCAGATCCGACGCGCGCGAATAATGCACGTTCAGGTTCAGGATCATGGGCGTCGGTTGGACGCATTCGTACACCAGTTCATATCCGATTCTTAGCTGCATGACGCTGAGACTACCGTGTCGCGACCCGCCCTGCTCTAGAATGCAACGTCCGCACAACAGGTGAATTTTTCAACGCCAGGGACGTGCAACCCGATGAATACCAGCCGGATTGAGGCCTTCAGCGACGGCGTGATCGCCATCATCATCACCACATGCTCCACACGACCCGCCAGGTGACCGGAGCCATCCTGTGGGCCAACCTGAATCTGCTGTTCTGGCTGTCGATGTTTCCCATCGTGACGGTCCCGATCGGCGCATCGAAAACGTGCTGGTGAAGGGCTGACGCTGGAAGTCGACCTGCGATCGTCAGGCTCCCAACCTGTCGCGGTTTTGCGCAAGGAAGGCCTTGATGGAGGTGCCTGGCCGACCGGTGAGGTCAGCCACCGCGGTGCTGGTCACGGCGAGCGCAGGTCCGGCAAAGCCGCGGGCCGCCGGCGCACCGGGCTCGGCAGGGATCAGCGCAATGGCTTTGCCGGTGACGGCCGTGGCCGCTGCGGCGATGTCACGTACTCCGATCAGGGCGGGCCCCGTGATGTCATAGATCTTGTTGTCATGCCCGGCAGTGGCCAGCACGGCCGCTGCCGCGGCGGCGCAGTCGCCGCGGCTGACGTAACCCACCAGTACTTCCGTCTGCGGCAGGATGGCCTTGCCCTCGGCCACCATCCTGATGGCTTGCGGCAGCAGGATCTCCATATATAGAGAGTTGCGCAGAAACGTGTAGGCGACGCCGCTCTTGCGCAGCAGGTCCTCGGTGGCGATGTGATCCACCGCGATGCCCTGGCTGTCACCCTTGCTGATTCCCAGCCAGGATGTATAGGCGATTTGCCTGACACCCACGCCAACGGCCGCATCGATGGCGTGGCCATGGGCGGTGGGTCGCGGACCTGCGCCGGTGCCGATGCTGATCAACAGCATGCGCGTGCCGCCGGCAAACGCGGCGGACAGGGAGTCGGGTTTTGCAAAGTCGCCGAAGCGGGTGACCGCTCCGAGCTTTGCGTAGGGCGCGAGTGTTTCCGGCGTGCGGCTCACGAGGATCAGATTCTTCGCCGGGACGCCCATGGCGAGCAGGTCCTTCACGGCCTCGCCCCCCAGCTGCCCCGCGGCGCCGGAGATGATGATCCGGTCATTCCCCGCGGCGAGGCCTGTCGTTGTGGCGCTACCGAGCAGCACGCCCGCTGCCGCCATTCCCAACACCTCACGCCGTGTCAGCTGGTCCATGTGCCATCCCCAAGTTGAGTTCAGCTCGCCGATCCTCACCATCGTCGCAGAACAATGCGCTGCATAAAAGCCTATATGCTCACCCCATGACAGTAGCCCGGACTTTGCGAACCTGGTTCCGATTGCGTCGTCATCGACGCCGCCGACCCGCGCCGGCCCGGGACGGGTTGCGCCGACTGACGGAGGCTTTTTGTGGCGCCGGCACTCTGGCCAGCCGATCGCGGCGCGCGGGACGCCTGTTCGCCTTCATCATGACCAAGGTCGGCGATCAGGACGTGTCGCCGCGGCTCGCCCGCTGGCTGCAGCTCATGACGCTGGATCCGGTGCTCGCCCAGCGTTTTCGTGAGGCGTGGCTGCAGTTACTGCAGGAACTGCATGCGGTACCGCTGTTTGCGGATGCCGGCCTTCCTGCGCAGCCGGGTCTGTTCGCGGAAGTGGGTCGCCGCATCTTCTCGAGGCTCATGCCCAGCGCCCGCGCTGACGCCGATGCGGGACTGCTATTCATCAGCATTTTCTCGAGCCGACGCGCGGTCGAACGCTTTGATGCCCTGTCGTCCGAGGACTTCGGGCAGATGGCGCAGCTGCTTTGGCCGCCCCGCGAGGTCCATGCCACCCTGCCGCTGCAGCAGGATCTGCGTCAGGCGCTGCGGCTGCTTGCCGCGCGCATCGCCGGTCGGGGCGCGGCGACGGCCATTCGCGATCGCGGTACCCGCGACATCCATGCCTCTCCGTTCTACCAGCTGGTATTCGTCACTGAACAGTTTGTGTCGACGGAACCGCCGGGGATCGAGCCACAGGCCTTCCGGCAAGCCATCGTGCGCTGTCGCGATGAGCTCGAGCAGGTGCACCTGCACATGGAGGATGCCGGTGTGAGTTCGGCGCTGGTCTATGACCTCCTGAGCATCGAGGCGGGCCTCGGGCGCATGGAACTGCTGGCGGCGGTGCTCGTCGCTGAAGATCGCGCCGCCCCGCGCGCCTTGCTGGATGCGCTAGTACGCGGACCGCTCGATGACACGCGTCTGCTGCTGCTCTTCCGCCAGAATCTGACGCTGCTCGCCAGAAAGACGGTCGAGCGCACCGGCCATGGCGGGGAACACTATGTGGCCCGTGACCGCAGCGGCTACTGGAAGATGTGGCGCGCGGCCGTCGGTGGTGGCCTGCTCACGGTCATCACCGCCGCCATCAAGTCGCAGCTGGTGGGCGCGCATCTGCCGCTGTTCGTCGAAGGCTTCCTGATCGGCACCGACTACGCCGTCACCTTCGTGCTGCTGCAGATCTTTCATTTCGCACTGGCGACCAAGCAGCCGTCGATGACCGCCGCCGCCCTGGCCGGCATCATCCGCAGCAACCGCGGCGAGGAGCGCTGGAACAAGATTTCGGCGTACGCGGCGCAGATCACGCGCACCCAGCTTGCCGCGGCGTTCGGCAATGTCATCGCCGTATGCTTAGGCGGGATCGCCTTCCAGTACCTGTGGACCTGGCTGTTCAACGATCACTTCCTCTCCGCCGCCAATGCGGAACATGCCTACCAGAGCATGAATCCCTTGACCTCCGGCACCGCGATCTTCGCCGCCTTCACCGGCGTGCTGCTGTGGGTCGGCGCGCTGGCCGGTGGCTGGGTCGAGAACTTCATCGTGTTCAACCGCATCACGCACGCGCTCGTGCAGCATCCGCTGAGTCATCGGCTCGGCGAGCGTCACATGGGTCGGATGGGCGCGTGGCTCGAGCGCAATGCGGCCGCCTGGAGCAACAGCATCGTGCTCGGCTACCTGCTGGGACTCGCACCGGTGATCGCCCGTTTCTTCGGTATTCCGCTCGACGTTCGCCATGTCACCTTGAGCACCGGCATGGTGGCGCTGGCGGCCGCGCAGTATGGGCTCGATGCCCTGCGTCAGAGCTGGCTGTATTTCGCGCTGGCCGGCGTCGCCGTCACCTTCGTGCTCAATCTCACCGTCAGCTTCACTATTGCATCGGTCGTGGCGCTGCGCGCCTACAGCGTGCCGGGCCGGGAACAGTTGCAGATACTGCGCTACATCGGCCGCGAGTTCCGGCGCTCTCCCATGCACTTCCTCTTTCCGAAATGAGATATTCTCACCGCGCATACGAACACAACAAGGAGAGGGGCATGAGGCGTCGCATGGTTTGCGCCGCGGTGGCGCTGTTCACCGCAATACTGGGTTTCGGTGCGCTGCCGGCGATGGCCGACGATGCCGCGGCGTACACGCTGCCGGCCGGAACGCCGGCGTATGTCCGCGCGGCCATCGAAGATCCCGCCCGCACTCCTGAGCAACGCGCGCGCGATGCCAACCGCAAGCCCGCCGAACTGCTGATGATGTCGGGCATCCGCCCGGGCCACACCGTGGTGGAGTTTGCCTCGTTCGGCCAGTACTTCACGACGTTCCTCTCGGATATCGTTGGACCGAAGGGCACGGTGTACATGTACGACCTGCCGTACACCGACAAGCGTGCCGGCGATGCCAGTCGCGCCTTTGTCGCGGCCCATCCCAATTCGCACTACCAGCTCGTCGACTACAACACGCTCGCGCTGCCCCAGAAAGTGGACGAAGTCTTCATCGTCCTCTACTACCATGACCTCTTCATCAACAAGATCGATACCGCGAACCTCAATAGCCGCATCTTCAATGCGCTCAAGCCCGGCGGTACCTTGCTCATTGTCGATCACAACGCGGTCGCGGGCTCCGGGACGACTTTCACCGCCAAACTGCATCGCATCGATCCGGCGGTGATCCGCAACGAAGTCACGGCGGCCGGCTTCAAGCTGTTCAAGGAGAGCAAGCTGCTCGCGCACCCGGATGATGATCACACCCAGATCGTGTTCGCGCCCGCGTTGCGCGGTCTGACCGATCAGACTGTGTTCGTGTTCCGCAAGCCCAAGGGTTGATCGGCGGCAGCCGTGCAGCAACCGGGCATTGACGCCGGCGACTTCGGGGCCTGGCTGAGTCAGGCCCGCGCGGCGCTGCGCGGGTCGGCCGGCAGCCGGGTGCCGTGCGGCGACTGCACCGGCTGCTGTACTTCTTCCTACTCGATCGAGGTGCGTCCGGCGGATGCGGCGGCGCTCGAGCGCATACCCGCGGCGTCACTGTTTCGCTCGTTGGGCTCAGCGGCCGGCAACTGGACGGTGCGACCGAATCAGGATGGCACGTGTCCCATGCTGAGCTGCGGCAACTGCACGATCTATGCGCAGCGACCCCAGACCTGTCTCGACTATGACTGTCGCGTGTTCGCGGCCGCGGGTATCGACGCGGGCGGTGCTGACAAGGCCGTGATCAACCGCCGGGTGCACGCATGGCGTTTCCGGTTTGCCAGCGACGAGGAACGACGCGCGCAGCTCGCCATCCAGGCCGCCGCGACTTTTGTCCGAGTCGAGCGGGCCCATTTTCCGCCAGGCTATGCGCCGCTCAATGCGCTCGGTATTGCGGCCCTCGCGCTGCGGGTATATCCGGTGTTTCTGCCTCCGGGGCCGCCGGCCGGCGCGACGGACACGGCTCGTGCGGTGGTCGCGGCGAGCGCAGCATTCGATCGGGGAGCATGCGCATGACCGAGTACACCGGTGGCTGTACCTGCACGGCGGTGCGCTATCGCCTGCTCGACAAACCCATGTTCATCCACTGCTGCCATTGCCGCTGGTGTCAGCGTGAGACCGGTGCCTCGTTCGCGCTGAATGCGCTCATCGAGTCCGAACGCGTGGAACTGTTGAGCGGGTCGGTGGCGATCACCGACACCCCATCGAACAGCGGTAAAGGGCAGCGGATATCGCGCTGCCCCAGCTGCGAAATCGCCGTGTGGAGCAACTACGGGGGTGGCGGGGATGCCATCCGCTTCGTGCGCGTGGGCACGCTCGATGAACCGGATCGATGGCCGCCGGATGTGCACATTTTCACTGAGTCGAAACAACCCTGGGTGGTGCTTCCGGAGGGTGCGCCCGCTTTTGCGCAGTACTACAAATCGGCTGAGCTGTGGCCGGCCGAGAGCCTCGCCCGGCGTGCAGCGGTCATGGCGCGTACGCCGCGATAACTCATGCAGATGCCAATCTCATCGCTGCTGGGTTCGCTGTACTGCCTGTCGGAAATAGGTCTGCAGATTTTCCGGCGCGCGAAGGCCGGTGCGGCACGTGCCGATGACCGCGGCTCCCTGCGGGTGCTGTGGCTGGTCATCACGGCGAGCATGGCTCTCGCCTTCATCTTCGAGGTCAGGCTGCCGCAGGCAAGGTGGCCGTGGCTCGCGTGGGTCAATGTCACAGGCGTCCTCGTGACGCTAGTCGGGTTGGCAATCCGCTGGTATTCGATCATCTTCCTGGGGCGCTTCTTTACCGTGAATGTCGCGATCGCCAAGGACCACGAACTCATCGATACCGGTCCCTACCGACTGGCGCGCCATCCCTCGTATACCGGCGCGCTGCTCGCGTTCCTGGGCCTCGCCATCTGCATGCAGAACTGGGCATCGCTGGCGGTGCTGATGGGCGGCACCACGGTCGCCTTCCTGTATCGAATTCGGATTGAGGAGTCGGCGCTGACCGGCGCCTTCGGTGAGCGCTACCGGCTATACATGCAGCACACCGCGCGCCTGATCCCGGGGGTGTACTAAACGCGCGGCGCGTCCGGCACCATGCGGCTGAGCTGCTCCTCGATCCACGCCTGCGCCTCGGCGTTGATCTCGCGCGGCTCCCGGCCCGCCGCCACGATCGGGGGCCCAATGACGACCCGCACCGTGCCCGGTTTTTTCAGCAAGCCGCGGCGCGGCCAGAAGTAACCGGCGTTGTGTGCGACGGGAATCACCAGCTTGCCGGTCTGTGACGCAAGCAAGGCGCCGCTGACGCCGTAACGGCGGGTCTGGCCGGCCGGCATGCGCGTGCCTTCCGGAAACATCACGATCCAGTCCCCTTCCTGAAGGCGCTGCCGGCCCTGCTCGATGACCTGGTTCACGGCGTTGTGACCGGCGCCGCGATCAATGGCAATGGCGTGCAGCAGCCGGATCCCCCACCCGACGAAGGGTATCCACAACAGCTCCCGTTTCAGCACCCACACCTGCCGGGGAAACACGACGCCGATCGCCAGGGTTTCCCACGTCGAGGCGTGCTTCCACAGCGCGATGTGATTGTCCTTGGGGATGTGTTCCCAGCCCTCGACGGTGTAGTCCAGACGACACAGCCATTTCAGCGCCGCCAGCAGCACCACGGCCCAGACCCGCGCGAGCCGTGCCCGCTGCGGAAAGGGCACGCACAGTGCCATGGCCACGAACACGATCGCGTAGAGAAATGTCCAGACGAACAGGAAGAGCGTGAAGACCAGCGAAGCCAGGAACTGCATGGGGGGCGAAGTATAGCGATGCGACAACGGTGTGCTGCAACCTAATGATTCTGGTGGCATTGCACCGTCGTGCGGCGTGCCGCTCGCACCGAAACCAAGCATTTGCTGCTTTGCGACCCCTGAGGCGGGTTAAAGGCGGCCAACACGCCCTGTTTCAGAGCGTAAGCTTTTCAAATCGCCCCGTCATGGTGCACACTTTGTGTGACCGAGTTCTAACTTATTGATTCCAGTGTGCCTCATGTTGGCACAAGGGCTGCAATGACTTGCCGCTCGATGCGCATCGGGCAACCCCAATTTCGGAGGCGATATGACGACGACACCGACTGATGTACTGAAGCTAATAAAAGAGAAGGAGGTCAAGTACGCGGATCTCCGGTTCACGGATACCCGAGGCAAGGAGCAGCACGTCTCCATTCCGGCGCGCCTGGTCGATGCGGATCTGTTCACCGATGGGAAGATGTTCGATGGTTCGTCGATCGCCGGCTGGAAGGGCATCAACGAGTCCGACATGATCCTGATGCCGGATGCGACGACCGCGATCATCGATCCGTTCTTCGAAGACGCCACCGTCAACATCCGCTGCGACGTCATCGAGCCGGCCACGATGCAGGGTTACGAGCGCGATCCGCGTTCGACCGCACGGCGCGCCGAGGCGTACCTGAAGTCCACCGGCATCGCCGACGGCGCGCTGTTCGGGCCTGAGAACGAATTCTTCATTTTCGACAGCGTCCGCAGCGGCTCGAGCCTCAACGGCTGCTTCTATGAGATCGACTCCCAGCAGGGTGCCTGGAACTCCGGCAAGGATTACGTCGAAGGCAACAAGGGACATCGCCCGACCATCAAGGGCGGCTACTTCCCGGTGCCGCCGATCGATGCCTTCCAGGACATCCGCTCGGCGATGTGCGATGCCCTCGAAGAGATGGGCATGGTGGTCGAGGTGCATCACCACGAAGTCGCGACCGGCGGCCAGTGCGAAATCGGTGTCGGTCCCGGCGGCCTGGTGGGCAAGGCCGACCAGGTGCAAATCCTCAAGTACGCCGTATTGAACGTGGCCCACAGCTACGGCAAGACCGCGACATTCATGCCGAAACCCCTGGTCGGCGACAACGGCAGCGGCATGCACGTGCATCAGTCCTTGCAGAAGGACGGCAAGGCCCTGTTCGCCGGTGACAAGTACGGCGGTCTGTCGGAGCTTGCCCTGTTCTACATCGGCGGCATCATCAAGCATGCCAAGGCGATCAACGCCATCACCAACGCCTCCACCAACAGCTACAAGCGCCTGGTGCCCGGATTTGAGGCCCCGGTGATGCTGGCGTACTCGGCCCGCAATCGCTCTGCGTCGATCCGTATTCCCTGGGTGTCGAACCCCAAGGCGCGTCGCATCGAAGTGCGCTTCCCGGATTCCACGGCAAATCCGTACTTCGCGTTCGCGGCCATGATGATGGCCGGCCTCGATGGTATCCAGAACAAGATCCACCCCGGCGATCCGGCCGACAAGGACCTGTACGACCTGGAACCCGAAGAAGCCGCGCACATCCCGACGGTGTGTCACTCGCTGGACATGGCATTGGAGCACCTCGACAAGGACCGCGAATTCCTGACCCGCGGCGGAGTCTTCACGAACGACCTGCTCGATGCCTATATCGCCTTGAAGATGCAAGAGGTGACCCGCCTGCGCATGTCCACGCATCCGGTCGAATTGGAGCTGTATTACAGCTGTTGATGACGGTGGCAGTCTTCGATAATGCTCTCCAGAACTGCAACGACCCTGCCCCCCCGCTGACCGCGGGGGAGTACGGTTGCGGGCTACTTTTGTTCTCTGGCCCGGTCGGGGCTATGCTCTGGGTGTATGCGAGGACTGCCAATACTGTTGCTGCTGATTATGTCTGCCAGCGCCTCATCCGCCACGGTGTACAAGTGGGTGGACGACAATGGCGTGACTCACTTCAGCGATCAGCCCAATCCCAAGGCGCAGAAGCTGGAAATCACCGGTGCGCAGACCTACGAGTCGCAGGCTGCGACGGTCGCCGCACCGCGTGCTGCGGCGGCGGTCACCGGCGCAGCGCCGGTCTGCGTGATCGACAGTCCGGGTACCGGACAGGTTTACCTGGATACATTTTCCATAACCGGGCACGTGACGCTGAGTCCAGCCGGCAGCGACGGCGGCCAGGCCACGCTGCGCATGGACGGCACGGATGTCTCCGCCCTGCTGGTGCCCAGCGGCAGTTTCACGCTCAGCCAGCTGGATCGCGGCGATCACACCCTGACCCTGCAGGTGAGCGACGTCCGCGGCAACGTCCTGTGCCAGGCCGCGCCGGTGTCCTTTTCCATCCGGCAGCGCGCGGCCACCGGCGGTGCCGCCGGTACGACCGTGCCGACGGCGCCTGCCGCTCCCACCGCGCCGCGGGCGCCCGGAGTAGGCCAGCCCCACTGATGAGCTGCCGGCCCGAGCGCACACGCTCAGGCCTCGGGGTGCGTCGTGGTTTTTGAGCAAAACCTGACTTCGCCGCTGTCGCATTTTGATTCCGCGGATCTGCTGAATGCGCTGTCCACCGGGATCATTCTGCTGGACGCACAGCTGTGCCCGATCTACGCCAACATGGCCGCACAGGACCTGCTGGCCATCAGTCTCAACCAAAGCCGCGGTCGCCCCTTCGGCGACCACTTGCTGGAAGCCAATGGCCTGATTCCGATCCTGCGCCGCTCCATTGAGACGGGCGAGGCGTTCGCGGATCGCGAACTGGTCCTGAACCTGAAGAACTCGCCGCGCGAGCCGCGGGTCGTGGATCTCACCATCACACCGCTGCAGGGCGAGGTCACCGGCACCCATCTGCTGCTCGAGCTCACGGACACGACGGCCCGGCAGCGCATCTCCCGCGAGAACGACATGCTGGTGCGACTGGACAGCAGCCGCATGATGCTGCGCCAGCTGGCGCATGAGATCAAAAACCCGCTGGGTGGGCTGCGCGGGGCGGCGCAGCTGCTGGAGCGCGAGCTTCCCAATGACAGCCTCAAGGAATACACCACCGTCATCATCACCGAGGCCGATCGCTTGAGCGCTCTGGTCGCCTCGATGACGGGACCGAATCGGCCGATGCAGAAGACCCCGCTCAACATCCACGAGCTGTGCGAACACGTGTATCACCTGCTGCGCGGCGAGGCGCCGGTCGGGGTGGCGATCGAGCGCGACTACGACCCGAGCCTCCCCAGTGCCAGCTTCGACCGCAATCAGCTGATCCAGGCGCTGTTGAATGTGGCGCGCAATGCGATGCAGGCGGTCGGCGACCACGGTCACATCACCTTCCGCACCCGCGCCTTCTCGAACATCAGCATCGCGGGCCGACGCCATCGCCTCGCAGCGGGAGTGCATATCGAGGATGATGGTCCGGGGGTGCCGGCGGCGCTGCGCGCCAGTATTTTCTATCCGCTGGTGACCGGCAGATCCACCGGTACCGGACTCGGACTCGCGGTGGCCCAGGACCTCGTGACGAGGCATGGAGGCCTTATCGAATTTGAGAGTGAACCCGGCCGAACTGTGTTCAAGCTGATGTTGCCTCTTGAGGAAGTGCTATGAGTACATTGAGTCTTCGTGTCTGGCTCGTGGATGACGATGCATCGATACGCTGGGTGCTCGAACGCGCCTTGCGTAACGGCGGCATGCTGCCCAGGACCTTTGATTCAGCGGAGCCTGCGCTCACGGCACTGCGTGCGGATGCCCCGGATGTCCTGATCACCGACATACGCATGTCCGGCCAGTCGGGACTCGAGCTGCTCAAGCGCATCCGCGAGACGCGGCCGACGCTGCCGGTCATCGTGATGACGGCGTATGCCGATCTGGGCAATGCGGTGTCGGCCTATGAGAGCGGCGCCTTCGAGTACCTGCCCAAGCCCTTCGACATCGATCAGGCCGTGGATCTGGTACGGCGCGCGGCGCGCACGGCGACACCGAGTACCGGGGACGGCGGCAGTCCGCCGCCGATTCCGGAACTGCTGGGTCGCGCCGCGGCCATGCAGCAGGTGTTTCGCGCCATCGGCCGGCTGTCCCGCTCCAGCGTCACGGTGCTGATCACCGGTGAGTCGGGAACCGGCAAGGAGCTGGTCGCGCGCGCCCTGCATGAGCACTCGCCGCGGGCCGCGAAGCCGTTCATCGCCCTGAACACCTCGGCCATTCCAAGTGAGCTGCTGGAGTCCGAACTCTTCGGCCATGAAAAGGGCGCCTTCACCGGTGCCGACAGCCTGCGCCGCGGGCGCTTCGAACAGGCGGACGGCGGAACGCTGTTCCTGGATGAGATCGGCGACATGTCCACCCCGCTGCAGACGCGGCTGCTGCGCGTGCTGGCGGAAGGGGAGTTCTATCGGGTCGGCGGCCAGACGCCGATCCGCGTCGATGTGCGCGTCATCGCCGCCACCCACCAGAACCTGCAGGATCGGGTGCAACGCGGCGTGTTCCGCGAAGATCTCTATCACCGCCTGAATGTCATTCGCATTGAACTGCCGCCGCTGCGCGCGCGCTCGGAAGACATTCCGGAGCTGCTCGATCATTACCTGCACGTGGCGGCCATGGAACTGGGCGTCGATCCCAAGGCATTGGCCGCCGATGCGAAGGAGAAGCTCGCGGCTCACACCTGGCCCGGCAATGTCCGCGAACTGGTCAACCTGTGTCGCAGGCTTACGGTACTGGCGCCGGGCTCCGAGATCCGTATCGAGGATCTGCCGGCCGAACTCGCCGCGGACGTCGAGACTTCCGGCGAAGTGGACTGGGCCAAGGCGCTCGCCACCTGGGCGGATCGCCAGGCGATGATCGGCAAGCGCCCGCTGCTCACGGATGCGCAGCCGGAATTTGAGCGGGTCCTGATCCGTGCCGCACTCAAGCGCACGCAGGGCCATCGCCAGGACGCGGCCAAACTCCTCGGCTGGGGGCGCAATACCCTCACTCGCAAGCTCAAGGAATTGGGGATGAATACGGCCGATTAGCCCCCTTTCCATGAGAAAATCCGGGCTCTATGTCGAACCTGGGACAACTCTGGAACCGCGCACTGCTGTGGAATAGTGTCGGTGCCTGGACGATCGCGCTGGCTGTGTTCCTGGCGGTGTCCGTCAGCCTGCTGGCATTGCGGCAGATTTTCCGCTCCCGCCGCCGCAAGTGGCGCGAGTCGGGTCGGCCGCTGCCGGTGCCGCTGGACCTGACCTCGCAGCTCATCGAGAAGACCACCGGCCTGTTCATCTGGGGTGTCGCGCTGTACAGCGCCCTTGAGCAGCTGGATTTTCCGCCGACTATCCACCTTGCGCATCGCATCGACCACGGCGTCGATGTCCTCATCACGCTGGTGTTCTGGTATCAGGCCGCACGCTGGGCCACGGCAACGCTGCGCTATTCGATCGATCAGCGCCGCCGCAGCGCGCAGGGTCACGATGCCGCGCTGACCGGCTCGATGGAGATCATCCTGTTCGTGGCCGGCGCGCTCATCTGGTCGCTGGCCTTGCTGCTGGCGCTCGAC
>Ga0210391_10000066_pt1 | contig 120785 bp, 108 predicted proteins | sample IncBWC12OmetaG_FD_160573 | JGI IMG/M metagenome (GOLD analysis project Ga0210391, IMG submission 160573) | Forest soil microbial communities from Barre Woods Harvard Forest LTER site, Petersham, Massachusetts, United States - Inc-BW-C-12-O ...
GCGCCTGCCTCTCGGCTGGCGTCTTTCCCTGGCGTATTTGGCGTGCCTCTTGCTGGTCGGGCTGCTGTCCGCTCGCAAGCAAAGTGTGCGCTGGGGAATGGCCGTGGCGGCGTTGACGTTCGCTCTAATCGCGGGCTGCGGCGGCGGCGGGAGCACTGCGCCGCAGGGTTCCGTGGCGGCAGGTCAGTACAACGTGACGATCACCGCGACATTGGGCAATGCCACGCAAACCGCGCAAGTCACAGTGAAAGTACAGTAAGCAACGAGCCCGATGAGAGCAGCGACTGATGGGCGACGCGGCCGATCGAATCCTTACTTTCACTGCGCTGAGATAGACATCATCGGTCACCGTCTGGGAGAAAACAAAATGTCTATTCTGGAGAGTGAGACGCAGCCGCTTACGTCGTCCTCGACGAATGACCAGACGGCCATCGCCGAACTCCGCGCGGCATTTGCTGCGCAACGCGCCGCCTTTCACACCGACCGCTATCCTAGCGTTGCAGAACGAAAAGCCCGCGTCGGCAAGCTCATCGAAATGCTGCTGAGCCATCGCGAGCCCATCAGTACCGCTCTCAGCGCAGATTTCGGGTCCCATCCCGTTCCGGCCTCCGATCTCATCGAGGTGCTGGGCCCCGTGGGCCGCGCGAAATACGTTCTGGAAAACCTCGAAGACTGGATGCGTCCCTCCGCCCGCGAGATCGACCCCGCCATGATGGGCACCGCGCAAGCCTATATCCACAGTCAACCCAAGGGCCTCATCGGCAATATCGTGCCTTGGAACTTTCCGTTCGACCTTTCCGTTGGGCCGATGATCGAGATGCTGGCCGCGGGGAACCGCGTGATCGTAAAACCCTCCGAGTACACCCCAGCCTCGGCGGAACTCCTTCAAGAAATGGTGGAGGCGACCTTCGATCCAACGCTCGTCTATGTTGCAGTGGGCGGCTTGGACCTCGCGCGCGCTATCGCGGATCTGCCGTGGGACCACCTCCTTTATACCGGAAGCCCGAACGTAGGCCGGCAGATCATGCAGGCTGCTGCGCGCAATCTAACGCCAGTCACGTTGGAACTGGGGGGCAAATGTCCGGCCGTGCTCACTCCAGGCTCCGTCAATGCCACCAACGTGCAATCCATCATCGGCACCAAGACCGTCAAGAACGGTCAAATGTGCATTTCGGTCGATTACTGCCTGGTGCCTCGCGCGGAGGTAGACACCTTTGTAAAGCTGTCGCTCGACTTCATGAGAGCCGCCGCCGCGAACTATTCGCAAAGCCCTGATTGCACCGGCATCATCTCTCTTCGCCACCTGGACCGTCTCGCCGACATGCTGCAAGAAGCGCGCGATCGAAAAAGTTTGGTCGTCGAGCTTGAGGCCAACGGTCGGACCGACCGTGCCACGCGCCGCATGCCCATCTCGCTGGTAATCGACCCGGCGCCCGATCTGCGCATCATGCAGGAGGAAATCTTCGGCCCCATCCTTCCGGTTGTGCCTTACGACGACGTCGACGACGCTGTCGCGATGATTAATGCCGGAGAACGTCCTCTGGGACTGTATGTCTTCGGCGACGCCCCGGCGTCCACCGATCAGATCCTCAGCCAAATTGTTTCCGGCGGCGCGGCGGTCAATACCTGCGCCATCCAGGGCGCCCTGCCGTCGCTGGCCTTTGGTGGCGTTGGCATGAGCGGCATCGGGCGTCACCACGGCATTGAGGGCTTCCGGGAATTCTCTAACAACCGTGGCGTAGTGGTGCGAGGAGCAGGGGATCACTTCGACGCCTTCTTCGCGCCGTATGCCAAGGCGGCGGCAATCGTAAAGTCAGTGTTGGGCTGAGACGGAGCGGCCATAGGGCGGATATTTTTCGTCCGCCAATTCTGTGGACTTGAAACTTGGAATTGCCCGATCACTGTTGGTGCGGGAAGGTCACAAAAAATGGCGTTGCATGATCTGAAAGGGAAATGGGTGCTCGTGACCGGTGCTGCGTCGGGGATTGGCCACGAGACCGCGCTTGCGTTCGCCCGCGAAGGCGCCAACGTCCTGGGGATTGACCTTGACGCCCAGCGGTTGGCCGAGACCACGCGGCTGATCGAGGCCATGGGCCGGCGCTGCTTGCCATTTGGGTGCGACGTTAGCGACGCCGCTGCTGTTGACGCGCTGGCAGCGAAAATCGCAGCCGAAGTCGGCTCGCCGCACGTGGTGGTGAACAATGCCGGTATCGGCTTCCTCGGCCCGTTTCTTGAAACTCCGCTGAGCGCCTGGAACCAAGTGATGGGTGTGAACCTGATGGGCGTGGTCCACATGAGCCGCGCCTTCCTGCCAGGCATGATTGCCGCAGGGGACGCACGGCATCTCGTAAATGTCTCCTCCGCTGCGGGTATCCACCCGGTCCCCAACCTTAGTGCCTATTCCGCCTCGAAGCATGCGGTCTTAGGGCTCTCCGACACCCTCGCCATGGAGCTTCGTGATACCAAAGTCGGCGTAACGGTGGTGTGTCCCGGAATCATCAACACTCCCATCGTGAGCAATCGCCGCGCAATCGCTCCGAGCGTCCCCGCGTCCACACTGGACAAACTCGAGCGAAATTACAAGACCAAGGGCGCGCATCCCTCACTGGTCGGCACGCGCATCGTCCGCGCCGTCCAACGCGGTGAGCACCTTGTACTCGTCGGCCCGTCGTCCACCCTCGTGTTTAACATGCGCCGCCTTTCACCGCGGCTATTGCGCAAGGCCAGCGTCTCCGGCGCCCGCGACCTCGGCTACGTCTGGTAACCCAGGGCGTGGCCCGTTCCGCGCGACAGCCAACCTCCGCAGGACTCGTTCTGGATGGCCCCGAGTGTTGCTATCGAAAATCTTGATGTGAAGCATCGACTTTCGCATTGACGTTAGTCGCTACAATGTGATACCAACACTCATAATTGCTCAGGAGCGACTCGGGGCTGTGGTCGCAATGGTTCCCAAGACTGCGGAAAAACGTTCCACGATGCAGTAGCGGTGAGGCTTGCGGCGACGCTGAATACGCCACCAGCCTTCACTTGGTGCGACTGCATGCATAGAGGAATCACACGGCCAGATTGAATTCAATCGCTCAAATCGCCCAGGGAGGTTCCTATGAATTTCCGTCAACGCGCATCGCAAGGTTCGGTGTCGTGGAACGCCGGCTGGACTTCCTACTTCCTGCTGCTGTTCGTCCTGGCGTTCGGTCTGTTTATGCCATCGCCAACTACTGCGCAGTCGTCGTACTCCACCGGTTCCCTGCGCGGGACGGTGATTGACCCCCAAGGCAAGAGCGTGCCGAACTCCACCGTGACGGTGACCAATCCAGCCACCGGCGTGGCTTCCACCGAGACTACCAACGCGGACGGTAACTTTGAATTTCTGGCCCTGAATCCCGGTACCTACGAGATTCAGGTCACTTCTCCTGGGTTCTCGAAATTAGTCGCCAAGGATGTGGTTGTTACCGTTGGCCAGATCGTCGTTTACGACCCGCACCTGCAGGTGGGCGCGGCCAGCGTTACCGTAGAAGTTACTTACAACTCCGCTCCGCTGATCGAGGTTGATCAAACCCAGCAGGCCAATACCATCAATCAGCTCCAAGTTACCAACCTCCCGAACGTCGGCCGCAATTTCGTCGCCTCCATTTACACAGTGCCTGGCATCTCCAATTCCAACACTCCCGCGCTGCAGGATCCGAATATCGGCACCGGCTATCTCTCCTCTGGTTTTTCCGCCGGCGGCAGCAACGGACGCAGCAACTTGTTCACCATCGATGGCGGCGAAAATGATTACGGCTCGGGCGCGCTGCGCGTCAACAACGTGCCGCTCGACTCCATCCAGGAATTCCAGGTGAACCGCAATTCCTTCAACGCGGAATTCGGATTTACCTCCGGCACCGCCATTAACATCATCACCAAGAGCGGCACCAACGCCTTCCACGGCAGCGCCTACGGTTACTTCCACGACGACCATACCGACGGCGCCAACTTCTTCAACGCCTTCGCCCCGGATCCCAGCGTCAAGCCCTTCGAGCAAAACGCCATCGCTGGCGGAACATTTGGCGGCCCCATCAAAAAAGACAAGCTCTTCTTCTTCACTTCCTACGAACACCAGAAGCTCGACAATCCGGTTGTCACTAACTTGCTGGGCACCGCGGCAGCGCAGGGCATTTCTGCCCAACCGAATGGTTTCGACCCCGCAACCGGCCTATGCCCCGGCCAACTTGCGGCCTTTCAAAATGTTTCCCAAGCCTGTTACCTGACGCAGATCGCCAATTCGCCGCTGGCGCCGCTCGGTGAAGGCTTGCTCACTTCGCCGGTATTCAATCCTCTCGAAGATCCCATCTTGAATGCTCTGATTGCGCCGAATAGCGGCGTGTTTGATGGCAACGCCGGCGCCGTTGTGCAGGCCGCGCCCAATCTAAACGCTCGCGACAACAATTGGGTCAGCAGGCTCGATTTTCAACCCAGCGAAAAAAATTCCTTCTCGCTGCGATTTTCTCTGACTCACGAGGTTTATCAGGTCACGGGAGCTGGTGGCGAACAGCGCGACTACTCCACCAGGCTGAATTTCGATGATTACACGGCGACCGGCGCTTGGACCCACGTTTTCGATCCCACCATGATCAACACCCTGCGCATTCAGGCCGCTCCTCACGATAATTCTCAAAACCTCGCGCCAAATCCCATGCGCGCGGAGATTGGCCTGGGCAGCCTTGGCCCTGTGGGTACTCCGTTCGCCTATCCCTATGACGCTACGCAAAACCGCTTTCAGTTCGACGACACTATTACCAAGCTGAAGGGCAAGCACAACCTTAAGTTCGGCGTATCCTACCGGCCCGCCGAGTACACCGTGTTTGAGCAACTATGGTTCGGGGGCCAGTACAATTTCCTTGACGGAATTCTGCCGATTATTGATATCGTTCCGGCGGCGTTTCAAGCGGACTTGGCTGCGTTCAACCTCGCCGAGGGTTATCCCGCCACCGGTCCCGTCTCCACCAACCTCACCGCTCCAGAGTCCTACGTTGCAGGGGTCCCAGGTTCCCTCCTCACCGCCAACGGCAACGGCTTGTGGAGCGGCTGGAACCACTACCTGGGATTTTTCGCGCAAGATTCCTGGAAGATCCGGCGTAATCTCACCGTAGACTACGGACTTCGCGTGGACTACAACAAGTCCGCCAGCCCGGTTCCGAGTAGCACCTACGCGTCGCCTCGCCTGGGGTTGGCTTGGGATGTTATGGGTGACGGAAAAACCGTGGTGCGCGCCGGAAGCGGTTTATTCGTTGCGCCGGTAATTTTCCTCGTGCCGTTTTACCTCAACTCTCTCGGTACCAGCGGCCAGCATATCAACCTGGCTCTGCAAACCCTCTCAGGGCAGCCGGTGCAGATATTGACCGCCACCGCCATCGAACAAAGTCTCGCGACGCTCGATAATCCCAATCCGCAGTTGACCACTGCGCAACTCGCTGCCGCCGGCATCGTCATCAACCCCGTAGGCCCGGATCAGGAAAACGGCGTTTTCTATACCATTTCTCCCGACTTCAAGCCTACATACTCCATCCAAGCCAGCACCAGCATCGCCCGGCAGCTCGCTCATAACCTGTCCCTTGAGGTCGGCTATAACCTCTATCGCGGCGTACATATCCAAATAAACCAGGAAGCCAACTATATCCGGGACACCGCCGTGCCCATCGATCCCTTTGTCGGGCCGGCCTATATGCCCAGGCCCGGCAGCACGGCTGGCGAACCAAATACCCAGATCCTGCAGAACAATCAATTTGCCTCGCCCGGAAGTTCCACCTATAACGGCATGACCGCTTCGCTCACCAAGCGTTTCTCGCGGGGATTGCAGTTTCAGGCCAACTACACTTTTAGCAAGGCTATCGACGACACCAGCGACTATAGTTCCTTGAGCACGCCTTTCCGGCCCGATCTTCTTTCTGCCGACCGCTCTCTTTCGGACTTCAACATCAAGCACAATTTCGTAGCCAACGCCGTCTACACCACGCCCTTCCATTGGGACGGTGGCAGTTTTGTCGACAAAGTATTCTCGGACATCACCGTTTCTCCCATCGTCTCCGCGCGCAGTGGTGTTCCGTTTACCCTGCTCGTGCCCAGCTTGGCTTTCAGCCAGCTCGATTTGCCGAACGGTGGGGGAAGTCACAGCAGTGAGGCACGGCCATACATGGAAGGCCGCAACGACGGCATAGGGCCCGGCTTCGTGAGCTGGGATATGCGCATCTCCAAATCCTTCTACCTCAAAAAAGAGTCGGGGCTGCGCGTCGAGGCCATCGTTCAGGCCACCAACATCCTCAACCACACCAACTTCAGCTCCGTCAGCAATATCTTCCCCGACACCGCGGTGGTTAATCCCGTGACAGGTCTTACCACATCCGCGCAGGTTGCCACGCCAGAAGGAACGGTGAATCTCCTTAACGGCCCGTACAACTACAAGGGCTTCGTGCCAACTTCCGCCTCGCAACTCGCTAGCCCGCTGGCCTTTGGCTCGGCCTTTACGCCGCGCCAGATCAGCTTCGGACTCCAACTCGCGTTCTAAGCGGCCGCACTCGGTAGCAAGCTCTGTAGCGCAGGGCGCTTGCCTTTGAGCCCTGCGGCTTTTTCCGCGCCCACCATGTCCGATTTTCTCGCGCGGTATTCGCCGCCTATTTTTCGGCGTCGGCATCAACTGATAGCGCCTTTGTAGTGACGCTCTTCAGGGCGTCATCGGGCCGACAGTCGAACCGTCGTTGAGGCCACCGCTTCGCAATGAAGCAATTTCCCCAGGAGGAGCATAACCTTGCCCACCGTCCAAACCGCCCGCGGTCCCATAGACTCCTTGCAACTTCGCACCACTCTAATGCACGAGCACGTCTTCATCCTCGACACGGAAATCCAGCACAACTATCCCCACGAATGGGGTAGTGAAGAAAAACGCGTCGCCGACGCCGTCGTGCGCCTCAACGAACTGAAATCGCGCGGTGTGGATACCATCGTCGACCTCACCGTAATCGGCATTGGCCGCTGCATCCCCCGCATCCTCGAAATCGCCAAACAAACCGAACTGCAGATCATCGTCGCCACCGGTATCTACACCTACCGCGACGCGCCGCATTATTTTTCTTTGCGACCGCCAGACAAGGCCACCGGCGCCGATCCTATGACCGACATGTTCCTTCACGATATTCGCGAGGGCATCGCCGGCACGGGCGTCAAAGCGGGCATCTTGAAATGTTGTACTGACGAGCCCGGGCTCACTCCCGATGTTGAACGCATCCTGCGCGCCATTGCCCGCGCGCATCGCCAAAGTGGCGTGCCCATCTCCACGCACACGCATGCCGTACTGCGCCGGGGACTGGATCAGCAACGCATTTTTCGCGAAGAAGGTGTGGATCTTTCACGCGTCGTGATTGGCCACTCTGGAGACAGCACCGATCTCGACTATCTCGAGGAATTAATGCGCAACGGTTCCTACCTCGGCATGGATCGCTTTGGTGTCGACTCCATCCTCGGCTTTGCGGACCGCGTCAATACCGTTGCCCAGCTCTGCCAGCGCGGACACGCCAATCAAATGGTGCTCTCGCACGATGCCTGCTGTTTTTTCCATTGGGCCCCAGATGGCGCCGTGAAGGCATTCCTTCCCAACTGGCACTACCTGCACATCCACAATGATGTCCTACCTGCGCTGCGCAAAAAGGGTGTCACCGAAGCGCAGTTGCAAACCATGCTGGTAGAAAATCCCAAAAAAATCTTCGAACAGCAGTCCACCTACTAGGTCCATCAGCAAGCCTTTGTAGCGGCCGCCGTCTGCGGCGGTCGCTTTTCCGCAGCCCGCGGCGGATTTGCCTTTGTGGCATAGTCAATCCTGGTTGTGCTCCTTTGTTCATTTTTGAAAAACGCAGCGCAGCGCTCGCTGTTCACCTCTGCGAACGCAACATCACTGCTGCGCCGCCGCGGAAGGCTTGAACTCCGCGCGAATACTCACCACGTAGTTGTCTCCGGTCTTGCCAATCGTAGCTGGCAGCTCGACGGATTGTCCGCCCCGGATCACCACAATCTTCAAATCCGGCGACGCCGAGCAAATAGACGTCGTTCCGTGGCCCCCGCCGTCGATCGTAATCCGGTCTGGCAAGGCCTTTGCATCGCACGCCGTGATAGCGATCGTGCCGGAAAAATTCGCCGGTGCAATTACCGTTAGCCGCTCCGGTGCTTTTTTGGCCGCGCAGGAAAATAGAAAAATGGAAAGCAACGCAAGAAATGTATTTCGCAGGTGTGATGGCCGCATAATTCTCCCGAATGCGCCAAGAATATACACCATCCGCGAAGTCAGTTGCGATTTTTGCGACGCTCTTAATCTAATGCTAGGCATGTTTGATGACTCAGGTCACTCGCTCAAGCGCTTAGAGTTCCTTGCAGCGGATCGAAAATGTGATCCACCCAGGTCACCGCGCGCAAATACAGTTCCGGGACCGAATTCTCATCGATCCGGGTGGCTTTGGCGGACTCGATCAGCTGTTCCCAGGTTCCAGACTCGTAGTCCAGCACCACATCGAAAATGGGACGCAGCCGGCTCGGACGCCCGATCAACGCGCTGGTCACATCCTTCGCCAGCGGCAGGTTGGCCAATACTTCCTTCATGGGCATGCCCAGCAGCGCGTCCATCACCGACAGCAGTCCCACCAAAAACAAATCCTCGCTGTCCGTGTGCATGCCCACTTTTTCCGCCAACAGTTCGCAAAATCGCGCGCGAATCAGCGCGATCTTGATAGTCTCGAAGGATTCGTCTCCTCCCAGCGCCGACAGGCACACCAGCGACAGCCATTTTCGTGTGGCATTTTCTCCCAGCAGCGACAGAGCGTGCGGGATGGAGTGCACTTCCACGCACATGGAAAACGCCGGAGAGTTCAAATACCGCATCAGCCTGTAGCTCAGCGACATTTCCTGCTTCAGCATTCCAATCACTGTACGCATGTCGAAGTTGGGCCGTGCCAGCGTCTCGATTAGCCGCAGATAGATCAGTTTGTTTGCCGCCATCCCACGCCGTTCCACCATCTGTGGGCGGCAGAAAAAATATCCCTGAAACAATTCGTAGCCCATCTGAATCCCGCGCTGAAACTGTTCCAGTGTTTCTACCTTTTCGGCTACCAGCGGAATTTTCAGTCGCTGGAATTTGTCCCCCAGTCGCGCTTGCTCGCCCAGGCTGGTGGCCAGAAAATCAATTTTTATAAAGTCCGCCAGATCCACCAGGCACTCCATTTCCGGACTGTCCTGATAATCGTCCAGCGCCATGCGGTAGCCTTTATCCTTCATGCGCCGGCACGCCGCCACAATGTCTTCCGCCGGTTTCACGGTCTCCAGAATTTCCCCCACCACGAATTCCCGCGGCAGCAGTTCCAGATAGTCGCGCAGCAGAAACTCCCGCGAGCAGTTTACGAACGCCGGGAGTCCATTGGTCATATGCTTTAAACCCATCAGAAAAAATTCGTCCATCGCATTCACATGCAGCGCTTCGCCCTCTGGCGGTCGAAAGTAGTTTTCCGGACCTAAGCGGGTCAGAATTTCGTATCCGAAAATGTGTTTCTCTGGAGTGAGTATCGGCTGGCGGGCCAGGAAGCGATCCATGGTATTTGGCGTCGGCATTGCGTCTGGACAGGCGTGTCCCGCAATAAGTAATGAAGCACGGCGAGCGCCAAACAGGTGTTTCTGATTGGCACAACAGCACCCACGCAAGCGTTGCGTTTTTGCCGTCCAGAGCCATGGCAGACCGTCTGCAGCGTTCGCTGTAGGGACCAGTACTGGACCAAGAAAAAACGGCGGCGCAGCGGTAAATACGGCGTGTGATGGCGTTCAGCAACGCGCACGATTTCAACGTCGCGTACCTGCTTCTTGCTGTGAACACTGGAGTTGCGAGTTTCGCGAACATTGGCACACAGACTGCCCTAGTAAGAAGTGTAGTCAATCGAGACCCGGAATAAGAATCCGCAAACTCCGGTCTGCATAGATGGAAGCACTGCCAACCAGTGCCCGGGAGACGGCGATGAAACGCAAAGTTGATATTTTCAAGAGGCTGCCGGACGGGCAAATGGTGTGGGTTCGCGCGGTCGACGGCATGGACGAAGCTCGAGTGCAACTGAAGCGCCTTGAGTACATCAATCCCGGCGAATATTTTATCTACGATAACCGCTTCGGCGGAATTATTCCGTCGCTCGCCATGGAGCCGCTTATCTCCGTTCATTGATGTGCGTTGATTCGTTGAGCTACGTTCGGAATTGATGCTCGCGTGTCGATCGTTCGCAGGGTTTGCTCTGCATAGGCCTTCCGGCCGAAAATAATTTCAGTCCTTTCTTGCACCACGTCGATTTTCCTGAGCAGTTCCTCTCCACTTTTTATGACTGCGATGCTGCTGCGGCCTTGTCGTGCAGCGCGGTGAATTGCGATGGTGAGCCCGAGTTTTGATTGCGAACTTGTGGCAGGGAACTGGGAAACTTCTCTTGCACGAACTTGATAAGGTTTTCCCGTACGTAGCAGCGCAGATCGAATGCGGTTGGTCCATTTCTTGCGCTCATCAGCGCGCGTAGTTGCATGGTGCTTGCCGTGGCGTCGGTGACTTGCAGACCCCAGGTTTTGCCGTCCCACAATTGTGTCGATTGCAAAATGCGCAGAAGTTCCTTGCGAATCTCTTCGACTGGCGCGGTAAAGTCCGTATAGATCATTACTGTGCCCAGCAAATCGGCGCGCGTGCGCGTCCAATTCTCGAACGGCTTTTCGATGAAGTAGCTGAGCGGCACGATGAGTCGCCGCAAATCCCAGATACGCACCACGACGTAGCTGGCGTCGATCTCTTCGATCCAGCCCCACTGGCCTTCGACCACCACGGCGTCGTCGATACGAATGGGCTGCGAGAGCGCCACTTGCACGCCGGCGATCACGTTGGTGAGCGTGCTGCGCGCGGCCATACCAACGATGAGTCCGGCGAGTCCAGCAGAAGCCAGCAAGCTGGTGCCGATATGGCGTACAGCGGGGAAAGTCATCAGCATGATCGCGGCGGTGAACACCGTTACGACCACCACGACGGTGCGCTGCAACACTTGCGTTTGCGTGCGGATGCGACGCGCGGTTAAATTGTCGTCCACGTCGATGGTGTAGCGCGCAAACACCATGTCGCTGAGCAACTGCACCACAATTATGGCGCCCCAGCCGACGCTGGCGATTACGCCCAGACCAAGAATATGTTGCAGAATGTTTTTCAGGTCGGCGGGCAGCGGTGCGAAGGGAACCGCTAGTTCCAGGGCGAGCAACGGCAAGATAAGATGCGCTGGGGATTTGGAACGCTTGACGAAGAATTGATCCGCGCGGTCGCCCTTGCGGCGTGCCAGGCGTTCGACGATTTGAAAGAGCACGTAGTGCGCGAGCAGCGCCACGGCCACGGCGCCTGCCAGGATGATTCCGGATATTAACAACGAGCGCGTGTCGCCCCAAAAATTGTGCAAGACATTCTCCTTGGAGCTCAGCTCCTGGGGTTGGGCGTGTTTCACTGGACTGCGACAATTTGCCTTCAGTTGGATTCACGAAACGCCTCGAAAGTGGCAGCGCGGCATCCAATTGGAAGTATGTTTCTACCTGGTGGCTGGAGCTGTTTTTGACGTGACTACGAAAACTAAGCAGCGGAGTTCCACGTTCGTGCGCGGCGTTGCGGTAACCGCAGCCGTGATGCTGAGCTTGGCGATGCCAGTGGACGCGTATCAAACACCGCTGGACGCCAAGGCCGTGCACGATGCGTACGTGCTGGGGCAGCGCAACGACAAAAGCACCGGGGATTTTTTTGCACCGTACATCAAACAGATGACGGAAGCGAGCAGCGATTTGCACGTCGCGGAGATTGAGATTTTGACGCCGTTCGCGCAGGTGGTGGAGGAGTCGCGGAAAAATACCGCGGGTTACACGGAAGAGCAGGCGGCGCAAAAATATCGGCAGGTGGGGAACACGCTGCTGGTGAACGTGACGTTGATGCTGCCGTCGGTGTATCCGCAGGCGGCCAACGACAACGGCAAGGACATCGCTGAGGCTACCGGCAAGGAGACGAATACGGGCTCGAGTGTGCCGGCGAGCGGCATGCCAAGCGGCGATGCGACAAAGTCCGATACCGCGAAATCCGGTGCCGCGAAGCCAGATGCAGCGATGCCCGATGCCGCGAAATCCAGTGCCGCAACGCCCACGACCGAAGCGCAGGCCAAAACCGATCTGCGTCCGGAGAATTTCTGGCAGAGCTTTCAGTTTTACTTCAAGCAGAACGGGAAGAATATCCCGTCCAAAGCGCTGCACGACAAGCCGATTTACTCGACGGCGACCAAGGGCACGCCCGCAGTGCTGGATGGCGCGGCGGTGTGGATAGAGTTCGACGCCAAGGACGTGGCCTCGCAGGAAACGGTGATCGAGGTGGTGACGCCCGGCGGGAAGACTATCTCCGCCACGTTTGATCTGAAGAAGCTGCGCTGAAGAAGCGGCTATGCCCCTACCCCCACCCCTATTGCGAAAGAGATAGATTCCAAATGGTTTAGAAGGGATATCATCGAAAGAGATAGATTCCATTGGAGTTATGCGCGCGGAGATTTGCGGGTTGTTTGGATACCCCACCCCCGGTGTTTTTACCAAAGAGTGGCAGCTGTCACAAAACAATAGGGATAGACAGAATTGCGAATTAAAAAGAGTGCGCAAGCTGTTGAAAATAAAGGGTCGTGTTTCTGGATCGAGATGGAAGTGCGGAGTAATGAGGTAACAACGTGACGACGAGGCGATACGGCAGCGGAGTTCCGCCGGATGGCAGTCGGTCGAGGGCCGGCGAGTAAGGGTGATGTGAGACGCGGAGAGCCGAGCGTGAAGGTGGCAAGAGGGCGCGACATTACTTATGATAGCGTGGGAAAGTAATCTTATAAATAGATAACTGTGAGGTATAGCGTTCGAACGATGTGGGGGTTAGGACTAGGAAGGGATGCCAGTTAGCGAATGTGCTGTCTGTTCGAATGATTGGGTATAACGGTGGGGTCCGCCCGCTGGCTTTCGGTGCGTTGACAATCTGGAGACAGCCTTATGACAGGGACTGCGCCGTGCTGCGCTATGCTCACGGCAGGCACAGGATATTCCTGTAAATTGATTTGAGGTGAAGCGATGAGACGGATCGTGTTTCTGATGGGTGCGAGCCTGATGTGCGCGCTGGGCGTGCAGGCACAACAGCGTAACGTCGATACACAGAAATCCACGTTGACCATCCATGTGGGCAAGACGGGTGCATTTTCGGCGCTGGGACACGAGCACGAAGTATCGGCGCCGATTCACAGCGGCACGGCAGAAACGGGCGCGCACCCCGCGGTGGAAATACATGTGGATGCGCGGGAGCTGCGCGTGGTCGATAAGGACGAGTCCGAGAAGGATCGCGCGGAGGTGCAGAAGACGATGCTGGGGCCAGATGTGCTGGATAGCGAGCAGCATCAGGAGATCGTGTACAAGTCCAGCGGTGCGGCGTCTACAGGGCAAGGGAAGTGGACGCTGCAAGGGAATCTGACGTTACGAGGGCAGACGCGTCCGGTCACGGTGCAGGTGACATTGAAGGATGGGATATACAGCGGGGAAGCCACCGTGAAGTTGACGGACTTTGGGATAACGCCTCCCGGAAAAGCGGGCATCAGGGTTAAAGACGAACTGAAAATTGAGTTTGCGGTGCGGCTGGCGTCGTAAAAACTCGCAAGCGTTTGTTGCTAGAGCGTTTTCATCGAGAAGAGTCGCTGACGACGTCGTGGATTGAATAGATGTATGCGATGTTAGAAGTCACACTGTACAAGAGAAATTCCGGTGCTGCCCTATTGCACGCTATTCGAGCGGCGCCTTGGAAAGATCCCTCGTCCCCTTCTTGGAGAGCTTCCGCTGCTACTGTCCCGTTTTCATAAATCCATACCGAGACCGAACTGCTCACATCAAGAGTTGTCTCTTTCCAATGTAAACGCTTGACGACTCCCGAGTAGCCGACGACGTATTTCCCGTCGAGGATCCCGACCCCGTAGTGAACGCCCTTCCGAGAAGAGCAATACTGATTCGCTGTTGCGTGGGTCGTGAGATTTACGCTTGTAAGACAGACATGGGGGTCATCACCGAATAACCCGCTGGCGAGTAGCACTTCCGGGCCCCACATAGCGATCTGTGATACTTGCGGTAATTTTTCGATGTACTCACATGTCATGCTGCCCGTATAACTACACCCATAGAGGTACGTAGTAATCCCGGAGTGCTGATAGCCAGCCTCAGCTACGGCCACTCTCTTCGTTCGCGCATCAACAATAAGCTGAGCGTTACTTGGGGAGCCCGATGAGATTTTGGTCTGCTCAAGCTCCTTGCCGCTAGCCATGTCAAACGCAGTCAAATATTGGACATCTGAATTGGAGCGCCACACGACAAAAATGCGCTGAAGCAAGTAATCGACGGCGAAGTCATAGATACGACCGCCGCAACGTATCGTTGAAATCGTAGTTAGGTCGTCTGCGTTCAGTATGGCCATCGACTCATGATTCTCACAGACGTAAATACGTCGCGCCTTAATATTAACTTCGACTCGCCCGCACTCGTCCCCACCTAGGGGCGATGCATCCGCTTCAAGCATTCGTTCTTTCTCTGCAGAGTTGGTCTTAAGGCTCCACGACAATATCCGACGGGCGGACCGAACGGTCGGACCATCGGCATGAAAGACCGATTGCTGGACGAAGATCAGATCGTCGGATAACGCGGCTCCGATTACATTTCCTTCGGGTAAGGCAAGCTTGGTTCCTTGTAAGCGAATGGTCTGACCGACTGTGGGGTGCATGGAGAAAAGACAGAAAAGCCCCAGGGCAATGATTTTTTTCATCTTTTGTTCACGCATTTGCGGGTGGATCGTTACATCATCGTTTGGCGTAGAGAAGAGCAATTTTCGTGCCATCAGGTGGCGACGAAACTCGGGCCGGTTTTGTAGCCCTTGCCGGGTTGCAGCAATGAAACTAGGTTGCGAGCGCGGACGCGAGCGTGAGGCGCGCAACACTGGGCAAGCGCAAGATGCAGGATGATGTGGGTGGATATGCAGTGTTTGCCTGATGGCGACGGTGAGAACGCGGTGCGACTATCCGCTCATCTCGCGAATCGCGGCGCGGCCAATTGGCGGCGCCAAAACAGACGCCGGAATTGTATAGAAGGAGTTCACATGCCGATTTTGACTTGGGTTTTTCTTGGATTGATCGCTGGATTCATTGGCAGCAAGATCGTGAATCGCACGGGAGAGGGATTGTTGCTGGACATTGTGCTGGGGGTTGTAGGAGCGGTGGTGGGCGGCTGGCTGTTCAACACGTTTGGGCATGCCGGAGTTAGCGGACTGAACTTATACAGCATTATGGTGGCTGTGGTGGGAGCGATTGTGGTGTTGGTGATATACCACGCGATGGTGGGTGGGCGACGACGGCTGGTTTGAGTGGAGACTTTGAGACTCAGCTGAACTGTACGAGTTGAAACGATTGTCGGTTGGTGTTAACTGGGCGAATCCTGTATTGGGATTCGCCCTTTTTTTTGTGAGGCGTTTCTAGCGGAGGATGTCCTCTAGGGTGACGCGGGAGTCGGTTTTGGCGTCGCGGTATTTGACGATTACGGCGCATTGGAGGCTTAGCTTCCATTTGGCGGCTGGCTCGCTGGTTAGGGCGCGGCTCCCTGGGACTACGATGGCGTCTTCGGGGATGATTAATGGGGAGTCGTCGGTGGCGGTGAGGACTTGCTCGCGGACGAGATCGTAGACAGGAATGGAGCGGTTGAGGATGGTGCCGGTGCCGAGGACGGCGCGTTTTTTGATGATGGTGCCTTCGTAGACGCCGGAGTTGCCGCCGACCATCACGTGATCTTCGATAATGACGGGGAGGGCGCCGACAGGTTCGAGGACGCCGCCGATTTGTGAGGCTGCGGAGATGTGGCAGTTTTTGCCGATTTGCGCGCAAGAGCCGATTAGGGCGTGGGAGTCGATCATGGTGTTTTCGTCGACGTAGGCGCCGACGTTGACGAACATGGGCGGCATGCAGATAACGCCGCGGGCGATGAAGCTGCCGTCGCGGATGCTTGAGCCGCCGGGGACGACGCGGATGTTGTCGGTGGTGGTGATGTAGCGCGGCGGGTAGGTGGATTTGTCAAAGAAGGGTTGTTTTTTTGTTTCGATGGACATGTCCACGATTTGGCCCATACGAAAGCCTAGAAGGATTCCCTTTTTCACCCAGGGTTCGGCGCGCCATCCGCCGGGGGCGCTGGGGTCGGGAATGGCGGCGCGAATTGTGCCGCGATTCAGCGCGTGCTTGAATTCTGCGAAGAGCGCGAAGTGCTCTGCGGTGTAGGCTGCGGGTGGATGGTCGAAGAGATTTTCAATTTGCGTATGCAACTTTTTTTCTCTCGATGAGCGTTTGTTCGATGCGGGCTCGTTCGTTCGTGGGGCTGGCGAGCGAGTTTGCCGTAGCTTCGGCGCTGCGTATTTGAGAGGAATCGAGAAGTTCTAGCGCTTCGAGTACGGCGTGAATGCGTGAGAGGTTGGCGGGCTGCGGCTGGACTAACGGCAAGCGCCACGCGGATTCCAGCAGGCCCATTTCTGCCATGGCGGCTTTTACCGGGCCGGGGTTGGACTCCACGAAGTTGATTTCCATCAACGGATGATAACGGCGATGAATCTCGCGGGCTTCGGCGAACTGGCCGGCCTGGGCCAGGCGCACCATTTCAGACATTTGCGCGGGAATTTCGTTGGAGACCACCGAGATTACGCCACGCCCGCCTAGAGCGATTAACGGGAGGGTGATGGCGTCGTCGCCGGATAGGACAATGAAGTCGTTTGGGACCTGATTGAGGATGGCGGCCATTTGCCCGATGTTGCCGGAGGCTTCTTTGATGCCAACGATGTTGGGAATTTGCGCGAGGCGGGCGACGGTGGCGGGTTCGATGTTGACGCCAGTACGGCCTTGCACGCTGTAGAGGATGATCGGCAGACTGACGGCGCTGGCGATGGCTTTGAAATGTTGATAAAGGCCTTCCTGCGTGGGCTTGTTGTAGTAGGGAGTGACGGAGAGGATGCCGTCGACGCCGAGGGCGGCTAGTTCGCGGGCCAGGGAAATTACTTCGGAGGTGTTGTAGCCGCCGGCGCCGCCTAACACTGGGACTTTGCCGCTCGCTTCTTCGACCGTGATTTCGACTACGCGGAGATGTTCTTCGTGCGTTAGCGTGGGGCTTTCGCCGGTGGTGCCGCAGGGTACGAGGAAGTCGACGCCGGAGGAGATTTGGCGCTTGACCAGCTTGCGCAATGTGGACTCGTCGAGTGAGCCATCTTGGTGGAATGGTGTTACTAGCGCGGTGCCTGCGCCGGTGAACATGTTGTTGCTCCTTCGTGGTGCGATTTTCTTTCCCGAGTGCTAACCAGCGCTGGTGGCGCTAGTTCAGATCTCCCAGGATGTTGCGAAATTCGTGTACACCGCGTTTGCCGACGAGCCATTGTGCGGCGCGCAGGGCACCGCGAGCGAAACCTTCGCGGCTGCGCGCGGTGTGACGCAGCGTGATGGTGTCGGCGGCGGAGTCGAAACCGATCTCGTGCGTTCCGGGATTTGCGCCAGCGCGGTTGGAGGAAAGCGTTAGCGTGCGGGTGTAACCGCTGTTGCGAACCTCTTGCGCCAGGGCGTTCAGGGTGCCGCTGGGGGCGTCTTTTTTTGCGGAGTGGTGGATTTCCCAGCCCCACGCTTCGTACTCGGGGTGTTTGGCGAAGGATGCGGCGGCGGTGGCTACGGCTTGCAGGAAGAGATTAACGCCGACGGAGAAATTAGCGCCGTAGACGAGTCCGGTGTTTGCGGCGCCGACGGCGGCGCGGACTTCTGGGAGGTGCGCTAGCCAGCCGGTGGTGCCGCAGACGGTGCTGACGCCAAGGGACGCGAGAGTTTGCAAGTTTATTGGAGCGGTGCTTGGCGTGGTGAATTCCACGGCGATTTGCGCACCGTCGAGCGATGCGGGAGACAGGTCGTGGATGTTCGCGCTGGTGAATTTTGCTTGGACCGCGAAGCCGTACTCGGGCGCGAGTTGTTCGACGAGATGGCCCATTTTGCCGTAGCCGACGATGGCGAGTCCGGTGCTCATGCGGGGACTCCGGTGGCTATAAGTTGGCGAACCATTTGCGCGTAGATGTTCACGGCGTCGAGAAGATCTTTTTTGGCGATGTGCTCGTCGGCGGTGTGCGCGACGTGGATACTGCCGGGGCCGATGAGGAAGGGTTGTCCCCAAGAGCCGTCGAAGACGGGAATGTCCGTTGCGAAAGCGACGACGGTGGTGGCGAAGCCTTCGAGCGATTGCAGGTGGACGGCTTTGCTGTAATGAACTTCGCGGGCTTCGACGCGGCCTGCGGCGAGGAGCTGTACTTCCGCGCGAATGGATGTGGGGTCGCCCACGGTGCGGAACATGATTTCGGCGCGGGCTTCGTCAGCGATTACATTTGGCGCGCGGCCGCCGGAGATGGTGCCGACATTCAGCGTGGCTTGGCCGAGGATGGGATCGCGGGGCAAGGGCATCTCGCGAATGTCGTGCAGGGTATCGAGGAGGGCATGAATCGCAGAGTGGCCTAGTTCGGGGTAGGCGGAGTGGGCCAGTTTTCCTTGAGCGATGAGTTCGTAACGGAGGGCGCCTTTCGAGCCGAGCGCCAGGAGATTTTCCGTGGGCTCGCCATTGATCAGATAGCGCGAGCCGCGTGGGGCCCTGGCTGCGGCGCGCGCGCCTGCAGAATCGCGTTCTTCGCCGACGACGAAGAGCAGCGCGAAGTTGCGGAGATTCTCGGCGAGCAGCGTTTCGGCGGTGGAGATCATGGCAGAGATGATGCCTTTGGCGTCGCAGGCGCCGCGTCCGTGAATGTGAGTTTCGTTTTCGCTGCTGGGGAAGAAGGGAGGCACGGTGTCCATGTGGGTGGAGAGCGTGACCGTGGGGGTGCCGAAGGTTACGAGGATATTGTCGCGGCCGTGCGCGGCGGGCATGCGTTCGAGGCGGCCGTTGCGCTGGGTAGCGAGTTCGCGCAAGTGGGTGAAGAGGTAGTCGGCGACCGGGGATTCGCGGCCGGTGGTGGACTCGAGATCGACTAACGCGCGCGTGCGTGCGAAAACATTCATAGCGATTTAGACTTTCTTGGAAGCGTTAAGGAAAGGGAGGACGCGCGGAGATAGAACGCGGCTGCTGCCCCTCGATAGCGCTCCATCCGTTCATGGCTCTTTTCGGTGGCGGCAAAAGCCAGGCACCCTAACGGGTGTAAACAAGAGTGCCTGTGCTACCAAGAGCTATGTCGGGATGACAGTGGACAGGTCTTAGGCCTGAACCCCAACCGCAGCGATTTCAGCTAGCGCTGCGACTTCGGCGGACAGCAACAACAGGAAAACCCCTTTTGCACGGTGCTCCGAAGCGAATCGGAATGACGCACAGCGCTACTCATGGTGTCCGCACCTCTACCAAGTACATTTTGAGTTTAGGGAAGGCGCATGGGAGTTGTCAACGGATTTGAGACGTCAGTTTTTGGGACGCGACCTATCGGACGATTTTGAGACGGCGCAAACACTTTGGTATGCCGAAGCGCTCGAAAGCTCGCCAAGATGGGGTCCAGCATGCTGGATTCCTACAAAGGATAATTCCGATGCTAGTGTCACGATTTATTGGTTTTGAAGTTGGGCGAGGAGTTCGGAGAAGACGCCGTTGGTCCAGCCGAAGCCGATTTCGTTTTGGCTGTAGCCTACGCGGATGCGGGTGGCGGAACTGCGGGTGACGACGTTGTATTTTTCGCGGATGGTATGATCTTTTTCGTAGTTTTGCACGACCATGGTGAGGAAGTTTTCGGCGATGCGATCGGCTTCGACGCGATAGCCGTAACGGCGCAGGCCTTCCACGACCAGCAGTTGGATGGGAGCCCAGCCGTAGGGAAAGTCCCACTGGGCTTCGGATTCGCGGGTGCTCATGGCGATGCCGCCGGGTTGTTCGAACTTGGCGAGATTTTTTACGACAGCCGCGGCCTGTTCGGGAGAGGCTGCGCCGACCCACAGGGGATAAAAGGTGGCGGCGTACTCGTAGGTTGAGAGAGTGTTGGTGACGGCGTTGTAGTCGAAATAGAGGCCGCAGTCCTGATTCCACAGATATTTGTTCATGAGTTGCTGGCGTGCCGCGGCTTTTTTCTTCCACTCCTCGGCTTGATCGGGTTTGCCGAGGATTTTGCTGATCTCGGCGAGATCTAGCTCGGTTTTATAAAGCAGGGAGTTCAAACATACGGGAGCGAAGTGGTGCGTTTGGCCGCTGAAGCTGCCGAAACGGAAGGAGACATCGAAACCGGATTCGCGCATGCTGCGATCGCCTTTGTAAAAATCGGCGGTAAGGGCCAGGTGATGGACGTCTTCGACTTTTTCCGGATGGCCGTCGGCGGCCTTTGTTTCATGGCCGAAGAAAGGGAAGATCGGTCCAGTGACGGCCGCGGCGGGATTGTGGTTGTTGAGGCGGATAAGACAGCAAGCGTCTTCGCCTTCGTGGAGAAGGAAGAAGTGGGCGACACCGCGATAGTAGTTCTTGGGGTTGCCCATGATTTCGGGGACCGGGCCATCACCGTGATCGAAATAGCGGGAAAGGCCGGTGTCGCCGGCGAGGTGGGGAGAGTTAGCCCATTGTTCGTAGTCACGCTGGGCGTAGGCGTAACCGCGAGCGAGCCAAGCGTGGTCGAGATCACCGGAGGATTTATCGGCGGCGAAGAGCGCGAGAATCATGGAGGTTAGAAACGGTGGTTGAGAGCGGGTGAGGTAATAAGTGCGATTGGCGTTTAAGACGCTGCCGTAGTGATCGAGTTCAAAAAAGAAATTTTCGACCATGCCTTTGGCCAGACCGATGCGGTTGTCGCGAAGCAGGCCAAGGATGATGAAGTAGCTGTCCCAGCCGTACATTTCGTTAAACTGACCGCCGGGGACCACGTAGGGATGTTCGAGATAGAGGAGACCTTCGTTTTCAATTTTGTTGAGGTGCACATCACCGGGAATGGCGACCAGTTCCGGCAAGCGGCGGACGTCGACGCGGCAGCGGAGTTGCAGATCTCTAATGGCGGCAGGTTCGGGCATTTCGGCGGGTAGATAGAGGATAGGCTCGTCGTCCGTTTTGGGGTCGCCGTAGGTTTCGGAACGCGTGAGGGTGCGGGTGAGCGAGTCCCAGCTCTTGGTTACGAAGGAGCGGGTGTCGTTGAAATAGGTGTGTTTGTCGAGCATGCGCGGGGCTAGGGACTCCAGTGGTTGAGACGATACTGACTATGACAATGGTACATAAATTCTAGAATTGGCGAGAGAGGACTTGCACTCTTCTCGCCTGAATGGTTGGCTGTGAGTGCGGCATGGCGAAGTTGGCGGAGTTCGATGTAGCACAGGAGGCCGGACTGAAGTCCGGCACCTACACGACCCCGAAGCTGCCGGTTAGCTAGTTTTTCCGAGATGGGAATTATACTCGGCCTAGAAGTAGCAGGATTAGGAGAACCAGCACGACAAGGCCCAAGCCGCCGCTGGGAAAATAGCCCCAACTGCGACTGTGGTTCCAGCTAGGAAATGCGCCGATGGCCATCAGGAGCAAAATTACAAGAAGAACTGTGATCATGTTGATCTCCTTCTGAAGTTGTGTGAAACGGGAGTGCTGAAAAGCTTTTGTTAACAGCACCATTGCATCGCAGTCGGCGGTTGTGGGCTATCGGTGCAAATGTGTAGCACGGCGTAATGGACGGTGTAGAAGCGTTAGCGAGAAGTGTGGCGGACGCCGAAGGGCCAGACAGTCGCGGAATTTGAGAAGGGTGTTAATACACAAATGAAACACCATATTGACGAGCGAAAATACATGGAAGATGGTATGTGTCTGGCTAGCCGGAATCCGTATTGTTGGGATATGGGGGAGTATGAACCTACGAATCCTTGTTGCTGATGATCATGACATTATCCGCAGAGGGCTGAAGCAGTTGCTAACTGCGCATGCCGGGTGGAATGTGTGCGCGGAGGCCAAGACCGGGCGGGAAGCGGTGTCCCTGGCCGAAGAACATAAACCTGATGTAGTGGTGATGGACGTAAGCATGCCGGATTTGAACGGGCTGGAGGCGGCGCGCAGGATTCGCAAGGCGTTGCCGAAGACGGAAATCGTGATTTTGACGCTACATTTTTCCGACCAGCTGGTACACGACATTGTGGAAGCCGGCGCCCGCGCGTACATCATGAAGTCGGACGCGGATCGCGACTTGGTAGCCGCGGTGGAGGCAATTTCGAACCGGCGGTCGTTCTTTACGCCGCGCGCGGCGGAGATGTTGCTGAACGGGTTTCGCAAACAGAGCACGCCCAATGCCGCTCCGACGGAGTACCGCAGCCGGCTGACATCGCGTGAGCGGGAAATCACGCAACTGCTGGCAGAGGGCAAGAGCAGTAAAGAGGTAGCTGTAGCGCTGAATATCAGCGTGAAGACAGCGGAGACGCATCGCGCAAATATCATGCGGAAATTGGAACTGCATTCGGTGAGCGAGTTGGTGCGCTATGCGGTCAAGAACCAGATTATCGAAGCGTAGAGCCACGGATTGGACGGCGGCATGTTTGATTTCGCAAGCAGGCTTGTGGCTATTGCGAGTGCTGGGAAGCACTGGGTCCCCCTTTCCGGGTTGGGAGTACGAGGGTGACCGTGCCTAAAGTATTGATCGTGGATGATCACGCGTTTATCCGACGGGGCGTGCAAGGAATTTTGCAGGCACATCCGGAGTGGCAATTGTGCGGCGAGGCCGATAATGGCAAGGACGCCGTGCGGATGGCGCGAGAATTGAACCCGGAAGCGATCGTCATGGATGTATCGATGCCCGGCCTGAACGGCGTGGAAGCAACGCGGGCGATTCGCAAGACCAATGCGAACGTGAAGATTTTGTTGTTGACGCTGCACGAATCTTCGGAACTGGTGCGCACGGCCTTCCAGGCCGGAATTAATGGCTACTTGCTGAAGACGGACGCGGAACAGGAGTTGGTGCAGGCGCTGAACGTGGTGATTGCGCAAGGCACGTACGTGAGTCCGCGGATCGACCCGGCGGTGGCCAAGGAACTTATTTCACGAGGGTCGCGACCGGCAGCGGTGTCGGATGCCGGAACAAATTGAGATTTCAGGGCGCCGATGGCGTTAGGATGTAGCGGTTTGGAAGTCGCGGCCCGGAGATACCGGACACATCAGGAGGTCAGGATGAAAGATACGGGAAGCGTGCTTTTGGGATTTTTGGCGGGCGTGGGAGTGGGAGCCGCCGTGGCGTTGCTGTTCGCTCCGCAATCGGGTGAGGACACGCGTGAATGGATCGGCGACACGGTGGAGGATGAGGCTTATCGGCTGCGTCGCAAAGCGAAGCGCTCGCTCGACCAGGTGCAAGACGCCTTTGAGAAGGGCGAACAGACGGTGTCTAAGGTACTGAAAACAGGTAAAACCGCTTTGGATACGCTAGCGGCAAAACTCGAGTAAGTTAACCGACTTCCGTAAAACGGTTCTGCGGATCGACGTGCCAAATACCAGCGAAGGTCGTTGGAAGAGGCAATTTGTTGTATACGAGCGGCGGATCGACGAGCGATAGCGTCGATCCGCCGCCGTTGTTTGATGTGAGGGTATCAGGATTGCGCTAGGGCTGCGCCTTAGGCCTGAACAGCGATGGCGCGATCTTTCGAAATGGTAAGCAACTGATTACGCATTCTCACGCGGGCGCGGAAAATCCTGGACTTGACGGTTTCGACGGTGATGCCCATGGCTCTGGCGAGTTCGCGATTAGTCCAGCCCTCGGCTTTGTGGAGAATAAAGGTGTCTCGCAAGGAGGGGTGCAACCCGTGGAAGGCCTTATCGGCGAGGTCTTTGGCGATATAGGCGCGTTCCGGGTTGGGGCGATTGTCTTCGACCGGGAATCAAAGGCTCATCGGTATCTGGGCGTAGCATTTCAGCGCTCTTGGCGGCGCGATCCGTCTGCGTCTTGCGCAACTTCATCAGGGCTTCGTTGATGGTGATGCGCACAAGCCAGGTGGAAAACCTGGAGTTTCCTTCAAACTGGCGGATGTTGTTAAAGGCCTTGCAGAGGACGTTCTGGACGTTATCCTCGGCGTCCTCGTGATTCTTGAGCATGCGCAAGGAAACTCCGTAAATCTGCTGGGAGTGTCGCCGAACCAATTCGGAGAAGGCCTCGGCGTTGCCGCGTCGTGCGCGGGCGATGAGTGGGGTCTCCTCAGTTTGCGGATAAGGTTTCTCCATGATCGGCCATGCTCCTTCGGCGATGATCGCCAGGTCATTTTGCTCGTTGTGCCGTCCTCGCGAGAGAACGTGGTAACAGGTATAGAGGCATACGGCGGTGCGGACAATACACGGGACTGTGTAGGCATTTTGGCGAGGAGGGGGTAGCGGGGGCCGGACCAAATGCGGAATTTGCCAGGGCGCCTGGGCGACGGAGATAAGTTGATGAGGTGGAAAGATTTACGTGGGATATCCAGAAATTGCCCAGAACCGGGAGTTTTTTCAACGTAAGTGCGTTGTTTGCAATGGGGAAAAATGGCCGCAAAACTGCATTTATTGACCGCGTTGTTCGCGTTGCAAAAGGCGGGAAACAACGATGACAAACGCAGCGAGTTACAAAATTGCAGGTGTTTTCGCGATATTTACGCTTCTGGTGGTAATGTTTGGCGCGACTGATGCGCTGGCGGGATTTACGCACTTCTTCAACCTGGCCGCCGTCGGGATCTTTGCGGTTGCGTCGACGCTGGGCCTGGCGACGCGTTTGCGCGCCTAAGGGTTCGACGGTATTGTCTGGAAGCACCCTCCGTGGTCTATTTCCCTCTTCAGAAATGCTTTTAGAGTTGAGCACCGTGACGCTCTTTGTCTGTACAATCGCGTGTACAATGAAGGCAAATTCGCGTTGCGAAGCTTTCCGAGCGTGAAACGCACCCAACCGTGGCCGTAAACTCCGAAGCCGTGCAAGAAAATTTCCAGAATGCCTGGGGAAAGCGCTTGCAGGCACTGAAGAATATTCCTCCAGTGCTGCGGATTATTTGGGATTCGAGTCCGGCGGTGGTCGGGGCGGAACTGGCGTTGCGTGCCGTGGTGGCGGTGGTGCCGCTGGGGCTGTTGGCGGTGACGCGGCTGATTATCGACGCGGTGGTTTCGCACGTGTCGCGCGGAAACGTGTTGCGGCATGACTTCTGGTGGCTGGTGGCGGCGGAGTTTGGGCTGGCGGCATTTGCCACGATACTAAATCGCATTGTGGATTTTTGCGACACGCTGCTGGCGGACAAATTCACCCGGCATATCAGCATTCGCATTATGGAGCACGCCTCGCGGCTGGATTTGTTCTGCTACGAGGATCCTAGCTTTCAGGACAAGTTGGAGCGCGCGCGCGTGCAGGCGACCGACCGGCTGGGGATGATCCGGCAGATGGGGCTGCTGGTGCAGCAGGTGATTACCACCGCGACGCTGGCGGCGAGCATTTTGTTCTTCTCTCCTTGGCTGCTGTTGCTATTGATCTTGTGCGTGGTGCCGGCGTTTCTGGGGGAGAGCCATTTCGCGTTCCTGGGGTATGCGCTGGCGTTTCGGTTGACTCCCGTGAAACGACAGATCGACTACCTGCGATTTCTGGGGGCCAGTAAAGACAGCGCGAAGGAGTTGAAGCTTTTTGGGTTGAACAAATATTTGACAGATCGCTTCACCGAATTATCCGACGACGTTTACCACGAAAATGTGGCGTTAGCGAAACGCCGGCTGGGCGCCACGGCGGTGCTTTCGCTGGTTACAACGATGGGTTATTACGGGGCGTATGTGTATGTGATTTTTGAAACCGTTTCTGGAACCATGACCGTGGGAACGTTGACGTTCCTTACCGGCGCGATTGCCGGCGCCAGTTCGAACCTACAGATGATTTTTTCGACGTTCTCGAGTATCGCGGACCAGTCTTTGTTTCTGACCGACTTGCTGGAATTTTTCGCGCTGCAGCCGCTGGTGACCTCCAAGCCAAATGCTTTGCGCGCACCAAGGCCGATTCAGCAGGGAATTGAGTTTCGCGACGTGAGCTTTTCCTATCCGGGCAGCACGCGGCTGGTGCTGAAGAGTTTGAATTTACGGGTGATGCCAGGCGAGCGCATTGCGTTGATTGGCGAGAATGGCGAAGGCAAGACCACGATCGTTAAGTTGATTACGCGACTTTACGACCCGACCGCGGGAAGCGTGCATGTCGATGGTATTGATCTTCGGGAGTACGATTTGGAGGACTACTCAAGCCAGATTGCGGTGATTTTTCAGGATTTCATGCGTTACGACATGACCGCGTGGGAAAACATCGCCATGGGGCAAATTTCCGAGCGCAAGAATCTGGCGCGGATTGAATTGGCGGCTAAGAAGAGTTTGGCGGAGTCCGTGATTGGGAAACTCCCGCTGGGTTATGACCAGATGCTGGGGCGGCGGTTTGAAACAGGCGTGGACCTGAGCGGCGGGGAATGGCAGCGGGTGGCGCTGGCGCGCGCTTATTTGCGAGACGCGCAACTGCTGGTGCTGGATGAACCGACAGCGGCGCTGGATGCGCGGTCGGAACATGAAGTTTTCGAACGTTTTGCGGAATTGACGCAGGGAAAAATGGCGCTGCTGATTTCGCACCGTTTTTCCACGGTGAAAATGGCGGATCGGATTGTGGTGCTGGAAAAAGGGCAGATCGCAGAAGAGGGCCGACACGAACAGTTGATGGCGCGCGGCGGGCGGTATGCGGCGATGTTTGAGATGCAGGCGTCGAGTTACCGGTAGAATGTCGCCGTCGCGGACCGGCAATTCTCCGACAAGCGGGTTGGATGAATGAGTCTGTATGAATGAAGAAGATCTGGTCGAAGTAGAGCGGCTGGCTCAGGTGCACCTCGAAATGAGTGCGGAGCCGCGCGCCTCGACCGAAACGATGGAAACGAGCCAGCGGGCTGCAGACGTGATTGGCCCGAGCTTAGAAGCGCATGCGCGGGCCAGTGCGAAGGCTTGGGTCGCAGGAAGGAAGGTGGCGGGAAGCGCCGCGCTCGAAGCCAAGCTTGACCGTGCTATGGCCAGCATTCTTGAGGCTGGGCGTCTCGTGTCGACAAATGAAGAGGCTTTTCAAGCCGCGGATAGCGAAGGTCGCGATTTATCGAATAACCTGCGAGTGCTTCGTTCGGCATCGCTGGAGGTACGAGAATATTTGCAGTTGGACCTTCCAGTACTGCAGGTCAGCAAGAGTGAGGTCAGTGAGGCAGGCGAGGCTGAGGTACCCGGGGGCAACGAGCCGTCCGGTGAGTTGCCGCGGCCTTATGTTGCCGCTCGCGCGTATTTGTCCGCCGTGGGCTATTTGTTCGACGAAAGCGTGTTCGCGACTTACGTGCAGGCATTCGAAGAGCACGGCTACCTTGAAATGCACGAGATTTGGGCGTTGAAGCCGATGATGCAGCTGGTGGCGCTGGAATGCATTGCGTCCCGTTTTGCTGCCAAGGCCCCGGCGTCCCCCGAATCCCTCGTCGACAAACAGCAAGCCGTCGTTTCTGATAAATGTGCCGCCGCATCTTTTGCGTCTCTACTCAAGACCCTGCACCGCCTTAGCCACACCGAACTTAAAGATTCGTTCCAGGCACTTAGCAGGACCGAAGCGCTGCTGCGCGAGGATCCCGTGGGTGCATACCCGCTCATGGATTTCGAGAGCTGCGAACTCTATCGCAATGCCATTCAACGATTTGCGCTGGCATCCGAAACAGATGAATTTGAAATTGCGCGGCTGGCGGTGGAGTTTTCGCGCCAGGCGATGAATCAAAAGCACTCCAACGAACGCGCACGAGAGCGCCGTGGCCACGTAGGGTTCTATCTTCTAGGGCGCGGCCGAAAGTTGATGAAACAGCAGATCGGATACAAGCCCCGGGGCTGGCAATCGCTGACGGAAAATTTTCGGGACTCGCCAGAAGCTTTTTACTTCTTGACGCTGGAGTTTCTTGTTTTCTTGATGATGTTTTTTGTAGTGAGCAGCGTGAGCGGCGCGGTACCGATCATTGCGGCGGTGCTGTTGCTCATCTTGCCCGCCAGCGAATCGGCCGTGGAAATAGTCAACCAATTGGTGACATTTTTGACGCCGGTGCGAGCGCTGCCGCGAATGGATTTTTCACGCGGCATTCCTGAGGATTGCCTGACGATTGTGGCGGTGCCGACGCTGCTGATCAACGAAGAACAAATCAAGGATCTAGTGCGCAGCCTGGAAATTCGTTGCGTCGGCAACCGCGACCCGCACCTATTTTTTGCGATGCTGACCGATCCACCCGATTCAGAGCAACGTTTCGACGAGCGGGATCAATTTGTTTCTTTGTGCTCGGGCCTGATCGAGGGCTTGAACCGCAAATACGGCCGCGGCGGACGCGGACCGTTCCTGCATTTCCATCGGCACCGGGTATTCAATGAAATTGAAAATAAATGGATGGGATGGGAACGCAAGCGCGGCAAATTACTGGATTTCAACGATTTTCTACGCGGCCAGTACGATCGTTTTCCAGTGAAGGTAGGCGATCTTTCGATCCTGCCGCGGGTGCGTTACGTGATTACGCTGGATTCCGATACCCAGCTGCCGAGAGAGTCCGCGCACCGGCTGGTGGGGACGCTAGCGCATCCATTGAACCGTGCATCTGTGAATCCTGCGACCAACGCGGTGGATGAGGGATATGGCGTGCTGCAGCCGCGCGTGGGCATCAGCGTGCAATCGGCGAATCAGTCCCGCCTGGCATACATCTATTCGGGACAAACGGGATTGGATATTTACGCGCGCGCGGTTTCCGATGTCTATCAGGATCTTTTTGGCGAAGGGATTTTTACTGGCAAAGGCATTTATGAGGTCGACGTATTCCGGCAAGTTTTGGCGGGAAGGTTTCCGTCGAACGCCATCTTGAGCCACGATCTGATCGAAGGTGCGTACGCACGCGCCGGGCTGGTCTCCGATGTGGAGATCATCGATGACTATCCGTCGCATTTCAGCGCGCACAGCCGGCGCAAGCACCGGTGGATTCGTGGGGACTGGCAAATTCTGCGCTGGCTTCTACCGCGCGTGCCCGATGCGCAGGGAGCTTTTGTCAAGAATCCGCTGGATGTGGTCTCGCGCTGGAAGATCCTGGATAACTTGCGGCGCAGCGTGATCGAGGCGGCTACATTCGTGTTGTTAGTGGCGGCGTGGTTTTACTTGCCGGGTTCGCCGGCGGCGTGGACGGCGGCGACTGTGGCGCTGATGCTGGTGCCTAGCTACGTACAACTAGTCCTGGGCATGTCGCGATTATGGCGTGCCAAAGATCGTGCTGGATTGTTGCGGCAGATCTTCGGCGATTTTACTTCCGGGCAGATTACCGTGCTTATCACCCTGACGTTTTTGGCGCACCAAACGCTGGTGACTCTGGATGCAATCGCCCGCACGGTGTTTCGATTGACAGTCAGCGGGCGCCATCTGCTGGAGTGGGAGACGGCGGCGCAGTCGGAGATGGATGCCAAGAAAAAGCGCACGCCGGTGGATGTGTATCTGGATTGGACCCCCGTGGTTGGCTTGTTATTGGCGCTGGCGGAGAGCTTTTTCCGGCCAGCGGCGCTGCTGCCGTCACTGCCCATTCTGGCGCTGTGGATGCTTGCGAAACCTGCGGCGCAATGGCTGGATCGCCCGCTGCACAGCGTGCGCAACGATATCGATGCCGCCGACGAGGATTTCCTGCGGCTGTGTGCCTTGAAGACGTGGAGATACTTTCGCGAGCTCGCCAGCGCGGAAAATAATTGGCTGATTCCGGACAACGTGCAGGAAGAGCCGTGGACCGTGGCGCATCGCTTATCGCCGACGAATCTGGGCCTGCAGTTCAACGCGCAATACGCGGCTTACGATCTTGGCTTCCTCGATGTACACGCTTACCTCGACGCGGTTGAGAAGACCTTGGCCAGCGCGAAGAAACTGCCGCGAGTGAGAGGGCATTTCCTCAATTGGTTTGACACTGTTTCACTGGCGGCGGTTGGTCCGCGATTTGTGTCTAGCGTGGATAGTGGCAACCTGGCGTGTTCACTTTGGTGCGTGAAGCAGGGAAGTCTGGACGTTATTCAACAGCCGGTTTTTCGCGCAGGATTGTTGCGCGGCATTCGGGAGCATTTGGGAATTGCCGCCGAAGAATGCGGGCTGGCAGGCGCGGGCGCGGAGATAGCGGAAACTTTCGCGGCGTTGCGCGCCTATTGCGCGCGGCTCGGCGACGATTTCGCCGCGTGGTTTGCCGCGCTGCAGGAAATCGACTCGCGTCTGCAGGCGATCATCGCCGAGGTTCCTGATGACGAACCATCGGGTGCGCCTGTCGGCATCGCAATGTCCTCTTATGCGTCGGCGCGCTGGTGGTTACTGGCAAGCCGGGCGAGAGTGCGCGAGCTGCACGAACTCGTGGATCGCCTGACGCCGTGGATGCTGCCCGAGTATGCGGCGGTGCGCAAGCAAGTCGGCGAGATGCTTTATGGCAACGTGACCGCTGGTCTGACGCTGCAGGAGCTGCCCGGATTTGTGAGCAAGCTCCAGAAAAAATTGGATGAGTATTCCTTCTGGTCGGAAGAACATAGTGCGCTGCAGGGGTTGCGCGAGCGCTTGTCGGAATGCGCGTTGCAGGCGCGCGAGACGGTCAACCGCTTGGCTAGAATTGCGGAAGAAGCGGACCTGCTGGTGCAGGAAATGGATTTTCGTTTTCTGTATAACGCGAAACGCAAAATGTTGTCGGTGGGCTACGACGTCGAGCAAAAGGAATTGGTCGAAAGTTGTTACGACTTGCTGGCGTCAGAGGCGCGGAGCGCGGTATTCGTGGCCATCGCCAAGGGCGATATTCCCCAGAGCAGTTGGTTCCAACTGGGCCGGGTACACACGCATTTCGCGGGCCACAACGTGCTGCTGTCGTGGACCGGAACAATGTTTGAATACCTGATGCCGATGCTGTGGATGAAAACTTATCCGGAGACGCTGCTGGCGAGCAGTATGGGTGGCGCCGTAGCCTGCCAGCGGGCGGTGGTCGAAAAGCTGGGGATTCCCTGGGGCATTTCGGAAGGCGCCAGCAGCGTGCGCAACGATGCGGGGCACTACGAGTATCACGCCTTTGGCGTAAAGGCGCTGGCGTTAAAAGCGGAGACACCGAAGCGCTTGGTGATCACCCCTTATGCCGCATTCCTGGCGCTCAACGTCGATCCTGCGAGCGCGGTGCGCAACTTGCGGGAGATGCAACGGCAAGGATGGATGGGCGCGACGGGATTTTACGAATCGGCGGACTATGGACGTCCGAAAAAGGGCGAAAAGGTCAGCGGTGAAATAGTTCGCAGTTGGATGGCGCATCATCAGGGCATGAGTTTATTGTCGGTAGCCAATTTGCTCTCCAACGCTGTTTTTCAACGATTGTTTCATGAAGAAGTGATGGTCGCCGGCACCGAGAGGATTCTGCATGAACGAAAACCATCCACGACGAATCGCGAACCAGCGGCGGCCGAGAGCGAGGAGTGGGTTGCTTAGAGAGCCTGAACTGATGCGCCACTCACCATTGGTAACTCCTGCGAAGCAAAAATCAATTCTTTCCCGACACTGCGCTTTGTTGACCCTCACCGCGGCGCTCTATCTCACTAGCTTGATTTCATCGGCACGGGGACAATCAACTCAGGCGATAGCCGATGCTAATCACGGAGCCGAGATCACCATCACGGTAAATCTTGAGGCTCCGTCGCACCCTTTTCCTCATTTCTGGGAGCAAATGTATGGTTCGGGGCGCGCCCTACTCTCTTTGCGCGAAAGTTATCGTGACGATTTGAGAGACGTGAAGCGCGTCACGGGATTTGAATACATTCGCTTTCACGGAATTTTTCTGGATGAGGTTGGTCTGTACGACGAAGACAAGGATGGGAATCCGGTTTACAACTTTTCTTATATCGATCAAATCTACGACGGGCTATTGAAGAATCACGTGCGGCCGTTTGTGGAGATGAGCTTCATGCCCAATAAGCTCACTTCGGACGCCAAGCTGGTCCAGTCGTTCTGGTACAAACCGAATGTTGCGCCGCCTAAGGATTGGGACAAGTGGGACAAATTAGTGGAAGCTTTTGCGCGTCATCTGGTGGAGCGTTACGGGGAGGATGAGGTCGCGCAATGGTATTTCGAAGTGTGGAACGAGCCGAACCTGGATTTCTGGACGGGCGAACCGCGCGAAAGCACTTATTACGAGTTGTACGACCGCGCGGCTAGAGCGATAAAGCGCGTCAGCCCGCGGTTGCGCGTAGGCGGACCAGCAACGGCGCAAGCGGCATGGGCGGATCGCTTCCTGGCGCATTGCAAAGCAAACAACGTCCCGGTGGATTTTGTATCGACGCATGTCTACGGCAACGACAAGGCCGAAGATGTATTTGGAACGCACGAGGTGATTCCGCGCGACAGAATGGTTTGCCGCGCGGTGCAAAAGGTTCATGAGCAGATTCTGGCTTCGGCGTATCCGAAAATGCCATTGATCTGGAGCGAATTTAACGCCGATTACAGCAACCAGACGCAAGTAACGGATAGCGCGTACCTGGGCCCATGGATGGCGGACACGATTCGTCAGTGTGATGGCCTGACGGCGATGATGAGCTATTGGACGTTCTCGGATGTTTTTGAAGAGCAAGGCGTGGTGAAGAAGCCGTTCTACGGGGGCTTCGGATTGCTCGCCGAAGATGGCATTCCCAAGCCGGCATTTAATGACTTTGCGATACTGCATAAATTGGGGGATCAACGGATTGGTCTCGATAGCGATTCAGCGTTGCTTACGCGACGCAAAGATGGTGGCATCGTTCTCGCAGTATGGGGGAAAATGGTTCCGCCGGAGGAGCAGCCCAGCAGCGCCGATGTCGTGCGATTAGAGTTCAAGGGCTTAACGGGGAAGCACACCGCGCGTGTGACCATCGTCGACGACGAACACGGCTCGCCGCTGCCGGCGTACCAAAAGATGGACAGTCCGCAATTCCTGACACAGGCGCAGATCACGCAGTTGCGCGCCGCTGCGGCATTGCCTGAGGCACATTCGATACCAATCACGGACAACACGCTAAAACTGACTCTTCGCGGACATGCACTGGCGTTGGTCGAAATCGACCGCTAGAGCGCGGATATCCGGAAATACCGTTCAAGCGGGCCAAAACGGAAAAAGTGCATCCGGCGGTCGCGGTGTTTCTGGCACGTCTTCGTGGAAACCGGCAATCTTCATGCCGCGTTGCACCTCTTCGTTTTTCATAAACTGTTCCCAGACAAAACCGGTGCGCACGTTTTCCGCCATTAACAACGTAATGCCCACGTCGATGCCGATCACGTCGGGGCTGTACCAGTTGGTTAGCGGATTAAACGCATCCACGAAACCGTATTTGCGCCAGGCTTTTTCCCCAAATTTCCCCCGCACCGTACGCAACACGTGAATCGTTTCCTGCGGCAAAAATGGCAGCGAACCACCCGCGGCGCAAGGCACGATGCTGCCGTCTGGATGCCCCATGGGAGGAGGACCGCCCCAGATGGCGTAGCCATGTGGTGAGTCAGAGGCGGTGATGCCCCAAAGATCTTCGCTATAGTCTGGAAATTGGTTGGCTAAACTCAGGCACCACTGTTTGTGCACCCGTGTGGCGAGGATGGAGTTCGTAAAGTAGTTGGCGAAGTTGTCCCGTTTGCCGCGAAAATCAAACCACGCGTGCGAATATTGATGTGCGAAGAGCGGGGCATAAGCTCCGATAAAACGAACGCCATAGAAATCGAACATCGGCCGGCCCCAGTCATTCCACACTTCGCTCGGCAGCGCATGCGTAGGCGAGCCCATTCCCAGCAGGTACAACATCATCAATTCGCTGTAAGTGTCCCAGGACGCACCGAGGAACTGGTGTTCGGGAGTCCAGCCCATCGATGCCAGCTTTTCGCCACGCAAGAGCCACGCAAAATCAACACGTTCATAAAGCTTTGTCGCGAGATCGCGGATCTCGTCATCGTCAAAGTAAGCCTTGCAGGCCAGCGCGCCGCAAAGAAAAATTGCAGTGTCGATGGAAGAAACTTCCGATGCCAGAACGCGTTCCCCAGTGCGCATATTCAGGAAATGGTAGAAGAAACCATGTTCATGAGGAATCTTGTCCCACGCAAAACGAAGTGTGGCACGGACCTGCTCGCGGATTTTTTGTGCGTCGGACCAACCGCGCTGGTTCGCAAGGCACAGCGTGGTCAGGCCGAACCCGGTAGCGGCGATGCTGGCCACGTTGCGCGAATCGTTGCCTTCCGCGGAACTGCGGTCTTTGGTGAGTCCGGTCGCGGGATCGGACTGTTCAAAGAAGAATTGCGCGGAAGCTTTGGAGATTTCTTCGAGCAGCGCATCGTCGTCGGGCGACAGCGGCCGCGTCGAAGTCGCGCCGAGAGACTGTACGGCGTCCTGGCTCGTGGAAAGTGGCGATTGGTATGCGCTGAGCAGCGCCGGGTCCAGGAGAATTGCCCCGCCCAGGCCCGCGGCAGCCTGCAACAAGAACTGGCGTCGACCTTGCACGCCCGGCCCACAGCGGGGATTTTGGCGTCGCGCCATGTCCAAGATATTTTACCGCAGCGCGGATGGGAAACTGCCGGTGGCACGCGAAGCGGGACGAGATGAGCGGCAATGCGAACAATTTCGATTCGCAACCCTCTAAGACTAACAACCGCGAATGGGCGGTCCCATACCCTAAATCCGGTACTGGCCAAAATACCTAGCTACAGCTCCGCCGTGAGGGTCGTGCATTATTTGCAGTATTCCGTCTCTTTCGGGCGACGTGCTCTTCTGCTTGTGCAAGCTAACGTACCAGCTCACGTAACCAGCTCGCGTAACCTCCGAGATAACAAATTCGGAGAATCCAAGGGAGGCGTTATGAACTGGGACCAGATCGAAGGCAAGTGGAAGCAGTCAGCAGGCAAAGTAAAAGAGAAGTGGGGAAAGCTGACTGACGACGACTTGACAGTCATCGCCGGTAAGAAGGATCAGTTGGTTGGCAAGATCCAGGAACGTTACGGCATCGCCAGAGACGCCGCGGAAAAACAGGTGGACGAGTTCACCCGTGCTTACAATGAATCCGACGTCAACTACGAGCGTGACGCGCGGAAGACGCGAGCCGCCGGAAACTCGTGATCACGACCCATGTGGACCGTCGCCAGCGGGCGTTCCACCCATACGAAGAAGCGAAGGGGGGCTCCGTCGTCGCGAGCCTCTCTTTTTGTTTATGCCGGCAAGGCCGTGCTTGTACGCGAGCGACGATAATAATACTGGAGTCAGAAGATTTGGATTCCCCGTGAATCGCAGGTGCAGTGTGAAGATCTCAGGTCAAAGAGTTGCACTCGTTCTAATCCTTCTGCTGGGAGCGTTGCGATGCAGTATTCCGGTGCATGCCAGCGATCCGCTCGTGACGCTCTCCGCCATGGAACTGAAATTTGGCACGCAAGCGCTGGGCACCAGCAGCAGTCCGCAAATGGTGGTGCTCACCAACATTGGCCAAGCCGATCTTGCGATTACCAGTATCGGAATCACCGGTGAAAACAGCAGTGACTTTCTGGAAACCAACAACTGCCCTATGCAGCCCGCAGTTTTGCCCGCCGGCGCAAGTTGTGCCATCCGATTAGTTTTTCATCCGCGAACGAGTGCCACGGAACTTACTGCCGCGTTGACCGTTTCCGACAACGCTTCGGGAAGTCCCCGCAACGTCGCCTTGCGCGGGTTGCCCTCAATTGCTGTACCAGGTATAACGTTGTCGCCCGTTAGCGTGAGTTTTGGCAGTCAAGCTATCGGTACGGCGTCCGTGCCGCACGCGATTCTGTTGACTAATTCCGGCAGCGCGATACTCAATATAAATTCGGCGATCAGTATTGCCGGTGCGGACGCTGGCGAGTTCCACATCGGAAAGTCCGCGAATGCGTGTCCAGAAGGGAGTGGCCAATTGCCTGCACGCGCAAGTTGTGAGATTACAGTCCTATTCACACCAACTTCAGCGGGCAGCAAAAGCGCCCAAGTGGTCATTGTGGACGACGCTGCGGGGAGCCCACATGTAGTCACCCTGAGCGGAACGGCGGTGACTCCGTAATCTGCACGGCCTGATCCGCAATACTCAACTAGTTACCATATGTACAACAAAAATCGTTACGTAAACTCTCTAGAATGAGCACTTCCGTATCATACTGAGCGCAAAGGACTTCAATTTCCTTCCGCTCAGTATGATACGAAATTCGAGGTCCAGCGCTATCTACTCCAACAGGTTTTGCCGCTCCCGCTCGCCACTCGTCACTAGCGGCTCAGAATTACTTACAACGCAGTTTTGTCTTCGTAGTTTTTTCGCACCCTGTACCAGTTCGCTGCTTCGCAACGTCCAACATTCCGTGGTTAAACCAGCTGGGGCGGAGCCTGCCACAATGGAGTGCAGTACTCGGCGTTGGACCTACGAATCTTAAGTGAGGCTTCCAGATGAGCAGCCTGGACTTGCGAAGTAAGCTTGGGAAATTCTCCAGAGGGTTTTCCGTTCTCGCCGCCGTAGCAGGTGCGTTGGCGATTGCCCAACCGATCTCTGCGGCGATGGTCCTGGCATCCCAAGCCCCCGCGCCCGCGTCTACTCAAGATGCTGGGCTGGTTCGCGCCGTGGGCACGGTAAAAGCGGTAACCGACAAGTCGGTGACCTTGGCGCCTGATTCCGGAAGTGAAATGACCATTCTGATTCAAGACGGAACGAAGATCGTGCGCGTCGCCCCGGGAGAGAAAGACATCAAGCAAGCGACTCCCATCGCGCTCAGCGATTTGCAGGTCGGCGACCGCATCCTGGTGCGAGGTAAGACCGATGCGGACGGAAAATCGGTGGACGCCGCATCCGTAATCGCCATGGCCAAGACCGATGTGGCCGCCAAGCAGGCCAGCGATCGCGCGGAATGGCAAAAGCATGGCTTGGGAGGAATCGTCAGCGCCGTGGATTCCGCCACTTCGACAATCACCATATCGGTGACCGTCGCGGGTGAAAAGAAAAATGTGGCGATTAATGTGAGTAAAGCCACCGTGTTGCGACGCTACGCTCCAGACTCCGTGAAATTCGACGATGCGAAATTGTCCAGCCTCGATAAAGTCCAGGTGGGAGACCAGTTGCGCGCGCGCGGCACGCGCAGCGCCGACGGCAGCGAGTTGACCGCCGATGAAGTTGTTTCCGGAACCTTCAGAAATATCGCTGGCACGGTTTCGTCGTTGGACGCCGCCGCCGGCACTCTGGTGGTGCAGGACCTGACCACCAAGAAGCCCGTTACCGTGAAAGTTACTGCAGACTCGCAGGTCCGCAAGTTACCTCCGGCTGTGGCGCAACGCATCGCTGCACGCCTAAAGGGCGAGACTCCGAGCGCCGCTACCGGCGCCACGCCGTCTGGTGGCGGCGGGGCACCGTCGGCGCCCGCCGGAAACGTAGTGCAGGACGCGCAAGGTGGCGTAAACTCCGCTGCGCCGAGCGCGGGAAATGGTGCAGGAAACGGCGCCGGGAACGGCTCCGGCGCGGGCCGGCCCGGCGGTCAAGGCGGCGGAGACTTGCAGCAACTTATTGGCAGAATGCCGGCCGCGAATCTCACTGATTTGCAAAAGGGCGACGCCGTCATGGTAGTTACCACCGAGGGCACGGAAGGCGGCGCCGTTACCGCGATCATCTTGCTCGCTGGGGTTGAACCCATCCTTCAGGGTTCGCCGAAAGGTGGGCAATCTATCCTTCAGCCGTGGAGCCTCGGAGGCGCACCCGGTGGCGACGCGGGAACGCCATAGGAACTGCCGCCCCGCGCGCGGCAAATGAAATCGTCGACAATTTAATTTAGGAGAAGTAATGAAAGCCCGGCTATTCCAAGCAATCCTGTTAATGATCGTGTCGTTGTTTGCCGGCTCGCTCGCCGCGCGAGGTGCTGCCGCCCAAGCGGCCACGGGAGGGTTGCGCGGGCAAGTGACCGACCCTTCGGGTGCGACGGTCGCTGGTGCCACCGTATTGCTCACCACGCCCGCAGGAGCGTCTCTCGACACCACCGCCGGCAAGGACGGATTCTACGAGTTCAAGAATCTGGCACCCGGAAAATATGTCGTCAAAGCCGTGGCCGACGGTTTCGCACAGTTCACGCAAGCCAACGTAATCATTTCCGCGGGACAGATACAAAAACTGAATATCCCGCTCACCATCGAAGTGCAGGAACAAAAAGTAGTTGTGAACGATTCCAGCACCACCGTGGACGTCAATCCCGCCAACAATGCGGGCGCGATTGTTATAAAGGGCAAAGATCTGGACGCACTGTCCGATGATCCGGATGAGTTTCAGTCCGAGCTGCAAGCTCTCGCGGGGCCGTCGGCGGGTCCCAATGGCGGGCAAATTTATATCGATGGGTTCACCGCCGGGCAGCTTCCGCCGAAATCTTCCATTCGCGAAATTCGCATCAACCAAAATCCTTTTTCCGCGGAGTACGACAAACTGGGCTACGGCCGTATCGAAATTCTCACCAAGCCGGGCACGGATAACTGGCATGGTCAAGTGCAGGTAACTGGCACTTCGTCCGCTTTCAATTCGCGAGACCCGTTTCTCGGCGACGCCTCGCAGCCCGGCTACGACTCCGAGTTGTACAACGCGAGTCTCGGTGGCCCACTCGGCAAGAAGGCCTCGTTCTTTTTCAGCATTGACCGTCGCGAGCAGAACAATCTGAACATTATCAGCGCTACGGTGCTCGATCCCACCGACCCGTCCACGACCATGCCTTTTTCCGGAGCCGTGCCTTTTCCGCAGACCCGCACTAATCTCGGCCCGCGCTTCGATTTCCAACTCACCCCTACCAATACGCTATCTGTCCGCTACCAGTATTTTCGTGACAATGAGCAAAATGAGGGCGTCGGTGGCTTTAATCTCGCAACCCAAGCGTTCAATGAACTGGAAACCGAGGACACTCTGCAGGTCGTTGACACGCAGGTACTTGGTCCGCGCACCATCAACGAAACGCGCTTTCAGTACATTCACGGCAACACCGGCCAGAATATCGTCGCCGCCGGCCTGCCTTTTACCATCGACAATCCCACGGTCAACGTGCAAGGCGCATTCATCGGCGGTCCCAACAACACTGGCAACCAATCCGACGTGCAAAATTCTTACGAGGTGCAGAATTTTACGGCCATCACCGCCGGAAACCACACCATCAAGTTTGGCGGCCGCGTCCGCGCTACGCAAGATGACAACAGTCTGACCAATAACTTCAATGGCCAATTTACCTTCACCTCGCTGGACATCTACCAAAAGACCATTCAGTTGATGCAAGCTGGGGCGACTCCAGCGATGGTGATAGCGGCTGGATTTGGCGCCAGGCAATATTCGGTGATTACCGGCACGCCCTCGCTTACCGACACCTACTTCGATATCGAACCCTACGTGCAAGACGACTGGAAGTTTCGGCCGAACATCACGTTGAGCTACGGCTTGCGTTATGAAGCACAAAGCAATCTCAGCGGTCAGCATGACTTCGCTCCCAGGCTCGGCGCAGCGTGGGGCGTGGGAGCGAAAGGGAAGAGGCCTGCCGTTGTTGTGCTTCGCGCGGGTTTCGGAATTTTCTACGATCGCTTTACGCAGACGCTCGTTGAACAGCAGGAACGCCTGAATGGAGTCCTGCAAACCCAAACCACCATTGTCAATCCAGCCTGCTTTCCCACGGCCAACGCCAACGGAGACTTCGGGCCGGCCACCTGCCTCTCGGCAGGCGGTAGCTCCAGCTCGCTTGGCACGCAGTATCAAAACAACCCCAATCTGACGACACCGTACACCATGCAGACGGGCGTCAGCGTCGAGCGGCAGTTAACCAAGTACGCTAACCTCGCGGTCACCTATCTCAATTCTCGCGGCGTCCATCAATACGTCACTACCAATATCAACGCTCCGCTGCCGTGCACCGTTGTTGGATGCGATCCCGCCACGCAGCCACGCCCCAACCCCGCAGAAGGGGACATTTATCAGTATCAATCCGAAGGAATTTTTAAGCAGAATCAGCTGATCGTTAACAGCAGCGTCCGCATCGGCACTAAGCTTTCGCTCTTCGGCTACTACGTGCTCAACTACGCCGACGCCGACACTGCCGGCCCGAATACTTTCGCTTCTAACTCTTACGATATCTCGCAGGACTACGGCCGTACTCCATACGACATACGCAATCGCCTTTTCCTCGGCGGCACTATCGGCCTTCCGTACGCATTCCGTCTCAGCCCGTTTGTCATCGCCAGTTCCGGCATTCCGTACAACATCACGACCGGTGAGGATAATAATAACGATTCGATCTTCAACGACCGGCCCGCGTTTGGCACTGGTTGTGGCCCTGGTGCGCCGTCCAACCTGGTGTCGACCAGGCTGGGCTGTTTCAATATCATGCCGGAGCCGGGAGACATCCTCGTCCCGTACGATTACGGCACCAGCCCCGGACGATTCACCTTCAACCTCCGCGTCAGCAAGTCTTTTGGTTTTGGTGCCAAGAAGGAAAGCGCCGCGAATGCGGGCTTGGGCGGACCAAGCGGCGGCACCTTCGGTCGCGGTCCTGGAGGCGGAGGTGGCCGTGGCGGAGGTCCGGGCGGCGGAGGTTTCGGTCCCGGCAATCCCACGAACCGCAAATATGGTCTGACGTTCAGCGTTTCGGCGCAAAATCTTTTCAACAACGTGAACGTGGCCACGCCCGTTGGCATCGTCACTTCGCCGATTTTCAGCTACGCTAACGGATTGGCTGGGCGGCCTTATTCGACCACCACGGCCAACCGCCGCTTTGATCTCCAAATGCTCTTCAGCTTTTAGAGTTAGGACCCAGAACGCGCGTTGATAGCGGCGAGCGACGGTGCAGGCACACCCTTCCTCGTTCGCGTCGCGTACGTTAAGCTCATTTCCACGTTTGTAGACGCACGGCATCGACAAATAGCGAGGCTCGCGAGTTGACCGAGAATAAACGAGAGAACGAGTTGGGGATGTATCGCCACATTACGCGGCGAGATTTTCTGAACGGTTTTGGTGTCACCGTTGGCGCGTCGCTCGCGCTTCCGCATTCTGCTTGGGCCGAAGTCTTCGGCATGCCCGGAGGGCGGTCCACCGTTGACGGTGTTGCGCAAAATTCTCCCGGCTACTATCCGCCGGCGAAAACCGGCATGCGCGGCAGCCACGATGGCTCGTGGGAAGTGGCGCATGCCATGCGTGACGGCAAGACCTGGCCTGCGGCGACGCCAGACACCGAACATTACGATTTAATCGTAGTTGGAGGAGGAATCAGCGGCCTCGCGGCGGCTTATTTTTACCGCCAACATGCCGGCGCGAAAGCGCGCGTCCTGATTCTGGACAATCACGACGACTTCGGCGGCCACGCCAAGCGCAATGAGTTTCAGCACGGTGATCGACTGCTCCTCGGCTACGGCGGAACGCAGAGCATCGCCGGACCGAAGCTGTACAGCGCCGAAGCCAAAGGATTGTTTCGCGATCTGAGCATAGAGCCGGAACGATTCACCAAATATTACGACACCAAGTTTTTTTCTTCGCGAGGCATGAGCCGCGGAGCCTTCTTCGCCAAAGAAACGTTTGGCGCCGACGCCCTCGTCACGGGACTCGGTCAACCGACGTGGGCCGAATTCCTCGCCAAGACGCCGCTCTCAAAAGGCGCGCAAGCAGACATCGTTCGCCTGTATACCGCGAAAGTCGATTACCTGCCGCAGATGAGCCTCGAGCAAAAGAAAATTTACCTAGCCAAGACCAGCTATAAGGATTTTCTTTTGCGCGATGCAAAGGTGCAGCCGGACGTCATTCCGTTTTTTCAAGAAAGCACCTACGGTTTGTATGGCGTGGGCATCGATGCGGTCCCCGCCGGCGACCTCGCCAAGCTGGGCTACCATCCGGGCTTTGCGGGCATGGACTTATCAGGGCCGTACGGCCCAGGCATGGGACTCGAAATTACCCGTCAGGACAGCGAACCGTACATCTATCATTTTCCGGATGGCAACGCCTCGATCGCACGCCTGCTCGTGCGCGCGTTGATTCCGGGCAGTGCGCCGGGTAACACCATGGAAGACATCGTCCTGGCTAAAATGGACTACGCGAAACTGGATCAGCCCGGCGCGGCTGTTCAGGTGCGGCTGAATTCCACGGTGGTGCACGCGCGAAATGTTGCTCAGGGCGGCGGCGCCGCTGCGCCCAAGGAAGTGGAAATCACCTATGTGCGCGATGGCCAAGCACGCTCGGTGCGAGCCGCGCAGTGCATCCTCGCCTGCTGGAATGTGGTGATTCCGTACATGTGTCCGGAGATGTCGCAGCAGCAGCGCGACGGCCTGGCTTACGGTGTAAAGGTTCCGCTGGTCTACACCAACGTGGTGCTGCGCAATCGCCAACCGTTTGAGAAACTACAAATCAACAGTGCAGAATGTCTAGGAAGCTTTTTCGGCGGCGTTACGCTCGATTTTCCCGTAAGCATGGGCGGATACGCGTATCCGGAAAAAGTCGACGAACCTTGCGTGATTCACATGCAATACGTGCCGTGCGCGCCCGGACTTCCCGCGCGAGACCAACAACGCGCCGGCCGCGCTCAACTTTACACCACCACATTTGGAACCTTTGAACGCAATATCCGCGATCAGCTCAACCGCATGCTGGCCGCTGGCGGCTTCGACGCGGCGCGCGACATTCAGGCCATCACCGTGAACCGCTGGCCGCATGGCTACGCGTATGAATATAATTCGCTCTACGATCCGGTCTGGCCGCCAGGAAAGTCGCCGTGCGAAATCGGCCGCGCGGCGTTCGGAAACATTCATATCGCGAACTCCGACGCGGGAGCATTTGCGTACACGAACGAAGCCATTGATCAGGCGTGGCGTGCGGTGCAGGAAATCGTCTCGCAGAGATAAACCATGAAGAAGCGAAAGAAGAAGGGCATCGATCCCGCGAAAGAAGCGCGGCGCAGAGCGCGAAAGTCTGGAGTTGCTCCGGCCGCGACGCGCGTAATCGCCGACAAGCGCACCCGTCCACCCAAGCATAAAAAGAAAGAGCTAGAGCCGGACGCCTACTGAGATTCTGCGAATCTTCTGCCGAGGTCCCGACCGGGACCTAGTTTTTGGAGCCTCACCCAGGTTTGTGATCCGGAACCTTTTCGTCGCTCCGAAACAACGCCGCGGGCACTAACTTTCGCCGCACCGCCAATTCGGTGGCGATGCTCTCAAATCCTGCTCGGTCGAAGCCCATGCACACGGTCCGCACCGTGGCGTCGCTATCGATTAGAAAAGTTGTGGGAACGTTGGTCAGGCCGTATCCGTTGGAGACGGGGTATCCGTCTTCATCGATCAGTACTGGGAATGTCACGCCGTACTCTTCGGCGAAGTGCCTGGTGGCGCGCATATCGTCCTGCGAGACTCCCAAAAACGTCACGCCCTCACCGCCGTACCGCTTATACAGTCGTTCGAGAAACGGAAACGTGAATTGGCACACCGGGCAGGAAATCTTAAAGAACGCCACCACCACCAAGCCGCGCTTCATCGCCGCGTTCAGCGAATACTCTTTCCCGTCCAGCGCCTGCAGAGAAAATCCGGGAGCGATCTTTCCGGCATCAAGATTGGTCATAGTTTCGGCGGCTCCAAGCAATCGCGCAAGTCGGCGCAAAAGTGCCATGGCCAAAGTTTACCGCAGCAAGCGCTCGCAGCAAAAGCGGTCCGATCGGTACGGGCTAGTGAATGTTCTTGGTTTTGTGCTGCATGTAATCCATCAACAAGTACTGGCCAAGATTGTAGGGCGTGGTGAAGTAGGCTTTGCCTTTGCACATTTCGGTAATCTTCTGCACGAAGTTGATGAGGCTGTAATCGCTGGCCAGCATGAACGTGTTGATCATGATGCCGGCGCGCTTGCACTTGTTCACTTCTTCGAGCGTTTGTCCCACCACGAAGGGATCCAGGCCAAAAGCGTTTTTGTAGATGCGTCCGTCCTCTAGCGTCAGCGCCGAAGGCTTGCCGTCCGTGATCATCACGATTTGCCGCATGTCTTTCTTCTGGCGCAGCAGAATGCGTTGCGCCATGCGCAAGCCTTCGCGCGTGTTGGTGTAGTACGGGCCGACTTGCACGCGCGCCAGTTCGCCTATGGGAACTTCTTCCGCGCTGTCGTGGAACAAAACTAAATTCAAAGTGTCGCCGGGATATTGCGTGCGAATCAAATGCGATAGCGCCATGGCCACGCGTTTGGCAGGCGTAAAACGATCTTCGCCGTATAGAATCATACTGTGGCTGCAATCCAGCAGCACCACCGTGGCGCAAGAGCTGTGGTACTCGCACTGGTGCACCATCAGGTCGGAGTAATTCATCTCAATGGGAACTTTGGCGCCTTCGCGGCGCACCGCGTTGAACAGCGTGGCGCTGATGTCTATGTTGAGCGTGTCGCCAAATTCGTACGGCCGCGAAATCCCGCCGGACTCCACGCCGGTAGCCAAATCGCGCGTATCGTGCCGCCCGAAGCTGCTGCGGCCCAGCGAGCCCAGCAAATCTTGCAAAGTCTTGAATCCGAGAAAATCGATCGTTTTGTCCGTGATCTCGAATCGCACTTCTTGTTGCCGTTCTTGCGCGTCGCCCACCTGGCCGCGCGCCGAACTGGTATTGGGCGGCGTCACCTGCGGGGGCTGCTGCGGATTGATAAAACCTTCCTGGCTCAGCCGTTCCATCAGTTTTTCGATCAGATCTTTTATTTCCTGATTGTTCATCGCGCCGGGATCTTGCAGCATTTTTTGCATCTCTTCGCTCATGGCGTCGTCGGGAAACAGGTCGCCTTCCTGTAGCGCGCGCAGAATCGCTTCTTTCAGCGCCTCCATTGAGCGGTCCGGATCCATCTCGTTAACGCCGTAATATTGCGATTCAAACCCGCTCTGCAGAAAAAAATCGCCCAGCCGCTTGACGAGTTCTTCCAGGTCGACCGCATCTGCGGGTTCGCCGACGTATTTTCCGTAGCGGATAAATTTCATTTTGTCGCCTCTGGTGGTGCAGCCTAGCCCAATTTGGAGTGCGGCGGCTTGACGCCGCTTTTCTGGCTGACGGCGGTGCCACGAACGATCAAAACAAGCGATTGCTCCAATGCTGTTGCGACGTCACTGATGCTAGGCAAAAGTGGCGTCAAGCCGCCGCACTACAAATCAATTCAATCCGCGGCGCGGCGGACGGTTGCTGCCCGGCTCGCGCGGCTCCGGTGGCCGCTGTTTTTCCGCGTAGTAGCCGCGCTCTTCGGTGCGGCCAATGCGCCTATGCGCCCACAGTCCCTCAAGAATCATCTCCGCCGCTGCGGCCGCTGGACCTGCGTCCTTGCGATTCTCGACGCCTAAGCGGTTCACATGTTCCAGCAAGCCTGGAATTTTCGCCAACTGCTGGGAACGCTCTGCGGTGGTCGCATGTTCCGGTAACTTTAACTCACCGCCGGCCTCAAACCATTGAATAACCGGCTGAAAGTTGGTCTCGCCAAAGTTCTTCGAGAAGACCCGGCCAACCGCCGTACGGATTAATTCTCGCGCAATGAAATCCGCGCCTTTTAGTTCACCCTCATATTCGAGTTCCAGCTTGCCGGTGATCGCCGGCAGCGCGGCGTAAACGTCGGTGACGCGCGCGACAGACGCAGGCTCGCCGGTACGCACCGCGCGTTGCTCCGCACTGCTGACCACGCTCTCCAGCGTGGTGATCGGCAGTCGTTGGCTAACGCCCGAGCGCCGGTCTACGCGCTTGTCTTCGCGCGCCTGGAACGCAATTTCTTCCACCACGTGACGCAAATATTCTGGAACCTCTATTTTGCGCTCCGGATCACGAGAAACCCACGCTTCTTGCGCGGTGATGGTCATGCCTTCCGCGACGCTGGCAGGGTAGTGCGTGCGAATTTCCGCGCCGATACGATCTTTCAGCGGTGTGATGATTTTCCCGCGCGCCGTGTAGTCTTCCGGATTGGCCGTGAATACCAACAGGACATCCAAGGGCAACCGCAGCGGATAGCCTTTTATCTGAATATCGCCTTCCTGCATGATGTTGAAAAGTCCCACTTGAATCTTGCCGGCCAGATCCGGCAGTTCGTTGATGCCGAAAATGCCGCGATTCGCGCGCGGCAGCAAACCGTAGTGAATGGTCAGCTCGTCGGAAAGATCGCGTCCGCCGCGGGCAGCGCGGATAGGATCAACGTCGCCGATGATGTCCGCCATGGTCACGTCCGGTGTGGCCAGTTTTTCAATATATCGCTGCTCGCGCGGCATCCAGAAGATGGGCGTGTTGTCGCCTTCGGAGGCAATCCGTTCGCGGCACCCACGGCAAATAGGCTCTAGCGGGTCATCGTTGATTTCGCAGCCCGCCACCACGGGAACTTCGGCGTCCAGCAGGTTGATCAGCCCGCGGAGGATGCGGCTCTTGGCCTGTCCGCGCAATCCGAGCAAAATGAAATTGTGGCGCGAAAGCAGCGCGTTCACGATTTGCGGGACCACCGTGTCTTCATAGCCATGCACACCAGGAAACAGCGGCTCGCCCTTTTCAATGGCGCGCAACAGATTCCGCCGGATTTCATTTTTCACCGAGCGCGAAGCGCCGTGCGCATCGAAATCCGGAATGCGCTTCAGCTCACCAATCGTGCGTGGTTTGGGATGGCTCGCAGAGTGTGTTGCCGTGGTCGCTGTCATAGGTCCTTTGTTGATCCTTGTTCCGCGCTGGATTGTTCAGCGCCTTGCACCGGCTTCAAATGCTCGAAGTCGAAAACGCGTCGTTCACATCAAACGTCGACGCCAACGGTTAGATGCCGCCTCAGTTCAAACCGTGGCCATTGCCCCCGGCGCGGCTGCGCACCGTCGCTGCTTTTTGTAGATGCGGCGCCCATTCGCGAAGATACGAGACCAGCCGCTGCTGGCGGTCCGCTTCACTACGTAGTTCCAGAATCTGCTGCTTCCACGGCAATTCCATCGGCAACGTGCCGGCAATCACGTAAGAAGGATTTTCTGCCGGCTGGCCGTTGAGGTTCTTGGGGTAGTCGCCGAAAACCAGCGTGTGACACGTTTCGTAAAGTTCCACCAGGTCTCTTCGCACGGAGTCGCCCGCCACCGATGGTTGGTCTTCCAAATAGACAACGCGGCCCTCCACCAACGGTGCGTCGGTAAACATCTCCAGCACGCGAAACGGCGCGCGACCCACCGTCAGGATGTCCATCCTTCCATCCTCTTCCCGCTTAAGCACTTCAACGATCTCTGCGGTGCAACCCACCCGCGCAAGTCCTTTGGGAAGTGACAGGAGCATGCCGAATTCCAATTTATCTTCCAGGCAGCGTTTCACCATCTCGCGATAGCGCGGCTCGAAAATGTGCAGGGGAAGCTCAGCGCCGGGGAGAAGAACGACGTTCAGGGGAAAGAGCGGAATGCGTTCTGGCCGCATGTCTCAAGTAAATGATAACAGATGGAGAGGGACGGCGTTGCGCGGCGACCGCCGAAGAAAAATCAGCTCAATTCGGACAGCAGGGACTCCATTTCGGAACGCGCGTGCCCGTCGCCTTTCTTGCCAGCTTCCAAGATTCCTTTGGTTAACACCTGCCGCGCGTCGGCAGAGCGCGATTCCCGCGCCAGCATCTGCGCGTACATCAGATAGGCCGGGATATAGTCCGGGTGACGGTCATTGAGCACGCGGAAATGCGTGTCCGCGGCCGCGGTGTCGCCAGTGTTGGCGCATTCCAGCGCCAGACCATAGCGCGAGAACGCGTCTTCCGGCTTCTTGGCTATGAATTCTTCCAATAGTTGTCTGCGGCTTTTCTTTTGTTCGGTTGTCATTTCATCTCGTATTATACAGCAGGCGAAAAACGCCGCGCGCGCAGCGAACGATCAGGGAGACGAGGGCGAATGACCAGCAAAAGTGCGAGTAAGAGAAGCAGGGAAGCAGAGGCTCTTCCAGGGAAGCCGGTGAGCGCCTCGCGCTCAGAAATGTCTGAGGTGGTTCTGCCGGCATGGACGAACGCTCTCGGGAAGCTACTCGGCGGACAAGTCATGCATCTGGTGGATATCGCCGCGGCCATGGCGGCATGCCGCCACTCGAACAGTTATGTAGTGACCGCGTCGGTGGATTCCATCGACTTCCGGAACGCCGTAAATCTGGGCGAAATTGTCATCCTGAAATCCCAGGTAAATCGCGTTTTCACAAGTTCGATGGAGGTCGGAGTTGAGGTCTATTCCGAAAACGTGCTTACTGGAGAGAAAAAGCATACGACTTCAGCGTTGGTGACCTTCGTGGCCATCGATGAATTTACGCGCCAGCCAAAACCAGTCTGTCCATTGATCCTGAAAACCGCGGAAGAAAAGCGCCGATTTGCCGAGGCCGCGGGCCGGCGCAAAGCGCGCTTGGCGCTACGAGCAAAAAATAAGAAATAGGCGCGACAGAGAAACGCTTAACTAACGCCGCCGACCCATTTGGGCGTCGTGGTCGGCTGAGGACTTCCGCCCGCCGGCTCGTCGGTCACGGCTAGCGCCTTGGTTTCCGCCATCAATTCCGGGGGATTGGCGACCAGCAGCACAAAGTTGCCATTCGCATCCGGACGCACCGTCTGCGAGGGCAAGGGTTTTCCTCCCGGCGCTTTCGGAATCAGCCACAGTTGCAGCACTCGATCACCGGCAGGCTGCGGAATTTTCTGCCCGCTAACTACCAATCCCAATTTCGCGTTCCAGTTCGCTTGCAGCGGCCCAATCTCGGGTTGACTGGTAGCCAGCGCGATCTTCACCGACTCGGGATCCGCCAGAATCCTGGCTTCGCGGCGCACCGCGGCAAGTTCTTCTTCGATTTTTTCGCGGCTGCGCAGTTCCGCCGTGGCGCGATCGTTCACATCAAGAATTTGCCGCTGTAATTGGCGAGCGTCCCAAGACGTATACGCCGCTACCAACAGCAGCGCCGCCACCGCCGCCCACATCCAGTAAGGCACAGCGGACTTGGCCGCCACCGCAACCCGCGGCGCCTCTCGCGCCGCCTCTTCGCGCACAATCTTCATCAGCCGCCCGCGCAGCATATCGGAAGGAACCGCTTCGGGAGCCGCGTACGCCAGCTGACTGACCAGCCAGCGCGCCTCTTGCAGTGCGGGCACGCAATCCGGGCAGTTGGTCGCCAGATGTGCCTCCAGCGCCGCGCGCTCGCCGGCATCGAGCGCACCCATCGCATAAGCTTCGAGAAGCTCGCCGAATTGGTCGCCGCTGCGGACGTCGTTGCTCAAGTCGTTGCTCACGAAGTTGCCTGCAGTCCTTCTCTGATGCGCAGTAAACCGTTGCGAATCCAGCTCTTCACCGTTCCCAGTGGCTCCTTCAGCTTCTCTGCAATTTCCGTGTGGCTCAAACCCTCAAAATACGCCAGCTCGATAGCGCGCTTTTGCTGCGGCTGCAGGCCAGTCATCAATTCGCGCACGCGCGCCGCCCGCCGCTTTTCGTCCAGCTGTTTTTCAAACTGCGGGACCGTGCAGATAACCGGCATTTCTTCCGTTTGATCTTCGCGCCGGCGCTGCCGCTCGCTCTTAAGGCGCAAATTGTCAAAGGCGCGGTTGCGCGCCATCGTTAGCAGCCAGGGCAGGAACGGTCCGCGCGCGGCATCGTACTGCGCCGCATTGCGCCACAGCTGCAGGAACACGTCTTGAACAATCTCTTCGGCCGAACCCGCCTGCTGCACGATGCGGAAAACCAGCCCGTAAACCAGACGGCAGTGCCGGTCGTATAGCTGCTCGAAGGCCCGCATATCTCTCCACAAGATCTGCTGGACGAGCGCCGCGTCCAGCGCAGCGTCATCGTGTTGCTTCGGTGATAGGGCGGCTAAGAACACAGGTGTAAGAGGGTAGTATCTTCTCCTGCCGCGCAGTACCCCTGCAACTGTAAATACGACAGTTCCGGGATATCGGATGCCACCTGAAGCAGTTAGCGCGTCGGGCCATCCAGCACGTAGTCCGCGAGTCGTATTGCTCGGTCCACCACCGCACCCACCGCCGGACCGTCCAGGTAATTTCCCGCCAGCGCCAATCCTGGGAAAGCGGCCAGTTTCTGCTGTAATGTTTGCGCTCGCCTGTAGTGGCCTAGGTCGTATTGCGGAATGGCGTGACTCCAGACCTGTACATTTGATCCGATCGGAGCTTCGCTGATTCCCAGAATGCGACGCAATTCCTGATGCACCAGCCCTTCCAGATCGGTTGCCGGAAGCTGGCACGCCGCTTTGTCGAACGCGCCGCCCACGAAGCTGGTCACCAGCACCGCTTCTTCCGGCGCGCGCCCGGGAAATAACGAAGAATTCCAGACGCAGCCGAGGATGCGCAATCGCGAGCTCCGCGGCGCGAGAAAACCAAATCCATGCAGGCTGTTTGTTATCGCCGTCCGCCGGTAGCCCAGAGACACCACCGCCACTGGAGCGTATTCGACGCTTCCAAGCAAGCGCGGCAAAGCTTCGTCCAGATTGCCGAGCAATTTGCCGGCGGCGCTCGCAGGCGTGGCGATGATCACGTGGTCCGCATAAACGGAATTCGCCGCGGCCGAAGATTCCTGCGACTTGGCAAAGTGCACCAGGAAACGACCGCGTGCGCCAAATGGCGACACTGTGACGATTGTCGCCGCTACCCCCAAATGCAGCGCCGGTCCGAGATTGCCGGCCAACGCATCACCCAGCGTCTGATTGCCATGTTCAAAGGTCACCAGAGTTGGTGTTTTGCCGCCGCGCCGCTTAGCGCGCAGCAAACCACGAATGATGCTGCCACGCGCATTCTCGGCGGCAAACAACTGCGGAAACGCGCTGCGCAACTCTAGCTTTTCCGGGTCGCCCGCGTAAATTCCGGAAACAAACGGTCCGACCAATTTCTCCAGCAATTCATCGCCGAATTTTCGGCGAACGAAATGCGCCACGGACTCACCGCCTGCGGCCGTATCGGCGGCCGGCCTGCTATGGCCCAGCACGTCGCGCAGCACGCTCCACTTGGTGCTCCCGCTGAACAGGGGACTGGTGATAAACGCCGGAGGACTAAGAGGCGCTGGCGCAAGCTGGCCGTCCAGGAGCAGGTAGCGCGGAAGTTTTGCAGGCGCGGACAATATCTCCGCTTCGATACGCAGTTCGCGGCTGAGCTTCCGCAGCGACTCGGTAAGGTTAAAGCTCTGCGGCCCCAGCTCAAAAAGAAAACCGTCGCGCGCTACCGAACGAATCACGCCGCCGGCACGCTCCGACGCTTCAAAAAGCTGCGCATCGATTCCGCGCTGCCGCAGCGTATACGCGCAAGCCAGCCCAGAAATGCCCGCGCCAATCACGATGGCGGGAAAAAACGCGGGCGCGGCCGGCGAAGTCACGATTGGGCGGACCAGGCGCAGCGCATGGGATTACAGCGTCTTGGAGAAAAGCGGTTTGGCGTCCAGCTGCTGCTTTTCCAGATACGGATCGAAGGCCATCGCCAGGTTGCGAATGAAGATGCGCCCCAGCCAGGTGGCGCGGATCTCGTCGGCGTTTTCGGTGAGCAGGCCGTCTTCACGCGCGCCCGCGAGTTTCTCGCGCGCGTCGGCGAAGTAGATATCAAAATCGATTCCGAATTCGCGGAAAATCTCGTCCTTAAAGATTACTGTGTGGCAGAGCAGCCGGCTGATCACTGCGCGGCGCAAACGGTCGTCTACCGAAAGCTGATAGCCGCGCATGGTGGCGATGCCGCGCTCGGCCACCGCTGCTTGCCACGACGGGATATCACGATGATTTTGCGCATAGGCGTTCTGTATGCCGCTGATCGCCGTGATGCCCATGCCGTAAAGGTCCGCGCCCGCTTTGGTGGTGTAGCCCTGAAAATTGCGGTGCAGCGTGCGATTTCGTTGCGCCACGGCCAGTTCGTCGCCGGGTTTCGCGAAATGGTCCATGCCGATGTATAGGTAGCCGGCGCCTAGAAATTTGCTCAAGCCGGTGCGAAAAATCTCAAATTTTTGCATGCCTTCGGGCAGGTGCGCGGCGAAGGATCCCTGCTGCTTTTTCAACCAGGGCACGTGCGCGTAGCTGAATAGCGCGATGCGGTCCGGCGCCAGCGAGATAATCTGATCAACTGTCTTGGCGAAGCGTTCCGCGGATTGATACGGCAGTCCGTAAATCAAATCCACGTTGATGCTGTCAAATCCCAGTTCGCGCGCCGCGGCAATTAAATCACGCGTCAGCTCAAACGGCTGAATACGATTGATGGCTTGCTGCACTTCGGGGTGGAAATCCTGCACCCCCATGCTCAAGCGGTTAAATCCCAGCTTACGCAGCACTTCCAGATGCTCGCGGGAGGTGACTCGCGGGTCCACCTCAATCCCGACTTCCGCGTCGGGCGCAAACGTGAATAGTTCGCGCGTAGTTCCGAAGAGATCTTCGATTTGCGGCGGCGTCAAATACGTGGGCGTTCCGCCGCCCCAGTGAAATTGCACTACGGGGCGCTGCCGCGAGACGCTGCGGCTCACGCGCTGCACTTCCTGTTTCAGCACATCCAAATACGGCAACGCCACCGCCTTATTTTTCTGGATGATCACATTGCACGCACAAAACAAACACAAGCTTTCGCAGAAGGGAATATGCATGTACAGCGATACTGGGCTCTGCGCTCGATCGGCGGCTTCATGCACGCGTTCCAAATCATTCGGGCCGAACGAATCGTTCCAGATCGGCGCCGTCGGGTAGCTGGTGTAGCGCGGCCCGGGCCGATTGTACTTGGCGAGAAACTCCTCGCTGACGTGCAGCTCATCGCGCATTTCGTCGCGCGCATCTTGTGCGGAATCGTCAGCCACATTTCGTGGCGTCGGATTCGGCGGCGTGATATTTGGCGGGGTCACAGCCGTGCCTCCGCGCTGATAGCTACTGGTGGCGTTTGCGCAAACTCAATCTGCTGCCCTGTCTCGATAAACAGTTGCGCGTGTTCCACCGGCGTGTGCTGCAAGATGCCGTGCCCCAGATTGAGGATGTGCCCGCGACCGCCAAGCGAGTTCGCCAACTCCTGCGTAGCGCTGCGAATTTTCTCCGCTGGACCAAAAAGAATCGCGGGATCGAGGTTGCCCTGCAAAGATAGTTTCGGCCCGATGTACTTCCGCAATTCCGCCAAATTCACGCGCCAATCCACGCTGAGGACATCCGCGCCAGACCGCGCCACCGCCGGTATCAAATGATTGGAAGCCTTGGTGTAATAAATCACCGGAACCTCTCCGGCAATGCGCGAAATAATTTCCTTTACCGCGGGCAGCGCGTAGCGTTCGTAATCTTCGCGCGTGAGCTCTCCGCACCAGGTATCAAATAGCTGCACCGCCGCCGCTCCAGCCGCAATCTGCGCCTTCAAATAACCGATCGTCGCGCGCGCAATCTGCGCGAGCAGCCTTTCAAACGCCGCCGGCTGGTGATACATGAAGCTTTTCACGGTAGCAAAACCTTCCTTGGTTTTGCCTTCGATCATGTAACAAGCCAGCGTAAAAGGCGCGCCCGCAAATCCCAGCACCGGCACATCCGGACCAACTTCCTTGACAATCCGTCGAATCGCTTCGTTCAAAAATGCGGTTTCTACTTCCGGATCGAAAATACGCAGCCGGTCGACGTCCGCCACCGTGCGCACCGGCTCCGGCAAATTCGGCCCGGCATCGCCCAGCTCCAGCTTCAATCCCATGGCTTCCGCCGGAATCAAAATATCCGAGAACACAATCACGGCGTCCACGCCGAGCCGACGAAACGGCTGCAGCGAAACCTCCACCGCCAAATCCGGCGTCTTGCAAACTTCCAGAAAGGGCCGCTCCGCGCGAATCGCGCGATACTCCGGCAGATACCGCCCCGCCTGCCGCATCATCCACACCGGCAGTCGCGGCACGCTCTCCCCGCGGCACGCCCGCAGAAACAGCTCTTTACGCGTCAAGTTGTCGGCTACTAAGCTCATGTCGGTTGTCGTGCACAGAATAGCAAATCCGGCATGGCAATACCGCTCCAAGCGCAGTGTCCCGTAGTGGGCCAGTTTCCGATTACCCGACCAATTGTGCCCCTAGACCAGCGGCTTCAGTTCAAGAGAGGTCTCGTCGAGTTTATTGTTCAAAGTAAGGGTGAACGAACCTCGTGCAGGTGGAAAGTTGTCTGCCACTACTAAATACGTCAGTTCGTAGCGGCCCGGACCCACGATATGGGGCTTGAAGTAGGAGGCATCACAGAAGCTATTGAACTCTAGCTTGTTCGGCTGGTCGCGTTTTATCCAGAACGCGTCGAATTTGCGAATCGTACCCGCCTGTATGTGGGCATTCGGCAGCATGTAACCTTCCCATTTAAATTCGACCGTTTTCACAGGATTCTCGAGCCCCGAGTCCAACGCAATCACTTTGTCCAGGTAAACGCAGCAGTTCATTGCTATCTTGCTGCGATGCTGGTTATGAACACCAACATGGAAGAACCTGCCGAACTCCCCAAGTTGAACCTGCATGGCGTCCGAAAAGTATTTTGGTTCCCGCCTTAGGACCAACTCGTTCCTCCACCGAGGGTTCCACTTACCTTCGTCTATGCGACGTTGCACATTCTCAGCTACCAGATCCGGTAACGACTTCCTTTCCGAAAAGGGAATCGCGTTCCCCTGGATGAAGCCTAAGATTCCGTCGTTTTGCTTGACGCCTTGTTCCTGTAAGGCGAGCACTTCAATCTCTAGAAACGATGCGACGGCAAGTTCTTGGTGAGAAAAAAGTGAGCCGCGATGGAGGTCTTTGGAATCCAATCGCTCGCGCTTAAAGTCGACGAAGACGAAGTATTCAGACCTATTCAGTTGTTCAAAGAGATTTTCCTTCAGGCCTCGAAGAGATTGTTCTCCGACGGCTATGTAGGCGTCAAACCCGAGGGCCGTCAGTCTGTCCTTAATGCTGGAAGCCAGCGATGGCTCCTCAGAGTCTTTATTTTGGCCACAACTGATAAAAACCCGTGCTCGAAGTTCCTCACCCGATCGATCAATGACCATCTGTCGCTGCTTCCCCGAAACAACAAACCCATCTTATCAGTATGCGCGCCGGATGCCTGATTGTGTCGGCGCGGCAAGGTCCAGTCGTGCGGACGCCTCGGCCCGGGTGAGCTATACTGTTCGTTCTGTGGACATTACGCGGTTTACAGCCATGAACCACGCCTATCTCATTCTTACGGTTCTCGCCTATAGCTTCAGCCTGGCTATGTATTTGGGGTTCCTGAACACCGGCAAAAACTTGACCGGCCGGGCGGCGACCCTTTTTCTTGGCCTGGGCATCGTGGCGCATTATTTTGCGCTGTTGGAGCGTTCCCGCGGCTTGCACACCGTTCCGTATCATGACCTTTACGGCTCGCTTTCGCTCTTTGGCTGGCTGCTGGCGCTCACCTATTTGGTTCTGGAGCTGATCCACCAGCAACGCTCTGTCGGCCCATTCGTCCTGTCCATCGTGTTAACCGTGTTTTTGGCCTCGCACCTGGCACCGCCGGACCGCCTTAGTCCGACCCCGGCGCACGGCCCGGTTTTTGCCCTGCACGTTACGCTGAGCATTTTGGCCTATGCCGCCTTCGCCTTATCGTTCGTGCTCAGCCTGATCTATCTTGGCGAAGAGCGATTGTTGCGCAACCGCCAGATGGGCAACGTGGTGTGGCGCCTGCCACCGCTTGACCTGCTCGAGCGCATGAGCCGCTCCAGCGTGCTGATCGGCCTCTTCGCTATCGCCGTTGGAACCGCCCTCGGCTTCATCTGGGTGGATCGCCTGCACGGCCAATTCTGGTATTACGATCCCAAATATGTGATAACCCTGCTCGTGCTGCTGCTCTATGCCGTGTATTTCATCGTGGCGCGTACGGCGGCCTGGCGCGGCGCGCGCGCTTCAAAATTCTGCGTCTTTAATTTTGTAATCGTCATTCTCAGTTTTACGGTAGTGAATTTGTACTTTTCGCAGAGTCACCGCTACTTCTAGAGGCGCCCAAAGCAGCATGGAAATTGTCCTCGTTGGATTGAACCACCGCACCGCGCCTCTTGAGGTGCGCGAACGGGTGTCTTTCACCAACGAACAAGCCCGCCGCGCCGCCGACGAACTGCGTTCCCGCGGACTCCTCGAAGAAACTCTGGTGCTTTCCACCTGCAATCGCAGCGAAGTCTACGGTGTTCCTCCGGAAGCGATGCACGAATCCGCGCCAGGACTTTCCTCGTTCCTCAGCGAATTTCATTCCGTGCAGCACGACCTTCTGAGCGTTTCGCTCTATCACCATTACGATCAGCAGGCCGTGCGCCACCTCTTCCGCGTAGCCGCAGGGATCGATGCCATGGTGCTCGGCGAAGCAGAGATTCTTGGCCAGGTGCGCGACGCCTACAAGTTCGCGCACGAGCAGCGCGCCACCGGACCGGTGCTCAACCGCCTGTTTCAAGGCGCGCTGGAAGTAGGGAAGCGCGTGCGCTCGGAGACGGAGCTCGGCGCGCGGCCCATGTCCGTGGCGTCCGCTGGGCTAAAACTCGCTGAGCGCATTTTTGGGAAGCTCAAGGAACGCAGCGCGCTGGTCCTCGGCGCCGGCGCGATGAGCGAATTAGTGGTTTCGCAACTGCGTGACCGCGGCATCGCGCACCTGGCGGTAATGAATCGTTCCGTGGAGCGCGCCGCTGCGCTGGCGAAAGAGTTTGGCGGCACTATGGTTCCGTGGGGCAATTGGGACGATGCGCTACTGACGCCGGATGTGGTGGTGACTTCCGTCGCTGCGGAAGATCCGGTGCTGCTGCGTTCCGATCTTGAACGCGTGATGAGTGCGCGCGGGAATCGCGCTTTGTTCCTGATGGATCTCGGCGTCCCGCGCAATATCGAAGCCGCGGCGAGCGAAATCTACAACGTCTATGCCTACAACCTCGACGATCTTTCGGATATCGTGCAGCAAAATCGCAGCGCGCGCGAAAGCGAAATTCCCAAGGCAGAGTTGATCATTGATGAGCATGTAGGAAAGTTTCTCTCCTGGCAGGCCAGCGTGGAGCTGATCGGCTTCGTGGCCGCGTTGCGCCAACGTGTGCAGCAGGAGCGCAGCGATTTCCTTCGCGAGCGGCTGGCAAGCATGCGTCATCTGAGCGACGAAGATCGCGACCATCTTGAAAGCATGGTGGGCGACCTGCTGGAAAAACTATTGATTGAGCCGGCACAGCAACTGCGCGGCGAGCGCGAACTGCGACGCAAGATACAAAACGTCGAAGCGTTGCGCGACCTGTTTCTTCCCGGGGACGACAAGTCGTGAGGGCCTTGCGTATCGGCACGCGCGGAAGCATGCTGGCCAAATGGCAGGCGGAGAGCGTGCGCAAGCAGCTTCTTGCGGCTACCGGCATCGACGCCGAAATTGTGATTATCAAGACAGCGGGCGACAAGCTGCAGCTTGCGCCGCTGACCGAGATCGGCGGCAAAGGAATTTTTATCAAGGAACTGGAAGAAGCGCTGCTCGATGAATCCATCGATCTGGCGGTGCACAGCGTGAAAGACATTCCCACGGATACGCCGACGCGGCTGTGTTTTCCCGCGGTGTGCAAGCGCGCTGATGTGCGCGATTGTTTGGTTTCCGCGAACGGCGTTTCGCTGGCGAACCTGCGGCAAGGCGCGCGCGTGGGAACCGGCAGTCTGCGGCGGCAAGCGCAGTTGTTGCACATTCGTCCGGATCTGGATTTTCGCGACTTGCGCGGCAATGTGGATACGCGTTTGCGAAAAGTGGATAGCGGCGAGTATGAAGCAATTCTACTGGCGAAAGCGGGCCTCGATCGCCTCGGGCTGAGTCAGCGCATTGCGGAAACACTTTCGCCCGAAGTGTGCTTGCCGGCGGTTGGGCAGGGAGCGATCGCTGTCGAAGCGCGCCTGAAAGATGCCGAGGTTGCCTCCATAGTCGGTGCGCTGGACGACGCCGAGACGCGCACCGCGATTATCGCGGAGCGCGCATTGCTTGCCGCGATGCAGGGCGGCTGCCAGGTGCCGCTGGGAGCGTGGGCGCGCATGGAGCGCGGCGAATTGCTGATGGAAGCGGTGGTGTGCTCCGTGGACGGCGTGCAGTACATCAAGGAGCGCGCCACCGGCGCCGCCGAAAACGCCGCGCAAATCGGCGAACAGCTCGCGCGGCAGTTGCTGGATGCTGGCGCGCTGGAGATTCTGCAAGCCGTAGGACGCCAGCGTGAGTGATCCATCACAATCTCCGCTGGCCGGAAAGCGCATCGTAGTCACGCGGCCCCTGGCGCAATGCGCTGCACTTTGCGCCGTCCTTCGTGATCGTGGCGGCGAACCGTTGGAATTTCCACTGATCAAGATCGTCGCCGCCGAAGATTTCACCGAACTGGACGCTGGTCTGAAAAGCCTTCGCGTTGGCGATTGGATTATTTTGACTAGCCAGAACGCCGTTAAGCCGGTAGCGTCGCGCCTGCGGTCGTTACGTGCGGCGGATCCGAACGCCGCTCGCGAGGTACACATCGCGGCAGTCGGGCCCGCAACGCAGCAAGCCGCGAAAGACTCAGGGTTAGAGGTTCATTACGTTGCGAAGGTGCACGACGGTGTTTCGCTGGCCCACGAACTCGGTGAGTGGATGCGCCGGCGTCGGGTTTTATTGCCGCGCAGCGACATCGCGAGCGCCGAATTGCCTGCGGCAATTCGTGAGTACGGCGGGGAAGTACTCGAAGCCATCGCTTATCGCACGGAACATTCTCGTGAATGCGCGAAGGCGCTCAACGGGGCTCTTGCAGCGGAAACTGTGGACGCCATAGTCTGCTTCAGTCCTTCAGCCGTGCACTCTCTGGTAAGCGTCGTCGGCCGCGAACGCATTGCAAGCATCCAGAGCAGAGTGACATTTGTAGCTATCGGACCGTCGACGGGCGCCGCCCTTGGACGCGCGGGGATACCGAAGCCGCTGGTTGCATCGGGTACTATCGTTGATGAGGTTGTGCATTTGTTGACCGACTATTTCGCAGACCGCGCGAAGTGCATGAGCAGTACGGGTGCCGCGACTGGGCCTAAAGCCTTGCGTCGGTAGCGATTTCATTTTGCGGGAGAGAAAAAATCATGAGTTTTCCGGTGCACCGGCCGCGGCGATTGCGCAGGACGGAGGCTTTGCGCGGATTGGTGCGTGAGACGCGGCTTACTGCTGCCGGCTTGATCTATCCGTTGTTCGTTTGTCCGGGCGAGAATGTTCGACTGGAAGTTAGCTCCATGCCCGGCGTTTTTCAGCAGTCCGTGGATCGCATTGTCGAAGAATGCTGCGAAGTTGCGGCGCTGGGAATTCCTGGAGTTTTGCTGTTTGGTTTGCCTGACGCGAAGGATGCGCGCGGCAGTAGTTCGCTGCTGGCCGAGGGCGTGGTGCAACGCGCGGTGGAAGCGATACGCAAGGCCAAGCTGCCGCTGCTGGTGATCACCGACGTTTGTTTGTGCGAGTACACGGATCACGGGCACTGCGGAGTGATTGAAAATGGCGACGTGGCCAACGACCCTACCGTGGAGATTCTTGCCAAGCAGGCGCTTTCGCACGCCCGCGCCGGTGCGGACATTGTGGCGCCTTCCGACATGATGGACGGGCGCGTGGCGGCGATTCGCAACATTCTGGATGAACATAAATTTGCCGACGTGAGCATTCTTTCTTACGCCGCGAAATATTGTTCGGGTTTTTATGGACCGTTTCGCGAGGCGGCGCAATCTTCTCCGCAGTTTGGCGATCGGCGCAGCTATCAGATGGATCCCGGCAACGCGCGCGAGGCGCTCAAGGAAGTGGCGCTTGATCTTGAAGAAGGCGCTGATATGGTGATGGTCAAGCCGGCGCTGCCGTATCTGGATGTGATTCGCCGGGTGCGCGACGCTTGCAACGTGCCGGTGGCGGCCTACAACGTCAGTGGCGAATACGCCATGGTGAAGGCGGCCGCGGGCAACGGCTGGCTGGACGAAAAGCGCGTGGTGCTGGAAATCTTAACGGGCATTCAGCGCGCGGGCGCAGATATTATCATCAGCTATCATGCTAAGGATGCGTCGCGCTGGCTGGCGCCGTGATATTTTGGTCTGCGCTGTTTTGCAGGCCCCGGCGAAGATGAACGTGTTCCGTGACCCGTGTTCCGTGCAAATGTCCAATTTGGCGCACTCTAAAGTGATGAAAACTCCATTATGAATGCACCTACAAAAGCGGTGAAACCGAACCGGCAGCGCTCGCGCGAGATTTTTGCGCGGGCGGAGACGGTGCTGGTGGGCGGCGTGAACAGTCCGGTGCGGGCGTTTCGCTCCGTGGGCGGCGAGCCGCTGATCATTGAGCGGGGCAGCGCGCAATATTTGTACGACGCGGACGGCAACGAGTTGCTGGACTACGTGTGCTCGTGGGGAGCGTTGCTGCTGGGTCACGCGCATCCCGCGGTAGCGGCGGCGATTGCGGATCAGGCGCGTCGCGGGACTAGTTTCGGCGTGACTACCGAACTGGAGATCGAGCTGGCCAGCGTGATCCATGGCGCGATTCCGTCGATGGAAAAAGTTCGCTTCGTTTCGAGCGGGACGGAAGCGACGATGAGCGCGGTGCGGCTGGCGCGCGGGGTTACCGGCCGAGATTACATTTTGAAATTTGAGGGCTGTTACCACGGGCACGCCGACAGTTTTCTGTCACAGGCGGGTTCCGGGTTGGCGACTTTGGGTATTGCGGAGTGTCCTGGTGTGCCGGAGGCGTTGGCGGCGCTAACGCTGAACGCGCCGTTTAACGATTTGCCGGCCGTGGAACGGCTGTTCGCGGAACATGCGGGAAAAATTGCCGCGGTGATTGTGGAGCCTATCGCCGCGAATATGGGTGTGGTGCTTCCCGCCGAGGGATTTTTGAGCGGGCTGCGGGAAATTACGCAGCGCAATGGGGCGTTGTTGATCATCGACGAAGTAATCACCGGATTCCGGCTGCACTACGGCGCGGCGCAAAAACTTCTGGGCATAGATGCGGACCTCACCACGCTCGGAAAAATCATTGGCGGCGGCGTGCCCGTGGCGGCGTACGGCGGGCGGCGCGAATATATGGATCGCGTGGCGCCGCTTGGCCCGGTGTATCAGGGCGGGACGCTGGCGGGGAATCCGCTGGCGATGCGCGCGGGGTTGGCGACACTGAATGAACTTACCAAGCCGGGCGTTTACGAAGCGTTGAATCGAAACGCGGAGCGGCTGGTTGCGGGGCTGCGCAAAGCGGTTGCGGAGTCCGGAGTTCCCGCGGTTGTGAATACGATTGGTTCGCTGGCGACGATTTTCTTTACCGCCGAGCCGGTCACCAATTATGCGGGAGCGAAGAGTTCCGACAAGACGCGATATGCGCGCTACTTTCGCGAGATGCTGGATCGTGATATTTTTTTGGCGCCCTCGCAGTTTGAGGCGGCGTTTGTTTCGGTGGTGCATACGAGCGATGATATCGATCGCACCATCGCCGCGGCGCGGTCTTCGTTGCAGGCCATCGCCGATACTCCGTAAAGCTTTCATTTTGTAATTCCATATTTGAGTGGAGAGCAACCTATGGCCGAATTCGAGTTACCCGAACGTCCCGAAGGATCGCCCGAAGAGAATCCATTGATACTGCCGGTGTCGGTGACGATTTCGACGCTGGCGGTACTGGTGGCGCTGGTGACGATGTTCGGGCATCGCGCGGCGAACGAGCAAATATTGTTGCAGGCGAAAGCTTCGGATCAGTGGAACTTCTATCAAGCCAAGAACATTCGCTGGCACGAGATGGAGGCCAACGCCGATTTGCTGGGCGGCTTGGCGCCTTCGGATAAAGAGAAGACCGAAGCGTTGCGCGAGAAATATGTGAAGTCGGCAGAGAAGTACGAACGCGAGAAAGACGAGATTTCTAACGAAGCCAAGAAACTGGAAGCGGAACGGGACGTTTTTGGGCATCGCGAGGATCGCTTTGACGCCGGCGAGGCGCTGCTGGAAATTGGATTGGTCATTTGTTCGATGACGCTACTGACCAAGAAAAAGATATTTTGGTTTTCGGGCATGGCCATCGCGGGTGTGGGCGTGGCGATTGCTTGCACGGCGTTTTTGCTGCATTAGCGAGACAGAGTATCGGCGTTCCCTGCGGCATCTTCATCCGGCAATTGAGCGAATGTGACGACGCTGTTGAAAGAGGCGCCTGGCGAGGGTGCCCTTGCGGCGAACCTTGCAAAATTTGGGGCAAGCGGGCGATCGCTGCGAAAAGAGGGAGCCGGGAGACAGAGCCGCGGGCTCTCGGCTGCATCACGCATGGGCCGACTGAGGGAGCGGGTGACGCCCTGAAAGGGCGTCGCTACAAAGGCTAAACCTACAAAGGCAAAAACACGGGTCTGAAGACCCGCCGCTACAACTTCGTGCTTACTGCGCTAAAGCGGCGTCAAGCCCTTCGCGCATGGCGCTCAGGGTAGACCGCACTCCGAATTAAAGCGGAGCACCGCCAGGACTTGGCGGTGCCACGGGGGGCGGAGGGGGGTGGGACTTGCGAAAGGTTGTGAAAAGAAAGGAACTTTAAGTACCTGTGTTTTCACAACCTTTCGCAAGTGTTCATTCTGCTGGGTTTACGCGCTCTTTTTGTTTGGTAAGTAGTCACTAGGAACGTCGAGCGTCTGGGGCTACCCGGACACAAAAAAGCGCCCCGATCGGGTCGGGACGCGGTCCTGCCAGCCGAAAGTGTATCATAATGGCAATTGGAGTCAAGTGAAAAATAGGGATTTGGCGAGATTTTTTTCGAGGTTGGCGAGCTTGGCGGCGAAGATGGGACGAAACGCCTGTACCAAAGGGCAGTTGTACTTTGGTGGCAGAAATGGAATCTTGCGCTACTTTCTGAGGGAAGTTCCGATATGCTACGAACTGTTTTGTTTGCTTCCCTCGACCGGTTCGGGTCGTCGTCGAGATACGTTTGTCATCGGAGGCTGCAGAAGCGCGGGCGCGCAAGAGTTTAGTGGTTCCCGGCGTTTCTCAGGCAGCGAAACGAATGTCCCAGCGCGCCCCGTTCGCACAAAATCTCGTCGACCGTCCGGAACAAATTGCAGCGCTACTGGACTGCGTGCGCGAGCTGGTGACGATACAAGCCAGCGACGGCACGATCGTGTTCGCGGGCGCGGGATTTTCGAAGATTCTGGGATACGCCCCGGAAGAACTCACCGGCTTAACAATCGATTGCCTACTGCACGAAAGCGACAAAGCGGGGCACCAGCAACTGCTGCGCGAGAACGACGAAGAACGGCGCGACGGGAAACGCAGACGGTGCCGACTGCGAGGGCGTGACGGAGGGTGGCGGTGGTTTGAGGCGGACGCGCGGATACCGTCGCGGGAATCGCTGATCGAAGGAACGGTGGTTACCTACCTCGATGTGACAGACCTGCACCGCATGGAAGCGGAGCGGCAGGTGATCTCCGAAGTGGTTCACGGATTAAATCAAACAGCTAACCTTGACGAATTGCTCAGCAGTATCCACCAGGCGCTGAAGAAGGTTTTGTACGCGGAAAATTGCTTTGTGGCGCTGCACGACGCGTGCTCGGATTCATTTCAGTTTCCATTTTTTGCGGATGAGTACGACAGTGCGCCCGCGCCGCAACGGGTGGGGCGGAGCTGCACGGCATTCGTGTTTCGCACGGGGAAGGCCCGGCTGATACCGCAGTCGGAATTCGACCGATTGGTAGAGCAGAACGAAGTGGAGTTGGTGGGCTCACCGTCGCCCTCGTGGCTGGGAGTGCCGCTAAAGACACCCACGGCGACGATCGGCGTGCTGGTGGTGCAGCATTATTCGAACGAACATGCGTATGACGAGCGAGACCTGGAATTCATCGATTCGGTGGGCGGGCACATCGCTTTGGCGATCGAACGGCGGCGCGCGGAAGAAGCGCTGCGGCAGAGCGAATCGGAATTTCGCCTGTTGTTTGAACATAATCCGCTGCCAACGTGGGTGTTCGACAGCGAGACGCTGCGGTTTCTGCAGGTGAATGATGCTGCGGTGCGGCAATACGGATACACCGCGGATGAATTTGACGCCATGACGATTTTGGACATCCGGCTGCCGGAGGAGCGCGCGGGGTTCAAGGAGCAGATGCGCACGTGGCTGGATAGCGCGCAGGTGCAAGCGAGCTGGAAGCACGTCCGAAGGGACGGGCGGGCGCTGAATGTGGAGATCACGTCGCACCAAGTGGAATATGCCGGGCGGCGAGTGCGGCTGATGGTGGCGCAAGATGTGAGCGAGCGGCAATCGCTGGAAGAGCAACTGCGGCAAGCGCAAAAGATGGAAGCGGTGGGGCGGCTGGCCGGAGGCGTGGCGCACGATTTTAATAATTTGCTGATGGTGATCAAGGGGCACACAGAATTGTTGCTGAACGTGCTGCCGCCGTCGGATCAGATTTCGAGAAAAATTGAGCACATCGACCGGGCGGCGGATCGCGCGACGGCGTTGACGCGGCAGCTGCTGGCGTTCAGCCGGATGCAGGTGCTGCAGCCGCGAGCGATCAACTTGAATACGATCGTGGAGGATATGGGGAATCTTTTGCCACGCCTGATTGGCGAGGATATTGAACTGGTGATTCGTCCCGCCACGGCACTGGGCACGATTCGCGCGGACGGCAGCCAGATGGAACAGGTGATCATGAATCTGGCGGTGAACGCCAGAGACGCGATGCCGGGCGGCGGGAAGCTGGTGATTGAGACGGAGAACGCGGACTTGGATCATTCTTACAGCGCGGGGCATCCGGTGGTAAAGCCGGGGCGGTATGTGATGCTGGCGGTTTCCGATTCGGGCGTCGGAATGGATGCGGCGACGCAGGCGCATATATTTGAGCCGTTTTTTACCACCAAGGAACAGGGTAAGGGTACAGGACTGGGATTGGCTACCGTGTACGGAGTGGTGAAACAGAGCGGCGGATTTATTTGGGTGTACAGCGAAGTTGGGAAGGGCACATGTTTCAAGATTTACTTGCCGCGCGTGGATCAGGCAGCCGAAGCGCCCGGGGCGGTGCTGCCGTTTGCGGAGGTTCCGCGCGGGACGGAGACGGTGCTGCTGTCCGAGGACGAGCAGGATGTGCGGGAAGTGGCGCGGGAGTTTTTGGAGAGCGGCGGGTATACGGTGATCGAAGCGCAGAATGGCACGGAAGCGCTGGAGTTGGGGTTGAAGCACAATGGAAAGATCGATTTGTTGATCACGGATATGGTGATGCCGGGAATGCGCGGGCAGGAATTGGCGGCGCGATTGTCGCAACAGCGGAGTGATTTGCGGGTGCTGTATATGTCCGGATACAGCGAGCATTCGGCGGCGGATGGGGCGTTGTCGGATCGTCGGGTGAGGTTGTTAACGAAACCGTTTAGCCGGAGCGTGTTGCTGCGGACGGTTAGGGAATTGTTGAATGATGGGGTTGGGTAGGGAGATTGTGGTTTGGCGGGGGTTTGAGTAAGACGCGGGTGTATGTGCCGCGCCTCCGGCGCTCCCGGGTCGGTGGTCGCGTGGACCCAGCGCTTGCGCGCTGGGCTAAATTGTGTCGCGCCTGCGGCGCTGGTAGTGGGTCCCAGATCAATCGACTTTACCTCGCCGATGTTGTTTTCGCCTGATCGATCATTTCGCTAACAGATTAGAGAGGTTGAGCGACCGTGGTTCGCTCAAAAAATGAAAGGCGGCCGCCTCAGAAGGCGGCCGCTACAAAGTCGAAGGCACGGGTCTGAAGACCCGCCGCTACACGTGGGGGTGTTGGAGGTGCCAGGTGGTGTGGTGTTGGAAATCGCGGGCGGCTTGGATTACGGAGAAGTCGTCGCCGCCGCGGGCTACGAATTGGAGGCCTACGGGGAGATGCTTGTCGGTGAAGCCGCAGGGGACGCAGAGGGCGGGTAGGCCGCAGAGGTTGCCGATGGCGCCTAGGGGATCTGGGTAGTCGGGTCCGGATTCGAGGTTCATGTCGATGGGTGAGGCTGGGGTGGGCTGGCCGGCGGCGACCAGGACATCGAAGTTGTCGAAGAGGGGGTCGGCTTTCTTTTGCAGGATTTCGCGGATTTTCAGGGCTTGGATGTAGTCGGCGGCGGAGATTTGTTCGCCCACGTAGCCGGCGATTTGTCCGAGGGGGTCAACGAGTTCGCTAACTTTTCCCGAGCGGATTAGATCGCGAAAGGAACCGGCGGCTTCTACGGCTACCACCAAACCACCTACATCTTCCCAGGGACCGGTGGGGAGGGCTACGTCGCGAGTTTGCGGCGCGATCTTGCGCAGGATTTTTTCCGCGACGGAAACTACTTTGGCGACGGCGGGGTCAATGTTGGTCCAAGCGTTGGTTAGCCAGCCGATGCGGAGCGGGCGCGCTTTCAGTTGCATGGAGGGGGAGTAGGTGAAGGCGGCTTTGTCGATGGGGAGAGTGTTGCGGTCGCGGATGTCGTGTCCGGCGATGGCGGCGAAGATGTGGGCGCAGTCTTCGGCGCTGCGAGCCATGGGGCCGATTTTGTCCATGCTGGGCGCGAGAGCCATGGCGCCGTAACGGCTGACGCGGCCGTAGGTGGGCCGCAGACCGCTAATGCCACAGAAGGAGGAGGGGCAGACGATGGAGCCCCAGGTTTCGGTGCCGATGGCGAAGGCGGCGAGGCCGGCGGCGACGATCGCGCCGGAGCCGGAAGAGGAGCCGCAGGTCCAGCAGCCGGTGTTCCAGGGATTTTTGGAGGCGCCTTGCAGCGAGGCGTTGGCGAAACGGTAGCCGAGGCCGCCTGCGAGTTCGATCATGGCGGCTTTGCCGATCAGGACGGCGCCGACGTTGCGGAGGTGGTCGATGACGGCGGCGTCGTAGTCGAAAATTTGATTGGCGTAGGGCTTGGCGCCCCAAGTGGTGGGGATGCCGGAGACCGAGAGAAGGTCTTTTGCAGCGTAGGGGATGCCGTGCAGCGGGCCGCGATAGTGTCCGCGATGGATTTCTTTTTCGGCGGCGGTGGCTTGCTCGAGGGCGATTTCGGGGGTGAGGCGAGCGTAGGCGTTGAGGGCGGGGCCGAGCTTTTCGCTACGGTCGAGGTACAGCTGGGTGAGTTCGACGGGAGAGAGTTTTTTGGATTCGATGCGCTTGGCTAGTTCGGTGATGGGGAGATTGAAAAGTTCTTCGCTGGGCATCAGGGTCCTCAGAAGGGATTAGTCAGGCGTCCTTAGGCCTTGGGTGGGGCGGGCGCGGTTTGCGAGTTCGCATGCGGGGCCGAGGGGCTTTTTTCGTGTTCGATGAGGGGCTTGAAGTGCAGAGCGGGGTCGTCGGAGTTTTCGGTTTTGTAGGCGCGGAGGCGATCGAGAGAGGACTGTGTGGAGTTGCAGATTTTTTTCAGGGCGGTTTTTTGGTCTTCGGAGAAGCGCGGGCCGTAGAGGGTAACGATGGTTTGCAAGCGGAGGGAGGCTTCGGATTGGCTGGCTTCGCTGAGAGGTGGGACGGTTGTCGCGGTTTGCGAAAATGTTGCGGCTGCGGCTGGAGATGTGGTGCCAACTATGGTCGCGGCCGCGCCCGTCAGAAAAGCAGTGGTTGTGAATTTGCGGCGGGTTAGGATGGAACTTTTTGGTTCGAGCACGCTAGTTGGCTCCGAGGATGAGTGTGTTTCTTGGAACGAAAGTATCACGAGGCCGGGGGTATTCTTCCGAATATTATTGCGGCGTTGTGCTGTTGTTTTTTTAGGGGCACAGTGGGCGTCGCATAGGGTTTCGATCAGGGTGTTGCGGCAGAAAGGCGACCGCCTCAGAAGGCGGCCGCTACATAGTCCACTGCAAAAGCGGCGACTATTCGGAGGTTAGGGCACGGATTTGGGATTCGAGGGATTGATTGTATTGGCGCTCGTTTTGTAGTTCGGTTTGGAGCTTTTTTACTAGCGTGTCGAGGAAAGTGATTTCGGCGCGGAGTTTTTGGATTTCGGCTGGAGTGGCGACGGGGCGTGAACTTTGATCTTGCGGATGCGTTGGTGCGTGCATCGATTGCGGTGCGCTGCTGGCAGCCGGAGGGCGTGGGCTGAAGGCGTCGGCCAGGGCGCGGGGCCACGCTGACTCTGTCGCTGCGGGTTGCCCTGAGGGAGGCACCGCTAAAATCGGACGCGGCACCGGAGCGGTGGGAGCGAAGAGTTGGTTGAGGGCGGCGCTGGGCGTGGGAGTTCTGCCGAGGCCGGACAATTCGGCGTTTTTCGGTTGCAAGAGACTTTTTACCCGCAGAATCAGTTCCTGCGGCTGAAACGGTTTGCGAATCAGTTCGTCGGCGCGAACGGAGACGGCTTTGTCGGCGACGGTTTTGTTCACGACGCCGGACATGAGGACTACTGGGATTTCGGAATAGTCCGGGTGTTGCTTGATTTCGGAGCAGACGGTGTAGCCATCTTTGTCGGGCATGATGACGTCGGTAATGACCACATCAGGACGGTTTTGTTCGAACTGGGCCATGGCGGATTGCGCGTCGGCGCAGGTGATGACGTTGATGTTCTCGCGGCGGAAGGCGATCTTGATGACTTCGCGCATGGTGGCGCTGTCGTCGATGAAATAGACGGTGGGGAGACGTTTTTGTGTGGAGTCTCCCGGCGGCGGAATCAGCATGGTTTCGCTCATGTGGCTTCCTTATCTGCCAAGTCGTTGGTTAGATCTTCGGCCAAGGATTGGGTGTTTTCGTCGTACTCCCGCATGGCGTCGAGCATCAGGTCGGTGGCGGTGCGGAGTACCGTGCGTTGGGCGGAGGTGGCGCCGTATACAAATTTATATACTCCCGCGCCGCCCTGGACGCAGCTTTTTAGGATGTGGATGACGGCTTCGTCACCAAAGAGCGCGCCGCATTCGGCGTGGGCGATTTCGCCGGCGTCGTAAAAGAGCAAGGCGTCGGTTTCGCCGGCGTTGATGTGCAGCGCGCCGGTTTGGTGGGCGTGGCCGAGCATCTGCATAACGCCGGGAAGGTCGTGGTGCGTGAGGCTGCCGCTGAGGCTGGTGTCCGCCTGCGCAAGCATTTGCGTGGGCTGGAAGCCGTCGGCTTTGCTGATGATGATTTGTTTGACGTGCGCGGCAATTACGCCCGGGGCGCGCTGGCGATCGATGTAGTCGTCGCAGCCGGCCTGGAAGGCTTGCATGAGAGCGCGCTGGCTGCCGTCGCCGAGAGCGATGAGCGGCAGGGAATTGTTTTTGGCGTCGGCGCGGAGGATGCGGGCGATATCGAGGGCGTCCATTTCGCGCATGTTGGTGGCGCAGAGGATGGCGGAAGGCGCGTCGTATTCGATGGCGGTTAGCGCGAATGCGGCTTGCGTGCTGGTGACGACTTCGAAGCCTTCGCGTTTTAGCGCGTCACTGAGGCGCTTGGCGAAATAGACGTTGCTGTCAATCAGCAAAATTTTTGCGGGGCGGCCGGCGAGGATCACGACATGGCCTCCACGAGGGTCTGGGCGCGGGCAAAAGCGGGTTGGTCTTCGGGGCGCGCGGTGAGGGCGCTGACGTCGAGGACTTCGATGACGTTGCCGTCGTGAGAGATCCATCCGGCGACGTGCGGCGCGTCGGATTCGCTCGGGTCGGTAATTTCCGCGTTGATCAATTCGCATTCTCCCGTGATGGGAAGAGCGACCCACTCGTTTTGCCGGCCGTAGCGACGAACGGCAATTAAATAAAAACGGCGGGCGGAGATTTTTTTGCCGAGGAGTTGCTCGGCGATTTCGCAGACGGGGACGATGCGGCCGCGACGGAGAATCACGCCCTCGACTTGCGGCGTGCGGTGGGGAAATTTGAACATGCGGCTGGGGGCGACCAGTTCGGAGACTTCGGTGGCGGCGATGGCAAAGCGACGGTCGCCAAGGCGCAGCAGCACGACGGATTGCAGTTCGAGTTCGGCGACGGCGGTCATGGCGTTTCACCGGCTGATGCAAGCGATGCTTCCTTGGCGGCTTGCTGAGCTTGCGAGGCTTCGAGTATGGAAATTTCCTGGTCGGTCAAGAAGCCTTCAGGATTCACGACCGGGACCACGGTTTGGTCGAGGGCGGTGAGGCCGCGATACCAATGGCGCTCGTTCGCGCAAAAGGCGAGCGGGAGCGATTGCAGATGCGTCATGCTAGTCATCTTCTCGATGCCGTCGATCAACAGCGCAGTGCGGGTCTGGCGCAGGATGAAAACCAAAGTGCCGGGGATGAGCGGCAGACCGAAATGAATGGTGCCATTCACCACAAAGAGTCTTTGTTCGCCGCGCAGCAGGAGGTGTCGTACTTTATGCAATCCGGAATTCTTGATTTCCGCTGCCGCCCCGGCGAGGCTATCCACGCTGCGGACTTCCTGGACGGATGCCGAGGAAATGGCCAAGAGCTGGCCGCCGACGCGGAACAGGATAATTTGTTCCGATTTTGCGGCGGGCGCTTTCGCTTTGGGGACGAGGCGCATCAGCGTGCTCCCACCGGGGCTACCCGCGAGATGCTGATGACGCGTTTCTCGATGGCCGGGTAGATATCGTCGATGCCCAGGGTTTCGTTTACAGCGCCAAGCTTGATGGCTTCCGAGGGCATGCCGAAAATCACGCAGGTTTCTTCGTTTTGCGCGAGGACTAAGCCGCCGGCGCGTTTGATGGCTTGGCAACCGACGGCGCCGTCGTTGCCCATGCCAGTGAGAATTGCGCCGATGGACATGGCGCCGGCGTAGGAGGCGACACTTTCCATGGTGACGTCGATGTTGGGCAGATAGCCGTTGATGCGGCCGGAAGTGCCGTCTAGCTGCATGCGACCCGTGGGCGTGACGCGCAAATGTTGTCCACCCGGGCAAACATAGAAGACGCCGGGGAGCAGCGGCTCGTTGGGCTCGGCCTCTTTGACGCGAATGCTGGTGAACTCCGCCAGCTGCGCGGTGTATTGCGTGGTGAAGGCCGCGGGCATGTGCTGCACCAGGATCACGGCCGCTGGAAAGTCGGAGGTAAATCCGGGAGCCATGCGCATGACGGTGGCTGGGCCGCCGGTGGAGGCAGCGAGGACTACGACTGGGAAGCGCTGATCAAGGCCAGAGGAGGCCGCGGGCGTCGAGATGGGAGCGCGCTGTGGTGCGGCAATCGTTGTTGGAGCGTTGCGAAGAGTTGAAGCGACGCGCGAAGCGGTACGCACCACGCGAACTTTGGCGGCCATACGAACCTTGCGCAGCAGTTCCTCACGGACGCTTTGCATGTCCAGATCGATGCCGCTGGAGGGCTTGGCGACGAATTCTATGGCGCCGAGTTCGAGAGCGCGCAGCGTGCTGGCAGCGCCCTCGCGCGATTCGGAGCTGACCACGACGATAGGGCGCGGGTTGGTGGTCATGATTTCCGCGGTGGCTTGCAGGCCGTCGACGTGGGGCATGTTGATGTCCATGGTGATGACGTCGGGCTTGAGCGATTCGGCCAGGGCTACGGCTTCGCGGCCGTCCTTGGCGTGGCCGACGACTTGAAGGTGCTCATCGGCGTTGAAAATGGTTTCGAGGACTTTGCGCATGAATGCGGAGTCGTCGACTACTAGAACGCGGAATTTTTTGGGGGCGGGGGTCGGCATGATTTATTTACGCTACCGGTACAAGCGGTCGCGCGACCTCCGTTCCCATGAGCTTTTCGACGGCGGCGATGAGCTGATCTTCCTGCACGGGCTTGGTCAGGAAAGCCGCGGCGCCTTCTTTTACCGCGCGGTTGCGATGTTTTTCGCCGGCGCGAGAAGTAACGACCAGAACGGGGATGCGGCGGGTGGTCGGGCCCTGGCGAAGTTGGGCCATTAATTCGTAGCCGGTCATGCGCGGCATTTCGAGGTCGGTGATGACCAGGTGGCAGCCGTGTTGCGCGACGAGCTCGGCGGCTTCAAGGCCGTCGGCGGCGAGTTTCACGCGATAGCCGTTTTTCTCGAGCATGCGACCGACGAATTTGCGCACGCTGATAGAGTCGTCGGCCACGACGATCAAGCGTTCTTGCTCGACGCGGTCGATGGCTTCGCTTGGAATAGTGCCGCGTGCCACGGCCGCAGAACCTGGAGCGAAGATGCGGGCGGCGCTGGCGTTGGCCTGCAGGGCGCGGCGTTCCGTGGGCTCGGCGGCGACCATGCGGTTCAGGTCGATGAGCAAAATTAGGCTGCCATCGGGCGCGATGGTCGTGCCGGGGAAAATTTTAACGCGACGGAGATATTCGCCGAGGCTCTTGATAACGATTTCGTCTTTGCCGACGACTTCTTCGACGACCAGGCCGATTTTGCGATCGCCGATATTGGCTACAACCATGTGGAAGTAACCGTTGATGGGCTCGAGCGGGGGCAGGCCCAAATAGGTGTCCAGACGCACGACCTCAGTGACGACGTCGCGAATTTTCGTGAGTAGCTTGCCACCGACGTCTTCGATTTCGTCGGAGCGCAGGCGGCGAATTTCTTCCACCACCGCGAGCGGCAGGGCGAAGCTCGTTACGCCACAGCGCACGAAGAGTGCGGGAGAAATGATCAGGGTGAGGGGCACTTTCAGTGTGAATTTCGTGCCCGAGCCGGCGGTACTTTGGATGTCGATTTCGCCGTTCAGAGCGGTCAGGTTAGCGCGAACCACGTCCAGGCCCACGCCACGGCCGGCCAGTTCGGTTTTTACGGGCGCAGTCGAAAAGCCCGGATGGAAAAGCATTTCGCGCAGGTCGCGTTCGGTGAGGCGATCCGCGGTTTCGGGGGAGACTAGACCGCGTTCGATGGCGCTTTGCTTTACGCGTTCGTAGTCGATGCCGCGGCCGTCGTCTTCGACTTCAATGTAGATGTGATTGCCGCGATGATAGGCACGCAAGGCGACGCGGCCGGTGCGAGGCTTGCCCGCCGCGACGCGATCTTCGGCGCGTTCGATGCCGTGAGCGACGGAATTGCGGACCAAGTGGACCAAGGGATCGGAAATTTGCTGAATGATGTTGTTGTCGAGTTCGGTCTCGCTACCGGTGGGATCGAGTTCGACGGCCTTGTTGGCTGATTTTGCCGCATCGCGGACGGCGCGGGACAATCGGGAATAGAGCGTGCCGATGGGCACCATGCGGGCAGCAGTGAATTCGTCCTGCAGGTGGTGAGCTAATTTCGTGAATTCATCGATGTCGCCTTCGACGCGTCCGATGAAGCCTTGCAATTGCGAGAGCACTTCGTTCACGTCGGCGGAAATTTCGGCCATGGAGCGCGAGAGGATGCTGAAGTCGTCGTAGCGATCCATTTCGAGTTCGCTGAACTCGGAGAAGAAGGAGGTTTCGCCAGCGGCCACGCTGGTCAACATTTCCGGAGTATGAGAATTTTTCCAGGCGGTGTTGGTGCGGGAAGTGTTGATGCGCGTGAATTCGTACTTGTCCTGAAATTCGGCGACTTTGCCCTGCAGGCGTTCGCGGGAGAAGCTGAGAGTCTCGACGAGTTTTTCGAGTTCGTCGACGCGGCCCACCATGCGGGTGCGGTTGATGACCAACTCGCCGACGGTGTTCATCATGCGGTCGAGGCGTTCGAGCGCAATGCGGACCGATTTCGCCGCGGTGCCATTGGCGGGCTGGAGCTTGCCGGATTTCTTTGCCGCCGGAGTTACGGATTGCTGCGCGCCAGGCTCTGCGTGCGCGGCGACTTCGATTGCTCCTTCGGGATCGCTGATCGCTTCGAATTCATCGCTATCGGCGGGCGCGAATTCCGCGATGCGGCCGAGCAGGGAATCGACTATAGTGCGCATTTCGGCGTCGTCGATGAACTCGCAATGCAAAGTTTTTTTGAGGATATCCACGGACTCGAGGCAGACGTCCACGACGGAAGGCGAAGGCTCGAGTTCGCCGTCGCGCAGGCGGCCGATCAAATCTTCCACGCGATGGGCGATGGCACCGAGACGCTTGAGGCCAACTTGCGCTGCCGACCCTTTAACCGTGTGGATGGCGCGGAAGAGTTTGTTTATTTCTTCCGGATTGTTGCTGCCTTCGAGGGAGATCAGGCAGTCACTGACGATTTGCAGATGCTCCTCGGCTTCCGGCTGGAAGAATTCGAGGATTTCATCGGGAACTTCGTCATCGGCCGGCAAAGAATCAAAGTAGGAGCCAGTAGCCGCAGCATCGGGGAGTTCGGGAAGCGGTTCGGCCGCGAACGCAAGATCGGAGCTCGCAGCTGGAGCTTGCAAGTTGAAGTGCGATTCGCTTGGAAAAGCGAAGCGATAGCGATCCTTGAAGGCGGCGATGTCGTCGACGACCTCGTTGCCGGTATCGCTGATCTCGAGAAGGTCGGTCTCAAGCAAGGAAATGCCGTCAGACAAGAATTCTGTGAGCGGGCCGTGCAGATCGCTGCCGAGAGAAACGCTCAATGCGTATTGAAAAACGTGGGCCAGCTTGGCGGCAACCTCCGAAAAACGCGGATAGCCGTAGCTGGCGGACGTGCCGCTCAGAGTGTGCGCGGAAATGTAGAGACGTTCGACGTCTTCGCGGCGCGGTTCGAAATCCTGCAGAACGCCGACGTATTCGCGCAGACACTGCAGATGCTCCGCCGCTTCCTGCAGAAACAGCTCGACGGCTTCGCGGTCCGGGGAACTCACGCGCGTCCCTCCGCCACGAGCGCGCTCTTCAGCGCTTCTTCCGCTGTTGGCTTGCGGTACAGGATGCAGTCATTCAGGACGATGGCTTGAAATTTCACGGGCATTTTGGAGATGGACTCGGAATGCCCGAGGAATAGGTAGCCGCCCGGCTCCAGCGTTTCGTAAAAGCGCTGCACCAGGGCGCGACGACGTTCTTCGGAAAAATAGATCAGTACGTTCATGCAGAAGATGGCGTCCATGCGGCCAACATAAACCGCAGAAGCCAGGTTCATCTGCGTGAAGGTAACCATCTTGCGCAAGCGCGGCTTCACCTGCTGGCCTCCCGGACCCGGAGCGAAATGCGTGGCCAACTGTTTTTCCGACAAGGTATCGACGCTGCGGCCGGTGTACAGACCGCGCTCAGCATGTTTCAGCGCTTGCCTTCCGACGTCGGTGGCCAAAATTTCGGCGTTCCAGGACTCCGCAAAAGAGCCGGAATCACTGATGGTCATGGCAATCGAATAGGGTTCTTCGCCGGTGGAACAGCCGGCGCTCCAGATGCGCAGTGTGCGGGGGCTGGTCCAGAATTTTTTGACGTGCAGCTCCGGCAAGACGCGCTTTTCGAAGGCCTCGTAAACGCTGGGATAGCGGAAAAAACTGGTTTCCTGCGTTAAAAGCCGTTCGAGAAGAGACTCATATTCGACATTACTCTTGCGCGCAGCGCGCAACAGATCCGTGCCGCGATCGAAGTTTTTTTCGCGCAGGTGTTCCTCGACACGCGTAGAAAGAAATCTTTCGCGCGAAGCGTCAAAGCAAATTCCCGTGCGCTCTTCGATGAGCATGCGAATCTCGCTCAACTCGTGTTCGCTCAGACCGTGCAGCAATCCCTGGGTTCGGTTCATTTGTGCTCACGCCTGCCATCCGTTTTGTGCCGGATGCGGAAGTGACTCTTTACCGGGCTGCGCCGGCGGGTACCAGACGTTCGGACTCATCATTAGCCTGAGCGGCGGCTTTGGCGGCGCGGAATTGCGCCAGGGCTTCGTTCAACTGGTCAGAGAGTTTTACGAGTTGGCTCACGGTGGCCACCGTGCCGCGCGTTCCCTGAGAGGTCTGGCGCGTGATGCTGGAGATGATCTGCATGGCGTGGGCGACGCCTTCTGTGCCGCGCACCTGTTGTTTGGAGGCCAGCGAAATTTCCTGGACGAGTTCGGCGGATTGCCGCACGACGTTGGAGATGGCGTCGAGAGCACGACCGGCCTGATCGGCGAGAGTTGCGCCGCTTTCCACTTCCTTGGTGCCTTCTTCCATGACCACGACGGCTTCGTTTGTCTCGGCTTGAATGGCTTTGATGAGCGCGGCGATATCTTTGGTGGCGCTGCGGCTGTGTTCGGCGAGCTTACGAACTTCGTCGGCCACGACCGCGAAACCACGGCCTGCTTCACCGGCGCGCGCTGCTTCAATGGCGGCGTTCAAAGCGAGAAGGTTGGTCTGTTCGGTGATGTCGTTAATCACGTTGATGATTTCCGAAATTTCCAGCGAACGATCGCCGAGGGATTTGATTTTCTTGGCGGTGGCTTGTACGGAAGCGCGAATTCGCTGCATGCCGTCCAGCGTGTCGCGCACGGCGCGGTTGCCCTGTTCGGCGGCATCGAGGGCGCGGCGTGCGGCTTCGGCGCTGGCTTCGGCGTTGTTGGAAACCTGTTTCATCGATACCGTGAGTTCTTCCACGGCGCTGGAGGTGTTGGTGATTTCCTGATCCTGTTGCGTGGCGCCGGCCTGCATCTCGTCGGCGGCGACAAGAATATTGTTGGAGCAGGCAGTGACTTCCATGGCGGCCTTGCGGACGCGCTCGAGAACCTTCATAAAGTTGTCGAGCATGTAGTTGATGGAGTCGGTGACGTTGCCGAGCGCGTCGTTGGTGACTTTGCCGCGCATGGTCAGATCGCCGCGCGCGACCTGGTTGATGACGTTGAGCAGTTCGGTGATGCTGCGCTGCAGGGAGTCGCTGGCTTCCTGATTGTTGTTGGCTTTCGAAACGCGGGCCACGGCGCGGTTTAGATTTTCCGCGATGTAGCCGAACTCATCCGTGCTGCGGACTTCGGCGCGCGCGCGAGGATCTCCCGCAGCCAAGCGTTCGGAAAATTCCGCCAGTTCCTGCGCCGGCGAGGCGAATTTGGTGTTGAGCAGCCAGAAGAGGACCGCCGTGATGCCCAACGCCAGGAGCGCGGCAAAGATCGTCGAACTGGTACCGGGGCTGCCTTCAAAAATACCGACTCCGCCGGATTGCCGCCCGGCGTTGTAAGCCAGCCAGACGACGAAGAGTGTTCCTGCGCCAGTGGCTAGCACCAGCGTCAAAATTGTGGAACTCAAGCGCGATTTCATGCCTTCCTCCAAAACTCACTTGCGAACGCGTGGTAGAGCGACGCGCTCGCGAAAAATCGAGACATCAGATACTCGGACCCGGAAAAGCTTCCAGCAACAGGCGCAAATCGATGAGCAGCGCCAGGCGGTCGTCGTGTCGCAGCATGCCCACGCAATGCGGAACATTTTCCGGAGCTTGCTCGAGCAAATCTTCCGCGTTTACGGTGTACGTGCCGATGACTTCATCGGCGGCGATGCCTAGCCGAATTTCTTCTTGCGATGCGGCGTTGTGCACTATGGCGACCACCACGTGTTTCGGCAAAAGCCCCGGGCGGCGGCCCTCCGTCATGGCGATATCGATCAGCGGAACAATGGCGCCGCGAAGATTGAAAATTCCCACAAGATAGGCGGGACCCAGCGGCAACGTAGTTAGGAGCGGCCATTCGACCACTTCTTCGACATCGAGCACCGGCAGGCAGAAACGTTCGCGGCCACTGCGGAAGACGCAGAACTGCGATTCGGGCCGCGGTTCCGCGAGTGCGCCCAGAGCTTCGAGCATCTCCTGGGCGTCGGCCTCTGGAGACAACGGCGTGAGATGGAACTCTTCGTTCATCGTGATGCGATCTCTCCCGGCGTTTGCGTGACGCGCGTGCTCATACGAATCTCTTCACCGCGCTAAGCAATTCTTCGCGGGTAAAAGGTTTGGTTACGTAGCCGTCGGCACCCTGTTGCTGACCCCAGTAGCGGTCGCTGGCGGTATCTTTGGAGGTGACGAGAATCACCGGTATGGAGCTGAATTCGCTGCTGTTCTTCAGCTCGCGGCAAACCTGAAAACCGTTACGTTCGGGCATGACCACATCCAGCAGGATTAGCGTAGGTCGTTCAAAGGTGATGGTCTCTTCGACGCGTCGCGGATCGTTGAGATCGATAGGAGTGTAGCCCTCGCGCTCCAGCAGGCCGTGGATCAGCTTTACCTGGGCTGGAGAATCGTCGACGATGAGAACTTTTTTAACCACAGACTGGCTCCCGCGATAGTTATCCGTGGAGCGAAGGTGCACGCCAACAGCCAGTGTGGAGGGAAGTTGACGAGGCATTGCTGTTCTTGTTAAAGGACTGATTGTGGAGGAGTTATTGGCTTTGCGGCGAGGGCTAACGGCGCGAACCGCCGGGTATTGCGGCTTCTTGATTCTCAGCTTGAGATGTTGTCTCAGCTTCCTTCATCTCGCTGGAGAGGGATGAGAATCGCTGCATGATTTCGTTGATACGTAGCGCCATATTGTGGATGGTCTTTATTTGCGCCAGAGACTGGGTGGAGAGCTGGCCGGGCTCGAGCAACAGAAGCTCGGCGTTGCCCAGCATCGAGGTGAGGGCATTGTTGACGCTGTGCTTCATGTCCAGCATGTAGCGGCCGAGGGTAGCGTGGTGCTCGTTGCGCTGGGCTTCGCGCTGGGCTTCGCGGGCGGTGCGCACCGCTTCGGTTCGACGCAAGGATTCTCCGGCCACCAGCAAAAGTGTTTGCGCCCAGTCCTCGCGCAACGGGACGTGCACGAGCCGCGGATACTTTCCGCGCAGTTGGCCTAATTCGCGCGAATCCGCGGGCGCGCAGAGAATTACGGCGGCGGTGGGTTCAAAGGCGCGGAGGATGTCTGATAGTTTGCCGTCGCGCATGGGGCCGACGACCACGAGGTCATAGGTCGCGCCGCTTTGGCCGGCCCACACGTCGCTATTCAAAACGGTGACGCGAGGTGCCTGACGTTCGGCCTGCCAGCATGCCGTAAGCAAACGAGCAAATTCGGCTTCATCGGTAAGAATCAATACATTGGCGTTTCGCAAGAGAGAAGTGCTCCCCAACGTGATCGAATAGATATGCCAGCCGCTGAATTTCGCAGGACCAGCGTGCTGCTAGAGCTTTTCGGCTTCGTCCAACGCGGATAGCAGCCGTTTGGTGCTAATGCCCAGATTCACGGCCGCTTCGGTATCTTTTGCCTGCTTGGCGACGTCCACGCGCTCCTGCAAGCGCGTGACTTCGATACGCGCCACCGGAAGTGCGCGGTCCAGTCCGCTGGCGTTTCCCGTGGCTTTGGCGGATTCGAGCGCCGTGGTCACCAAGGTGCGAGCGACCACCGCACGGCGGAGATCCTCGGCGGCGGGGCCATCTTCCGTGACAAACGCCGCCACTTCCCAGGAAGACATGAGGATTCGCGCGTCGCCGACTTTCACAGTAGTCATCGAGCGCCCGCGTGAAGGAGGCGTGGCGATCAGCTGTTCCCAGATTTTTTCGAGACAGGACTCGAAATCCAGGGCTGGCTCAATTTCATTTTTCGATGACGAAGGATCTGCCGCTCTTTCGACGGGAGAGTCGGGCGATTTCTCAAACGGGCGAGGTGCCGGAACGGCAGGCGCGTCAGACTTCTTCGGCAGAGCGATGGGGGAAATCTTGAGGCTGGCTTTCTCCATGGCTTGCTCGACGTCGCTACGCAATCCCAAGAGTTTTTCGAAGGCTTGCGTGACGGTGCTTTCAGTGTATTCCTTCTGGAAAGGCTGTTTCCATTCGTCAGCGGCCTGCTTCATTTTGGCCAGCGATTCGACCGTTGCGGTTCCGGTGTGACGGCAATTGAGGGTGACGACGCCTGCCGCCTCCAGTTGGTTCAAGCCACCGCGAATGGCGATCAAGTCAGCGTGCATCAATTCGATCAGCGTGCGACGCAGCAGAAAGTTGAATCGCGTGAAAGAGAGCAACGCCGCCGGTTCGTAAAAACTGGCGCCCGCGGATTCCTTGACCTTGCGGCCTTGCGCGATGAATTCGGAAGTGGAGATGGAACGCAGGGTGCGGAACTCACGCAACGATAGGATCATTTTTTCGAGGGGCTCGCACCAGGCCACCGGTGTGACGGGCGCCTCGCCCAGAACGGGCTTCATAACCGCGGCGACGTCCGCCGGTTCGATCTGTTTGTGGTAGATCTTGGCGGGTGCGCAGAGGGCGAAATACTGCACCATGAGAAAGTCAATTTTGTCGCGGTCTACATTATTTTTTGTTGGCTTGCGAAGATGCCTGGTAATTAAGGCGCGCAAACCAGTTTCGCTGGCGTTCAGCGTGGTCATTTGCAGCAGGTGGCGTAATTCGTGGACGAGCACGCGCTGATCCATGGAATCCAGCCATAGTTGCACCTGACTGAACAATTCCGTGTCGGCTTGTTCCGGAAGACTTCGTTTGGCGGGAGGGAAGGGAACTTCGACAGCCAACTGTTTGGCCATGGCGAGGTATATCGGAAAAACCGAGCGCGCTTCCTCCCACTGCGCCTGGCGTGACCCCTCGCTGCGCGTAGGGGCCGGAAGATTCAGTGTAGTCATTTTGCTCACGTCTGTGTCACCCAATGGCACGGTCCGTGTAGAAATCGTATGGCCACGGCCTTGCGCCCCTCGTGATACTGCACGGCGACGACGCTGCCCTCCGTCACCTCAGCATTTTGTGCACTTTCCACTTTCACGCGATCCGCAAATTCCAGCGGCAGAGTCGATAAAAAAATCACGTGCTCCGGGCCCCCAAATTCCAGCACGGTGGCCTCGCGCAATCGCGTTTTTCCGGGGCGCAGCGCGGTGACCTGTACGGGCACGCGAACAGCCAGCACCTGCGGAAAAAAACGCGATAATTGCTCGGCGCAATTTTGCGATAGTTCGGTAACCGGCCACGCGTTGGACTGTTGCACGTTTACCTGTTTCTTTCCCCGGCGATGTTGCAGTCAAGCGCGCAACTCGACGTCAACCCGTTCATGGTTCGCGACGCATGAAAACCGTTCGCGCACACGAAGTGGTGCAACGGGCGAAGCGTCCCGGAGGGAGAGTTGCACGCTAGGCTCCAAAGCGGAACGTTCCAGGAAGGTCTAGAAAGTGAAGAAACGGTGAGGCTTAGGTTTTTCCTTCCGGTGAGACGCGAAGGATTTGTCTCACGCTGAAACGGTCTCGTCTCAGCCCGTCGAGGGTACCAGACGAGAAATGGTGGTTTGATGACGATTTTTGACGGTGAATGCGCGCTGGGCGTGAGGCAGGCTAATGTCCAGCGCGGGTTATTGCTAGGGTTGCGAATCCGATTCTTGTACGTCCGGGTCGGGTTTCACGGGAATGTTGTAGCGCTTTAGCTTGCGGTACAGCGTGGCGCGACTGATCCCTAGCATCTTACCCGTTAGGGCTTTGTCGCCGTTGGCTTGTTCGAAGACACGTAGAATGGTCATACGCTCCATCTCCGCTAGGGCCGTGGTGGAAAGAGAGGCCGCGTCCTGCAGCGGCGTCCCCGAAGTTTCTGGCTGCTCGGTGCGAATCGCCGGAGGGAGGTCCGCCACGTCGATAAGCTTGCCATCGCCCAGCGCTACGGCGCGCGCCACGCAATTTTCTAGTTCGCGTACGTTGCCAGGCCAATCGTACTGCAGCAGGCTCTTCATCGCCGCGGCGCTCACCTGCGTTTGCGCGCCGTGGGCGTAGCGGCCCAGAAAGTGGTGGGTCAGCATCGGAATATCCGAGCGGCGCTCGCGTAGCGAAGGCAATTGTACGGTAACCACATTCAAGCGAAAATAAAGATCTTTGCGGAAAGTGCCGGCGCGATAGGCTTCTTCCAGATCGCGATTCGTGGCCGCGATGACGCGGACGTCCACGTTGACCTTCTCGTTGCTGCCCACGGGCCGAACTTCTTTTTCTTGCAGCACGCGCAGCAATTTGGCCTGCATTTCCAGCGGCAATTCACCGATTTCGTCAAGGAAAATGGTTCCACCGTTGGCTGCTTGAAATAGACCCGCCTTGGACTTGATGGCCCCCGTAAAAGCGCCTTTCTCGTAACCGAAAAGTTCGCTTTCCATCAGGGTTGGCACCAGCGAACCGCAATCGACGGCCAGAAATGGCGTCTGTGCCAGCGCGCCGCGAAAGTGAATCGCCCGTGCGACGAGCTCCTTGCCTGTGCCGCTTTCGCCGCAGATGAGCACTGGCGTGCGCGTATCCTTCAAGCGCCCGATCATGCGCAATACGTCTTGAATGTTTGCGGAGGTTCCGATGATGCCGTCGAGATTTTCCTCAGTGCTGACGCGCTCGCGCAGAAATTCATTCTCCGTCACGAGGCGGACCTTTTCCGCCATGCGCTGCAGCAATAAACGCATCTTTTCAACGCGGAAGGGTTTTTCGATGTAGTCGTAGGCACCCAACTTCATGGCGTCCACGGCGGATTCGATGGAGCCGTGCCCGGTCATGATGGCCACTTCGGTATGCGGCAAGAGCGCCTTGGTTTGCTGCAATAATTCGACGCCGGATTTAGTCGGCAGCTTAAGGTCTGTCAACAACAGGTCCGGCGTTTCAGTGTCTAAGCGGGAGAGCGCGACCTCTGCGCTTTCCGCCTCGGCGCACGCAAATCCCAGCGTTGTGCCGATGGTCATGCACAGGCGCCGGATACTCTGTTCGTCGTCCACCACCAACAAGCGCGTTTTTATCTCGTGACTCATGGTTTCCCGAAGGTTTTCTCCACAACAGATAACAGGTGCTGCACACGAAAAGGTTTTTCTATACAGGGAGTGCCGCTACGCTCGAGCAGTGATTGCGTCTCGCTGTTCGCCGTATCTCCACTGATCAAGATAATTCGCGCCGCCAATTCCGGCCGGTTGGTCTGTATCCAAGCGTGAACTTCCGCGCCGTTCACTGCGCCCGGCATGCGGATATCGGAGATCACGCCTCCGTATCGGCCGCCACGCAACAACTCCAGTCCATCCATGCCTGACGCGGCATTTTCCACCTTGTAGCCCTTGCGTTCCAGCGCGGCGCGCAAAAAAGCAACCACCGAAGGCTCATCTTCGATGACCAGAATTGGCGCCAATACCGGCGCGGTGACTGGAGTACTCATCGTCCGGCTTCTTTGGCCACGGCCGCGGTTGCAGCCTCCGTGGCCGCCGGAACGCGCACCAGGAAAGTGCTGCCGGACGCCGCTTCGTTGTTCCAGCACTGAATTTCGCCGCCGTGCGCGCGGACAATGCCGTAACAGATGCTAAGTCCCAGCCCGGTGCCCTTACCTACTTGCTTGGTGGTGTAGAACGGGTCAAAGATTCTTTGCGAATCCGTAATGCCGGTGCCGTTGTCGCTAATGGCCACTTCCAGAGATTCTCCGTTGCGCTTGGTGGAGATGGCGATGTGTCCGCGCTGCCCGGATTCCTGTACAGCGTCATAGGCGTTGTTGAGGATATTGAGAAACACCTGCTGGAGCTGTTGCGCGTCTCCCAGCGCCGGCGCCAGGCCGTCTTCGAAGTTCTCCGTGACTTCCACGCCGTGGCTGGCGAAATCGTAGCTGCGTAACTTGATGGTTTGCCGCAACACGGCGTTCAGCTGTACCAGTTCACGCTGCACCGGCCGCTGGCGAGCAAAACTGAGCAAATCCTGCACAATATCCTTGGTGCGCTGCGTTTCTTGCAGGATCACCTGTAGATCTTCCCGCGCGGATTCCGGAACCGCGGGATTTTCCAGCAGCAAGTCCGTAAATCCCAGAATCGCCGCCAACGGATTGTTGACTTCGTGGGCCACGCCCGAAACCAAGCGGCCGATGGTGGCCATTTTTTCGCTGTGCGCCAACTTGGCATGCAGCAGCGCCGCGTCTGTGATGTCGGTCATCACCACGACGACGCTATTCACGGTATTTTGTTCGTCGCGCATGGGGCTCAGGCTGATCGAGAAATGACCCATGGAGCCATCGCTTCGCCGCACCGGCAGTTCGATGTTTTCCACCTGGTGCCCGTGCGCGGTGGTTTCCAGCGCGGCTTCAAATTCCTCGCGATGCGTGGTATCGACCCAGTCCATTAAACGGTGGCCAATCAATTCCTCTTCCTGATAGCCCGCCTCATAACATCGCCGATTGGCGTAACTGATGAGCCCCGCGGTATCCAGCACTAGAATCATGCTCTGCGTGGTATTGAGGATCTTCTGATTGAAATCGCGCTCGCGCTGCAGTTGCGATTGATAGGTCTTCTGCTCGGTTACATCTAGCATCAGTCCGCGAATCTGCACGATGCGCCCACGAGCATCGCGCACTCCAGAAATGTTCTGCAGGGTGTGCAGCAGGGTGCCGTCCCTGCGCCGCAAAGTCTCTTCGTAATTTCGCAACACACCGCGTTTTGTAAGCGCGCGAAGGAAGCGTTCGCGCGATTCCGGCGCGGGATAGAGATGGGTGCTGACATCGGCGCGCAACAGTTCCTCGCGCGAACCATAGCCCAGCATGCGAACCATGGCATCATTCACGTCCAGGAAACGGCCTTCCGGTGTGGCAAAGAAAAGCCCTTCTTGAATACTGTCAAACAGCTCGCGATAACGCCGTTCCGCTTCTCTGCGGTCGGTAATATCTTTCAAGACGTGAATGGTGCGCGAATCATCGTCCGCAACGCCGGGGGTGCGCGAGGTGGATACCAGAAAAATCTTTTCCGCGGAGGCGGCTACATATTCTTCGCGCGCCTGCTGCGTGTCGCGGCAGAAGGGACATGGCAGCGCGCTGCCGGTTTCCGCGATTTGCCGCAGACTGATCATGGCCTCGCCAACCAGCGCTACGGGCGGCACGCCCAGATGCGAGGCTAACGAACGATTGGTGCGGACAATGTTCCAAGAGCGGTCATGCACCACGATATAGTCGCTGATCGCGTCGATATCCTCGACCCATTGACGCTTGGAACGTTCCAACTGCGAAAAACGCCGGAAATTCTCCAGTGACAACGCCGCGTGGCTGGCCAGCGCCTCCAGCAAGCGCTTTTCTTCCGGTGTAATACTTTTCTTCGGACTAGCTAAACACAGCGTGCCCAACCTTTCGCCATCGCTGGCGCTGATGGGCACAAATAGCAGCGTGGCGGGCGGCTCGCTGGTCAATGGCAAGAAGCTCGCGGCTTGCTCGCGATGTAGTGCGCGAATCTCCACGCTGCTGCGATGCTCACGCGCGCAAGCAAAAAGCCACTCGTCTTGCTCGGTAGTCTCTCTTCTAACGTTGGCGCTGCCCGCGTATAGCTCGGTCTCGCGTCCACGAAACACCGCGACGCAGCCCCACGGCGCCTGTAGCATATGCGCGGAACGATCCGCGAAGCGATTCAGAAAATCCGGTAGATGGCGGGATTGCGCGGCGTCAACAGCCAGCGCCATGAGTTCTTCGGCGTGTCGATTCGCTGGAATTGCCGCAGCGACTTTAACGCGCAGACGCGCCGGCCGGACCGGCGCCTTGGACTTGACGGTTCGCATAGAGAGGGATCGGGGCCTGCGCCCCAATTGCGGCGCCGGACCACCACGCCTCTCTAAACTAACGCCCCGTCTCAATGTGAGTCAATTGCCTTGCCGCGGCGAGTTGCCTGATCGACTACGGTCGCTCCGCGTCTCAGAGCATCACGTCTCAGGCTGAGAACCACGCCGCTTCGCATTACCCGCTGAGACGTTTCGCTGCGCAGGAATTTTCTAACCCACTACACGGTTCGCGAGCTAACTCTTCGTTTCTCTTTTAGTTATGAAGGAACCACGAGATTCTCACGAGATTTATTCGCCGCTACCCGCGGTGGCAGTCGACGTGCCTTTCCCTCGGCGGGGTACTCTGAGCTTCGCAATAGGGGTGTTGACGATGAGGATTGGGAGAGCAACGCAGTTGGCATTGGTGGTTATAACCGCAGCAAATCTGCTCGCCGGAACTGCTGTGCTCGCGCAGACAGCGACGACAAGTGATACCGGCCGCAAGATCAAAACGAAGGTAGCACCTGTCTATCCGGAACTTGCGCGACGCATGAGCGTGGTCGGCAAGGTCAAGCTCGAGGTGGTCATCACGCCGGACGGCCGGGTCAAGAGCACCCGGGTAATCGGCGGTCATCCGATTCTTGTGCAAGCTTGCCAGGACGCCGTCAAGGACTGGAAATTCATGCCGGCTCCTGAAGAGACCACGCAGGTCGTGGAATTCGACTTTCACGATCTCAACAACGGCAACAATTGATCCTCTGCAGTAACCACAGTGGGGCATCAAGCTAACGGGCAGGGTTCTGGGGAGTGCCGGCGGCGCACCCAGGACAGAGTGAGTGGAGGTTTTTTGCAATGACGATTCGTAATCGACTCTATCTCGGATTCGGCTCGAGTTTGTTTTTCCTCGTGCTGTTATTGATGGCCAGCATCTTTACCGGAATCAAGGAGAGGTCGGCGCGCAAGGACGCTTCTGCGGCCCTAAACGGCGTGAGCACCATCGAATCCGTGCGCAATCAAATGATGATGAACCGGCTGGATCTGAACGATTTCCTGCTCAGCGGCGATCCCCGAGACGAAGAGAAAGTGAACAAAGGGCTTCAGGCCATGTCGGATTTGATCAAGCGTGGTCAGTCGCAAGCGGCGACGGAATCGCTGCGCGGAGGCCTCTTACAGGTGGAATCCACGGAAACCAGCTGGGGCGACAATTTTGCCAAGCCGCTCTTGGCCAAGCGCCACCAGGTGGATTCCGGTGACGCCACTGTTTCGGATCTGCAAATTTTCTATTTACAGAAAGATCCGAGTTCCTGGCTCGCCAAATCCTCTGTGGTACTCGATCAGCGCGCTGCTGAAATCAGCAGGTCTTCCGAGGAATCTGATAAATCTGCTTCTTTGGCTAGAGATGTCAGCACGTGGGTGACATTGGGCGGAACCATTATCGCGATTTTGGTGGGAGTCGCTTTAGCCGTCTTCACCGCACGGAACATCACCGAGCCGTTGCAGCACCTCATCACCGTGGCGCGTGAAATCGGTGATTCCGGCGATCTGGATCAAAACATCGACATTCACCGCAACGATGAGATTGGCGCGCTGGCGACCACGTTTAACAACATGGTCGCATATTTGAAAGAGATGGCTAGCGTCTCGATGGCGGTCGCGGAAGGCGATCTGAGCGTTGAAGTTGTGCCGCGTTCGAAGCGCGATACTCTGGGCAACGCTTTTGTACGCATGTCTCACGGTTTGCAAAGCCTGGTGCGCACCACGCGCGATTCCGCCGGCCAGGTTTCTGCCGGATCTAATCAAGTTGCCGGAGCCGCCGACGAATCGGCGAAGGTAAGCGTTCAAGCCTCTTCCGCGATTGAAGAAGTCACCAGCACCATGCACGAGATGAGCATTAACGTGCAGAACGTGGTGAAGAACACGCAAGTGCAAGCCTCCAGCGTGGCGGAAACGTCCGCGTCCATCGATCAGATGGTCACTTCCATCCAGCGCGTGGCGGATACCGCCAAGGTGCTGCTGGACATTGCGAATCGCTCGCGCGAAGAAGTCAGCACCGGCATTCAAACCATGGAGAAAGCCACGGATGGTTTGAATCGCACCAATCGCGCCATTCAGTCGTCCGCCGAAATCATCAACGTTCTTGGCCATCGCGCCGACGACATCGGCAAGATCATCGAAGTTATCGACGACCTCGCCGAGCAGACTAACCTGCTGGCGCTGAACGCCGCCATCGAAGCGGCGCGCGCGGGTGAACACGGTTTGGGTTTCGCGGTAGTCGCGGACGAAGTTCGCAAACTCGCGGAAAAATCCACGCAATCCACCAAGGAAATCGCCGACCTGATTCAGAGCATTCAGCGTGAAGCGCGCCAGGCTGTGGAAAATATGGAACGCAGCACGCGCATCGTGGAAGAGGGCCTGACCCTCGGCAACGACCTGGGCACGGCGCTGCACAAGATCTCCAACGTGGTCACGGAAGTTTACAAGTTCTCGCAGGAAATCGGCGCGGCCACCAGCGAGCAATCGGTAGGCTCCTCTCAGATCGCTAAAGCCACCAGCCGGTTAACCGAGATCACGCAGGAAATTAACTCCGCCGTGGAAGAACAGGCCTCTGGAGCGCAAGCGGTGGTCCGCGCCATGGACAAGATGCGGGAACTGGTGCAGCAGTCCGCTTCCAGTTCCACGGAGCTTTCAGCCGCCGCCGAGCAGATGCTCAAGCTCTCGCGCAATTTGCTGGACAGCATGGACCGCTTCATCCTCGATCGCGCCGCACCGTCTCGAGCCAGGTACGCAGAACATCGCGAGAAGCGCGGTGGTTCGCAGTCTGTGCAAGAACCGGATCTCGATTACGCGGAATTAGCTCGCACGTGAGCTCGGGGAGAACGGTGGAAAAAGACGTCCAAGTCGTCGGCTTTCGCATCGGCACCGAAACGTACGGCGTGCGTATCGGAGCGGTGCGCGAAATCGTGCGCGTGCCGGAAATCACCAGCGTTCCGAGCGCTCCGGACTTGATCGAAGGCGTGATTAATCTGCGTGGCAAGATCATTCCAGTGATGGATCTGCGAAAACGCTTCGGGCACACGGAGATTGTTGCCGACAAGAAAAATCGCATTCTGGTGGTGGAGCTGGACAACAAGCTACTGGGGCTGATTGTTAACGCGGCGTCAGAAGTGCTGAAGATTCCGCCAGCCGACATCGAGCCGCCCAGCGCGGTGTTTGCCGAAGGCGAGTCCAATTACGTAGTGGGCGTTGGAAAGCTGAAAGGCCGGCTCATCATTCTTTTGGATATCACACGGCTGCTGCATCGTCCGGAGTACAAACGACTCGAGGAGGTTGCAGAGCCAGTTGCCGTCGCAAAGTGAAGCGCCTTCTCGAATTTTGTAATTATTGCTTCGCTTGTGCATCGCTCACATAACGCTATGGCCACGCTCACAGCACCGATTCAGCTTACCGAACCTGAACTCAAGCTTCTGCAAACGCTCGTGTATCAGGAATGCGGAATGTTTTTTGATGAGCGCCGTTCGCATTTTCTGAAAGATCGCCTGCAACGCCGCTTGAAGGTCTGCCAGGTAGATTCCTTCTATAGCTACTACCGCCTGCTCACCAGCCGTGAAGGCAAGGCCGAACTCGCAGAGCTGCTGGAAAACTTGACGGTGAATGAAACGAGTTTTTTCCGCAACAAACCGCAACTTGAGCTGTTGCAAAAAACCGTTCTGGAAGAACTACTGCGCAAAAAACAGGAGCGTCGCGATTTCAACCTGCGTGTCTGGAGCGCCGGTTGCTCCTCGGGCCAGGAACCGTATTCCGTCGCCATGCTGATCAGCGACGCGCTGGCCTACTACTACTTGCGCAATCCGCTGCCGTTTGAAATGCCCACGCCGAAACCCATCATCCCTCCGCCGTGGAAACTGGAGATGGTAGCGTCCGATATCAGCTATGCGATTTTGCGCGTCGGGCAGCAGGGACAATACACCGAGCAGCAGATGGAACCTGTCGATTACACCACCCGTCTGCGCTATTTTGAGAAGACCGCCGACAAGTACTGTGTCAAACCGCAGCTTCGAGAGCTTGTACAGTTTGACTTTCACAACCTTAAGACGGAATTCCTGCCGCGCCGCAACGACATTATTCTGTGCCGCAACGTCATGATTTATTTTGACGAGGCCGAGCAGAAACGCCTGATCGACAAGTTCTGGAATTGTTTGAATCCCGGCGGGTATTTATTTGTCGGCCACGCCGAAAGTCTTTTTGGCCTGACCACGCGATTCCGCATGGTCCACGAAAACAATGGCACTGCTTATCAACGGATTGAGAGTGCTTCGTGAACTATCTGCCCGACGAGCGCGCCGCGGAACTCCGTGGCTTCTTCTTTGAGAGTGCCGCGGAAGTTCTGCAGGCGCTCAATGAAGCTGGCCTTGAGCTTGAGGCCCGTCCCGCAGATGAAGAAGTGCTGCGTCGCGTCCGGCGCGCAGTGCACACGCTGAAAGGTGATTCCGCTGCGTGCGGCTTTAGCAGCATCAGCGAATTCGCCCACGAAATCGAAGACGTCTTGACCCCGCAAGTAGCGCAGTTGCACGGGGTGCGCCTCGCGGAAGTGGTCCTCGCCGCCGCAGATGCGTTCGAAGCTCTGCTGCGTGCCTGCCAGAATCAGACGGCGCCTCCCCCGCTAAACAATATTCTTGCCATGGCGCGCGAACTCATCGCCGGCCCAGTTCCGGAAACCAGCGCCGCGAAAGATGCTGTGTTGCCCGCGAAATTCGCCTGGACCGAATACGAGCACCTGATGATCGCGGAAGCGGTCCACAGAGGCGAAGCGGTCTTCAACGTGGCACTCCGCATTGATCCGAACAGCCTGATGCGCGCCGCCGCGTTTCAACTGGTGCGCAACGTTTTGCACGCGATCGGCACGGTTATCGCGTTGCGCCCGGAAGACAATATCGCGGCGGCTACCGTTGAAATTATCGAAGCGGCAATTGCCACGCAGCAGACAGAAGACAAGATTGCTGCTCGTTGCAAAATTCCCGCAATTGTTTCGGAAACTCTGGTCTCGCGTATCTCCGAGGCGAATACTCCAGAACAAGAATTGCTCGCGGACCTGCTCGAAGCCCAGAATGTCGCTGTATCGTCCAAGGTCTTCGACCCGGAAAACGGCGACCTTGCGACGCAAGCCGCTGGTGCCAGTGCTGCCGTCGCGGCGGTATCGGACAGCAGCCTGCGCGTTGACGCCGCCCGCATCGATTCGGTCATGAACCTCGTCGGCGAACTGATCATCGGCAAATCCATGCTGAATCGCGCGCTCAGCGAACTCGAACGCCGCCATGCGCGAGATCCCGTGCGTGCCAAGCTCGCCGATGCAGTGGCATTTCAGACTCGCGTGCTCGATGAATTGCACAAGTGCGTCTTAAAGATTCGCATGGTGCCCGTCGAACAGCTTTTTCGACGGCTCCCACGCGTCGTTCGTGACGTAGCGAAACAATGCGGCAAGGATGTCGCACTTGAGCTCAGCGGCCAAAATACGGATCTCGACAAAGGAATTCTCGACGCCCTCGCCGAGCCGCTCATGCATTTAGTGCGTAACGCCGTCGATCACGGCATCGAGCCGGCAGACGAACGCGTCTCCTCAGGAAAGCCCGCCCGGGGAACGGTGTATCTCAACGCCTACCATCAGGGCACTCAGGTGGTCATTGAAGTTCGCGACGACGGTAACGGCATCGACCTCCGCCGCGTACGCGCCCACGCCGTGCAAAAAGGTTTGCTCAAAGCAGAAGAAGCCGCACGCCTGAGCGATCAGGATGCCTTGAATCTCATCTTTGAATCTGGCTTCAGCACGGCGGAGGAAGTTACCGCGGTTTCCGGCCGCGGCGTTGGCATGGATGTTGTCCGCACGGTCCTCGACCGGTTGAAAGGCACGGTAAATATCTCGTCGCTGCCCGGCCGCGGCACCACCATCCAGCTCCGAGCGCCACTCACACTGGCGAGCATACAAACGCTGCTGTTCCGCATCGGCGGCCGCCTCTTCGCCATACCACTCTCGTCCGTAGTTGAAATCACGCGCATCAACGAACGCGATATCAGCCGCGTCGATCAGCGCGAAGTCCTTCGCCTACGCGAACAGATTCTTACCCTCATTCGCCTCGAACATTTCACCAAGATTCACGCGGTCGCCGGCGAGCAGCCGGCCAAGACCAAAAGCTTCGTCATTGTCATCGGCGCGGCGGAAAAGCGTTTCGGTCTGGTGGTCGATAGTTTAGTCGGAGAGGAGGAATTGGTGATTAAAGCGCTGCCCACCGAAATTGTTTCCAGCGATCTGGTTAGCGGCGCATCCATTCTTGGCGATGGCACCGTGGTGCTGATCCTGAATGTACCCGCGGTATTGTCACGCCTGACGCGCACCACTCCTTTGGGGGCCATCGCATGAGCGAACGAATCCGCGTTCTCGTCGTCGATGATTCCGCCCTGATGCGCAAGCTGATTCCCGCCATCTTGAGCCGCGATCCGTCCATCGAAGTGGTCGGCACGGCCATGGATGGCTCCTTCGCGCTTAAAAAAATTGAGGAACTGCACCCGGACGTCGTCACGCTTGATCTGGAGATGCCGCGCATGGACGGCATGCAGACTCTGCGCCTGATCATGCGCCGCGCGCCTATGCCGGTCATCCTGCTCAGCACGCCGCCGAAAGAGGGCGCTTCCTTCACCCTGGAAGCGCTGGCCCTGGGCGCCGTGGACTTCATCTCCAAGCCGCATAATGCCGCCGCCGGGAATCTTGAATCCATCGCGGAATCTTTGATTGAGAAAATAAAAGTTGCCAAGCGCGCCTCGGGTCGCAAACTTCCTCCTGCCGCCGTTGTGGACGAACCCCCATCGGTGAAGAAGCCCGCGCGCGCAGCTCTGCCGCCGAAACGCATCATCGCCATCGGCATTTCCACTGGCGGTCCCAATGCACTGCAATTTGTTCTCTCGCAAATTCCGGCGGATTTTTCCTCCGCCATCGTCATCGTCCAGCACATGCCTGAAGGCTTTACGGAAATGTTTGCGCGCAGACTTGACGATTGCTCGCCGCTTTTTGTGCAAGAAGCCAAATCTGGCGATCTACTCCTGGCTGGACGCGTGCTCCTTTGCCCTGGCAATCGCCACATGATGGTTCGCCGCATGGCGCGCGGAGATGTCGTAGTGCTCTCCGACGCTCCGCCAGTCAACGGCCACCGGCCCTCCGCCGACGTGCTATTCCATTCCGTGGCCCAGGAGTTTGGCATGTTGTCCATCGGCGTGATCATGACCGGCATGGGTGAAGATGGCGCCGAAGGCCTCGGCGCCATCAAAGCCGCCGGCGGCTTGACCGTCGCGCAGAGTGAAGAGACCTGCGTGGTTGGCGGCATGCCGCGCGCCGCTATCAACAAAGGCTACGCCACGAAAATTATTACCCTGGATGGGCTCGCGTCCTTTCTCGTTTCCCAGTGCGGAACGGACCGCGCCCCCCAGGAAAAGTCTCACAAGCCCGACAAGAACGAGAAGCACGAAAAATCTGAGAACACGCCCGTATCCTCGCAACGCACCAGTTGATGCAGTTGATGCGCCAAGAGGAGAGGAGAAGGTCATGGCACAATTCGCGGCTCTACTTCGAAAAGACAATCAGCCCGTCCGCTATCTAGTGGTCGATGATTCCGTCTTCGCCCGCAAAAACCTGATGAAGATGATCGAGATGTTCGGCGGCGAAATTGCCGGCGAAGCCGGCGACGGACTCACGGCCATCGCGGAGTTCAATCGCACCAAGCCGGACGTGGTGTTAATGGACATCACCATGCCGCAGATGGAGGGCATCGAGGCTGTCGAGCGCATCGTGCGGCAGCACGCCGACGCCCGCATCGTCATGGTCTCCAGCGTCGGCTACCAGGAGAACATCCTGGCCGCCTTGCAGAAGGGTGCGAAGCACTTTGTCCAAAAGCCCGTCAAGCCGGAAGTGCTCTACGAGATTCTTCGCTACGTGCTTAGTGACGACCCAACAGCGGCCGGCGCGCCAGTAGCCCTCGCGGGAGAACATCGCTCATGAGAATGGAACTGATTCAGCCGTTTATTGACGCCGCGGACTCGGTATTTTCCGAGACCCTGCAATCTCCAGCTAAGATCGGCGATCTTTCGATGGATGAAAACGCTTATCGCCGCAAGGGTGTCGCTGCCTTGATCGCCATCAAGGGAGACATCGAAGGCCGCGTCATCCTCGACCTGTCGCCGGAAGTCGCGATCAAGATCGCTGGTCAGTTGGCGGGTATGGAGGTCCAGGCCACCGATCAAGTGGTGCGCGAAACAGTTTGCGAACTCGCGAACATGGTCATCGGCAATTCCGTCACCCTGCTCAACGACCAGGGCTTCCGCTTCAAGGTGTTTCCACCCGAAATTCACGCCAACGAAGAAGGCTTGGCCAACAGCGTGGACACCGAAGCGCTGGTCCTGTGCCTCGAAACGCCTTGCGGTGAGATTTATCTGAATATCGCCATGCACTACCTGCATCGTCGCAGCCGCGAACGCGACACCGTCCCGGCGGTCAGTTAATTTCCGCCAAACTTAACCGCCAAAATCAATCGGCGGCTTGATATACGCCGCACCGTGACGAAATAATCCAGCCGAAACGATCGGTTGCGAAAACACGATGCGAATTGGCACAAAGATTGCGCTGCTTCCCGGCGTGAACGGTACGGCCACCTCCACGCGCGTGCCTTCGGGATATTCATTGCGGCTGCGAAAACTGATCCCGCCCTTGGACAAATCTTCGCACACTGCCACTTCTTCCTGAAAACCGCGCCTCCGAATGCACGCCAGCACGCGCGCCTTCACTCGCGTGCGATTTCTTCGCGGCGCCGCGCGGTATTCCGGCACCAGCAGCGGGATTCCTGCTTGATCCGCCGGTGCCTCTTCCGAGACCGCTTCAATCCATATCGCCGGAGAGTCGCAGTATTTGCAGTGTCGCGCCACGCATTTGCGAATTTCAAACGATTTCAGGTCCGCCTCATTCAGGTACACCACTTCGCGCCGCTGGCAGAAGCCGCATTCCATTAGCAGGCGCGCCAGGGCCTCCTCGGATTTGTGCGGGGCAGGGAAGTCGATATCCCAGAAGTCCGTTCGAGGCTCAAGAAGATGCACAGCATAGATGAATCCATCCGCGTCGCGGTCGATTTCCGCCACGATGCGCGCCCGCGCGGATTTCCACTCGTCGCCATCTTGCTGCCGCCGTAGCGTCACTTCCTGCCCGGCAGACAGCTTTTCCGACAGCCGCAGCACCCCGCCATTGCGGCTGACCAGCAGCGTCTGCGCCGTCTGCTTCATCGCCATCCCGCCGGTGGCGAGCCAAGACGCCTCCACGGGCATACGAAAATTAACACGGTCGCTTTGCCGGTACCCGTCTGAAGTCATAGTCACGTTTCAACGATAGATTGGCTTGCCCTGGCAGGTTAACACGCCGCAATCGCTGCGGGGCGCCGCGTATCGGGCCGCTTGTCGTTCCCTACAATAATCTTCGGGAATGTCCATTCCTTGGCGGAGTCGCCCCTGCCTCCGCCTTATTATCTCTTTCGTTCACTTCGTGTGTTGCGGCCTATTGCCCGGGCCAGGACTAGGGCAAACTGAGGCATCGAGAGTTACCGTCCGTCCCAGGGAAACGCTCGTTCTGGCAACCAGCCCGTTTCATGAGCAACGTAATTTCTATGGACGATCGACGCTCCAAGAGTCAACTCGGCGGTTCCGCGCTCCGCGACCGTCGCTATGCCATCCGCTTTCCCTTCGCTGCAGACGCCGAACTCATCGACCTGGCCTCCGGCTCCCGCACCGAAGGCGTAACCTCCGATCTCTCGCTCGGTGGCTGCTTCGTCTGCACCAGCCGCCCCATGGCCATCAACAGCCGCACACGCATCACCCTGAAACGCAAGGATTTGCAGGTCGAGGCGTTTGGCATCGTGCGCATCGTCAAGCCCCGCATTGGCATGGGTATCGAGTTTGTGGATGTGGACGCAGCTTCGGACGCCGTCCTGGCACGCTGGATCGAGCAGCTGCGCAACTCCCGTTAAATCGCCTGGAGTTTTCACCACAGAAAATTTGGAGGCGCGAGGCGGAATCGAACCGCCGATAAAGGTTTTGCAGACCTTTGCCTTACCACTTGGCGACCGCGCCCCAGTACAACACTAAAACAAAAAACCCACGATCTCGGATCGTGGGCGTCGGGGAAATTCGAGCACTGCTTGTCTGATTTACCGGCTCGCATCCTCCTGCCCACTCGTGTAGCGACACGTACAGCAACACGCGGTCGTGCCAAACTGCTGCGTCGAAAATCGGGCAGTAACCATCACTTAGAAATTTACCGTGGGCCGCGCACCAAGTCAATCGCCAACTTACTGCCCGGTTTTCGCACGTACAATTCGGCAAACAGCGCCAGCGTTGCTGGCCCGTGGCCCGCGTAATGATTATTCGCGTAGGCATAAATGTCTACCCCGCGTCGGCGAATCACTACGCAGGCCTCCACCCATTTCTGCAGCTCCGAACGGCGATCCACCACCGCTTTGTCCCAGGACTTGGTCACCGCCTCGATCCCCTTGCGGTCGCCGAGCCATCTTATGTAAGTGAAGTCCGCGGTGATCAGGTCGAGCTTGCGCTCCGCCCACTCTCGCGGATCATTCATCCACTCCGGCATCCAGGATTGATCGATCAAGGCCAGCGCCACGCCGCGCTCGCGCAGCACATCCATGAACTCCGGCGTCAGCCATTCTTTGTTGCGAATCTCCACTACGTAGCGATGTGACCGCGGCAGTTGCTCCAGGAACGGCGCTAATACTCCCAGAAATTCATCGGCGTCGCGGAACTCCGCCTTGCTAAAACGTCCAAATTGCAGCACCAGCGGCCCCAGCTTCTCTTGCAACAATTCCATGGTCGAAACGAACTCCGCCATCTCTGCGCCGCATTCCACCAGATGTTTCTCGTGCGTGATGCTCTGCGGCACCTTTGCGGAAAAACTAAATCCTGGCGGCGTTCGCTCATACCATCCGCGCACCGTGCTCGCGGCCGGGCAGCCGTAAAACGTCGAATCGATTTCCACCGTGTCAAACTTTTGTGCGTAGTAGGAAAGATAATTTCTCGGCGCCAGCCCTTCGGGATAAAACGTCCCCGGCCATCCCGCGGCGGTGAACGCCGAGGTACCCAAGTGAATTCCAGCAGGCGTGGCCAGCTTCGTCGCCACAGGCGCGGAGTCTGTCCAAAGAAGCCCTTGCACGGCGCTCTTCTCAGTTTTCAAAGCTGATCATCCTCGAATACCTATTGTTTGGTATCCAGCGGATGTTTGCTCTTCTCGAAGAACTCGTTTTGCAATTTCAAGCTGACGTCATCCGCTTTCACCGCCCGAATCGCATCGCTGATCGTTGTAATCCAGAGCTTCATGTCCGCCTCGCCAAGCTCCTTCACCGCCAACCCGCCGTCGCCCGAGTAATGATCGGGAAATTTCGCATACCACCAAATTCCCGTATACACCGTCTCCGGCAGGTGCACGCGGTCCAGATCCGCTCCAGATTCCTGCGGTGTCCGGTCGAGATGTACCAAGTCCGGCCGCGAAATCATGGTGTTCGAGGTCTCGGACTGTCCCGCATGCATATCGACCTTATCCTTATGCAGCGGATTTTCCGGCTGCGAATGTCCGCCCCACTGGATGTACACCACGTAATCGTGAAATTTGTCGAGCTGCGTTTGCGCAAAGTAGGGAAGCAGACTCTCGTTCCCGCCGTGGCCGTTCACGATCAGAATCTTTTTACAGCCGTTTCTCGCCATCTCATCTGTAGTTTCTTGCAACAGCAAAAACTGCAGCTCGCGGCTATACGCCACGGTGCCAGGCTCATGTTTCGCTTCAAATATCTGGCCGAAGTAGTACTCGGGGAAAACCACGGCGTACTCTTGTGCCGCGGCATGCAACGACGCGTAGCGCACGTTCAATAAATCTGTTCCCAGCGGCAAATGCGGCCCGTGTTTTTCAAGAATGCCGAACGGCAGCAGGCAGGTTCCCCTAGCTTGCAGAATCGCGTCCCGAAAATCCGGCCCGGTCAACTCTTCCCAATGTGTCGAGAGCTTGTTCGGCGACTGCGCCTGCGTCGCCAACGCCATTCCCGTAGAGACCAACACCATCATCAAACAGCGAGCCCAACTTCGCTTCATATTCGTTCGCTCCTCAACCGTCATATCGAAAAACCGTCACACTTTCTAATGCGCTCCGTCCAATATCTGTCAAAGTCGCCTCAACGGTCTATCAAATTGTGTTCGGAAAATCTCCAGGAATCCACCGCGCCACCGCGTGCCATCTAAATTACAAGTTCATGTACCAGCAGGATCGTCAGGGAACAATCACCGCCGAGCCTTCCGCAGTCTCTTCCTTCACCGCCATCAACGCCTTGTTAGCTTCTCTCAGCGGAAACATCGTAACTTGCGGCCGAATATTAAGTTCCGCCGCAATCCTTAAAAAGTCGCGCGCGTCCTGCCGCGTCATATTTGCCACGCTGCGGATCTGTCTTTCGCCCCACAGCAGTTTGTCGTAATCGAAAGCCGGTATCTGGTCCAGATGCACCGCATTGATCGCCACCACGCCCCCTTTGCGCAAACTAGCCAGGGCGCTTACCACCACTTTTCCGCTGGGTGCGAACGTAATGGCGCGGTCCAGTTCCACCGGAGGCTTTTCATCTTCTTTCCCAACCCACGTCGCCCCCGCCGCGTGCGCGTGTTTACGATGAGATTCGCCTCTGGTCACCACATACATTTCGCATTTCCACGAGCGCAAAATAGCAATCGCCAGGCTCGCGGAGCTGCCAAATCCAAAAAGTCCCACGCGCTCCCCTGGCGCCACTCCCGCAACACGCAAACTGCGAAAGCCGATAATTCCCGCGCACAGCAGCGGAGCCACCTGTGTATCATCCAATTCCGCCGGCAACGGATACACGAAATCCGAACGCGCCAAGACATACTCGGCGTAGCCGCCGTCCACCGTGTATCCCGTGAACGCTGGAACGTCACACAAATTTTCCATTTCGTGCCGGCAATACCAGCAATCGCGATCCACACCGCCCATCCACGAAACGCCCACCCGCGTATTCACCGGCAATTCCGCCGCCGCGCCTTCGATCACTTCTCCCACGATTTGGTGGCCGGGAATCAGCGGCGATTTACGCAGGGGTAAATCGCCCTCCACAATGTGCAAGTCCGTGCGGCACACTCCGCAAGCAAGAACCCGCAACAGAACATGCCCGGGTATCATCCGTGGCCGCGGCACATCCTCTATTTTGAGGAATTCGGGCGCTACCTGTGGGAAGCGAAAAACGCCAGCTTTCATTTTTTCAGCCCCTGCGGCTTCCGGGGTCGCCGCATATATCAACAGCCCTCAATGCACGTAGTAGCCGTTTTTGGCCAAAATCACATAATCCTTCCCCTTTTTTCCGAAGGATTTAGTGAGATGAATATCCAGTTTATGTGCTTTGCCCTCGGCTGCGGTGGCCTGCGTGTAGTATCCCAGCGTGTACCGTGTCTTGATCCGCTCGATCAGCGCGCTAAAAGTAGCGTCCAGATGCGCCACGTCCTGCACATTGAAAATTTCTCCGCCGGTCTGGTCCATAACCTTCCGGATGTTCACCAGCCCAGGAATCATGCTGGACGCGAACATTGTTCCTGGCGGGTTGTATCCAGGTATTTTCAAATTGTATAAAACCGCGTCGGCGGCGATAGATTCGGTGACGATATCGGCCGTCCCCTGCCCACCCGCGTCCGTGCCCACGTCGTCGCTGATTAGAATGATCACCCGGCGACCTCTCGGGGGCGCGGTGAGTAGATACTTGGCGGCCACAAAAATCCCGTCATTGATATTTGTGGCGCCCCCGGCGTGGAATCCATTGATCTGCTGGCCGATCATTTTCTTGTCGTTTGTGAAGGGCACGCGTAATTCCGCTTCGGTGGAAAAGGTAAACAACGCAACTTCGTCTTCGGGTTTCAGCGCCGCAAGCGCAGTGTTCGCGGCATCGCGCAAAGGGCCCAGGAACGGACCAATCGAATCGCTTAAATCGAGTACCAGCGCAACATTCAGCGGCAATTCGTCACGGCTGAAGATCTCTATTTTTTGTGCCACCCCATCTTCACGAATCTCGAAGTCTTCCTTCTTCAAATCGCCCATAATTTGGCCGGACTTCGTCTTCACCGTGGCGTCCATCAGCACCAGGTTCACCGCCACGCGAACCACAGATTCTTCCTGCCCCTGCGCAAAAACGGAGGCTTGGCAGAAAAACGCAAGCAACACCATCGAGACTGAGGAGCGCAGTGTGATTCGCATGCACGTGGACATCGCTGTTGTTCATACTCCGCGACACGGTCAGCTACACGGCGGCAAACTGCCGCGCGCCGTACCACCGCAACTTTCAATCCGAACTAGCTGGTCGCAGCCGCAGCTTCATCTTCGCACAAAACCGCGGCAAGTCGCCTGACCCGGAGTTGGCGGCGCGCCTGGGCTGCTCATTCTCACCCTGCCCTTTGCACCCGGTACTCATTGAACAAACCTGCCCCTTCTTCGTTTCGGTCCACCACGTGATTCCTCCACACTGCCAGTAACTCTCAGGAGGCTCGCATATGGCGGACAGAAACAGCTTCTCAGAACTGAAAACTGAGCAGGCCAAAATGACGGAAAGCTGGAAAGCGGAAGGCCGCCTCAGCGAAGCCTGGGTCATCGCGGATCCCGAAATTGTCGAAATTTTCTCTGCCGGCGTCGCCTTCGGCGTTAAAGCGGGCCGCCGTGTTCCCAGCGATCCGGCCTACTCGCCTGACGAATGGCGCAAAGCGCTCCGCGAGGCTATGGAAAAAGCCGCCACCCTCGAGGTCAAACTTAAAGCCGCCAAAGAGGGCATGCAAAGAAAATCGAAAGATTCCGCCTGAAGACTCGGAAACGCAAATCCGCCAAGCTTTGCTGCTCGGTCTCACTTACAACCTCTATCGCTTTAGGCACCCAACAGCCCTAAAGGATGTCAACAGAGCCACTTTAACTATCTTTAGAATCACACCGTTTCAAGACGCCCGAGGGTGTACCGCGCCTTTACCCCCAAAATCTTGCCCGTTCTCGTCCCCGTCCGGCTCCCGTACCGGCTGCGTTCTGCTTCCCCAGAACTGGGCTGGGGCTTGCGCCGAACCTGGAAGAGGATCGAGCCTCGGACGTCCCCCAGCCCCCTAGCCAGCGATAAGCATCGGATTGTTCTCGCCGTTCATTCTCTCCAGTGGTACGCTACGTTGCCAAAAGGGCTGCCCGTGCCCGCCTACCTCGCAAGCGCACTGGACACCCAAGTAGTTAGTCCCATTCACTTTGTTCGTAATCGCTGCGCTCTTGTCGGTGACTCCGTGTCGGTGACCCCGTGTTGGTGACGACGATGAAATTCCGAAACGAAGCCACTATCGACTCCTCATGCGCCAGAAGACCTACTTCCGGCCGTGGCTTTCGCATCGCCGACCGTCGCGTCGCTTAGAGACTTTGGTTAGGGAGGGTACGGTGAGACTGAATAAACCCTGGAAAACTACTGGCCTTGCGATGATTGCCGGATTGATTTTTGCGACCGCGCCACTGCGCGCGCAAACCGTCACCGCCACGGTGGCGGCCGGCCCGGGCGCACATGGCGTGGCCGTGAACCCGGTGACCAACAAAATCTATGTGGCCAATGGCGGCAACGGCACCGTGACGGTGATTGACGGAGCCACCAACGCCACCACCACCGTAACCGTCGGGACCAACCCCTATGTCATCGCCGTGAACACGATAACGAATCAGATTTACGTGGCCAACAACGGAAGCGCGTTCGTGACCGTGATCGACGGCGCCACCAACGCGACCACCAACGTACCCGCAGGGGCAAATCAGCGGGGTCTGTCCGTGAACCCCATCACCAACAAAATTTATGTCGCCAATGGCGGCAGTAACACGGTGACGGTCATCGACGGCGCCACGAATGCGACCACCACCATTGCGGCAGGCACGTTTCCTAACACTACCGCGGTAAATCCCGTGACCAACCAGATTTACGTGGCCAATGAGAACAGCAGCACCGTGACCGTGATTGATGGCGCCACCAATAACACCACCACCTTGACGGTATTGGCGAACCCCGTATCCTTGGCCGTGAATCCGGTAACCAACAAAATCTACGTTTCCTATCTAAACGTCGCCAACGTGACGGTCATTGACGGGGTCACGAACAATCTCACCACCGTAGCTGCTGGCACTTCTCCCTATGTGGTCGTGGTAAACCCGGTTACGAACATGATTTACACGGCGAACAATGGCAGCAACACCGTGACGGCGATTGACGGGGCCACCAACGCCCCGACGACGATTGAGGCGGGCACCGGCCCGTTCTCGCTGGGCCTGAATTCGATGACGAATCAGCTTTACGTCGCCAATCTCAGCAGCGGCAACGTGACGGTGATCGACGGGGCCACGAGCCAAGTGACTACCACGCTGACGGTCGGGAGCAACCCGCAAGGAATTGGCGTGAACCCCGTCACCAACAAGATTTACGTCGCCAATGGCGGCAGCGGCAACGTATCGGTAATCGACGGCGCCACCAATACGACCGCGACCGTGACGACTGGGAACAGTCCTATTGACGTGGCTGTAAATACCGCTACAAACCAAATTTACGTGACCAACTATGACCCCATGAGCAACATCCTGACGATAATCGACGGGGCCACGAATAATACGACGTCGATATCGGATCCAAACGCGCAAGAGCCCTACGCCGTGGCCGTAAACCCGGTAACGAACAAGATTTATGTGGCCAATTACGGCAGTGTCAACGTTACGGTAATTGACGGCGTCACGAACTCTGTCACCACGGTAGCGGCGGCTTCAACGTCCGGGAACCCAGTTGCGGTGGCGGTGAACCCGGTAACGAACCAGATTTACGTGGCCGGTCTCGGCGGACACATTGTGACGGTGATTGACGGCGCAACGAACAATACCACTGCCGTAACCGTCGGAACGAGCCCTACCTTCGTGGCGGTGAACCCGGTAACGAACCAGATTTACGTGGCCAACGAGAGTTCCGCCAACGTGACGGTGCTCGATGGGGCCACAAACAATACCACCAACGTGCCGGTCGGGACGTTCCCTGTCGCCGTGGCCGTGAACACGGTAACCAACAAAATTTACGTGGCTAACGAACAAAGCAACAATGTGTCGGTGATTGACGGACTGACCAACGCCGTCACCACGGTTTCCGATCCTAACGCCTCGGGACCCATCGCCGTGGCGGTGAATCCGGTAACGAACAAGATTTACGTGGCCAACTACGATAGCGGCAACATGACGGTGATTGATGGTGCCACGAACACTACCACGACCGTGGCGGTGGGGGGATCGCCCAGTGCGGTGGCGGTGAATTCGGTGACGAACAAGATTTACGTGGCGAATCTCGGTACCAGTAACGTCACGGTGATCGATGGTGTCACGAACGCTACCACCAAAGTGGCGGCCGGGCTTGAACCTGACGCCGTCGCGGTGAACCCGGTGACAAACCGCATTTACGTCGCAAATGACGAAAACAGCAGCACCGTCACGGTTATCACCGAGGACCAGGTGCAGCCAATTCCGCTGACAACTACGATCACGCCCCTCACCGGGAACACGACGACCAACCCGACGCCTACCTTCACGTTCTTAGCCGCCAGTACCTTCGCGCCCACCGCTCCGACGCCGGACGCCCTGTACTTCCAGTTCGACACGTACCAAGGACCATGGACTGCAGCGACCCCGAACGCGCTCACTCCAGGATACAGCGGCACGGCCCCGACGCTTTCCGCTGGCATGCACATCCTGTACGCCTACGCCACGGACGGCCAGGACGCTTCTTCCACTCACACGGGCGGGAACGGTATTGGAGAGGACAGCCCGCTGATCGGCAACATTGCTGCTTATGTTTTTACGGTACTGCCTCCCGCTGGCGCGCCGCCGACCGCGTCCTTGAACCCCACGACGCTTACCTTTCCTGCGCAGGCCGTTGGGATACAGAGCGCGTTCCAGACGATGATGTTGACCAATACCGGCGGCGCCAATCTGGTGCTGGCCGCGCCGGCTTTCGCGTTTGGCGGCGTGGCGGGCGGCGATTATGTCGCGGTGTCAGGCACTACGTGTAGCGCGAATCTTTCCGTCGCTCCAAACGGAACGTGCATTGTCAACGTGGCCTTCATGCCTGCTGCCACGGGCTCGCGGCCCGCAACCCTTACGTTTACCGACAATTCCGGCGGTACTGCGGGCAGCACGCAACAGGTGGTCATCAGCGGTACGGGTACGACGGGTCCGCCGGTCGCTTCCGTTAATCCCGCCAGCCTTACGTTTGCTTCGCAGGTCCTCAACACCACCAGCGCGGCACAGGCGGTGACGTTAACCAACACGGGCGGCTCGACGCTCATGCTGGGGGGCACCTCGGCGATCCTTAGCGGGCCCAATGCCGGGGACTTCGGTATCACGCCAAACAATACCTGCACGGCGAGCGCGCTGATTCAACCCACCGCTTCGTGCTCCATCAACATCTCCTTTACCCCCACGGCGGTGGGCCTGCGCACGGCCACTCTCACCTTCATGGATGACTCTGGCCTCACCGCCAGCACGCAGACCGTGACGCTTACTGGGACCGGGGGTGCGGCCGGCGGGGGCGGGATCGCGTTTAGCGGGACGACGCTCAGTTTTGGTACGGTGCCGTTGGCGGACGTGATTATTCAGGATCAAGGCGGGATGGACCCGAACACGTTGGGATTTACGGGCGAGTCTGGTGGCACGGCGCCGGGGAGTTCCTCGAATGGAATGTGGGACATCCCGGCGGGGCCATGGAATACGAATTATGATGTATACAATTTGACGGCCGCGAACCTCACCGACCTGACGGCGGCCTCCGGATACATCTATACGGTGACGTTCAACGATTTGTCGGCCAATACCTCTCCGACCTTCCCGGGAGCGCCTTACAGTTACGGCGAGGATCCCATCGTAAGCGTGAACAATCTGCGGTATGACCTGGAGATCCTTTCCGACGGAAATGGAGGCCAGCTCGACGTGATCAATCCGTTTGATGCTAACAGTCCGACGTCCGACATTCCGGGGTTGGGAACAAATCCGGTAACGCTGACCGTCGTGTTCAACAACAGCACGCAATTGGCCAACTCGTACATCAACGGCGTGCAGGTCATTACTGGCTATGCGGGAGATAGCACCACGTTCACCTGCAACTGTGTGGCGTTTGGCGGGGAGCTGGGCGATTTCAGCAATGTGGAACTGGTGTCCGGATTGCCCAACCCGAATGCCATCCTCCCGCTAACGGTGACCAACTCCGGAAGCGCGCCTCTGACCTTCAGCGTGCCGGCAACCATCACCGGAACCAATGCCGGGGATTTCACGTTCGCGCCAGCGTCGACTTGCGCGTTCGGGACGCCACTGGCTGTAGGTAATTCGTGCGTCGTAAATATACTTTTCCTGCCTACCGGGACAGGTGTGCGCACCGCGACCCTGACCTTTTTCGATAACGCCAATCCGAATTCGCAAACGATCACGCTGACGGGCGTGGGTCAGGCTGCCGCGGCTCCCGCCAACATCACCGCCACGGGCGGCACGCCACAAAGCGCCACGGTGAACACCGCCTTCGCCGCGCCGCTCGCCGTCACCGTCACCGACGTCACCGGCGCTCCCGTGCCCGGCGTGGTCGTCACCTTCAGCGCTCCGACCGCCGGCGCCAGCGGCACCTTCGCCGGCGGCGTAAACACTGCCACCACCGGCGCCAATGGCGTAGCCAGTTCCGCAGTTTTCACCGCCAACGCCACCGTCGGCACCTTCACCGTCACCGCCACCGTAGCCGGCGTCGACTCCTCCGCCACCTTCTCGCTCACCAATAACACCGCCGCGGCTCCCGTGAGTATCACCGCGACGAGCGGAACGCCGCAAAGCACCACCATCAACGCCCCGTTTGCCGCACCCTTCGTCGTCTCGGTAAAGACTGCCGCAGGCGCTCCGGTAAGCGGCGCCTCCGTCTCCTTCAACACTCCCGAAGCCAGCGGCGCCAATGGCACCTTCCCAGGGAACGCTGTTTCCGCGACCGTCACCACCAACGCCAACGGCCTGGCCACCTCGCCGATTCTCACCGCCAACAATTTCGCCGGCACCTACACCGTCACGGCCTTCGTGCTCGGAACAGGCTTATCCGCGAACTTCGCGCTCACGAATAACAATCCCACGCCAATACTGACTTCCATTTCCCCGACGACGGGGACCGTCGGGCAGCCCGTCACGCTAACACTTACGGGAAGCAACTTCGTATCCGGGGTCATCGTGAACTTCGGTGGCAATGCCGACACCGGCGCCATGCCCGGCGATGGCACCCTGACGATTACGATTCCCGCGTCGCAACTCAGCGAGGCTGGCCCGGTAAGCGTCACGGTAAGCAACCCGGCTCCGACCGCCGGCCCTTCGGCGCCGCAAACCTTCACCATCACCAATTCTAATTCGTCGAATCTGGTGATCGCCATCAACGGAACCATAACGGTTCCCTCAAACACGCTGACGTTCACGTTTCCGGTGCAATCGGTTAACGGTCTGGCGGGCGCACTCACCACGACCTGTTCGAGCCCAGCAGTCGGTTGTTTGGTCTCCCCGTGCCCGGCGCCGCTGATCGCCAACCGTTCGGTGACGCTGACCGGCACATTGTTTCCGTTATCTGGCGGCACGGTCGTCGGTTCCAGGCCGACTTCCTTGCCAGGGTTGCGCCTGCCTCTCGGCTGGCGTCTTTCCCTGGCGTATTTGGCGTGCCTCTTGCTGGTCGGGCTGCTGTCCGCTCGCAAGCAAAGTGTGCGCTGGGGAATGGCCGTGGCGGCGTTGACGTTCGCTCTACTCGCGGGCTGCGGCGGCGGCGGGAGCACTGCGCCGCAGGGTTCCGTGGCGGCAGGTCAGTACAACGTGACGATCACCGCGACATTGGGCAACGCGACGCAAACTGCGCAAGTCACAGTAAAAGTGCAGTAAGCAAACGCGGTGCCCGACAGGCGAAGCCACTGCCTGCTGGTCTATTGGCAGCGCGGCTGCGGTCCAGAGCCACCCACCGTGCAGGCCGGCGGTTTGGCCGGCGTGCCTTTGCCATGGCTGGCCACCACAGGAATCACCGCGGCGGGAATCGCGGCAACCACGGCCACTACCAGAATCGTAAGTTTGCTGACGTGCGCCGCGTTCGTGGCGGCCAGACCCAAATTACCACCGCCGGTGTTGGTGTCCGTGGTTGCGCTGGTCAGCAGGGACTGCGGAGCCTGCACCACCGCTGGCGGCGCGGAATTATCGCCGTTGCGCACGGTGGTCATTTGCCCGGGCTTCACCACCACGCATTGCCCCAACAAGTTGCACACTTTTACGAATCCTTCAAATACGATCACATTCATCACACCATTCTGGTATTCCACGTACAGGTCGGTGCCCACCACGCCGGCGACCCCCGCTGGCGTGTGTACTTCAAATTTGCCATCCGGCTTGGCGATTTTTTGCGCCTGAGCGCGAAGTTTTCCGTAAGTTAATTCCAAATCGGTTTGCTGCGCAGCGGCGTCGTGTTTGATCACCTTCATCGAAGAGTCCGAGCCTACGTTCAGCACCGAACCATCATCCAAGCCCACGCGCACTCGTGCGCTGGCTTGCGTGTTGATGGTGTCCTGCCACTCCACCACGGTCTTGGCGGACACCGCGACGGTCTTGCCGCCACGCCCGATGCTTACCGCGGGGATCACACGCGAAACTTCTCCGGCGCGCTGCCCGCCCCCTTGCGGCACAGCCGACATCTCCGGCGATAGCGCCAGCGAACACGAAAGCACAAACGCCAGGCCCAAGCTGTACGTGGACTTCGTTTTCATCGAGGATTCTCCGGCTTCTTTGCCCCCTATCGTTGTTACCGGAGCGCTTCTTGTCAATCAAAAAAAAACAAATCTCGTCTTTCGGCGTCGTCGCCTAATTGTTTTCCGAGAGTGCGGGAACTTGCGGTTGCGCCGCTCTGTGCGGCTCCATTTGACGGCTATGGGCGCGTCCGCTATAGTAAGTGTGCGGGGTGGAGCAGCCTGGTAGCTCGTCGGGCTCATAACCCGAAGGTCGTCAGTTCAAATCTGACCCCCGCAACCAATTAAGTTGCTAAGCAGCAAGGGCTTCTGGAACTCCACCGGAAGCCTTTTTCATTTGAATTGTAGTTAAGCCGTCAGAATCCACGGCTTTTTGAATTGCGTCTCCCGCTCGTTTCGCACCTTCAACATTTTCTGGCCACTCCGCGTGCGTGTACACATCTAGCGTTAGCGAACCGCTCAGTGCGTGCCCAAGGCGCTCTTGAATCGTCTTGAGTGGCACTCGAAGTGAATCTAGAAGGGAAGCATTGAAGTGACGAAAAGCATGAAGCCCAGCTTGCTGAATTTCCAGCGAGCAGAGCAGCGGTTGCATTTTTCGTTTCCGAAACAGATTGATGTCCCAAGGCGTTCCCGTTGAAGACGAGAACAAAAAGTTGTGCCGCTTAGATTTCTGGCGTTCAACCTGTTCAGTCAGCAACGTCCCGAGGTGGGCCGACACGGCGAGGGTTCGAAGAGCGTTCTCAGTCTTCGGTGTACTCACCTTGCCATTCCAGACGGCTTGGTTGACGGTGATGCTCGTCGCGCTAACATCAGCTATCGTGAGCGCCGCCAATTCACCCGCCCTCAATCCCGTCTCCGCGGCGAGCCAATAGAAAACCCGACTCTCGCTGTGGGACGCAGCAATGATCTTGGCCACGTCAGCGAGTCGAAAGTATCGAGGTTTTTTCTTGGATGCTCGTGGGAGCTTTGGTTTCGGAATCAGCCTATCCACGAACCCCTGAGCGAGCGCCGCGTCTAAAATCAAACGCAAGGTCGCCCAAAGATTACGAGTTGTCTTGGGCTCATATTCGTCGGCTTCCATTTTGGCAACAAGACGCTGAACATCTGCGGCGCCTATTTGCCGGAGTTCCTTGGAACCGAAGAAGGCCTTGAGCCGTTTCGCCTGGCCACGCATTGTGGATTGCGTGGAAGGTTTCGACAGCGATAGGTAGTCGCGCTCCCAGATTTTCAAGAACGCTTCAAATGTCGCGCTCTTGTGTTCGCGGGACGGAGCCGAAATGGAAGAATTGACGCGGTCCAGGTAGGGCTGCAACAGGCGCAACGCTTCCCGTTTCCTCATCTCTTCGCCATCCGGTTTGCGAACAGGGCCGAGAACGATGGACTTTCGCTTCCGTTTCTCAACACCGTCTGAATCGAGAACGTATTCTGAGTACGCCCCGAGCCAGACGGTTTTTGCTCGATTTTGAAACACACTTCCTCGTTGGTATCTTCGACGGGCCACTGTTTCTCCTTTGGCCGTCGAATCAATCGCGGGTCCGATATTAGCAGTCGCTACGCTCATGTTGCTACTGCCAGTGCTTGCCCAGGAGTCGCTGCGCGATCTCCTGAAGCGTCGAGATTAAACTTGTCGCTGGTGCTGCTGGTGAGACGTTCTTTTTCGTTAGGGGCATATGCCCTCCTAACAAGACAGCCAATAGGGTCATGGCTTTTGGTTGATAGGCTGTTTTGGGGGCGTAATTCCGAGTGGGGCATGCCGGCTCGTGAAAGCGATAGCGCCTAACCGTAAGTATTGTCATAACTTAGCCAGCGTGTAATACTGCCGAATTGAAAGAGAGGCACCCGATGGGCAAGAAGACAACTCCTAAGAAACCCACCCCGATAACATCGCCAAAAATAGCGTCTCTCGCAGGAAAAGGCTTGAGAGCGCCAAGCACGTTGACCACTAAAGAGGTTCAAGAGTTAGCTGGATCGGTCGAAGGTCATCTCAATAGAAAAAGGAAAAAGACCTAGTTCCAACACGCGTCGGGAGATTTCTGTCGATGAACGTCCCGAAATGCTGCGACAAACACCCTGAAGGTCTGCTGACGCCCGAATTCATAGCCCATCTGCCGACATGTGAAGCCTGTCAAAAGGTGCTGAAATATTTGAATGATGATATGGACCGCATGATGGCGGTTCGTGAGAAAGCCAAATTGAACTGATGCATTCGAAAGAAACGGTGTAGATGAGATGGAGCAAGAGAGCAAGCCGTCGATGGCCGAAGAGAACGTCAGCCGCTTTTACGGCTTGATTAAAAGCTACAACAGTTTCGACAGGATCGAAGTCTTAGGCGTTGTCCAGTCGCTGCTTTATGCCTTCGGCGGGATAATCCAATCCAATCCTTCTGACGTAAGCGTGCCTATTTGAACGTCACCGCCTATCTCTTCTTCTTTAGGGTCGTCGATGCAATCCCTAACGTAACGTTCAATCAAAGCTTTGGCGTAACCAAGCGACGTTGCTTTACCGAGATCTATTGATTCTTCTTTTCTACCGCTAACGATTACAATTTCTCCGGTGGGAGTACCAGCCCCGCCATTAAGAACGCGAGAATCCCACGTATACCCATTTTTGAAAACGGAGATTTCAAACCCCATCGGGGCACCTCTCCAGAAATAAAGAAATACTCCGTGTGCACATTCGCCAGTTGTATTGACTCTCAAGATTGCGAGGCGCTCTCGGAGACGTGCATTGAAATCTTCGTCAAATTTCTGGAAGTCCACTCTTAGAAGAATGTCTTTCGATACTTCGATGAGGCTAACGTCAAAATGTGGACTGCTGGCTTTGACGGTACCGGACCACGCGAACACAGCAGACGCGACATCATTTTCAAATGCGAAAATTTTTCTTTCGGAACAAGACTCCACTCGTTGCGCCAAATTATTAAATGCAAGGCTATCTGCCCCGATTACAAAACCCGCCTGCATGCCGCAATAGACAAGCGCAGTAGACATGCGCCTATTATATTTCGATTTCCGTTGCATGTTATTGTGCTTTCGGCCCCACGCCAAAACTGTTCGTCTGGCGTTTCTTCGGGTTGGATTCGGGATAGCTGCTACTGCCGTAGACCTGACTGTGCACCGCGTTGGCGTGAGCGCCCGCTACTGGCACGGCATCGCGCACGGTCTGCGGTTTCGGTTGCTTGCCATCGCGGAAGGTCTCCGTGGGCCGGTTCGTCTTGCTTTTAGGCTGGCGTGCTCCACTTTCGGCTTTGCCGTTTTCAAAATCCAAATTCATGTTCGGATTGCGATAGTTGGTTCCGTCTGGAAATTTCTCCGGGCGGAGATCGTTTTTGGTTTTGAGCTTCACTGCACTACTGTCTTTCATATTTTTCCTTTGCCGACTCCTGTCGGCTTGCTGCTAGGCCGCGTTGGTGCGGCCCGTCTTTACTCGTGATTCTGTGCTTTCTGCCTAGCTGCCAATGCACGCTTCTGCGCCTTCCGATCAAGCTTTGCATCAGTGACTTTTTGTGGCTCGGGCAGATCGCGTCCACTGTGACGCTCGCTAGGAATTTCCAATGGGAACTTCCATTTACTTTTTGACATTTATCCTCCTTCGCCTCGCGGCAGTATCAGGCGCGACGGATCGCCCCTTAGAATTAATTTGGGTACCGCTTAATCTCCGCTTTGACTCGCTCTAGGACGGCAGTCCAGTCAGCTTTTTCATCTTTGGGCAACAGTTGCCGCAACCGTGCACGGCGACGATCTGTCTCAGAATGATCTTTGCGACCGCTCGAATGCTGGGCAGAATATCTTTCGATCTCGGCCATAACTTCGCGCTTGGCTTTTGAGTTAACGAGGTCCACGGCGACTTGCTTGCGGGAGTTGATGTTAGCTTCTGTTTTCCGCGTTAGCTCTGCTGAATCGGCCTTCCATGAGGCGGAGTTTGTGATGATTCCCATTTTTGCTAAAAAGTCGCGCTTCTCTCGTGCTATTTCTTTCGGAGTCCTTGGCAGGCTATGAAACTGCAAGCTGCCGCCGGATGCGAGGTCGCCCAATTCAGCCACGGCACGACTTAGATTTGAAAAGCTGAAAAAGCCCCCACACTTTTTAACGATGAAATCCGCAATCAAACTGGCGTTATGATCTGTCTGCGACAAATGTTTTGGAGCGTGTTTGTCGGCCCAGTCGTTCACTATGGAAATTACTTCTTGTTGCTGTTGCGTTTGCATCTACAAATATCCTTTCGCGCTTTGCGCGACATAAGTTTGTTTCTGAACTCCCAATCGATCATTCAAAGCATCCGTTCCAAAGAGCCGCATTAGTTTCGCCAGCACTGGAGCCGGCAGTGCTTTGATATTTTCGGCCGTCAGCGCAACCGTCTCGCCGTTGACCCGCCACGACTCCGGTAGCTGTGGCGTCAGATTAGGTTTGCTGGCGCGTATGTCCGCCTTCAGCTCATCGGTTGACATCGCCAGCTTGCGCTGATTTTCTTTCTGGATTGCTTCATTTCTTTCCGCTAGTTCATCTGCCTGATCTTTGGCAACGGACTTGGCGGACTTGACTGCTAGACGATTGCTCAGTTGTGAAACCGCGAACTCCAGATCAGGCTCGGTTATGCCAACGGCGACTACATCATCCAAATAGCCGAAAATTAATCTCTCATTGGCAATGCATGACAGTTCAGGGTGCAAACGTATCCACGACGTATAGACTCGCTGATTTTCGACCGCCAACCTTTCGGCGGCTATTTTTTCCTGGTCTTGCTTTAGTGACACTTTTCTTGCTCCTTTTCATCTTTATGTATTTGCCTCAGGCTGTGGACGGCAAAACTTCCGCCCTCTTTGAACCTGTGCAACATGCCGTACCGTAATTTTATTTCTTCAGCATTGGCAGGAATGCGGTCAAACTCTCTTCCGCAAAGCGTGCATTTGAACATCGATTCTCCTCTGATAAATTCGACCTTGTTTCTATCGCTCAATCATCGCCAGCCGTACGACGGGCAATCTGGACTGCTCAAGTAGCTCTTTCTGAAATTGTAGGTATTCGACTTGATTCAATTTCTCAATGTTTTTTCGTTCGATTTCGCGCTGGCGTTCCCAATGAAGTTCCCACGAAAAATATAAACAACTCTGGTTCGAGCAAACTTCGCTGTTCCCGCCACAATCACAGTTTGGTTGCTTAGATCGTGCTGCTGGCGCGAGAGCTATCGGCGCGAGGCTAGTCACGTCTATCGTGTGGTCGGAGTCTGGCGCTGGTTCCCAGTAGGCAAGCGTTTCGAGAGCTTGGTCGTTTCGATACCCCATATCGTCATCGAATTCATAGGTTTTCAGCGAAAGAAACTTCATGATGTCGCCGAGGGGTTTGCTGAAAAACAATTTCACAATACGACGGGCGAAGCTCTCGACGGTCTCATTTGGCTGAATGTCATCGCATGGAATGCCTTTGGCCCGAAATGCGAAAGCAAAGCGCCGGCATGTCGTCAACATTTCTTCAGACGTTCGATAATCCTGAAAAGGCAAATATTCATAAATATCGATCAGCATCTTGCTTCTTCGCTCCTCGTCAAACTGCTTTGCCCATGCGACACGGCTGCGATATCTCTGCTGGCGCTGACGGTGTAGCTCGCGCTCGCGGGCAGTGGACTTCTTTTTCATTTGGTTTCCTTCGTCGGCATTCCGACTTAATAAAAATAAACTGGCACACGGGGGTGCTGTGCGCTACCGCCACGGATGAGTACGGCGGGCGACCGTACTGGGCGGGGTACTCGGGGTAGCTGCGTCCCGTCACATTTGGGCGTCACTTTTGTGCAATGGAAATCGCTTTTGTCCACGCCACTGCAGGCGGAAGAGTTCCTGACGGCGGGGGCGACCACGGTGGAGTCTTCGCTGTGAAAATCGAAACGGATTCCAGACCATCGAGACCGAACGCCAGAGATAAAAATTGATTCGGCTCACTCCGTCGCTGGAAATAAATTAAGGATCGGCGCTCCGTTGCCGGGCTGTCGCGTCCGCGATTGTCCGTTGCGGTTTGTTGCAAAAACATTTCGCTGGATTGCGGATTTCTCTTGACATGAAATAACCTAACGGATAGCATCGACGCGTGAATGAGAAACAGATAATCCGCGAAGCCATGCGTTTGCTTGGCGCTAGAACATCGAAGAAAAAGGCAAAGTCGTCGGCGGCTAACGGCAAGCTCGGCGGCAGACCTAAGAAAGTCAAGGTGAAGTCATGAGAGTTGGAATCTATGCTCGCGTTTCCACTTCCGACAAGGGACAAGACCCGGAGATGCAATTGCGCGAACTCCGCGAGCACTGCCAGCGTCGAGGCTGGGAAATCGTCGGCGAGTACGTTGATATTGGCCAGAGCGGCTCTAAGGATTCGCGGCCAGAACTTAACAGGCTGATGGCTGATGCCAAGCGCCGTAAGCTAGATTCGGTCCTGATCTGGAAATTTGACCGCTTTGGGCGGTCCCTAAAACACCTGGTCAATGCCTTGGCTGAGTTTGAATCGCTCGGCATCGCCTTTATCAGCCTGAAAGAAAGCCTCGATTTGACTACGCCAGCGGGACGCCTGATGTTTGGCATCATCTCGGCAATGGCTGAATTTGAACGCGACTTAATCCGCGAGCGGGTGCGGTCTGGCATCGCCAACCGTCGAGCCAAGGGATTCCGCGTTGGTCGCAAACCTATCGCTCTTGATTCGGCGAGACTGCAAGGGCTTCGATCCGAAGGGCAGACCATCCGCGAGATCGCCGTGACGCTTGGTTGCAGCCGCTCGCTTGTCCATAAAACCCTCGCGGAACAGACCGCGTAAGCCGTCTGTTTTCACAGCTCGGTTGCTTTGGCTTTTCCGTCCTTCTGAGAACTCCTAAAAAGACAAAATTCGAGCTGCTAACAAGCCCCTAGCCGATCTGACTGGGGGCTTTTTCTTTCCCTGTCGCTATTAGTTCGCTGGCGGTCCGGCCAACAATCGCGCCCGAATTAAATAATTCGCGCTCCCCCACGCACCCGAATTAATTAATTCAGCGGAATTATCCAGAATCCAGAAATCGCTGTTAAATCTGCTTAGGACGATTCGGAATTGATCTCGTGGAGTCCTGGTTGCCTCGCTACACCCCTTTACTTCTGTTCCCGCCCATCCTGACCGCCGCGCCACTAGCCTAGCCGTGCCGTCGCGCTGGCGCGTACAGCCACGATCTTGCGACTGATGGCTCTGAAGACCTACCGCCTGCCCGGCTTGCCTAGAATCGCTCCTAAACGATAAAATAACGAGTTGGACATACTGCAAGGTGACGCTGAGACGGTCAAAATTGGAATTTTTGCGTTAAAATAACTTTCCTAGGAAACGCCTAGCACTGCCGCTGGACAGGGTGACGCCGTTGGAGATCGCGGACTATTGCTATCTACCGTCCGGCGCGGAACCCTTTAGCCTGATTTGTTCGCCGTCATCCACTTGCTACCATTCACTTGCTCCATATACACACAGAAAAAGGGTATGTATTTGGTAGCAGGTGAAAAAAATTGGCTTAACTCTAGCAATTTCATGGGCGTCACCTGCTACCACGTTTTTTGACTTTTCGTTTTTGACGACTCAGAACGGAGAGGCTTGGTAGCAAGTGAAAACTGGTCCAGACGGCGAATCCACCTGCTACCACCACTTATTCCGTCACCGGCAGGTATTTGTCATATTTCTGCCCGTTAGCCCTTTGGACTGGCACCGTTGTTAGCCAAACTGGCTCATACGTCTTCCAAGCCCGTTCAAAGATATGCCCCTCGTTGTCACGGTGCGCGTGAGTCAGAGTTTCATAATCACGGCGGCTCAGTGCTACCTGTTCCCTCGGTATGCCAGCGGCGAGTTGTCTTTGCATGCGGCTGGTCAAGTCTTTGATCTTGCCCAGGTAGAAGCCGACCCTATCGGGTGCCTCGCTGCGGAAGCAGACACGGCGAATCACGAGCTGACGAGTAAACTGCCGAATGGCTATCTCTAGGTCATCCAGACCGACTTGCTTAACTCCGCGCCCGAAGGCTGCCATGTAAGCATCCAGCGCTAGGTTTTTCTTAAAGCGTGCTTTCTTGCGCACGTCGGCGGGTTGCGCTGCCCAGAATTGCTCCAGCCGATTTCTAGCCTCCGCTGACATCGTCATCGTGCCAGAGAAATCCAGACTGTTTAATTCCATCAGCATCGCGATAGCATCTTTAGGACTTATCGCGGGAAGGTCGCCTGCCTCCACTGCCACGCCGAATTCTGGATAAAGCCTGTCGAACATACCCAGTTTGGTCCGTCCAGCGAGTGCCTGCATAAAAACGTCGCCGTCTTGCCCACACATGACCATGCACAGCCGCGCATCACTCTTACTTTTTGTACCTGGGCCGTTTTTCTTTTTGGCAAGAACTCTGGAAATCTGCGTCGAGTCCGCAAGCTCAATCATGGTGTCGAGGATTGCAGGGTTGCGTGTCGCCGTAGCTTTATTGCCCAGGCTCACAATCTCGTCTATGTAACAGATCACGGTTTGATCCTGAGGCGGTTCGAAGAAAAAGTCTCTAAGGCCGGCACCAGAGTCCGCACTGCTGATTATCTTGATGTCGGATGGAGTGCTTGCAGAGCCAGTGGGGTTGAGAATTTGAGACATTCGTCTCCAAGATTCGCCTTTGCCGCTACCTGTCTCGCCGATTAGCGCACCGTAATAGCGCGGCTCAGCGTCAAGCGTTTCAAACCTAACTTTGCCTGCCATCCGCGCCCCGACAACAACCTTCGCAATCAGAAACGGAAACTGCGGGGCCATTGTTGTGCCGTGGGTAATCAGATCAACGAACTTTTTATATATTCCAGTCATGACGGACGGATCAAAAGCGGGAATGGAATCCGTTGAGGATTCGTCCACGGTTACATCTGGCACGTCGATTGGTTTATCGTTAGCGGGCTTGGACTCCGTCAACGGCAAAATGATGATGTCCGAAGAATCGCCCGATTTGCCGAACACCAGATGATGACCAACCTTTTCCTGCATCCAGTGGCGCAATTCTTTCCACTGACGAACGTTTAAGCAGCGGTGTTTGCATTCATAGATGAGTTTGCCCGTATCAAACATGATGACGGACGAACTGGACGTTGGCTCTGTCACCTGGGAGGTGTGCAAACTATCCCAAGGGCAGATGATGTTCCATTGGAAACCACCGCCTTCGACACCTTTATAATTTTGCCGTCTGAGATAATCGACACCAGCCTCATCGAAAGCCGCCTCGACATAGTCTGCGATCTCGTTCTGTTCATCCGTACCGATGGCTGGACCAGCGACAACGGGAGTTGGTTCGTTCTGCTCTGGAGACTGCGCCAAGGGGCGAAAATCAATAATCGTGTACGTGCGCCCGCTCGGATGGATACTGCCTGCGCCCAAAACGTAGGCACCACGGCTGCGAACCTCGCCGATCTTCTTATCGTTGTCGTTGGTGGAAGGTTTACCCGTCGCATCGACGTACATGTTTCGCGTCTTGCAGGAGCCGCGATAATACATCTGGATGCCTTCGATTCCGTCTTTAGCTTCGCGGCCCGTCCTGACCGTTTCCGTTGGCACAGCGTCCGCGAACGGCCTAGCAGCGTCGTAGTCCACAACGACTAAGCCCGAGCGCCCCAGATCAATCCCGATGTTGTAATTTGGATTCTCCATCCACCATGCGCGTACCGCGTCAGGATCGTTTGAGGAGTCTTTGAAACCGTGCTTCGTTGCTGGTGCCTTGCTGCGCGGCCAGCAAGGGAAGATGTACCGACGACGGCGAACATGGTATAGCGCCCAGTCCAGCAGCGTCTTGAGTTTGCGCACCTGTTCTTTTTGGTATTTCGCTTCCTCGATGCAATCGTAGAGCCTGCAATCATGAACACTGCCGAACGGTTCAATCCCAAAATCGTCAGGACTGATCTGCGCTAAATCGAGTTCCTGATGGCTCGGCGTCGTCCATTCTGGCGCGGTAGCGACGGCGGTCGCCTCGCTGCGTAACTGTGCTGCTTTTATTGCTAGCAGAGTCTGGGTCGGATTCATCGCGACACCAACTCTTCCGCCGTGTTCGATTCCATGCCCGCAAGCGCTGACGTGGACGGCAATTCTATTTCAATGGGAGTTACATTAATCGCCTGCGGTAACTCGCCGGGCTTTCGCGGCGGCTTTACATCGAAGCGCACCTTTTCGCCCACTTCTGGAGGCGTCGCGCGGTCAAACTGCGTGATGTGGCAAAAATATCTTTCTTTGTGTGTCACGAGGACAATACCGAATCCCCGTTCGTTCCAACTGCGGATTACTCCAATTTTGCGTTCTGTTTCTGTTCCAGCTTCCATTTCCAATTCCTTCGATCAATTAATTGATCCAATCAATGACGCGACAGATCGTGCTTGCCGTCGTTTTGCTGCTTACTGCTGTACTGCTTTTTCAGCTTTTGCTTCGTTAGCGTCGTAGGCTTCCGTCAGAAACCCCAGACGCTCCGCTACTTGTCGGACTGCTGAGTCGCTGACGTTGTTTCTACGGGCCTGGGCAAAATATCGCCCTGATTTCAGAAACTCGTCGAATAGCGATTCCTTCGCTTCTTTCTGCATAAAAACTCCTCGGCATTTTCCTGCCGTCTGATTTCTCCTCTCGTTTCAAGAATTATTGTTCTTCGAGCCTGAGTCCCACTTTGTTGCACCGCTATTTGGCGGTCCTACTTACTACCACTGTCTACGCTTGATTCCACGTCACTGAAATTTGCAATTCGCCCGCACGTCGAGCCTTCAAAAGATCGTGGACCGTTTGAGCATTCGAGAGGTCTAGCGGAATTGGCGCGACTGCCTGCACTAAGGCTTCAATTTCGGTTCTCAATGCTAATAGTTGCTCCGCAGTCGAATTGTCGAACGATCTGCCTTTGTTGAGCGCTTGATTAAGGCGGCTCTGTGACGCACCTGAGATTTTGTCCAGTTGTGCCAGCGTACTAAAACTGTCCGCAGTCATGCGGCGCGAATTAAGCCACTGGCGGAGTCGGTTTTCGGCTGAAAATGTTGCGGTCATTCCTGTCCTCTAATGCATCGGATTTAGTACAACTACTGACTAAAAAAGGGGTGCCCACCGTTCAATTAGGTTCGGCGGGCACTCCAGTTGGATAACTTATGGGATTAGAGTCCCGAGAAGGTAAGGCTACCCGCTCATAGGGGGTATCTCGGGTAGACTCATTTATTTTTTCCACCTTGGCTGGCTCGGTCTTGGCCTTGCGTGGGCGTCCACGCGGACGCTTGGAATACGGTTTCCCGTTGCGTCGTAGACCTTTAATGACTCGGCGGATTTGCTGGACAATGCTCGAAACCTGACCAGACTCCCAATTCATCTCCTGCTCGATAAATCTATCCGCCTCGCCCAGACGGAAATAGTGATAGATGACCACTGCCCAGACGTGTGCCTGAGAGCGCTCAAATTGATCTGACCCGAGCAAGGGGAAATGCTTCAGGAGAAACTCGCGGGTACCAGTATCGTTATATAAGAACGGCGCGGTATCTTCTTCTTTTCTGTGCTGGACTTGAGTGAAGCGCGGCGCTACGACTTGCATGCCGCTCATAAACGATTCGTCGCCGTCAAGGACTTGTCGTAGGTCTTGATAGTCGCTATCACTGAGACGCGACCTGGGGTGATCCTGCATAAGTTATCCACGCGCTCTAACGCGCCGACTTTTACGAAGCCGGAAACTGAAATTCGCTGACGCCAACAACGTCAGCACACTAGACAAATTAAAGGGTCATGGACTCTGTTCTTCTGGAGGAAGACAGCGAAAAAAAGGAGGTTCTTCGGGGTTCTGCGATGTCCTAGACGCGGCTGGGCAGATCGTGCGTCCCAAGGCTTGTTAATGCGAAGAATGACCGTCGCAAGCGCGAAACCGGGATTTTTTGGCTAAAATGACCGAAAAACTGAGTCGTGTCAAAAAATCGGGACACAACCGGCAAAATATCCCTCCGATACTTGTAGACCCAAAATCGGTTTTTTAGTGGCTGAGATTAGCAAACGAGAGGAATCCGATGACCGACATTAGCGAAGAGCAGTTGCAAGACTTTAGAGCCAGGCTTCGTGTGGCGAAGGACTTGCTCTCCCAACTGGAAAATAAGATTGTGAATGCAGAGGTGAGAGACCAGTTCTTGTCATCAACAAAGAAGCTGCTCATTGATGTTGAAGGGATTCTGAGAGACCCTGAGCAGAATCAACACGAAGCGTCGGAAGGATTCATGCTCACGCTGGCTGAACAGCATTTAGTGCGCGTGAAGAAACTGGTGACGAAATACGGTCCGAAGATTCAATTCGTCGCCGGGAAATAAAATCGGGCTCTATTTTGAAAATGTGCGCCAGGCTCCCGCCGGGCTTGCTGCCAGCCGTCAGACGCGGGACTTGCCCGCACGAATCGGGCACTTGAATGCAATTGTGGTGATAGAATCCGCACGGGAGCGCCGCTTGATATCGAACATGAAAGCTTTGCTGCTCACTGGAGCGATTGCCTTCATTGTGATTACGGCGAAGGCTACTCAGCAAGCCGAAACTGAATCGGCCCACGGATTGCGAATGTCACTGGCTCATGACGAAGCTGCGTCCGGTCCTGACAAGGCTACGCACTTCACCGTGACATTCAGTAACTTGAAGCGCGAGGATGTAACACTCAGTACCGGTCTGCTGGTCGATTGTGGGAGGCCAGTATCAAGAACCAGCTTTATCAATCTTAATCTGACAGATTCGAAGGGTAAGCGACATCGACACTTGCCTTATTTGGGCGACGGCCCTCCTTATCAAGGAGGCACTGCCTGCGGCAATGGTGTCACGCTTTTCGTTGCGGTCCTTCACCCCGGTGAGTCTTTGTCTTTCCCATTGGATATTGGCAAATATTTAGATTTAGCTGATTCCAAGCAATATGACGTGGCCAGATTTCCCGCTGGCGTTTACTCGTTGCAAGTGGAATTGAGACCGATACCGTCTGATGGAAAAGTAAAGTATTGGGCGGGAACACTCAGCTCAAATGCCTTAAAGGTTCACTTCGAGTCTGAATTCGCGGCACCCCTAGATGATTACCCTGAGTAAGTCGGACGGGACAGGATTCCAGCCCGCCGTCCACGCCCATACCGCCCGTTTGAGAAAGAATCCTTATGGTGGAAAATAATGTCGTTCCTGCACGCGAGCGCGTCCATCTCAGCGAGAAAAAAATATGTTGTAAATCGCCCAAATCGGAACACCGAGAAATACAGCACCTGCCAGACGCAGTTCGAGAGCACCCCAACCGCTAGAATAGTTCTCCGAAGTTATATGAGGCCCACGAGGAGCAAACCATCCCGGCAACTTAAACCAAGCGCGGGGAGATGCAAGCATAAACGCGCCGTTAATGACCATCTGCAATCCGAAAGCAAATGCGATGATTCTAAGGATAAGGATAAACACAGTCCCCTTCCGCAAGCACTCGCCCCGTCCTACCTATCGTTTAATCTTCGCCCACCGCCTCTTCGCAGCCGCCGATATCTTCGCCCGCGCCTCAGCAGACATCGTCCACGTTCTCTTCTTCGTAGCTTTCGGTTGTGTGTTTCCGTTCAACGCTTGTATCGCGGCGTCAATCCCGGCTAGGCGTTTCGCGGTAGAGGCTCGTTCGTCGTGCAACAGCTTCAACAAATCGGTCATGGGTCTCCTATGGATTATGATTCCGAAATTATTGTAGCAGCACGCCCACCCCTATCGGAACCCGGCAAAGGAGATTCACCAACGCCGCTCGGGCGATACCCGGTACTCGCCGTGACAGGGCTAGTTGTTGTTGTTGTAGTGCTCCCCGCTAAAACTAGACGCTTCAGTTGGGTAAGATCAGGGCCTCCAAGACAGGAGGCAACATGGGCAGAAAACCACGCGTAGATCGTTCCCCGGAAGAGAAATGGCAGGTGGTGCA
>Ga0210391_10000067_pt1 | contig 119636 bp, 106 predicted proteins | sample IncBWC12OmetaG_FD_160573 | JGI IMG/M metagenome (GOLD analysis project Ga0210391, IMG submission 160573) | Forest soil microbial communities from Barre Woods Harvard Forest LTER site, Petersham, Massachusetts, United States - Inc-BW-C-12-O ...
GGTCACGCGGCCTTCGATCGATCGGTTGGCGCGGTGGCTGAATCGCCGCCTGCCGAGGGGAGCGGCATACCGACTCGCGCGCTGGAAGAATGTCCTGCTGGCCATGTTCTTCTATCAGCTGGCGCGCCGCCGCCCGGAGCAGATGAAGAAGCGCATCATCGAGATGGCTCGTGCCCAGGTGGGTCCGGAGTTCGACGTCGACACGCATTTCACGCCGCGCTACAAGCCGTGGGATCAGCGCATGTGTCTGGTGCCCGACGGCGATCTGTTTGAGCGCATCCGCGAGGGCCGCGCCGCGGTAGTCACCGACGGCATCGAGTGCTTCACCGAGCGGGGCGTAAAACTCGCCTCCGGCGATGAGCTGCCCGCCGACATCGTGGTGATGGCCACCGGGCTCAAGCTCAATGTCATGGGCGACGTGGCGGTGCGCATCGACGGGCGCGCTTGCGACCTGGGAGCGACCCTGGCCTACAAGGGGATGATGCTCGGCGACGTGCCGAATCTTGCGATGACCTTCGGCTACACCAATGCCTCGTGGACCCTGAAAGCCGACCTCACCGCAGGCTACGTCTGCCGTCTGCTGCGCTACATGGACCGCCATGGCTACGCCGTTGCCATGCCGCGGCGCGACCCCGGCGTGCTGCCGCAACCCTTTCTTACCTTTACTTCGGGCTATGTGCGCCGTGCGCTCGCGATTCTTCCCAAGCAGGGCTCGCGGCGGCCCTGGGCGGTGTATCAGAACTATCTGTTGGATCTCTTCAACTTGCGCTACGGGCGCATCGCCGACGGCGTAATGCAGTTCGGGGCCGGAGCCAAGTCATGAATCTCAAGGATCGCGTGGCCGTGATAACCGGCGCGGGCGGCGGCATCGGCCGGGCGACCGCGCTGTCCCTGGCGCGCCGCGGCTGCCACTTGGCGCTGGCCGACATCGATGAAGCGGGCCTGGTCGAGACGCATGCGCAGGCGCTTCGATTGAGTGTGCGCGCCAGCAAACACCTCTTGGACGTGGCCGACCGCGCCGCAGTGGCCGCCCTGCCGGCTGAGGTACTCCAGTCGCACCATGGCGTGGACTTGCTGGTCAACAACGCGGGGGTCGCACTGGGCGGACACTTCGATCAGGTGAGCGAGACCGACTTCGACTGGCTCATGGAGATCAACTTTCACGGGGTGGTGCGCATGACGCGCGCGTTCCTCCCGCTGCTTCGGGCCAGCGACGATGCCCGCATCGTCAATATCTCGAGCGTGTTCGGCCTCATCTCTCCACCGGGGCAATCCGCCTACTCCGCCAGCAAATTTGCGGTGCGCGGCTTCTCCAATGCCTTGCGGCACGAGCTCTCCGGCACCCGCGTGGGCGTGAGCGTGGTTCATCCGGGAGGCGTCGCCACGGCCATCGCGCGCAACGCGCGGGTTTCGGCCGACACCTCGGCCGAGGAGAAACGCCGCCGTTTGGCGCTGGCTGAGAAACTGCTGCGCCTGCCGCCTGAAAAAGCGGCCGAGATCATCGTTCGCGGCATAGAGAAACGCCGGGCCCGCATTCTCGTGGGTAGGGATGCAATCTTCATCGCGCTCATCGAGCGGTTGTTCCCGGTGAAATACTGGAGCGTGCTGGGGCGCGGAATTCAAACATGATGTTCCTGCTTCTTGCATTGGCCGCGGTGCTCCTCATCGAGGCGGGCCTGGCGCTGTTCACCCTGCGCACCGTGCGCCGCGTGGAGGCGGCATTGCCGCCGAGCGGACGCTTCGTCGAGGTGCCCGGCGCGCGGCTGCATGTGGTGGAACGCGGCAGCCAGGGTCCCACGCTGTTGCTGGTGCACGGACTCGCCGGCCAGCTCTGCCATTTCACTTACGGCATCGCCGATCTGCTCGCCTCCCGGTACCGGGTGGTGGCGGTCGACCGGCCGGGTTCCGGCTATTCAGAGCGGGCGCCCGGGTCCTCGGCCGCATTGGGCACTCAGGCCGACGCGTTGGCCGCGCTGATCGACACTTTGAAGCTCGGCCGCCCGATCGTCGTGGGTCACTCACTGGGCGGCGCGCTGGCGCTCGCCTTGGCGCAGCGTCACCCGGAGCGAGTGGCGGGCCTTGCGCTCATAGCGCCGCTCACGCATCCGGTCAAAGAAGTCCACCCGGCGTTCGAGGCTCTCAAGATCAGAAGGCCGTGGCTGCGCACTTGGGTTGCCTGGACGCTGGCTGTGCCGGCAGGGTTGGCCAGGCGCGACGCCGTGCTTCGCCTGGTATTCGACCCGGAACCCGTCCCCGGCGATTTCGCCACTCGCGGCGGGGGCATGCTTACACTGCGGCCCAGCCATTTCATCTCCGCCTGCGCCGACTTGGCGGCTGCCCCTGAAGATTTGCCGGGGATGGTCCAGGGCTACGGCGCCATGCGGCTGCCGGTGAGCATTCTCTACGGCCGCGGCGATCGCATTCTCGATCCGCGCGAACAGGGTGAGGCGCTGGCCAGGGCATTGCCGGGCGTGGAACTCATCCTGGTGGACGGCGGGCACATGCTGCCCATCACCATGCCGGAGCGGTGTGCGCAATTCATCGACGAGGCCGCAGCTCGTGCGGCGGCAGCGAGCCGGGAGGTGATTACAGAGCCGTCGCCTTCGCGATGCCGCTGACGGATCGGATCCGATCCTGATTCTGCTGCGCCCACCATTCCTCGACGGCGGCGCTCAAGCCCTCGAGATCGAGGCCCGCGGCCTTGAGACAGGTGTCGCGCGAGCCGTGCTCGATGAAACGGTCAGGTATGCCGATATGCAGCAGCGGCAGCTGCAGCCCGTTCGCCGCGAGCAGCTCGCCGATGCCGCTTCCCGCGCCGCCGATGATGGCGTTCTCTTCGATGGTGACGATGGCTCGATGGCGCGCCGCCAGCGCCGTCACGAGTTTCTCGTCCAGCGGCTTGATGAAGCGCATGTTGACCAGCGTCGCGTCGAGGCGCTCCGCGATCTTGCGCGCCGATTCGACCAGAGCGCCGAACGCGAGAATGGCCAGACCGCTGCGGCCTTCGCGCCGGAGCTGTGCGCGGCCCACGGGAAGTGCGGTCATTTCCGCGGCAACCGCCACGCCGGGACCGGTGCCGCGCGGATAGCGCACCGCCGACGGCGAGGACAGCGTGGTCGCCGTGTACAGCATCTGGCGGCACTCGTTCTCATCCGCCGGCGCCATGATCACCATGTTCGGGATGCAGCGTAGAAACGTCAGATCGTAAGCGCCTTGGTGAGTGGCTCCGTCGCTGCCGACGAGACCGGCCCGATCCAAGGCGAATATCACGGGCAGATTCTGCAGCGCGACGTCGTGTATGAGCTGATCGTAGGCCCGCTGCAGAAAGGTCGAGTAGATCGCCACCACGGGCTTCAACCCTTCGGCCGCAAGCCCCGCCGCGAAGGTGACCGCGTGTTGCTCGGCAATGGCGACGTCGTAGTAACGGTCGGGGAATCGCTTCGAGAATTCCACCAACCCGGAACCCTCGCGCATCGCCGGGGTGATGCCGACGACGGTGGGGTCGCGCTCCGCCATGTCGCACAGCCACTTGCCGAAGATCTGCGAGTAGGTCGGCCCCGTGCTCGCTTCCTTGAAGATCATCCCGCTCGCGGGATCGAATGGACCCGGTCCGTGCCACTTGATCGGGTCCGCTTCCGCCGGTGCATAGCCCTTGCCCTTGCGCGTGACCACGTGCAGGAACTGCGGTCCGCGCAACTTTTGCAGATTGCGCAGGGTGCTGACCAGAGCTTTGACATCGTGGCCGTCGATCGGGCCGATGTAGTTGAATCCCATCTCCTCGAACAGCGTGCCCGGCAGTACCATGCCTTTTATATGTTCTTCCGAGCGGCGCGCGAGTTCCCACACCGTGGGCATTTGGCGCAGCACTTTTTTCCCGCTCTCGCGCAGATGCGAGTACATGCGCCCAGACAGGGCGCGCGCCAGGTAATTCGAAAGCGCGCCGACATTCTCCGAAATCGACATGTCATTGTCGTTGAGTACGATCAGAAGATCGGTCGGCAGCGAACCGGCGTGATTGAGCGCCTCGAAGGCCATGCCCGCGGTGAGTGCACCGTCGCCGATGATGGCCACGGCGCGGCGGTCCTCGCCGCGTTGCGCCGACGCGACGGCCATCCCCAAGGCGGCGCTGATCGAGGTGCTGGAGTGTCCCACCCCAAAAGTGTCGTATTCGCTCTCGGAGCGGGTCGGAAAGGGTGCCAGGCCCTGGTCCTGCTTGATGGTGTGCAGCCGGTCGCGCCGGCCCGTCAGGACCTTGTGCGGATAGGCCTGGTGGCCCACGTCCCAGACCAGCCGGTCATGGGGTGTGTTGAATACATAATGCAGTGCGATCGTGAGCTCGACGGTGCCCAAACCCGCGGCAAAGTGCCCTCCCCGAGTGCTGACGCTGTGGATCAGGAACTGTCGCAGCTCCTCCGCCAGCTCCGTCAGCCGGGTGGCCGGCAGGCGGCGCAGATCCGCGGGCGAATTAATGGACTCAAGCAGCGGATAGGTGTCGGGCGTGGCGCTCATCAGCGGGAGTTTATACTGCCGCGGCACGAGAGTGGCAACGGCCGTACCCCTTGTTGTAAATTTGCACCAACCTTAAGCAACCTTAAGCCGTTGACATGATGCTATCCTGCGCGGTTTCCGAGATACTGTCCGCATGGATTCCGTCAGTTCCGATGAAGTCTATCAAGACCAGATTCTCCCCCACGTCTCGCGCACCTTCGCGCTGACCATCCCCCAATTGCCGGAAGGTTTGCGCTCGGCGGTGACCTGCGCCTATTTGCTGTGCCGGATCGCCGATACCATCGAGGACGAGCCGGCACTGTCGCCCCCCGAGACTTTGGCGTTCTTACAACGATTCAGCGCCGTTTTGGCGGGCCAGGGTGATCCCGGACGTCTGGCCCAGGAGATCGAGCGGCGGTTGTCGGACCGGACGCTGGCCACCGAACGCGATTTGGTGAGCAACATGGAGCGCGTCATCCGAGTGATGGGGCGGCTCAATGAGCCGCAGCGGGCCGCCATACGGCGCTGCGTGGAACTCATGTGCTCGGGCATGCCTCGCTTCCAGTTCACCGCGAGCCTCCGGGGCCTGCCCCAATCGAGCGATCTGGACGATTACTGCTACTACGTTGCGGGCGTCGTCGGCGAGATGCTCACGGATCTCTTTTGCGACTATTCGCCCGAAATTGCCGATCACCGGCCCGCGCTGTGCGCCCTGGCGGCGTCCTTCGCGCAAGGGCTGCAGATGACGAATATCCTCAAGGACGTGTGGGAAGATCGCAGCCGCGGCGCCTGCTGGCTGCCGCAGGATGTATTTGTCCGGCACGGCGTCGATCTCGCCCAATTGGCGAGCGAGCCCTTCGACCCGCGTTTCGGCGCCGGCTTTCGCGAACTTCTCGGCACGGCGCACGCGCATCTCAGGAATGCGCTCGACTACACACTGTTGATTCCCGGCAGAGAGACCGGCATCCGCCGCTTCTGCCTGTGGGCCATCGGGCTTGCGGTCCTGACCTTGCGCAAGATCGAGCACCATCCGCAATTCACCGCGGGATCCCAGGTGAAGATCAAGAGATCGGCGGTGGCCATGACGCGCCTATTGACCAATGCCGCCGTGCGCAACGACTGGATGCTGCGGCGCCTGTTCGCGCTGGCTGCGCGCGGTCTGCCGCTCGCGCGCCTGACCGACTCGAGGAGCGAGCGCGCGGCGCCCGCGAAGCTCGACCAGTCTGCGGGTGAACCCGAGCACGAGCTTCGCCGCTCCTACGGGAATTCAGGATCGTGAGCCGTATCGCACCGAAGCCGGGTACCTACCCGGCACCGTCACCGGATGCGCGCGGCGACATCGTGTCGCACACGCTGCGGCGTGTGACCGATACGCCGCTGGATCGTGCCGTCGCGGAGGCACGCGACGCGCTCATCGCGCGGCAGGACGCCCACGGGCACTGGGTATTCGAGCTCGAAGCGGACTGCACCATCCCGGCCGAGTACGTCATGATGATGCACTTCCTGGATGAGATCGATGCCGCGCTCGAGGTGAAGCTCTGCCGCCATCTGCGCTCCGCTCAAGCCGAGCACGGCGGCTGGCCGCTTTATCACGGCGGCGACTTCAATCTGAGCTGCTCGGTCAAAGCCTACTATGCCTTGAAGCTGGCCGGCGACCGTCCGGACGCGCCGCACATGGCTCGAGCGCGCGCCGCCATTTTGAAACGCGGCGGCGCCGCGCGGGCCAATGTGTTCACGCGGATTGCGCTGGCCCTGTTCGGCCAGCTGCCGTGGCGCGGGGTGCCCTACGTTCCCGTCGAGATCATGTTGTTGCCGAAATGGTTCCCATTTCATCTGGACAAGGTCGCCTACTGGTCGCGCACCGTCATGGTCCCGCTGTTCATTCTGTGTACGCGCAAGCCGGTCGCCAGGAATCCGCGCGATGTGCATATTCGCGAGCTGTTCACGATTGCACCCGAGAAGGAGCGCGGCTACCTCCGGCGCAAGGGATGGCTCGCCAAGATATTCCTCGCCGCCGACCGGCTGGGTCGCTTGATCGATCCTCTGATTCCGGCTCGCACGCGCGAGCGCGCCACCCGGCTCGCCGAGAACTGGATGCTCGAGCGGCTGAACGGCGAAGACGGCCTCGGCGCCATCTTTCCGGCCATGGTCAACGCTCTGGAAGCCATGGTGATATTGGGTTACCCGCAAGACGATCCACGGCGTGTGACCGCAAAGCGCGCGCTGCAGAAGCTTCTCGTCATCGGCCCCTCGAGTGCCTACTGCCAGCCGTGCGTATCGCCCGTCTGGGACACGGGGCTTGCGGCGCTGGCGATGCAAGAGACCGGCGATCCCGTGTCCTCCGCCGCGTCGATGCGTGCGCTCGATTGGCTGAAGGACCGCCAGCTGCTCGACGAGCCCGGCGACTGGCGGGTCAGCCGACCTTCGCTCGCCGGCGGCGGCTGGGCATTCCAGTTCGCGAACGGTCACTACCCGGATCTCGACGACACGGCAGTGGTGGCGTGGGCCATGCATCAGGCGCAGGATCCCGTGCGCTACGCCGAGAGCGTGCGCCGTGCGCTCGACTGGCTGGTCGGAATGCAAAGCAAGGACGGCGGCTTCGCCGCCTTCGATGCTGACAACACGCACTACCACCTCAATATGATTCCGTTTGCCGATCACGGCGCCCTTTTGGATCCGCCCACGAGCGACGTCACCGCACGGGTCGTGACCGTCCTCGCGCGCGTCGGCCGCCCGCAGGACAAGCAGGCCCTGGATCGCGCCATCGGCTACTTGCGCGGGCAGCAGGAACCCGATGGGTCCTGGTTCGGCCGGTGGGGCACCAACTACATCTACGGCACCTGGTCGGTGATGACGGCATTTGCCCAGGCACATATCGGCACCGACGATCCGGCCGTGCAGCGTGCCGTCCATTGGCTGAAGCAGCGGCAGAATGCCGACGGCGGCTGGGGCGAAAGCAATGACACTTACGCGAATCCTGCCTCCGGACAATCACCCAGCACGGCCTATCAGACTGCGTGGGCGTTGCTGGGACTGCTCGCCGCCGACGAGGCCCCATCCGAGGCGGCGCGCCGCGGGGCCGAGTTCCTGATTCGCACGCAGGCAACGGACGGACTGTGGAACGACCTGAGTTTCACGGCGCCCGGTTTCCCGCGGGTGTTTTATCTGCGATATCACGGCTATTCCGCCTACTTCCCACTTTGGGCGCTGGCCGCCTACCGCACTCTCACGCGCCGCGGAATCGCTCATTGAATGGTCCGGGAGCCGGGCTGCTCGGCGTCGTCGCCGCACTCGAGGCGGAGGCGCGCACCCTAGGGGTAGCGGTGCGGCGGCATGATGGCTTGGCCTCTCTCGGCGGCGGTGCATTGCTCGCGGTCAGCGGCATGGGCGGTGACCTGGCTGCGCCGGCCGCCCGCCGACTCGTGGAGGCCGGTGCCTCGGCCCTGATGAGTTTCGGCCTGGCGGGCGGGCTCGATCCCGCTTTGAACCCGGGTACTGTGGTGTTGCCCAGCGAGGTTATTTCCCGCGACGGTGCGCGATTCCCGACGTCGGTGGAATGGCGCCGGCAATTGAGCCATGCCGTGGCCGAAATGACTCCGGTGGCTTCCGGAACGTTGCTCACGAGCGTGCAGCCCATCGATACGGCCGAACTCAAGGCTGCGGCTTTTCGCGAGACCGGCGCCGTGGCGGTCGACATGGAAAGCGTCAGGGTGGCGGAAGTCGCCGCCGCTCGCGATCTGCCGTTCATGGCGGTGCGCGTAATCGTTGACGGTGCTGCCGATGAGCTGCCGCAGGCCGTGTTGGCGGCGAGCCGCGGTGGGCACTTGAGCGTTCTGCGGCTTGTTTGCGGACTTGCCGTCGCGCCGCGGGACATCGCCGGGGTGATTCGTCTGGCGCGGCGCTATCGGGCGGCGACCCGCTCCCTCTCGGCCGTGGTCCGGGATGGACACATCGCTTGAAGGCGCTCGTCACCGGCGCGACGGGTTTCGTCGGTGCCGCCGTTGCACGCGCCCTCGCTGCCGCCGGTTGGCAGGTCCGGGCGCTGGTTCGGGCCGGATCGGACCGCAGCAATCTGCAGCCGTTGGCGGTGGACCTCGTCGAGGGTGATCTTGCCAATCCAAACTCGCTCGAGCGCGCGCTCGAAGGTTGCGAAGCATTGTTCCATGTCGCGGCGGACTATCGACTGGGCGCGCGTCACCCCGAACAGCTGTACCGCACCAACGTGGACGGCACCCGGAACATCCTGAGCGCGGCCCGCACGGCCCGCGTGCCGAGAGTCGTCTACACCAGCAGCGTCGCCACCATCGGGATTCCCGCGGACGGCTCGCCCGGCGAGGAACGCTCTCCGGTGGCATTGAGCAACATGATCGGCCATTACAAGCGCTCGAAGTTTCTCGCCGAAGAGGTGGCCCGCGACGCGGTCCGCGAGGGTCTGTCGGTGGTCATCGTCAATCCATCGACACCGGTGGGTCCGGGGGACATCAAGCCCACGCCCACGGGGCAGCTGGTGCTGGACGCCGCCGCCGGACGAATGCCTGCGTACGTGGATACGGGACTCAACATCGTGCACGTAGATGACGTCGCGGCCGGGCATCTGCTCGCGTTCGAGCGAGGCCGGGCGGGCGAGCGCTATATTCTCGGCGGCGAGGATATGACCCTGCAAATTATTCTGCGGGAGATCGCACGGCTCGCGGGCCGCAAACCCCCAAGCATTCGCCTGCCGTACGCCGCGGTGCTTCCGGTCGCGTATCTTGCCGAAGCGTTCGCCTGGGTGTCAGGCCGCAGCGGCCGGGTGACTCTCGAGGGCGTGCGCATGTCGCGCAAGCGCATGTTCTTCTCCAGCGCCAAGGCCGTTGCCGAATTGGGATATCGCTGGCGGCCGCCGCTCCAGGCTTTCGAGGATGCGCTTCGATGGTTTCGCGAGCGCGGCGCGCTACACTGAGCCCTCGCCGGAGTCTGCGCCGAGCGCGCGCCGGCCTTCGACTGCCTGCCATATGAGCAATATGGGCACGCTGACCGCGATGTCGCGCGCCCTCTTGATCAAGGACACTGCAAGCCCGATGTCCGCCCCGACGCCGAACAAAGGCGCGAGCATTGCGTAGGCGGCTTCCTGCACCCCGAGCGCGTTCGGGACGAAAACCGCGGCGCTGCGCGTTGCGCAAATCAGGCTTTCGATGGCCATCACCGAGGCGAAGTTGACGCGCGCGCCCATCAGGCGAAAGGCGATGAAGGTCCCGACTGCGCCGGCGATCCATCCGGCGAGATGCAGCGCCGCGGAGATTCCGACGCGCACGCGGGAGCCGTAGATCGAATCCAGCGAGTCGCCCACGGCGGCGGCGGTCGCAACGGCGCGGGGCAACATGCGCGCGGCGAGATTCAGGGTCAAGCCATGACCATGGCGCTGCAAAGCGAGAAATACCATGCCGGCGACCGCCGCCAGCACCAACCCGACGACGAATATTCTCGTCAGCGGCGCCGCGGCGGAGGATTGCGGGCCTGCGCTCATGACCAGGAGGCCGATGGCGATGTAGGCGATCTGTGCCAGCAATTCGGTGGTGACGTCGACGATCATCGAGCCGAAGGCGAGTGGCGGCGAAACGCCGTGCACGATCGCGGCGCGCGCACCGAGCACGATGCCGCCCAGCTGCGAAAAGGGCAGCACGTCGGTGGCCGAGTCCCGAACCATCCGCGCCCAGACCAAGGCCTTCAAATTCGCGAAGGACGAGTGCGGCAGCAGTACGGTCCAAGCGGCGCCGAGCAGCGGGAACAGAGCCAAGGCGCACAGGCCGAGGATTGCGAAACCGCCCCATCCGACGGCGACGGCGGCCGAGAACACGGCGCCCAAGCCGACATAGGCGACGAAGTAAATGGCGAGAGCCAGCCCCAGAGCCGCGACGATGACGATGCGGATTTTCACGCGTCGCGATCGGGCTTAAGAGCCGGCCGGAGTATTCCCGGTGCCGCGCTTTGGACGCATGAAGCGGCGCGCAAACGCGGCCAGCGCGGGAACGGCGAAGGGCCGCAGCAGACGCCGATCGTAAAGACCCATGCGCCGCTCATTCTCGGTGAGGCACAGGTCGATCAGCTGGGCGACGTTGATGTCGTCGCCGACCGACTTCGCCCCGGTCACGGTGAAATTATTGTCCTGTACGCCGCTTCCCACATTTCTGGCGATGCCGATGCGCTCCCAGATCAGGAACAACCATACCGCCAGCACCTTCAGTTCAAAGAAGGGCCGCCGCCACAGGGGCATGGTGCGGCGATGCCATGCAGCCCAGTTGACGAAGAAAAGAATGTGCCGCGCCTCTTCCTGGATGACCGGCTCGAAAGTATCGACGAGCGCTTCCGGAAAGAATCCCGAGCGCTTGGCCGACTGAAAAAGACCGAATGCGAAGAAGCTGTCGATGCACTCGCTGTAGCCGGTCACCATGAAGGCCCACTCCGGATCGCCCCGCACGACGTATTCCGGTTCGGGGGCGAGCGCAATGCCATAGGCCGCGACCAGATTGGAGAGCACGTGTTTGTGGCGGCCCTCCTCGAAGGCGTTGAGCTCGATCGCCTTGCGCAGCAGCGGATCCGGTGCGGTCGCGGCGTAGGTGGCGACGTTCAGCCGGGCGCGCCCCTCGGTCTGCACGGCGATATCCCAGATGGGCAGGCTGACCAATCGATCGCGCGCTGAAGCGTCGAGCTCGGGCCAATCGATCACCGCCGGTTTGTAGGGATTGAAAGTGTCCAGCAAGGTCCGGCAGAACAAATCCTTGTGCGCATCCGACCCTAGGCGAACGGGTCCTTCGGTGAGCGCCGACACGGTCTCGCTCACGGCGTCCAACCGCCGGCGGGCATGGCTGCGTGAGACGCATCCGCGCACACCGTCGATTGAGGATCGAGAAAATCACCGAATCCGCCGAGCCGCAGTTCGGAGTCGCGGCACGCCGCCGCTACGCCTGCGGCCATGAGTGCGTCTAACTCTTCGCGATAGCGATACCCGGAGGCCGATCCGGCGAACGGGCCGGTGGCGGGATGAAGGTATATCTCGCTCAGACCGTCGGGCAGATGGCGGATGAGTCCGGCCAGGCGAGCTTCGGTCATTTGACCGGACCACTGCAGCCCGAAAGTGCGATCGGGCGCGAGGAGCCCGGCCCTGGTCGCGCGCCGGCGCAGCAGCAGTGCAAAGGGCGTCGTGAGCAGGGCGGGCCTTCCGGAGGTCTGCGGCTCGATCGCCCGCAGCACACGGGCGGGTTCGAGCGGTATGCGGGTGGCGCGCAGGCCGAAGCGGGCGCCGATTGCCGCCATCAATCGTCCGACCACGGGATGGAGGTGGAAATGCTTGTGCGCGTTGCAATGATCGAGAGTGAGGCCGGTGGCGCGAAAGGCCTCGAACTGCGCCGTGATTTCTGCGGCGAGCTCGAGCCGCGCCCGGCGGCTGAAGGAGATGTGGGCCCCGAGAGCCGCCATGTCCGAACGGAAGGCGCCGTTTCGATCGACGAGATGAGTGACAGCGGAGGCGGGAAGCACCGGCCGCCCCTCCACCAGTACGAGATGCAAGCCGACGCGCAAGCCGGGCATGCGCCGCGCGCGGGCGATCGCGTCCGCTGCCGCCGGCGCGCCGACCATCAAGCTCGCGGCGGTGAGAATGCCGCCGCGATGCGCCGCCTCGACGGCGTCGTTGACTTCGCGGGCGGCGCCGAAATCGTCCGCCGTGACGATCAATCGCTTCAAGCAGTGTCCTGCCGGGTCCGCAGGAAGCGGAAGAATTCGACACCCTCGCGCAAGCGGCGCTTCATCATCTCGGGACTCGCGATCATCTCGGCCACGATGGAGGCGATCTTGGACGGACGGAAATAGAATTTCTTGTAGAAGTCCTCGACCGAATTGAAGATCTCGCCGTGGCTGAGATGCGGATAGTTGAGCGGAGCTATCTGCGTGCCTTCCTGGGTCAGAAGATCGATCTCCTCGTTGTAGAGCCAGCCGTTTTCCTTGGCCTGCCGGTACAGGAACGTGCCGGGGTAGGGGGCCGCGAGCGAAACCTGAATCGTGTGGGGATTGATCTCCTTGGCGAAATCCAGGGTCTGCTGGATGGTCTCCCGGGTCTCGCCCGGCAGACCCAGGATGAAGGTGCCGTGGATGACGATGCCGAGCTCGTGACAATCCTTGGTGAAGCGGCGCGCGAAGTCCACCCGCATGCCCTTCTTGATGTTGATCAGGATCTGCTGATTGCCGGATTCATAGCCGACCAGAAGCAGCCGCAGGCCGTTGTCCTTCATGATCTCCAGCGTTCGGCGCGGGACGTTGGCCTTGGCGTTGCACGACCAGGTGACGCCGATCTTGCCCAGCTCCTTCGCCAACGCCTCGACGCGCGGGAGGTTGTCGGTCAACGTATCGTCGTCGAAGAAGAATTCCTTCACCTGAGGGAAGGCTTCCTTCGCCCATTTCATTTCCGCGACCACGTTCTCGACGGAGCGCACGCGATAACGGTGGCCTCCGACCGTCTGCGGCCACAGGCAGAAGGTGCAGCGGGATTTGCAGCCGCGTCCCGTGTAGAACGAGATGTACGGATGCTTCAAATAGCCGCCGAAGTATTTCTCGATGGTCAGATCGCGCTTGTACACCGGCGTCACCCAGGGAAGGGCGTCCATGTTCTCGAGAACCGTGCGGTCTTCGTTGTGGACGATAACTCCCTCGCGATTGCGGTAGGACAGTCCCTTGATATCGCTCCACGGCACCCCGTCGGCGACTTCCTTGATGGTGAAGTCGAATTCGTTGCGGGCGACGAAATCCACCGCGGTTCCGGCGATGAGGCTCTTCTCCGGTTCGACCGCGACCTTGGCGCCGATGAAGCCGATCTTGATGTCCGGCTTGATGGCCTTGATCATCTCGGCCGTCTTCACGTCCGATTTGAAGGACGGGGTGGAGGTGTGCATCACCACGAGGTCGCGGTTCCTGATCTCCGGAGCGATGTCCTCGAATTTCAGATCGTGCGGCGGTGCATCGATGAGCTTCGAGCCTTCGACCAGCGCCGCCGGCTGCGCGAGCCAGGTCGGATACCAGAAGGAGCGGACCTCGCGCTTCATTTGATAACGGGCGCCGGCGCCGCCGTCGAAGCCGTCGAATGAAGGAGGGTGTAGGAACAGAGTCTTCATGGTGTTAGTACCTCACGACTGACTCGACGGAACCGTCTCGAGTCACTTGAAAATGGTCGTCCCGCCAGTGAACGCGGCGGGTGACGAAACCCCAACCCCAAAGGGCGAAGCTGAGCGTGTCCCTGAGCGGAAGCACCAGCATGTGCGACAACGCCGTACCGGGCTTGCGCACGGCCAAATGTAGCATGACCCGCGCCGCCGCGGTGATCCCGAGCATGGCGAGCGCGGCCGCTGCGCCGGCGGCGAGCAGGCTGCCGAGCGCGGCCACCGGCACGCCGTAAGTGACGAAGGAGAGCGCATAGCCCATGGGTCGGACCGCGCGAATCGTGCGCAGCCATCGCAACTCGTGCCGCACGAGCTCGCCGAAATTGCGCTCATCGACGCAGGTCTCGACCACGACATCGGAGAGCACGGTGCGCAAACCCATCCGGCGCGTCAGCTCGCCCAATCGATAATCGTCGGCCAGTTGATTCGCTATCGACATGAACCCGCCGATGTCGGCCAGCACCTTGCGGCGCAAGGCAATGGTCGCGCCGAAAGCGAACGCCCGCGATCCGGACATGGCGGCGACGCGCACCGACGGCGTGAACCATTCATCGATGAAGAGACAGCCCAGCAGCGACCAGAGCCCGGGACGTTTCCAGCCGCGATACGTGCAAGTGACGATACCGACGGACGGATCCAGCAGCGGGGCGACGACTTTGGACAGATAGTCGCGCCCCACGCGCACGTCGCTGTCCGAGAGCACGAGGTAGTCGTGTTGCGCGAGGCACATCATGTTGATCAGATTGCTGACCTTGGGGCTGCTGCCATGCCGCCTGCGGTCGATCGCGAGCTGGATGTCGATGTGCGCAAACTCGCGTTGCAATCGGTGCACGACGGCGATGGCCGGATCGTCCGAATCGGACACGCCGAAAACCAACTGGAATCGCGGATAGTCTTGATCGCAGAACGAGCGCAGGCACTGATAGATCTCGTGTTCCGCGCCGCACAGCGGCTTCAACACCGTCACCGGCGGCGAATCCTCCGCTGCGCATGGACCCGGTGCAGCGGATCGCGAGGGCAGCCGCATCCGCACGGCGAGCAGCGCCGCTATGCTGTACATCATGGCGAGCGATGCAAGCGCGATGCCGAACCATATGAGCCCCGGATGAGCCGAGATCGTCACCAGGCACCCCGCGAAGAGACTGGCGCTGTCGTTTCGCCAGCGGCTATCATCCGTCCATGGGCATGAACGGCGCCGCACAAGCGCTTGAAAATAGGATTAGATGTCATGGATGAACTTCACGGCAGCCCGTGTGCTGCCACGGGCCATACTACAACAGATTCGGATTCCCTGATTCTGGTCGATGAGGCCGATCAAGGCGTCGGGCACCTGAGCAAAGTGCTGTGCCACGAGGGGCGCGGAATCCTGCATCGGGCGTTTTCATTGCTGATATTTAATGAAAACGGGGAACTTTTGATTCAGCAGCGCTCCACGCGCAAGCGTCTCTGGCCCCTGTTCTGGTCGAATAGCTGTTGCAGCCATCCGCGCCGCGCTGAAGCCATGGAGGAAGCGATCCATCGCCGCCTCCACGAGGAGCTGGGGATTCGGTGCCCGCTGCACTATCTCTTCAAGTTTCAATACCAGGCGCAATTCGACGAGACGGGCGCCGAGAACGAGCTCTGTTCGGTATTCATCGGGCGCTGTACCGATCCGGTCAAGAGCAATGCCGATGAGATTCATGCCTGGCGTTGGGTCGCTCCGGAGGCATTGCAGCGGGAAATGGCGGGGGGTGCGGGGAACTTCACCCCATGGTTCCAACTCGAATGGACACGTATTTGGCGGGATCACCGCCTCCAGGTGCTCGGATTGCAATCCGAATTGGGCTCCAGGGCCCCTCCCGCGGTAAGATAGCGTATGGCCATTCCACTGCTACAAATGTACAAGGTTGCGCGATACATCGCGGGTCGCAAGCTGCGCGGCGACAAGCGTTATCCGCTCGTGCTCATGCTGGAACCTCTGTTCCAATGCAATCTCGCCTGCGCCGGTTGCGGGAAAATCGACTATCCGAAGGAGATACTGCAAAAACGGGTCGGCGTCGAAGACGCATTGCGCGCGGTCGACGAATGCGGCGCGCCCATCGTGTCCATACCCGGCGGAGAGCCGCTGATCCACAAGGAAATGCCGCAGATCGTCGCCGGTATCGTCGCTCGCCGCAAATTCGTGTATCTGTGCACCAACGCGATCTTGCTCGCCAGGCACATCGACGAATATCAGCCTTCGCCCTACCTTACTTTCTCGATTCATCTGGACGGCAACCGGGAGCGTCACGACGAATCGGTGTGTCAGGAAGGAGTCTTCGACAAGGCCGTGGCGGCGATCGAGTTGGCCAAATCCAAGGGTTTCCGGGTCACCATCAATTGCACCCTGTTCAACGGCGAGGATCCGCAGGACGTGGCCGAATTCTTCGATACGGCGACGCGGCTCGGCGTGGAGGGCATCACCGTGTCGCCGGGTTACAGCTACCACCACGCGCCGAAACAGGATGTGTTTCTCGGGCGCAATGCCAGCAAGCAGCTGTTCCGCGCGATCTTCAGCCGGCGCAGCCGTCCGTCGGGACGCTCCTGGTCGTTCAATCATTCCGCGCTGTTCTTGGATTTTCTCGCCGGCAACCAGACCTACCAGTGCACGCCGTGGAGCAATCCGACGTACAACATATTCGGCTGGCAGCGGCCCTGCTACCTGTTGTCCGACGAAGGCTATGCGCCGACCTACCGTTCGCTCATCGACGACACGGAGTGGGACAAGTACGGCGTCGGCAAGAACCCGCGCTGCGACAACTGCATGGCGCACTGCGGCTTCGAGGGCACCGCTGTCAACGACGCGTTCAGCCATCCGCTCAAGGCTTTGAAGGTCTGGCTGCGCGGTCCCAAGGTATTCGGCCCGATGGCGCCCGATTTGCCGGTCAAGTACACCGCCGCCGTGCGCAGTCCGACCGTCGCCGAGATCCCGATCAGTGAGATCAAGCGCGCAAGCCGGGAGGGCGCGTGAGCCGGGAGTCCGACGCCGGTCCAAGCGCGTGAACGACGCCGCCGATCGGCGCCCGCTCGCGCAAGATGAGTCCTTGGCTTCGGATGCATTCGCCGCGCAGCTAGAATCCTGGCAACGGCGCATGGAAGACGCGCTGGCCGCGCGCCTGCCTCCGGCCGATCGTGTGCCGGCGCGGCTGCACGAGGCCATGCGTTACAGCGTCTTGGGTGGCGGCAAGCGCATCCGCCCGGCACTGCTGTTCGCCACTGCGCACGCCTTGGGGTTGTCGGAGGACCAGGTGGAGGCGGCGGCCTGCGCCATCGAACTCGTCCACGTGTACTCACTGGTACACGACGATTTGCCGGCGATGGACAATGACGATATGCGGCGCGGCCGGCCGACCTGCCATCGGGCCTACGATGAGGCGACCGCGCTGCTCGTGGGCGACGCGCTGCAGCCGCTGGCATTTCAGCTGCTCGCCTGCGATCCCAAGCTGCCCGCTTCGCCGGCCATTCGGCTGCGGCTGATCGACATGCTGGCCCACGCAATCGGCACCTTCGGCATGGCCGGGGGTCAAGCCATCGATCTGGCGGTCAAGGGCATGAAGCTCGACATCGGTCAGGTCGAAGACATGCATGCGCGAAAAACCGGGGCCGTGATTCGCGCCAGCGTCCTGATGGCCGCCGAGTGTGCGTTGCCGCTGCAAGAAGGCCTCTATGACGCCCTCTCGCGCTTTGCCACCACCGTCGGTCTGGCCTTTCAGATTCAAGACGATCTGCTCGACGTGATGGGCGATGCGTCGATGTTGGGCAAGGCCACCGGAGCGGACAGCGAGCGGGCAAAACCCACACATCCGGCCGTCATCGGCATTCCGGCCTCGCTGCAAAGAGTTCGAATTCTGCACAACCAGGCGATCAATGCGCTGTCGCCATTCGGCGACCGCGCGGATTTGTTGCGTTCGCTCGCGCACTGGCTGTTGTCGCGGCAGTATTGATACGCGGCACGCCGTGCGCAAGACGCGACTCCTGGCATGCCTCGTCGCCGGCATCGGGACCGCGCTCTCAGCCGCCGCAGGCGCCGCCGATTCGGCATTCGGCGTGCAGGTGCTCGATGCACCGCCGGACGTCGCCACTGTCGATGCCGTGACCACGGGCTCGCTCGATGAGCGATTCTCTGCCACCAGGAACGGCCGGCCGCGCGCCGGAGGCAATGCGTTTTGGTTGAAGCTCGGGTCCGTGAGCCCTGTCGAAGCGGACGGCATTGCGGTGGTGGTGATGCATGCAGGGCGGCAAACGCAGGCCCGGATCTACGCGGCGCGCGGCGGTGCGGCCGTCCCATTGCCGCAGGCCACGCAGCTGCCGGGATTTCGCGGAACGGAAGACACGGTGTTCACCCTTATCGAGGGCCTTGAGCTTGGCCAGCCGCTGTACGCGCGCATCGACGGCGCGGACGCGGAACCGTTGAGATTTTCCCGCTCCACTCTCGACCGTACGCTCGCGCGCGGCGCCGAGCATGCGCGGATGATCTCTCTGGCGTTCGGCGCGCTCATGGCGGTCGCGCTCGCGGCGCTTCTGATCTGGTTCGTGCTGGCGGAGCGGCTGTTCATCTTGTACGCGGCGTTGTTCTTCTTGCAGGCCCTGTATGTGGCCTATCTGTCCGGCCAGGGGTTCGACTGGCCCTTGCTCCTCGATGCGCGGCCGCTCGGCTCCTTTGCATGGAACGTTCCGGCCGGCTTGAGCGGCGCGACCGCCTGTTTGTTCACGCGCGAAATAGCGGACCTCAGGCATTTCTCCCCGCGGGTCTATGCGATGTTCGGCTGGTTCGCGCTCGCGTTCGTCTTAGTCACCATCGCGAATCTCGCGAAGCTCATCGGTCTCGGGATGTGGGTGACACCTCTCGGCAATCTCCTGTTCATCGCCGTCACCGTGTTCACCATGATCGCCGCATTCCTCGCCTGGCGGCGCGGAAATCGGGCCGCCGGCTGGTTCTTGATCGCATGGACCCTGCTCGAAGGCTTCACCATGACGGCGGCAGTGCGGTTCCTGTTCGTCCCCAACACGGACTCGAGCCCGCTGCTCTACTACTACGGTTTACCCCTGTCCATGGTGGCGGCGGCGATCCTGGTCGCCCTCGGCGTGGCCGACCGGCTGCGGGCTCAGCGCCTCGCCCTGACGGAGGCGGAGCGGCGGGCGCAGACCGATCCTTTGACCGGGGTATTGAATCGCCGTTCGCTCATCGAGCGGCTCGACGCCGCTTGCGTGCGGGCGCGGGCGCGCGGCCTGCCGATCTCGCTGCTATTCATCGATCTCGATCACTTCAAGCAAATCAACGACTCGTTCGGCCATCAGGCCGGGGACGCCTGCCTGCGCGCCATCATCGACCCCATTCACGCGGAATTGCGTCAATCGGATGTCATAGGCCGCTACGGCGGCGAAGAATTCGTGGTGATTCTTAGCAGCGCCGACTCCGCAGCGGCGATTCCCATCGCGCAACGCATCCTGGAACGCGTTGCCGCAGTGCACGTAGCCGGATTCGGTATGCCGATCCGGCTGACTTGCAGCATCGGCGTGGCCGCCAGCGATACGCTGGGCGTCTGGGGCGAGCATCTCATCGCACAGGCGGACGCGGCCGTGTATGTGGCCAAGCGGCAGGGCCGCAATCAGGTGCAGATGGCCGCGCCCGTGGCCGCGTAGGCCTTGCATCCGCGACGCCCGGCGTCGCACAATGGTGGGGCTCATCAATGGCGCGTTCTTGCCATTGGCTCGTGACGAATGTTCGCGGATGCGGTCTGGGCCCCCTTTGCCCCACCGCGGAAAATAAGACGACGCAGGAGGATGTACCGGTGCACCGCAGTGCGATCAGTCATTCGCGACTCATGCGTGAATCCACGGATCGGATCGAGAGTGCGCTGCGCAGCGACGATGAATATGAGCAGCGGATCGCACATCGCCTGGCGGAGAACTCGAAGACTTGGGAGCTGTGGGAAAACGAACATTCGGGTCTCATGCGCCATGTCGCCGATTACGGCTTCTTGCAAACGCAGGCGGCCGCCCTCAGACAGACCGCGCTGCGGCTGATCCACGGCAAGGCACTCTTCGAGTACCTGCGCCGCAATGAAATTCGCGGCGCCGAGCGCACGCGCATGCTTAGGTATTTCTACCCGACGCGCGGCTATCAGTACGCGGTCATTGCCGAGCACGGCAACTATGTGCGCAAAGCCTGCAGCTATTTGTGTGCGGCACAAGTCGGCACGGGATTGGTACATGATCCCGCCTTCCTCGATCCCATGCAGCAGTACGAGAGTCTGTATGCGGAGTACTTCGATCTGTACTGCGCCACGCTATTCCCCGCGGAAGGAGTCGTGTCCGCTTCCGAACGCTCGCTGCTGCCGCTGCTCAAGCACCAGCTCAATGAGTGGCGTTGGATCATTCTCCATCCGCGGCAAAGTCTGCCGCGGCTCGGCCGCGAGCGCGAATTGCGCCGGGCGACGGGCGATACGCAGCGGCTCCCGCGCCTCAAGGCGCGGCCCAAGGATGGCGGCCGGACTTGAGGCGCTCAGGTCAACGCCGCCTTGCGTTCCTTCAATGAAGGCGGCGTCCACAAATAGATCCACGTCTCGGTCAACGGCCTGCCGTTGACGCGCAAGTACAGACGCAGATCGATGGGGTCGATGGCGTCGTCAGGCGGCCTGATGTCGAACAGGGCGCGATATCCGTGAATCTCCTCGACATAGTGCGCGGTGACGTGCTCGGACTGGCCGTGCGAGGCGGTGATGACCGCCTCAACCGGCGCGTCCTTGGGGAGTGCGCCGAGCTCTCCGCCGGCGAAGTCCACGGCAAAATGCCATGAATAGTACTGGCGCTTTTGCCCCACTGTGCCGCCGATACCGGTGCGGGTCGCAAGTGTCTGTCCGAGCGGCGACGCATACGGCATCTGCGTGCCCCAGTACAGCCGATAGCTGAACAGAAGCTCCTGTCCGGGCTTGGGCTTTTCGAGCGGATTCCAGAAGGCGACGATGTTGTCGAAGGTTTCATCCACGGTCGGAATTTCGACCAGTTGCACGGAACCCTTGCCCCAGCCTCCGCTTGGGCTGGGCTTGGGTTCGACCCACAAGCTCGGCCGGCGATCGTAGTACACGCCGTCGTCCTGATAATGATCCCAATTGCGGTCGCGCTGCAGCAGGCCGAATCCGCGGGGATTTTCGTCCACGTAGGAGCTGAAGTGCAATTGCGCGGGATTGGTGAGCGGCCGCCAGATCCATTCGCCGCCGCCGGTCCACATGGAGATGCCGTCGGAGTCGTGGATCTCCGGCCGCCAGTCGTTTGCCCCTCGCCGATCGTTCTCACCGTAGAAGAACATGCTGGTGAGCGGCGCTATGCCCAACCGCTCGATGGGCTTGCGCGGATACAGCGCACTGTCGATGTCCATGTCGAGTGTGCCGCCGGGCGCGATCTGGAAGCGCAGCGCGCCGGCGATGCTCGGCGAATCCATGAGAGCGTACAGGGTCAGGGTTCCGGAATCCTTCGCCGGCCGCTCGAACCAAAACGAGGTGAAGCGCGGAAACTCCTCCGGACGCGGGAAGGCCGTGTCCACGGCCAGGGCGCGCGCCGACAATCCGTACTGGCGAGTATCGCTGCCCACCGCGCGAAAGTAGCTGGCGCCGAGGTAGGCGGCGACATCGTCGCGCCAATCGGTCACGAACTGCACGCGAAAGCCCGCGAACCCCACGTGGTCGCGCATCACCTTCGGGTCGATGCCGGCCTTGTCGAACTCGAACATCGCCGGGTCGTAGACGATTTCGCGCGACTGGCCGTCGACGATCTCGTAGAGCCTCACCGGTTCGGCAAAACTTCGACCTACGTGGAAAAACTGCAGGCGAAACGCGAGGCCGGCGTTCGCCCAGAGTGCGTGGTTGGTGCGAAAGCGCAGGGATTGAAATTGATCGTAGCTCAACTTCGCCATCGCCGGCGGCAGCGCATCTTGCGAAGGCTGAAAGGCGCTGCCGGCGAGCTTGCGGGCCTGGCCCTTGAGCCAGGCATAGTCGAAGGGTTGGCTCGGCGGGGCGGCGGCGGCAGCCACCCCGAATTCGGGAAGGCTCCACTGGCCGGCCGCCAGCACCACTGCGGATTTCAATATTGCGCGTCGTTGAACCATATCTTCCCTTCCTTCAAATCAAAAACAAGGGGTGCTCCGAGTCCGGCAGCAGCGCGAGTTCATCGAGCAATATCGGATCGCCCGCGACTTCGACACGCTCGACGGGCGAGAGCCACGCCAGCGCTTCATCGAGCGATCGGGCATCCTTGAGTTTCTGTCCCGCCGTGAAGGCGAAAGGATCCGGATGGCCGCGCCGATCCGGGGGTCGCGCCAGATTGCCGTTGATATGCGTGAGCCGCGAACCGCGATCGCGCGCCAACAGGCGCAGCCCGTCGTCCGGCAGCGCCACGGCATCGCGTATCAATGTCCGGCGGCGCGCCACCAGCGCCGGCGTATTCATTTCCTCGGGGGTGCGCAGCAGCGCCAGGCGCGACAGGAGCCTTCCCAGGCTTTCGCTGCCGCTGGCGCGCGACAGGGGCACCGCCAGAAACAGCCCCAACAAGGCCGGCGACAGCCATGCCAGCAGCGGCGGCGACAGAAACCAGACGATCGCGGCCGTCGCGCAGCTCAAGAACATGTGCCTCTTGTGGTACTGCCATGCAGCGGCCCAGGAGGTGCCGCGGCCGCTGTCGCGGCGCTGCGGCTTCCAGCCCGAATCGCGCCCCATGAACACCTCGAAGACATGCCGGCACTGGATCAACATCAGGATGGGAGCGTACAGAGCCGAGAGGATGACCTCCAGGAGAAAGCTCGCGGCGACACCGATCACGCCGCCGCTGCCGCGGCGGATGCGGCTCGACAGCAGGGCGCGAATCAGACCGAGCATCTTTGGAATCAGCAGTACTCCCATGCTGAACCAGAACAGCGCCATCATCAGTTCGACATTGAAACGCGGCCAGGTGGGGAAGAGCTGGAAGTCGTGACTGAAATATTCGGGACGGATCAAGTGCGACTGGATCACGAGCGCGAAGCCGATGCCCAGCATCACCAGCCACAGGGGCGAGGAGAGGTAGCTCATGATACCGACGCCCAGATGCATCCGGCTGATGAAACTCAGGCCCGCCGTTCCGATGATCTTCATATGCTGAAGGTTGCCCTGCGCCCAGCGGCGGTCGCGAATGGCGATGTCGATCAACGAGGGCGGGGACTCTTCCCAGGAGCCGCCGCAGTCGGTGGCCATGCGCACCTTCCAGCCGCCGCGTCGCATGAGGGCCGCCTCGACGAAATCATGAGACAGCACGAAACCGCCGAAAGGCTTGCGGCCCTCGAGTTGCGGCAGTCCGCAACACTGCGCGAACGCGGACATGCGGATGATGGCGTTGTGTCCCCAATAATTGCCGCTGTCGCCGGACCATGCGGCGAGGCCCCGCGTGATGACGGGTCCGTATACGCAGGCGGCGAATTGCTGCAGACGGCCGAAGAAAGTGGTGGCGCCGATGAGTTGCGGAGCGGTCTGCAGAATCCCCAGATCCGGGTCGCTCTGCATGGCCTGAGCCAGCCGCAGCAGCGTCGGCGCATCGATCAAGCTGTCGGCGTCGAGCACGATCATGTGATCGTAGCGGCCGCCCCACCGCGTCACGAAGTCCTCGAGATTGCCGGATTTGCGTGCGATGTTCTGCCAGCGCCGCCGATACCAGACCGGCATGATGGGGGCAAGAGCCGTGCGCAGCCGGTGCACGCTCAGGGATTCGCGAATCCAGGCGTCGGCGTTGGTCGAGTCGGAGAGAATCACGATCTCGAAGCCGCGATGTGCGTCGATGAGCGCGAGAGCTTCCGCCATCGCCTGCAGCGCCGCGGTCGTGCGCAGAGGATCCTCGTTGTAAATGGGCATCACCAGGGCCGTGAGCGTCGCGCGCCCCGCGCTCAGGCGGGGGTCGCGCCGCTTCGACGCCCCCGCCACTACCGAGCCCGCCGCGAAGGCGATCCAGCCGAGCGACACGGCAAAGAAAAAAATCATCATGCCCTGCAGCAGGGTCATGCTCGCGAAGCGCACGACCTGCAGCATTTGATACACGCCGTAAATCGTCACCCCCACGGTGACGGTGAACAGGATGAAGCGCGCATACAAAGTGGCGGAGCTCGGCATCCGTCGTCCGCGCCGCACCGGCTTGTAGTCGAGATCCTGCGGCGGCATGTCCAATGGGCTCTCCGCCGGCATGCCGCCCCGCGCGGCCGCTTCCTGCGCCGAAGCGGGATCGGGGGTCGGGCCCTGCATCATGTGGAGGTCCATCGATACAGCCAGGTTTCGGTGACCGGTCGATCGCCGCGCAGGATCCGCAGCCGCAACTCGACGATATCGGCGTCGCGCGGATCGACCTCGAAGCTCGCTCGCAGGCCATGCAATTCGCTGTTGGACATGAGCGCGGCGTTCGAGATTCTGCCGGCGGAGGCGCTGAGATCGAGGCGCAGGCCGTCCGTCTTCTCGCCGGCGCCGACGAAGTCCAGCAGAAAGACGCGCCGCTTGCCGTCGAGGCTGGCGCCCGAGCGGGTCGCGATGGTCTTCCCCAGGGACTTCGGCAGCGAGGGCTCCGCGCTCCAAACGATGCGGTAGGCGAAATGCGCCGGATGTGCCGGGTTCAAGGCCTGCGCGGAGCGCCAGAAGGCCACGATGTTGTCGTTGGTCTCGCGGCCCGACGGGATCTCGACCAGTTCCAGCGACCCCGCACCCCAATCACCCTGGGGTTCGACCCAGGCGCTGGGGCGGCGTTCGTACTGCGCGTCGAAATCCTGAAAATCGCTTTGCTGCCGGGACCGCTGCACCAGTCCGAAGCCCTTTGGCTGCTGTGTGGTAAAGGTGGACACCTGCAGCTTGGTGGGATTCGCGAGCGGCCGAAATATCTGCTCTCCGGATGTCGCCGCAATCTGGAGTCCGTCGGAGTCGTGCACCTCGGGGCGGTAGTCATCCAGCCGTCCGCGGTTGGTCTCGTCGAACAGGAACATCGACGTGAGCGGCGCGATTCCGACGACGCGCATTTCGGTGCGCGGGAACAACGTGAGTTCCACATCGGTCAGCGTCTCAGCCCCCGGTTGCACTGTGAACCGGTACGCTCCCGTCGCCGATTCGCTCTCGAGCAAGGCGTAAATGACGATCGAGTTCGCGTGGGAGGCGGGCTTCTCGATCCAAAAGTGCGTGAATGCCGGGTACTCCTCGCCGGACGGCTCGGCCGTGTTGATGGCGAGACCGCGTGCCGACAATCCGTACAGCAGGTTCTTGGCGACGGCGCGGAAGTAGCTTGCACCCTGGAATACCAGGAATTCGTCCCACACCTTGTTGGAATTGATGCGGCTGCGGAGCCGGAAACCCGACAGCGGCAACGATACCTTTCCCAATTGCGCGGGGAGGGCGGGCTGCATTTCGAACATCGCCGGCGTCGCCACCACGTCCTGCGCCGCTCCGTTCTCGACGGTGGAGACGGTGACGGCGGTCTGCAAATTGTAGCCGGCCCGCAATAATTCGAGACGAAACGGGAGCTGCTCGGAACGCCAAATGCCCGCATCCGGATTGAAGCGAATGCTGCGGTATTGCTCAGGACTCAATTTATCGAGGCCGGCCGGCAGGCGGTTGTGCTGCGGCGAATAGGGGGCGGCGGCCAGGGCTTTGGCATTTGCCAGCAAGGTGTCGTAGGTGAACGGATAGGTGGGCGGCGCCGGCTTCTCGGAAGGGGGCGGGTTTGCCCCTCGCACGACGCCGATCGCCAGCGCACAGCTCAACACCAATAATGACTTGGCAATTGAAACCCGCAAGTTACTCCCCTAGTTGACTAGGCCGCGCGATCTGCCGGATCGGCCTCGTGAGCAACCTTGATGAAACCCAAGGGGTCTGTCAACGGGCATTGCAGCGCGGTCGCCTGATATAGTCATTGACATGGCGGCCGCCGCTCAATCTGGCCAGGAACCGCAGAGCGCCCGGGCGGTGCTCATGGTGCGGCCGGCGAGTTTTGGCTTCAATCCGCAAACCGCCGCGAGCAACGCCTTCCAGCAGGCGGGCGACTCACCCGGCGCTGCCCACGCGCAACGCCTCGCCCTGGCCGAATTCGATGCCCTGGCGGAGGCGCTGCAGCGTGCGGGGGTGGAAGTGTTGATCGCCGCCGACACGCCCCTGCCGGCGAAGCCGGATGCGATATTTCCCAACAACTGGGTGAGCTTTCATTTCGACGGCACCGTCGCGCTCTATCCCATGCTGGCGCCGAATCGGCGCTGGGAGCGGCGCGAGGAGATTTTGGAGCAGGTGGTGCGCGAGGGAAGGTTTCATGTCTCCCGTACGATCGATCTGACGCACCGCGAGGCCGAGGGGAAGTTTCTCGAGGGCACGGGCAGCGTCGTGCTGGATCGCGCGCATCGCGTGGCCTACGCAAGTCTTTCGCCGCGCACCGATCTGGACGTGCTGGGGGAGTTCGCGCAGCTGCTGGACTACGAGCTCGTGACCTTCGAGGCCCGTGACGGCGCCGCGCAACCCGTGTATCACACCAATGTGGTCATGGCCGTGGGTACCGGCTTCGCGGTGCTCTGCGGCGAGGCCATCGCGCACCCGCAGCACCGCGAGGCCGTGCTGAACACGCTACGGGCGACCGGCCACGACATCGTCGACGTCTCGCTGCGGCAGGTGCAAGAGTTCGCCGGCAACATGTTGGAGCTCGAGCCCGCGGACGGCCCGGTCGTCGCGCTGTCGACGACGGCGTGGCACAGTCTGGAGGCGGCGCAAAGGCGGATCTTGGAGGCCCACGCGGAGCCCGTCCCGGTCGCCATTCCCACGATCGAGCGCATGGGCGGCGGCGGCGTGCGCTGCATGCTGGCGGAGCTGCACCTTCCCAAACGCGTCAAGATCACGGCCATGGGGAATACTCAGACAGGCTCCATGTAGGGCCGCCGGCGCGTCTAATGTCATAATCCGCGGGATGTTGGAACTCGGCGTCAAGCTGCTCCTGGCCTATCTGCTCGGCACTCTCATGGGGAGCTTGCTTCTCGGGCGCCTGCGCGGGGTCGACATTCGCAATATGGGCAGCGGCAATGCCGGTGCCACCAATGCTTTGCGCACTCAGGGGAAACTCTTCGGGTTTCTGGTGCTTTTCGTCGACATCGCCAAGGGCCTGTTCGCGGTGTGGTGGCTGCCCTCGGCGGTGCTGCCCGCGGTCGGCATCGATCCGGATCTGCCGCGCGATTGGCTGACCCTCGCGTGCGGCTTCGCCGTCATCGTCGGGCACGTCTATCCCGTGTGGTACGGCTTTCGCGGCGGCAAGGGCGCCGCGACGGTGCTCGGGGTGATCGCCGCGGCAGAACCGCGCTTGCTCGTGCCGCTGATCGCAAGCTGGTTCATCGTGCTGGTGCTCACAGGCTATGTGGGTCTTGCCACCATGTTGTCCGGCGTCGCGGTGGTGGTGACCGTGTGCGTACTTCAACCGCACAACATTCCGCTGCTGGTTTTTTGCTTGGGCGTGGCGGGATTCATCGTGTACACCCATCGCGGCAATATCGCCCGCATGCGCGCCGGGCAGGAAAATCGCGTACGACGGATATGGCTGTTTCGTTCGCGAACCGCCTAGATCACCCATTGCTGCTGGTACTGCTGGCGGACGGCCGTCTGCGCTCCGGCGAGTGGTTGGCGAAAGAACTCGACGTGAGCCGCGCGGCCGTATGGAAGGGCGTCGAGCGCCTGCGCGCCCTGGGAGTCGAAGTGCAGGCGCTGCCGCGGCGGGGCTACCGCCTGGCGAATCCGGTGGAATTGCTGGAGGCGCAGCGCATCGGCGCCGAACTCACCGTGCGGCGCAAGGCCCAGCTGCGCAAGCTCGAACTCCTGTTCGAGGTGGACTCGACCAATTCCCGGCTCTTAGGCCACCCGCCGCCGCCGCCCGGGCTGGCGGATGTCTGCTCCAGCGAACTACAGCATGCGGGCCGTGGGCGTCGCGGCCGGCGCTGGATAGCGCCGTTCGGCGCCGGTCTCGCGCTGTCGGTGGCCTGGACCTTCAGCGAGGGGGCGGGTGCATTGGCCGCCCTGAGTTTGGGTGTCGGGGTGGCGATTTCGCGCGCACTGGCCCGGGCCGGTGCGGCAGGGGTCACGCTCAAGTGGCCCAACGACATCTGGTACCAGGATCGCAAGATGGGCGGCGTGCTGATCGAACTCAAAGCCGAGGCCGGCGGATCCGCGCATGTGGTGATCGGTTTGGGGTTAAATATCGCCCTGACGACGGCAGCCCGACGCGAAATCGAAGCGGGCGGTGTACGCGTCGCATCGGTGGCGGATGCCTGCTCCCAGGCACCTTCGCGTAATTTGGTTTGCGGAGCCATCTTGGACGAGCTTTTGAGTATGCTGAGCGAGTTCGAGCGCGAGGGCTTCGCGGCGTTCCGGGATGCGTGGATGGCCCTCGATGCCCTAAGCGGCCGGCCCGCCCGGGTGGTGTTGGGCGGCGCGGTCATTTCCGGCACGGCCCGCGGCGTGGACGCAGAGGGCGCCCTGCTGCTCGAAACGGGGGAGGGTATGCAGCGGTTCGTATCCGGCGAGGCCAGTTTGCGCGCGATCGAGGGTGATACTTGACGTTGTTGAAGACCATTGTCGTGTGCCTGGTGCTGGCCAACGTGGGCTACTTCCTATGGGCCGGTGGTATCGCGAAGTCATCGGTGCCGGCGGCGCCGGTCACGCCCGCGACGTCGCTGAAGTTGGCCTCCGAGTCGCCGGAGTCTTCACGCGCGCCAACCGCCGGCGATGGTTCCGGAGCCGCCGCCGCAGGCCCCGCCGCGGCCGCCACGCATGCCGAATCGGGCGGGGAGCTGCTCACCAATGTGAAGCGATGTATCAGTGTCGGGCCGTTTCGCGACGTGTCGGAAGCTGCCCTTGCCGCGACGACGCTGCGGGGAGGCGGCTACGATCCTCGGCAAAGGGTCGCTGACGGCGACGTCTGGGCGGGGGTTTGGGTGTATTTACCTCTTCCACCATCCAAAGCCGGATTGGACTCGATTCTCGCCAAGCTCAAGTCCGCCGGTATCGACGACGCGCTGGAGATGCCGGGACCCAACGAGGGTTCCGTGATCTCTCTCGGTCTCTACAGTGAACCGAAGCGAGCCCAGGCCCGAGTTGCTCAAGTGCAGGCGCTCGGGTTCAATCCGGGACTCGCCGACCGCAAGCGCACCGGCAATGTGTATTGGATCGACATTGATTTGAAACCCACCGACAGTTTGTTGAATCCCGCCGATTTGCAGGGCGAGGCCGGGCGCATCCAGCGCCTCGAGGTGAAGGGCTGTCCGTCGGCTTCCGGGGCATCGCCTTGAAAGTCCGCGAGGCAGGCTTCAGGTTCGCGAGCGCCTTGGGCGCGGCGATCGGTTACGGCTGTCTCGGCGCATTTCTATATCTCGTCGGACTGCAATGCTATCGTTGGTTTCGCGACGGAGAGTGGACTCATATCGGGCTGAACGACGGCCTTCGCGTCGGACTTCTTCGCTGCTGCGTCAACGGCGAAGAGACCGGCCGACTCGCCGGATTCATGCGCTGGCTGGACGCGCCGACAAACTGGCTGGGACTTCACAAGGTAGTCGAGGTCATCCCCGCCTCGCTCGCGCTTTTCGCCCTCAGCATCTTCGGGAACTGCCTGTTCCTCTATTGCAGGGACCGGCTGGACAGACGCTGAGGGCGACGCACGATGTGGATACTGCTGCGACTCAAGACTCTACTAAAGAATCTGATTCTTCCGCCCGCGGGACCCATGCTGGTAGCCATCCTCGGTGCCTGCCTGATCGGCCGCCGGCCGCGGTTGGCGCGTGTCTGCCTGGCGATCGGCTTGGGTTCGCTGTGGCTGATGTCGACGCCCGTGGTGTCCGATGCCCTGACGGGGTTGGCCGAGGTCTACCCGCCGCTGGATCTAAGCAGCGCTGCGGGCGCTCAGGCCATCGTGATCCTGGGTGGCGGGGGACAGCGCTGGGTCGCGCCGGAATACGGCGCTCCCGCGGCCGAGCCTCTATTGCTCGAAAGGCTGAGTTACGGCGCCTATGTGGCCCACAAGACCGGGCTGCCAGTTCTGGTCACGGGATTTCGCATGGAGGCCGTGGCCATGCGCGACACGCTGCAGCGCAATTTCGCCGTCGACACGCGCTGGGTGGAGGATGAATCTCACGATACCTTTGAAAACGCGCGCAACTCGGTGCGGATGCTCTCGGCGGCCGGAGTGAAACGGATCGTGCTCGTGACGCGCGCCACTCACATGGGGCGCTCTGTCCAGGAATTCATCGCCGCCGGCATCCAGGTGGTACCGGCCCCCGTGGGCTTGCTCGCGCGGCGCGAACTGGGCCTCTCTCGCTTCGTGCCGAATCCCGACGCCCTGCTGCGGACGCATGCCGCGCTCTACGAACTGCTGGGCGAGCCGGTGCGAATATTCCTGTCCCTGACGCATCTGCGGCGGCATGAGCGCAGTGATATGAGCGCTAACCTTCCACATGAGCAGTGACATGGAACGCTTACCCGCCACGTTCCAGCGGCGGCGTCTCGCCCTCCCATAGGTAGGCGACACTGCCATGGGGCGCTTGGTACCAACCCGGATCTCGATAGTCGCCGCGTTCTAGATCGGCACGGATTTTGACCGTCGTGAACATGCCGCCCATTTCGATCCCGCCATGGGGGCCGGTCCCCGCCATCATCGGCAGCGTGTTCGGCGGCAGCGGCATGTTCATGTGCATGTCGCCCATGGAGTCGCTGCCGCCCGTGTCCATGTAGTCCGGCACGAGAGCGGTGATTTTCCGTGCCAGGTCGGCCGTTTCGACTCCCAGGGTCGTCGGCACGGCATGGCTCATGGCGTTCATGGTGTGGTGGCTCTTGTGGCAGTGGAACGCCCAGTCGCCGGCGGCGGCCGCAGTGAATTCGAGCGCGCGCATCTGACCGACGGCAATGTCCGTCGTCACCTCGGGCCAACGGGAACTCGGGGCCGTCCATCCGCCGTCGGTGCCCGCCACGACGAATTCATGGCCGTGCAGATGAATGGGATGATTGGTCATGGTGAGATTGCCGACGCGAATCCGTACCCGCTCGCCGAGGCGGGCGACCATGGGATCGGTGCCCGGGAAGGCTCGGCTGTTGAAGGTCCACAGATTGAAATCCAGCATGGTGCTGACCTTGGGAGTGTAGCTGCCGGGGCTGATGTCATAGGCGTTCAGCAGGAGTACGTAGTCGCGGTCAACATGCATGACACCCAATTCCCTGGGGTGCGTGACCCAAGACCCCATCATTCCCATCGCCATCTGGGTGGTTTCATCGGCGTGCGGGTGGTACATGAAAGTGCCCGAACGCTGTGCCGCAAATTCGTAGACGTAGGTCTGTCCGGGCTTGATCGACGGTTGAGTGAGTCCGGACACACCGTCCATGCCGTTCGGTAGGCGCTGACCGTGCCAGTGAATGCTGGTCGGCTCGCGCAGTCGGTTGGTGACGAACATGCGCACCCGGTCGCCTTCGACGACCTCGATGGTCGGCCCCGGCGATTGACCGTTGTAGCCCCACAAATTGGCTTTCATTCCGGGCGCGATTTCACGAATCACGGGCTCCGCCACCAGATGAAATTCCTTGATCCCATGGCGCATGCGCCAGGGCAGACTCCAGCCATTCAAGGTCGCCACCGGATGGTAGGGTCGGCCGTTCGGCGGCACCAAGGGCTTCTGCATGACGGACGACTCGTTTGAAATCAGCTCCGGCAGCGCCGCCAGCGCGCTCTTGCCCACTGCGCCTGCCGCCACCGCAAGGCTTGCACCGCTAAAGAACTTTCTTCGGTTAATCATGATTTCCTCGCGAATTCGTTGAGGCGCTGCCGAGCAGCGCTGTATCGAGGTCCGACTTGGCGATCCAAAAATCGCGTGCGCTTTGGATGGCGGCATCGACGCTCGCCATTTGGCCGCGCGCATCGGCCAATAAGTCGAAAATGCTGATGAGCGATGCGTTGTAGCGCAATAAGTCCTGTGCCGCGATCAATTTGGCCGTCGGCACCACCTCGTCCCGCTGCCGCTTCGCAACGTCGAAGGTTGCGCGATACGCCGCGTAGGACGTGCGTATCTCGGCGCGTGCATCTACGGCTGCCTGGGCAAAACGATCGACCGCCTGTGCGTAAATGGCTTGCGCCCTTCTGACGCGGGGTCCGCCGCCGTCGAAGAGCGGAATCTCGACGCTGATTTCGTAGCCTCGTTCGTAGGGCTGCGACCGGGTGCCCTGGAGAACGCGCGCCGGCCCCATGTCGAGTACGTTGACGAAGCGGGTCGCCTTGGTGAGTTTGAGGTCATAGGCGAGTTCGTCGATCCGCATGCGCAGCAGGCGTAAGTCGATGCGATCCTGCAGCACGGACTGATCGACATCCGGCAGAGCCGCGGCATTTCGCGGCAGCTCGGGCAGCGATTCTGCAAGCAGAAGCGCCGCTCGTTCTTCCGAGAGCCCCAGCAGCCGCAACAGCTTCTGCCGCGTGGATTCTTCCAACCACACCGCGCGAGTCAAACGCTGCGCGGCATCGGCATAGAAGTCTTGCTCGCGGGCTTGGTCGATGACCGTCCAGTTGCCGGCCGCCACCATGCGCCGCGCCAGCTCGGCACCGGTCTCGGCCGCGGCTTTCACCTGTTCCAAATAGCGCACCGACTCGCGCGCCGCGACCGCAGCAAAGTATGCCTGCCGCGTCTCGTTGGCCAATTTCACCACCTCGATGACGACGGCGCTCTGCGCCTCTGCAAATCGATGTTTCTCGATGTCATGTGCGTAAGGGGCGGTGATGAGGGACAGCACATTGAAGGTCAGAGTCTCCTCGATGTCGTATTGGGGCCCTGCGCCTGCGTGGCGGAACGTGAATCGGGGATTGGGCAGACGGCCCGACTGCACGAGATCGGCCTCCGAGATGCCGAGCTCTTCGAACGAGGCCTGCAGCTCCCGATTATTGAGCAGCGCAATCTGCACGGCGTCGTCGACCGAGAGCTCATGGCTCAGCAGTGCGGCGACTTGCGCGCCGCTCTTGGCCGTTTCCTCGCCGGTTCGGGTCCAGCGCACCTCCTGGTTGAGGCGCGCCCGGGTTTGCGCAGCGACCGGGTCGAATCCGCCATCCTTTGAGAAGCCGGCGCAGCCGTCTAAGCTAAGTGCGGCGCATAGAATCGCCATGAGCGGTGCCCGTGGCACCGCCATGATCCGCGTTATTGAAATGCTCATGTCATCCTCGCGCTCGAACAGAGACCCTCAGGTCTTTCGGGAAAGCAAAATGGGCGCGAGTCGCGCCGTTGCGCGATCGCGCCTACGCTCAAGCGAGGATGGGGCGGGGAGGTCTATCGAGGCGGTCGAGAATGCCCGCCGGCGGGGATCCGGGCGCGGCAACTGCGATCTCAGGAGCCGTCTGTCGCGGCGCAGTCCAGCGGATGGAGGTGAGCGTGACGGCAGTGCAGCCGCAGCAATCGCTGCAGCTCGTGTGATGGGTAGCGGCGGGAGCGCGATCGCAGTGATGTTGCGGCGCCGGCGAGACCGCATCAGGGTGTCCGCAGGTCGGCATCATCGCGATGCCCCGCAGCGGCAGCATCAGCGCAAACAACAGCGCAAACGCAGCCCTGAAAGTTCGATTCGGCCTCATAACACGATGAAACATACCACCGAGCAGGGATGAATACACGCGAACCATGCACGGGTTGAGGTACGCTTGGACCGACTCAAAGAGGCCATTGGGAGTTCGGTCATGATCAAGCGTGGGTTCACGGCCATGGCCGTGGTTGGAATGATTCTGGCCGGGCCGGCCTTCGGGCATGCCAAATTGCGCAGCACTGTCCCGGCCGCCGATGCGCAGCTCATCGAGGCGCCGAAATCGGTGACTCTTACTTTCAACGAAAATGTCCGGCTGGCGGTGTTGTCCGTGGCCGCCGGCGGGCGGCAAATTCCGGTCACCGTCGATCGCAGCGCACCGGCCGCCTCGCAGGTGACGGTGACGCTGCCCGCGCTGACCCCCGGGACCTACCAAGTGCGATGGAGCGTCCTTTCCGCCGACGACGGGCACGCCACCCAGGGTACGTTCTCGTTCACCATCATGGCCGCCGCCGCGTCCCACTGAGGCTTGGGTCTTGTCGCCGAACCAATGGGCTGCGGCGCTGATCGGGGCCAAAACCTTGGGCTACGCGGGTACGCTCGGCGCCGCGGGCGCCGTATTCTTTCTTGGTTACGCGGGTAGCCTCATCACGAGCTCGGAGCTCGCGAGAATCCGGCGTCTGGTACTCACCTGCGCCGCTCTGTCCGCGGCTGCCGGCGCGGCGCACATCGTGTTGACTGCGGGCTCGATGAGCGGCGAGACCGCGGGAATGTGGGATGGCTCTCTCATCCGCATGGTCTGGCAGGCAGGCGCGGGACGCGCCCTCGAAATTCGCGCCATCGGCCTCTCGCTGACGGCGCTCGCAATGCTGATGCATCGTCCGCCCCGCTGGGGCTTGCTCGGTGCCGCGATGGCCGCGACCTCCTTCGCTTGGACCGGTCACGCGCAATCCTTGAGTCCCCGCGTCTTCCCTGTTCTTCTGCTCGGCGCCCATCTTCTGGGGGTCGCTTTTTGGATGGGTGCGCTGGCGCCCCTGGACTTGGTGGCGCGCGACGGCAATGCCTCGCGAATCGCGGCCGTGGCGGAGCGGTTCAGCGCGGTGGCGGTTTTCGTGGTCGCGGGATTGATCTTGGCGGCAGCACCCCTTTTGTGGCTGCTGCTCGGCGGCTTCGCGGAATTGTGGCGCAGCAGTTATGGCCGCTGCATCGCACTCAAGCTTGCATTCGTCGCCGGCCTGCTGAGTCTCGCCGCATTCAACAAGCTGCGCCTGACACCCCGTCTGCGGGCGGGCGACGCCGACGCGGTACGAAGTTTGCGCACCTCCATCCGCCTCGAAATGTGGCTGGGCATCATGGTCCTGGCAGTTACTGCTACATTGACTACCATCGCCGGGCCGCCGGCTCTGGACTAGACCGGGCGTTCCGCCCCAGAGGTAATGACATGCGAATGCTGCAAATCGTCGGCGCCCTTCTGATTGCCGCAGGACTCTTCGTTCTCATCAAGACACCGACTTACTCGAGCGAGAAAAGTGTGTTCAAGATCGGCGATGTCGAGGCGAAGGTGTCGCAGGAGCAGGCGATTCCGCCCTGGGCCGGCGGAGCGGCCGTCGCGGTGGGGGTGGTGCTGATCGTCGTGGGTGTCCGCAAGCCTTAAGCCCTGCTGGGGGCGTTGCCGCAAGGCTAAAGCAGGGGGCGCCCGCCTGCCATTCCTGGGATCCGGGTTATGTACGATAGCGTACGTACGCTTTCGCACCGTGGGCGTAAACTGTGATGCAACGGAGGCGAGACCATCGTCGGGTCACGGTCGTTCTCCGCGTTACCGCCCTGGAGTTCCGTGATACAGCCCACTATCGAGCCCCGAAAGAATCTGCTGCTGGCCGCGCTGCCCGACGCAGAGTGGCAGCGCTGGCTGCCGCAGCTTGAAGCCGTCGTGATGCCGCTGGGACAAGTTCTATACGAGTCCGGCGTCACGCTGAGTCATGTGTATTTTCCAACGACGGCGATCGTGTCGCTGCTGTATGTAATGGAAAACGGCGCCTCGGCCGAAATCGCCGTCGTCGGAAACGAAGGCATCGTCGGCATCTCGCTGTTCATGGGCGGTGAATCCACTTCCAGTCGCGCGGTGGTACAAAGCGCCGGGAAGGGGTTTCGGTTGAAAGCGCAACTGTTGAAGGCTGAATTCAATCGGGCGGGACCGGTGCTTCACCTGCTGCTGCGCTACACGCAGGCACTGATCACGCAGATGGCGCAGACGGCGGTGTGCAACCGTCATCACTCGCTCGACCAGCAACTGTGCCGATGGCTGTTGCTGAGCCTGGACCGTCTGCAGGGCAACGAATTGGTCATGACCCAGGAGTTGATTGCCAACATGCTGGGGGTGCGCCGCGAAGGGGTCACCGAGGGAGCCCTCAAGCTGCAACAGGAGGGACTGATCAGCTATGCGCGCGGCCACATCTCGGTGCTGGATCGGCTCGGCCTCGAGAAGCGCACCTGCGAGTGCTACGCGGTGGTCAAAAAGGAGTATGAGCGCCTGCTGCCGGGGACAGAGGCCACGTAGCGCAATCGCCCGCATTTCGGGTCGCTATGTACGCTGGCACACAGTGGGCGCAGGATCCTGCGCGCACACTTCGCGAAAGGGGCCAGGCCGAATCATCGGCCGCAACTGCCTCGACCACGGAGATTGCATGGCGGCCGCCGAGAACCACTTGATCGATTTGCTGCCGCGCGCGGACCGCCGCCGACTGCTTGCCCTCTCAGAGACGGTTGATCTGGTGTTATCGCAAGTGCTGTGCGAGACCGGCATGAGCACCCGTTACGTGTACTTCCCGATCGGCGCCACGATCTCGCTGGTCACGCCCATCGACGGCAAGCCGGTCCTGGAGGTGGGAATGGTCGGCCGCGAGGGGATGGTCGGCGCCCAGCTCGTCCTGGGGGTGGCGACTACGCCGCTTCATGTGGTCGTGCAAGGACACGGAAAGGCCCGGCGCATCGCCTCCGCGGCATTTCGTACCGAGCTGGCGCGCAGTTCCGCGCTGCGGCGGTGCCTGAACCGCTACCTCTACGTGCTGATGTCCCAACTCGCCGTGGCGTCGGCCTGCCTGCGCTTCCATCTCATCGAACCCCGCCTCGCGCGCTGGTTGCTGATGACCCAGGACCGGGCCCACGCCGATGCCTTTCATGTGACTCATGAGTTCCTCGCGTACATGCTCGGCGTCCGCCGAGTCGGAATCACCGCCGCTGCCGGTGCCCTGCAGCGAGCGGGACTCATCGAATATCGACGCGGGGAACTCGTGGTGCTGAACCGCAAGGGGCTCGAGGCGGCGGCCTGCGGATGCTACGCCGCCGATCGGAAACGCTACAAAGAGATGATGCACTGATACGCGTCTTTCGTATGCCCAGGGTGGCGCTCATTGGGTCAATTTCTTGCGCAGCGACCGTAATTCGCGCCGGCGCGCCGGCGTGGTCTTCGGATAGCTCAAGTCGAGCTTTTCCACGGTATCGAGCAGGATTCTGGAGACGATCAGGCGGGCGTTCTGTTTGTCGTCGGCCGGAACGACATACCAGGGCGCTTGCTCGGTACTGGTCGCACTGAGACATTTTCCGTACGCCCGCATGTAGTCCTTCCAGAACTTTCGTTCCTCGATGTCCGCCAGGCTGAATTTCCAGTTCTTTTCCGGCTTGTCGATGCGGTCGATGAACCGCTTGCGCTGCTCTTCCTTGGATAAGTGCAGAAAGAATTTGATGACCCGCGTCCCGTTGCGGTGCAGGTGCCTCTCCAAATTCACGATGGAGCGGTATCGATCGTGCCAGATGGCCTCATCGCCCGCGGACGTGTCCGGCAGTCCCTCGGCGCGCAGAATTTCCGGGTGCACTCTGACGATCAGCACCTCCTCGTAGTAGGAGCGGTTGAAAATCCCGATCCGTCCGCGCTCGGGCAGGTTTCGCGTGGTGCGCCAGAGAAAGTCGTGCTGCAGTTCGGCGGCGCTCGGGTGCTTGAAGCTGAACACCTGGCAGCCCTGGGGGTTGATTCCGGACATCACGTGCGCGATGGCGCCGTCCTTCCCCGCCGCATCCATGGCCTGGAAAATCAGCAGCAGGGCGAATCGATTCGAGGCGTAGAGCAATTCCTGCTGCGCACTGAGCGCCTTGATATGCCTGCTCAGCAATTCTTGATATTCCTCGTCCGTCTTGTACACGGGGTCGACGAGAGTCGCCCATTTCTTGAGGTCGACCCGCTCCCCGGCCCGGACCCGAAAATCGCTGGATTTGATGTGCATCGGTACCCCACAGTCCGGGCGGCAGAACTATAGGCGTTATCCTACAGCGCCTTGGTGCGCAAACGTACAGAGCGTTGCCGCGCGTCCACGCACAATGTCAGCAGATGCGACGCCGAACGGCGCCCGCGCAAAATAAGGAACTCGAGATGAACAGCAGCGATCGTCGGTCCAAGTGGGTAGTGCCGACCGGGTTGGCTTCGCTGATATTGTCGGTCATGTACACGCCGGCCTTGCGCGCGGCGTCCTTCGAGCTGCCGCCTCTGAACACGCCCGCGACCGCCGAACATCATGTTGGCAAGATGGTTTGGGCCGACTTGGTGACGCCGGATCTCGCGGCTGCCGAGCGCTTCTATGGTGGATTGTTCGGCTGGACGTTTCGAACCATCCACACCGGCGACTCCGAGTACGCGGTGGCGCTGGCCGACGGCCGTCCGGTGGGCGGGATGTTCCAGAAGCCGATACCGGCCGGCGAGCACCGGCAGTCGGCCTGGCTGACGTTCCTTTCTGTGGGCGATGTTGACGGCGCCAAGCGCGCTGCGCTGGCGCACGGAGCCAAGGTGGTGTCCGATTCGAAAAGCTACCCGGCGCGGGGACGGCAGGCGGTGCTTTCCGATCCGGACGGCGCCGTCTTCGCAATCCTCGCCTCGAGCAGCGGCGACTCGCCGGATTTCCTCGCCGAGCCCGGGGAGTGGATCTGGAGTTCATTGCTGTCCCACGATCCCGGGGCCGCAGCGGCGTTCTATCAAGATGTGTTTTCCTTCGATGTCTTCGACCTGGCGAGCAACGACGGATTGGAGCATGTGATTCTGTCCAGCGACGACCTTGCCCGCGCGAGCGTGAATTCGCTGCCCGCCGACTCCAAGCGGCGGCACTCGCACTGGCTCAATTTCGTCAGAGTGACGGACACCGTGGGCACGGCGGCCAAGGTGGTCGCGGCAGGCGGACGCGTGCTGGTCGATCCGCATGTCGATCGTCACGGCGGCCAGGTGGCGGTTGTTGCCGATCCGGCGGGAGCGCCGTTCGGGTTGATGGAATGGACCAGCGGCGACAGCAAGGCGGAGCCGAAATGAACCTCAGTCGCAAATGGATGGCGGTTGGAATAGGCGCCCTGGCATTGACCCTGTTGTACGCCTGTGAGGTGACCGGCGTCGGTGTCGACGGCACCGTCGGGGTGGGTTACGACGCGGGCTACTACGAGCCGTATGGCTACGAGTACGGCGGCTGGGGTGGTGGATACCACGTGGGTCCCGGACGAGGCGGCGATCGGCGCGGCGATCATCCGTCGCATTCTTACCGGCCTGCGCCCGCGTCGCGGCGGACCCCGTCGATTCCCAGCCGCTCGCGCGGCTCGCGGCACTAGACGCCCGCGGCACTAATGGCACTCGCGCGGCGGGTTGGGGTAACTCGGCCCGCCCGCGCGCTGCTAACATCAAGGGCTGGCCCCTTGATGGAGTGATCCCTTGCCCGACTCGATACCCCGGCCCGATGGGCCGCAGACGCGCCGCATTCTGTTCGCGAGCCTGGTCGGCACGACCATCGAGTTCTTCGATTTCTACATCTATGCCACTGCCGCCGTGCTGGTTTTTCCCCGGCTGTTCTTCCCCAAGGGCGATCCGGCGACCGCGTTGCTGCAGTCGTTCGCGACCTTTGCGCTGGCTTTCTTCGCGCGCCCCGTCGGATCGGCGTTATTCGGGCATTTCGGCGACCGCATCGGACGCAAGGCGACTCTGGTCACCGCCCTCTTGACCATGGGAGTTTCGACGGTGTGCATCGGCTTGCTGCCGACCTACGCCGCCATCGGCGCGACGGCGGCGGGACTCCTTGCGCTTTGTAGACTGGGCCAGGGGGTGGGTCTGGGCGGCGAGTGGGGCGGAGCGGTGCTGCTGGCGACGGAAAACGCGCCGCCGGGCAAGCGAGCCTGGTACGGGTGCTTCCCGCAGCTCGGCGCGCCCTTGGGGTTCCTCTGCTCCACCGGCGTGTTTCTGCTGATGAGCAACAACCTGACTGAAGCGCAGCTTTTCAGCTGGGGATGGCGCGTGCCGTTTCTGGCGAGCGCCGTGCTGGTGTTGGTGGGGCTGTATGTGCGCCTGCAGCTGGTGGAAACACCCGCCTTCAAGCGCAGCCTCGAGCTGGGTGAACGGGTGCGCGTGCCCTTCCTGGTGGTGTTTGCAAAATTTCCCCGCGAGCTTGTGCTGGGTACTCTGGGCGCGACGACCACATTCGTCGTGTTCTATTTGATGACGGTATTCGCCCTGGGCTGGGCCACCGGCGCCCTCGGGTTCGGCCGCCAACAGTTCTTGGTTCTACAAATGGCGGGCGTGCTGTTCTTCGGTTTGACCATCCCGTTTTCCGCCATCGTCGCCGATCGCGTGGGCGAGCTGACGATGCTGCTGATCGCAACCGTGCTGATCATGGCCTTCGGATTCGCATTCAAACCGCTGTTCTCGGGTCATGGGGCGACCGGCGCCTTCGTGTTCCTGGCGCTGGGCTTCGCGCTGAGCGGCCTGACGTACGGCCCCCTGGGGAGCGCCCTCTCGAGCCTGTTTCCCACCGCGGTGCGCTACACAGGCACATCCCTGTCGTTCAATCTGGCGGGAATACTGGGTGCCTCGCTGGCGCCGCCGATCGCCACCTGGTTGGCGACGCACTTCGGCGTGGCCTATGTCGGGTATTATCTGTCGGCCGCCGGACTCGTGACCCTGATCGCATTGTTCATGATAAAGACACATAAGAAACGGACGGGAGACTTCGTATGACTCGCAGCCCCCTAGTGCTTTGCCTGCTCTGTCTGCTTGCCTTCGCGCGCGCGAACGCGGCGGACGTTTACGATGCCGCGGTGGCGCACGAGGGACGCAGCGCCGCGGATTTGAAACGCGATCCCTTGGATCACCCTGCCGATATTCTTCGCCTTTCCGGCATCAAGCCCGGCATGCAGGTCGCCGATGTGCTTGCGGGCGACGGCTACTACAGCGAGCTCGCCAGCTATGTGGTCGGGCCGAAGGGCAAGGTGTTCATGATCAACAACGCGGCGTTCGATCACTGGAGCGAAGGGCCGCTGCAGGCGCGCCTGGGTTCGAATCGGCTGAGCAATGTTGAGCACGAAACGCTCGATCTCAATCACATGAATCTCAAGGCCCGAAGCCTCGACGCCGTCTTCCTGATCAAGGTCTATCACGATTTGTACTGGGTGGATTCGAGCGGCGATTCAGAGGGTCTTTGGCCGAAGATCGACACCGCGGGTGTGCTCGACCAATTGGCGCATGCGCTGAAGCCGGGAGGAATCCTCCTTTTGGTGGATCATTCGGCGAAGGCAGGCAGCGGGAACACCGCGGCCTCGGCCCTGCATCGCATCGAGGAGAGCTACGCGGTCAAGGACTTCGAATCGCGCGGATTCAAGGTCGTTGCGAAGAGCGACGTGCTGCGAAGGCCGGACGACGCGCGCGATCTGATCAGCTACAAGGGGCCGGCGCTCGGCAAGACGGATCGCTTTGTGCTGGTGTTTCGCAAGAATTAGGAAAGTCCGGGCATTCCGCGTGAGCCGCGGGGACCGGGTTTAGAGAGAGTTCAGCCAGCGCGTCAACGTTTCCGTGTCCGTGGCGCCCGAGCGGCGGGCGATTTCCTTGCCTGCGCGGAAGGCGATCAGCGTCGGAATGCTGCGGATATTGAAACGCCCCGCCGGCGCCGGCTCGTCCTGGGTATTCAATTTCGCGAAGCGCCAGGCGGGTTCGAGTTGACCGGCCGCCTTTTCGTAGTAAGGCGCCATGGCTATGCAGGGGCCGCACCAGGGCGCCCAGAAATCCACGACCAGGGGCAGATCGCCGCGAGCCAGATGCCGGTCGAAATTCTTCTCGGTCAGCTCGATGGGCTTTCCCGCGAACAATGGGTTGTGGCACTGCGGGCAGCGCGGGCCATCCTTCAATCGCGTGCCCGGCAGGCGCACCACTGAGTCGCAATGCCCGCATACCACTTGAACCGCGCCGTTCATTGATCTTAGTGTACCCGCAACTCTCTCCGGTATCATCGTTCCATGCAGCGGGATTATTTGGGCAATCCGGTCGGCGGAGAGAGCGGCCGCACGTTGCGCGCCATCGATGATTTCATCGAGGGCTATCTGGCGTACGAGACGCGGGCCGAGCGCATTCTCGCCGCAGCGAATGCGGATCCGGAATCGTGCCTGGCCAACGTTTATGCCGGAGTGCTCTGGATGCTGCTCGAAGCGCCCGAAGGTGCGCAGCGCGCTCACCGGTACCTGGCAGCCGCCGAGCAGGCGGCACCGCTCGCCACGCATCGCGAACAGCTCAACACGGCGCTTCTGCGGGCGTGGGTCGACGGCGATATGGCGCAGAGCCTGCGGCTTTGCGACCGGATATCGGATGAGTTTCCCCGCGATCTCGTCGTGCTCAAGACGCATCAGTACCTGGAGTTCAATCGCGGTAATTTCCCCGCCATGCTGCACGCCGCCTTGAAGGTGGCGGCGGCCAACGCGGACGTGCCCTACATGTACGGGATGACGGCATTTGCCTACGAGCAATGCCATCTGCTGGAAGAGGCGGAGTCGCAGGCGCGCGCGGCGCTCGACCTGAAGCGCAAGGAACCCTGGGCGCAGCATGCACTGGCGCATGTGCTGCTGACGCGCGGCCAGATCGACCATGGGGCGCACTTTCTCGAGCAGCAAGCGGAGACCTGGACCGGACTGAACTCCTTCATGGTCACGCATCTGTGGTGGCACCTGACCCTGTTCTATCTCAGCCAGGGGCGTGACGCGAAAGTTTTGGAACTCTACGATCGTCATTGCTGGGGCGTCGCCAAGGATTATTCTCAGGATCAAATCGGCGCGGTATCGCTGCTCGCGCGGTGCGAGATCGCGGGCATCGACGTTGGGGACCGCTGGCAGGATCTGGGTCTTCATCTCGCGGCGCGTGCGCATGACACGACGCTGCCGTTTCTGACGATTCAATATCTGTACGGCTTGGCGCGGGCGGGGCGCTCCGAAGCGGCGCTGCTGTTGGAATCGGTGCGGCGCCATGCCGCGGCCGCGCCCTCGTTCACGCGCGAAGCCTGGCGCGACGTCGCGCTGCCCGGTTGCGAGGCACTGTATCTCTACGCCCGCGGCGAACACGCCGAGGCCTGGCGGCATTTGACGTTGAGTGTGCCGCGCATGGCGGAGATCGGCGGCAGTCATGCGCAACGCGATCTGTTCGAGCAGATTCTATTGGATGCCGCGGTCAAAAGCGGACGCTGGGGCGCCGCCCAGCAAATGCTGGAGTCGCGGCGAATGACGGATCCGGACGGAGTGCCGGTCAATGCGGCGCTCGCGGAGGTGTACGCCCAACTGGGTTTGCCGGAACTTGCAGCACAGGCGCAGGCCCGGGCTGCGGACACGCGCGCACGGCATCCGAACTAAAGATCAACGCGGGAGCATTCAATGTCCGACGACCCGGAACATCTATTCGAGCTCATCGACGCGCGGCGCGACGATCTGGTCGACCTGACCCGCGCCTTGATCCGCTTTCCCACCGTGAATCCACCGGGCGACGAATATGGTCCTTGCGCCCGATTCATCGGCGATCGCCTGCGGGCCCGCGGGTTCGCAGTCGACTATGTGCGCGGCGCCGGTACCCCCGGCGACGATGAGCGCCATCCGCGCATCAACGTCATCGCGCGGCGCGAGGGCGCAGCGCCCGGGCCCTGCGTGCATTTCAACGGCCACATCGACGTCGTGCAAAGCGGCGCCGGGTGGACCGTCGATCCCTTTGCTGCGGTGGTGAAGGACGGAAAAGTCTACGGGCGGGGCGCCTGCGACATGAAGGGCGGACTCGCGGCAGCCATCATTGCGGTCGAGGCGCTGATCGACAGCGCTGCGGATTTGCCGGGAACACTGGAGATATCAGGTACCGCCGACGAAGAGTCGGGCGGCTTCGGCGGTGTGCACTACCTGGCCGAACGCGGTTGGTTTTCCGCGCCGCGCGTCGATCATGTCATCATCCCCGAGCCGCTCAACGTCGACCGCGTCTGCATCGGGCATCGCGGGGTGTGGTGGGCCGAGATAACAACCCACGGGCGGATGGCGCACGGCTCGATGCCGTTTCTCGGCGATTGCGCGGTGCGTCACATGCACGCCGTGGTCGACAAGTTCGAGCGCGAGCTGTACCCCAAGCTCGCGGCGCGGCGCACGGACATGCCGGTGGTGCCTTCGGGCGCGCGCCATTCGACGCTGAACATCAGCTCCATCCACGGCGGACAGGCGGAGGAGCCGGGATATCCCGCGGCGTTGGTTCCCGATTCATGCCGCATGGTCATCGATCGGCGGTTGCTCATCGAAGAGAGCATGGAGGGAGTCAAGGGCGAGGTGCGCGAGCTGTTGGAGCGGTTGGTAGAGCAGCGGCCCGGGTTTCGGTACAACCTGCGCGACCTCTTCGAGGTCCAGCCCACCATGGCCGATCGCAACGGCCCCGTGGCGCGCAGCACCGCCGCGGCGATCTGCCGCGTCATCGGCCGCACGCCGGAGTTCATTTGTTCGCCGGGAACTTACGACCAGAAGCACATCGATCGCGTGGGAAATCTTCGTGACTGCATCGCCTACGGCCCGGGGATTCTCGACCTGGCCCATCAGCCGGACGAGTACGTGGTGATCGAGGACATGGTCGACTCGGCGAAAGTCATGGCGCTGGCCGCCCGGTCGTTGCTCTACGGAAGGGCTTGATGCGGGCTCCGTCGAGACGCCCCGCGTTGCCGGCGATCTTGGCTGTCGCGGCGCTGGCGATGCTGGAGTCGCTGGCGGCGCCGGGGGCGCCGGGGGCGGCAGGGGCGGCGAACCGGGTCACCGTCGGGATTCAGCTCGAGCCGCCGATTCTGGATCCCACCGCGAATCCCTCCGCCGCGATCTATCAAATTTTGTACGGCAATGTGTTCGAAGGGCTGGTGCAGTTCGCCGCCGACGGCTCGGTGCTGCCCAAGCTCGCCTCGACCTGGGACGTCACCGACGGCGGATTGAACTACGTGTTTCACCTGGTGCACGGCGTGCGTTTTCATGACGGAAGCCCTTTCGACGCCGCCGTGGCCAAGTTCTCGCTGGATCGGGTGCTTGCGCCCGGGTCCACGAATCCGCAGAAATCGCGGTTGGCAAAGATTCGAGCCGTCGAGGTCGTCGATCCCTTTACCCTGCGGATTCGGCTGGTGCAGCGCTCCGGCGGCTTGCTCCAGTCCCTCGCATGGGGCGCGTTCGTCATGGTGTCGCCGGGGTCGGCCGCCGCCAACGCGGTGCGGCCGGTGGGCACGGGCCCGTTTCGCTTTGCCGAGTGGCGCCGCGGCGACTCGATCACCTTCGTGCGGAATACGGGCTATTGGGGCAGGCCCGCGGAATTGAACGAGGTCACTTTCAAATTTATATCCGAACCCACCGCCGCCTACGCCGCGCTGATGGCGGGCGATGTGGATGCCTTTGCCAACTATCCCGCGCCCGAGAGCTTCGCTCAGTTTGCGGCCGATCCGCGCTTCGCGGTGCTCACCGGCAGCACGGAGATGGAAACGGTGTTGGCGCTGAATGAGCGCGTTGCGCCGCTCGGCGATCTGCGGGTGCGCCGGGCGATTTCCTACGCGCTCGATCGGCGCTCCATCATCGATGGCGCCATGTTCGGCTACGGCACGCCGATCGGCAGCCATTTTCCGCCGCACAATCCCGCGTACGTCGATCTCACCGGGATTTATCCCCACGACCCTGCGAAGGCCCGGTCGCTGCTGGCGGCGGCCGGGTACCCCCATGGATTTTCGGTCACTTTGAAGCTGCCGCCGCCGAGCTATGCGCGTCGCAGCGGAGAAATCGTGGCTGCCGAGCTCACCCAGGTCGGAATCCGGGTGCGCATGGAAGATCTGGAATGGGCACAGTGGCTGGACCAGGTGTTCACCCATCATGACTTCGACATGAGCATCGTGGGGCACGCGGAGCCCATGGACTACGATATCTATGCGCGCGACGACTACTACTTCGGCTACTCGAGCGCCGAATTCAAGGCGCTCATCGCCGAACTGGACGACACCCTCGACGAGCCGGCACGCCGGGAGCTCTTGCAGAGAATTCAGCGCAAGCTGGCCGAGGATGCGGTCAACGGCTTCTTGTTCCAATATCCCAGGCTGGATATCTGGAACGCCCATCTGCAGGGCTTGAGATTCGACGCGGTCCTCGGTGTAGTCGATCTCGCGCGCGCACATTTCGACGGCGGCGGATCGACCGGCGATGCCGGGCGCTACGGCGCCGGGTTCGGGCGCGGCGCCGGGTTCGGGCGCGGCGCCGGGACGGACACTGCTTGGTCGCGGCCGTTGCGCTTCGCGGGCGCGGTCGTGCCCGCGATCGTGCTGATCCTGTGCCTGCTCGCGGCGCGCCGCTTCGGCGCGGCTTACCTCGCGGGACGACTCGGCGTGCTCGCCGCCACGTTGATCGCTGCGACGGCGATCGTGTTCGTCATCGTGCAGATCGCACCCGGCGATCCGGTGCGCTACATGATGGGCATGCAGGCGGATCCGCAGAGCATGGAGGCGACGCGCCACCAGCTGGGGCTCGACATTGCGCCCCTGCCGAGATACCTCCGCTGGGTTTCTGGATTGTTGCACGGAGATTTCGGGACCAGCTTCACCTATCGCATTCCGGTAGGCGAACTCATCGCAGAGCGCCTGCAGGTGTCCCTGCCGCTGGCCGTGTTGGCGCTGCTGCTCTCCACGGCGATCGCCTTTCCCGTCGGACTGATCTCCGCCGCCAGGCGCGGCCGGGTAAGCGATGCGGTGCTCACCGGAATCACCCGGCTCGGCCTGGCCGTGCCCAATTTCTGGCTGGGAATGTTGTTGGTGATGTTGTTCGCGCTGCGACTGCACTGGTTTTCCGCCGGCGGCTTCCCCGGCTGGGATTCAGGGTTGGCGGCGGGCCTCGAGGCGCTCATCCTGCCCGCGACCGCGCTCGCCATGCCTCAGGCCGCGATCCTGGCCCGGGTGCTCCGCGGCGCGCTGATCGATACATTGCACGAGGACTACATTCGCACGGCGCGAGCCAAGGGCGCCGGCGAGTGGCGGGTGCTGTGGCGTCATGCGCTGCCGAACGCGCTGTTGCCGGTGCTGACCATTCTCGGCATGCAGTTTTCGTTTCTATTGGCGGGCGCAGTCATCATCGAGAACGTTTTTTTTCTGCCCGGTCTGGGGAGACTGGCATTTCAGGCCATCGTGCAGCGCGACCTGATCGTGGTGCAGAGCGTGGTCGTTCTGCTGTTGATCGCCGTGGTGAGCGTGACGTTTCTGGTGGATCTCTCGTACGGGCTGGTCAATCCGCGGCTGCACGCTGAGGGTTCCCCGTGAGCGTCTTTGCGACGCGCGACACCTCGGTGCCGCGGCGCGGCGGACTGCGGCAGGTGGGACTGATCGCCGGCGCCGTGCTCACGGCCTCATTCGTAGGCATAGCAGTCGTCGGTCAATTCTGGACACCGTACGATCCGGGTGCGATGTCGATCATGGACAAGCTCGAGGGACCCAATCTGCATCACTGGCTCGGTACCGACCAGTTAGGTAGAGACGTGCTGTCGCAGCTCCTGGCGGGCGCCAAGACCTCGGTGGGGGTGGCGTTGCTGTCGGTGATCATCGGAGCGTTCGTGGGAGTGCCTTTGGGATTGATGGCGGCGGCACGCCGCGGCGCCGTCGATGAGCTGATCATGCGCGGCAATGATTTGATATTTGCCTTCCCGTCGCTGCTGCTGGCAATTTTGATCACGGCTGCGTTCGGGCCCGGTGCCGTCAACGCCATCATCGCCATCGGAATTTTCAATATTCCAGTGTTCGCTCGGGTCGCGCGCGGCGGGGCGCTGCAGCTCTGGACTCGCGACTTCAGTTCGGCGGCGCGCGTGGCCGGCAAGGGACCGGTCCGAATCTCGCTCGAGCACATGCTGCCGAACATGGTCGGACTGCTGGTAGTCCAGGCGACAATCCAGTTTTCCCTGGGGGTGGTGGCAGAGGCGGGTCTTTCGTACGTCGGCCTGGGCGCGCAGCCGCCGACTCCCAGCTGGGGGCGGATGCTCAACGAGGCCCAGACGCTTACAGCGCTGTCGCCCACGCTCGCGCTGTTTCCGGGCCTCGCCGTGCTGTTGTTCGTCCTCGGTCTCAACCTGCTCGGCGACGGATTGCGGCGCCGGCAGGAGCGAAGCGAATGACGTCCGCGCCGCCCGCGCCGTTGCTGCAAATCGATGCACTGAGCGTGTCGATCGGCTCTACGCCGATACTCAAGAACCTTTCGCTCACCGTCGGCGCCGGGGAGATTCTCGGGCTGGTCGGCGCCTCGGGATCGGGAAAAACGCTGACGGCGCTCGCCATCATACAGTTGTTGCCTGCGAATTCCGCGATGACCGGCGAGATACGCCTGCGCGGTGAGTTGCTCACCGGGAAGAGCGAGCGCGAGTTGCAGAGCGTACGCGGCCGGGACTTGGGGCTGGTGTTCCAGGAGCCCATGACCGCGCTTAATCCCCTGATGCAAATCGGCGATCAAGTGGCGGAAACGATTCGACTGCATCGTGCGGTGTCCACTGCCGAGGCCGCACGCGCGGCGCGTGAAACACTGGAGCTCGTGGGCCTTGCGGGCGGGCGCGGCGCACCGCATCTTCTGCCCTATGAACTGTCCGGCGGAGAGCGGCAGCGGGTTGCGATTGCCATGGCCGTGGCGCTCGAGCCGCCGCTGCTGATTGCGGACGAACCGACCACCGCCCTGGACGTCGGCACCCAGGCCCACGTGCTGCGGCTGCTCAAGGAGCTTGCGCACTCCCGCAACATGGGATTGATTCTCGTGACCCATGATCTGGCGGTGGTTGCGCAGGTCACGGATCGCGTCGCTCTGCTGCACCAGGGGGAGATCGTGGAACAGGGGGCAACGGCGCAGTTGCTGCGCCATTTGCAGCATCCCTACGGCCGAGCACTGCTCGCGGCCGCGCGGTCGAGGCCGAAGCGCAGCGCACCGCGGCCGGCTGCCGCTGCGCCCGTTCTCGAGGTGCGCGACATCGTTCAGGAGTATCCGCGCAGACGGCGCTCGCTGGGACGCCCGCCGCCGCCGCTCCGGGCGGTCGACGGAGTGTCGCTCACCGTTCATGCCGGCGAGACCGTGGCTCTGGTCGGCGAGTCCGGCTCCGGAAAATCCAGCTTGCTGCGGGTCATTTTGGCGCTCGAAGTCGCGCGCGGCGGCAACGTCACCCTGCTAGGTGAGGGATTCCTCGGTGAGCGGGGGAGGCGGCTGCGCCGTCTTCGACGCGGCATTCAGGCGGTGTTCCAAGATCCATACGGCAGTTTCGATCCCCGGTGGTCCGTCGAGCGGCTGGTTGCGGAACCTTATTTCCTATTGGATTCACCGCCGGACACCGCGACGCGCCGGCGCAACGTGGCGGGGCTGCTCGAGCTGGTCGGCCTGTCGGCTTCGGATGCACGGCGCTACCCGCACGAATTCTCGGGAGGCCAGCGGCAGCGCATCGCCATCGCGCGGGCGCTGATCACGGAGCCTGCCGTGATCGCATTCGATGAAGCGGTCTCCGCGCTCGATGTGCTGGTTCGAACCCAGATACTGGAGCTGCTGGCTCATCTATCCGAGCGATTGGGACTGGCGTATCTATTCGTATCGCATGATTTGAACGTTGTCAGATCGATCGCGGACCGCACCTACGTCATGCAGCATGGTCGCATCGTGGAACACGGACCCACCGAGGCGATATTCACCTCGCCGCATCACGCCTACACCCGGGCGTTGATTGCCGCCGCTCCAATTTTGAACTAGGCGGGCGGATTGCTGAAATGCACGGCCCGGGCGATGGCGCGCGCCAGGCAGTCCGCGGCGGCCGACCCGATGCGCCCGACGCCGGCGGCGCGGTTCAAGTTCCCCTGCAGCTCCACCTCCCCACTCGCCAGGGCAAATACGGTGTCGCCGTCGAATGGGGTGTGTGCCGGGCGCACCGCACGCGCGATCCCATCCTGCGCCATCATCGCGACGCGCTTGCATTCCACGGTCGCGAGGTCGGCGTTACAAGAGACCACACCCAGCGTGGTGTTGGATCCGGGCTGCAGGCGGCCCGCCTCCTCCGAACTCATCGTTGAGTTCGAAGGCCCACGCCCAATAAGTATTGCCGTCGGGCATCAGCGCCGAGCCGACCGAGTTCAGGGCCACCAACGCACCCACGATGAGTCCCTCACCCAAATCCAAAGAGGCTGAACCCACGCCGCCTTTGATCAATCCCGCCATGGCGCCGCGCCCGGCGCCGACCGATCCCATCGCGAACTCCGCTGCTGCGGCCTCGAGCGCGCGCACGCCCAAATCACGGTAAGGCGGAGTCCGCCCCCAGTTCTTGTCCCCGCCATTGCTGAGATCGTGCAGCACCGCCGACGGCACGATGGGAATTCGCGGCGACCCCATCCGCCGCAGCCAAACCGAAGACCGAGCCTCCGGCCAGCACCACGGCGTGTGCGCGGCCGACCAGATTCTCGGGAGACAGTGCGTCGGTTTCGCGGCCGCCGGGTCCTCCTCCTCGTACATCGACGCCGGCAACCCAAGCCCCGCCGCAGAGCAGCGCCGTCACTCCGGAGCGGACGGCTTCGTCGGTGGCGTGCCCGACGCGAAGTCCGGCGACATCGGTGATCAGGTTTTTTTCGGCCGGGCGATACATGCGCCTAGCGAGGCTGTGCGGCGATGACGGCCAATCCCTGCAGCACGAGATCCGGCACGATCTCGCCCTGCGAGCGCATCGTGCCGGTGATCATGCCGGCATCGCCTCCGGTGATGAACAGCTTGGGTTTGGCGCGCGTGCTCTGTTCGACCACCTCGGCCGCCCGATCGGCCATGCCTGCCAATGCGAACACGGCGCCGCGCGACACCGCGCCGACGGTGTTGTTGGCCAGCACTCCGGCCAGCGAGGGGGTGCTGTTCGATGCCGCCTTCGCGATGTCGCTGGTCTTATTCATCAAGGCCTCGCGCATCATGTGGATACCGGGCGCGATGAGCCCGCCCAGGTGCTGGCCCTTGGCGTCGACACTGTCGACTTTGACCGCAGTGCCGGCGTCGACCACGCACAGCGCCGAGCGCACCTTGGTCCAAGCGCCGATCAATGCCAGCCAACGGTCGGCGCCGAGCAGCGAGGGGTCGAGATAGCCGTTGGTGAGACCTTGAAACTCCTGGGCGGCGGTCACGAATTCAGGATTGACGCGAAATACCTTCTTGGTCAGGCGGGTCAGGGTTTTCGCCATGACCGGGCCCGCGACGTTCGAGACCAGCACCCGCTGCGGCTTCTGTCCCGACTCGAATAGAGCGGTGGTCCAAATGCCGGGCTTGGCGTCGCGATGCACGACTGCCTGTTGATCGGAAAGCCCGGTGCTCGTGAGCCAAGCCCACTTCAGGCGCGTGTTACCCACGTCGATGACCAATATCATGCGGTGCCGTTACCTTGAACGCCTTCAAACGGGCAGGCGGCCAAGGATAGCATCCCGCCCAGCGGCGGGGGACTTAGGCGTCCTTCGTTGCCTTGGAGTCCGCGTCGAGCGCGGATACCACCTCGAGCAGGTGCTGCGACACGCGCTCGTCGATTTCCGCGGCATTTTGCGGGTACACCGGATATCGGATATGGGCCTCGACCCCGGCCGCCGAAAAAATCAGCTGCACTCTTGGCTGCGCGTCGCCGCCGGAGCTCGTCGACGTGGCTCTCTGGATCTCCCTGGTTTGCCGCACGATTTCGTCGCGGTAGTCCTTGAGAGCGGCGGCCATCGCCGTTTCGAGTTTCTCCTTGGCCGCGGCAAAGTCGATGCGCGCCGGCAGATTCAGGACGATTTCGCGCCAGACGAAATTGACGCCGTGGATTTGTTTGAACAGTCCGCTCGACACTTGGAAGACGATGGAATTCGCGAATGCGACCACTCGCCCGGTGGGGCCGAACATCCCGTGGCCGCCGAGTTCCATGAGATACATCCGTACCAACCCCAGTTCGATGACCTCACCGGTCACCTCGCCTATCTGCACCCGATCGCCGACGCGAATACCGTACTTCCCGATCAGGAAGAAGTAGCCCACGATGGACACGAGGACGCTTTGCATGGCCACGGCGAGACCGGCGGTGATGAGGCCGGCAAAGGTGACGATGGAACCCAACTCGCTTGCGAACGCGAAGCCCACGATCACGACGACCAGGGACCAGAGCGCAATCTTACGCAGCAGCAGGTGCTGATACCGGCGCCGCGGATCCGGCACATAGCGCACCACCGCACGTCCCCAAACCTCGGCGGCCGTGAAAATCAGCGCCAGCAATACCGCAAGTACCAGTGAACGTACCCCGAGCGATTTGAGCGCGTCGTGGGTTTGAGCCTCGATGGCCACGCGCCAATTGGCGAGGTTGCGCCGATACTGATCGAGCAGCACCGCCTCCTTGCTCAATGGGATGACCAGCGCCGAGGCCTGCTTGAATTGAATCGACAGGGAATCGAGTTCATCGTGCACGCGGTTGAGCGTCGCGCTGTCGGCCGTATCCGCCTGGGTTGCCAGGGTGTCCCCGCGCGCCGACAACTGCTTCAATTGATCAATCAGCGGCGCGCGAATTCGCGCGAAGGTGTCCTGCAGCGCGACCGTTCGCCGGTCGATGTCATCGATGGTGGAGACCTTCTCCGAGAGACGCAGCACATTGGCGGCCAGCTGCCAGATGCCGAACCGAGCCGCCGCCACGGCGCCCATGCCGCCCGAGGCGGCCGCGGCGGTGGAATTCCCCGATCCGGCATTGGCCGCGGGCGGAGCGGTACCGGCCGCAGAGGGCATGGTCACGGCCATGGCGTCGATCTGCGCCTTCAACGCGCCGGCGTCGAAGCCTGTGTCGCGGCTCTGATCGGAGAACGAGGACAATGTGCCGAGCAGGTTCTTCTTCACACTGATCAAGTCGAGCTCGCCTTGCAGCTCGGCGATCTTCGCCTGCAGTTCTGTCCGGTGCTGCGCTCGCGCCTGCCCAAGCTGGCGCCGATCGGACTCGAGCTCCGCCTGCACGGTCGCCGCTTGCGCGGCCAGCTTGCCTTGAAGCTGAGTCAGCGTCTGCGACCCAGCGACTGTGGGCGGCGCGCCCGAGCTTGGCTGCTTGGCCAGAATCTCCGCGTCGGCCTTCGCGATGTCGAAGGCCAAACCGATGACTTGATTCGCCGTCTGGTGATTGTCGTAGAGAATCAATAGATCGCTCGGCTCGTTCGCCGCCTGCTGTTGAATGCCGAGCGTGCGATACCAGTCGATCGTTTGATCCAGCATTTGGATGGTGCCGGCACCGGTCATGGGCGGGGCTGTGGATGCGGCGAGAGTCGCCGCCGATGCGCTCCAAGACAGTGCGAGAACCAGTGCCGCCCCAGCAAGCAGTGGGCGAGGGTCTAATCCGGACATGTCGTAGCCCCTTTGATACTGCCAAAGCACGCTACCATACGGGATTTCCGCGCATACCGATGTCAGTGTCCGTCCTAAAATATCGCGCCGCGGTAAACTCACCCGTGCGCGGGGGCCGCACCCCGGTGCACCGGAACTTTTCTCGGAGAGAGTTGCCAATGTTCGATTTGAAGCAAGCGATTGCCAGCGTACCGGATTTTCCGCGCCCGGGAATTCTGTTCCGCGACATCTCACCGTTACTGCGCGACCACTTCGATGCCACGATGGCGGCGATGGACGCGCTGCTCAGCGAGGCGGAATGGCACGAGATCGACGCATTGGCGGGGATCGAGTCGCGCGGCTTCATTTTGGGCGCGGCTCTCGCAATTCGCCGCGGCAAGGGCTTCGTGCTGGTGAGAAAACAAGGCAAGCTGCCGCCGCCGGTGGTCGATGTGGCCTACGACCTCGAGTACGGATCCGGCGTGCTGGAAATGCAGCGCGGCCGCGGGCGCCTGCTGTTGATCGATGACGTGCTCGCGACCGGCGGCACGATGACCGGGGCCGCCGACCTTTGCGTACGCGCGGGTTACGAGGTCCGGGCGCTAGCGGTGTTGATCGATCTGAACCTGGTCAGGAATTACGCCTGGCGCACGCTGCGCCTACGTGCGGCCGTCGAATACTAGCCGCGCCGCCCTACCATGCCCGAGTTGCCGAGCACGTTGGTGGTGATTGCGCTGCGGACCGAATCGGCGGGGGTATTCGAGTCGGCAAACGTCCCGGTGCTGTATTGCGGTGTCGGCAAAGTGAACGCCGCGATTGCGCTTACGCTCGAACTGGCGCGCTACACCCACCGCGGCCAAGCGGCGCCGCGAGTGCTGAATTTCGGTTCCGCGGGCAGCCGCCGCCACCCCACCGGATCGCTGGTGGAGTGCCACGAGTTCGTACAGCGCGACATGGACGTCAGCGGCTTAGGGTTTGAATTGGGCGTGACCCCGTTCGATGATGCACCGTCCCTGCTGCGTTTCGACCCCGTGTTCACCAACCTACCCGCGGCGGTGTGCGGCAGCGGCGATTCGTTTGCGACCGGGGCCGTCGGCATGGACTGCGACGTCGTCGACATGGAGGCCTACGCGCTCGCAAAGGTATGCTGGCGAGGCGAAGCGCCGTTCGCCTGCGCGAAGTACGTGAGCGACGGCGCCGATCATGCGGCGGCGGATGATTGGCAGCGCAATAAGCACAGAGCGGCGGATGATTTTCTGAATCTGTACCGTGGACTCGTGCGATAGTCGGTTGATGCGCGCGATCCTGTTTCTCTTTTTGACGCTGCCGATGTCCGCCCATGCGGCCGTGCGGGTGATCGTGGGGCCGACGCTGATCCAGGATGGCGAGGCCAAATCGTCCGGCGACATCACGATCGTGAACGAAAAGCTCGCCTTCGCGCTCGCGGTCTCCTCGCCCGTTCCCTATGGCGTGCCGCGCGGCGCAATCATCGACGTGGCGCCGGTGGTGGACGGATCGATCGGGCGCGATTGCGTGGTGTTCGCGGATTTCATTCCCAATGACTGGTCGGCGTGGCCGAATTCCTATCAGCACGTCCGGGTGCTCGAACGCGGACCGCGGCGCGCCGTCGTGAGCACCGAGCGAGACTGGGGCAAGGTGATTGTCACCACCGTCTACACTCTCGAGTCGAACGCGGACTCCGTGCGGATTCAAGCGACGATGCATAACGGCGGCAGCACGGCACTTACCAATCTCTTGTCGGGACTGACACTGTGGCCGAAGGGCGGCTATTTCTTCGGCCTTCCGGGAATCCCCAAGGCCATGCAGGGCGCCATCGACGGGGCGCTCGCCGATCGCGTGGTCGCCTACGACGAACACTGGACCGTCACGCTGCATGCGCCGTACGCCGACCACTTCTCCCATGGGTCGCTCGACATGTATGCGCAGCATTCGCTGGCGCCGGGCGAAAGCCGCACGTTCACCGGCTGGCTGCAGGTGGGCTCGAGCGGAGACTTGAAGCCGGTCATCGCGGCCGAAATCGAGCGCCGACATCTTGCATCGGGAATGGTCCGCGGAACCGTGACCGGAGGAGATGGCGCGGCGGTGGAGGCGCCGGTGATCGTGATCGAGAGGCAGGGCAAACCCTACGCGTGGGTGTTGGGCCGGCATGGCGAGTACGAACTGCGCCTTCCGGCAGGCGACTACGCTCTCTCCGCCACCGCCAAGAATTATTCGCAGAGCGAGCGGGTCCCCGTGCAGATCGCGGCAGGGTCGGCTGGGATTCGCGATTTTCACGATCTGCAAGTCCCGGGGCGCATCCGCTTCACGGTGACCGATGCCCGCAACGGCCAGCCCTTGGACGCCCGCATCGGCATTGCGGAAGGCCAGCAGCCGCTGGTCGAGTTTCTCGGCCGCAAGACATTCTTTACCGAGCTCGATCCCAAGGGACAGGTGGAGGTGCCGATTGCGCCGGGACAGTATATTTTCACTGTCTCGGCGGGCGGCGGGTTTCTGGCGCCGCGACAGCAACTAAGTCTCGCAGTGAGCCCGGGCCACGCCGAGTCGGCGAATGCTGTGGTCACGCCGCTGTTCGATCCACCCTCGAGACATTGGTATTCGGCGGATTTGCATCATCACGCCGATCAGGCGGAGGCGGTGACCCCGCCTGCGGATTTGGCGCGCTCGCAATTGGCGGCCGGACTCGACCTGTTGTTCGTCAGCGACCACGATTCTCTGGTGAATCACGCCGCCTTGCAGGCCATCGCCGACCGCCGTGGCGTGGCGTTCATTCCGGGAATCGAGCTGTCGGCATCCTGGGGTCATTTCAACGCCTATCCCTTGCTGCCGAATCAGACATTGGCGATCGACACGGCGACGGCGAGCATCGACGACATCATCAGGGAAGGGCGGCGCGAAGGCGCCGCCGTGATCCAAGTGAATCATCCGTTCATTCCGTACGGCTACTTCGCCAGCATCGCCGCAGGTACGGCGCCGGGCGGATTCAATCCGGCGTTCGATCTGATCGAAATCAATGCATCGGCTCCCGCGGACGACGCCAAAGTGCTGCAAGCCTTGTGGAGTTTCTGGAACGCCGGACATCGCTACTACTTGAGCGCGGGTACCGACACGCACGATGTGTGGCGCGACGAGTCAGGCTCGGTGCGCACCTTTGCCCACATCGACGGTGCCGTCACGCCCGCGGCGTTTGCGCAGGCCCTGAAGGATGGCCACGGGTATGTGACATTCGGACCGCTGGTGTTTCCGTCGGTGATGTTCGGCGACGAATTGAAGGTCAAGCCGGGCAGCCCCTTCGTGCTGGGATTCGATTTGAAATCGGTCGACGGCCTCAAGCAGGCCGAGCTGATCGGCGGCGGATCGGTGCTCAAGACCGAAACCTTCGCCGGCGCGCCGCGCGAGCTACACGTCGACTTTCCGTTGAGTACCTCGCGCGCCACCTGGTACGCCCTCATCGTTGAAGACGCCCGCGGCCACAAGGCGTACACCGACCCGATCTGGGTCGATGCCGTCGCCTCGCCGTTCGGCGCTCCACAAGCTACGGAGCGGTAGGCGCTTCAGCCGTTGCATTTCTCTCATTACTTCATTATTGTAGAAGATATGAGAAAGCGCGAGTACCTTGGGCAGCTGGAACTCATGGTCCTGCTGGCGGTGATTCGCCCCGCCAATGACGCCTACGGCGTGCTCATTTCACGTGAAATTTCGGGCAAGAGCGGACGCGAGGTCGCGCTGGCCAGCGTCTATGCCGCGCTCGAGCGCCTCGAGAACAAGGGTCTCGTGAGCGCCACGCTCGGAGAACCCACGGCGCTGCGCGGCGGCCGCGCGCGCACCTATTTCAAGCCGACGGCGGCGGGTCTCAAGGAGGCGCGGGAGGCTCATGAGACGCTGCTGCGCCTCGGGGCCGGGCTGTCGTCATGGCAGGGTGAAAGCGCATGAGTGAACGCGTGCCGCCGAAACTGGCTTCCTGGCTGCTCAGGCGCTGCGGATCCCCCTTTCACGGCGAATCTTTGGAGGGGGACTTGTTCGAGCAGTATCAGGAGGGGCGCAGCCGGGCCTGGTATTGGCGACAAGTGACCGCGGTGATGTGGATTGCCGGCGGGCGGCTCCTTCGGACCCTGCCTTGGACCGGGACCGCTCGAGTACTGTCCCGCGAAATCGCCGGAGGTGCCGCCATCCTCGCGGCGATTACCGTCGCGGACCGGGCGCGCCGCACCCACTCCTTCGGAGAGATGATGAGTCCGGCCTTCGCCTGCATCCTCACCGTGCTGATCTGCGTGGGGGTGGCCGGCTTGCTGATATGGATATTGACGGCCAGGCGGCGGCAGGGGCGGGGGATCGGCGCAGAGATGCTGGCATTCGGGGCGGTTGCTCTCTCGGCCGGAGCTCTCACTTGGGCGAATGCCGCTTGCGCCTGCCAGCTCCATTAAGGGCGCACCGACGCCATGGACCTCGCCGGCATCTTCACCCTGCTGTTCGCGGCTGCCGGCCTGATCGTGCTGGCCGACAAAGCGATCTTCGAACCGCGGCGGCGACGCCAGGCCGCAGGCCTGATTTCCCCGGAGCCGCCGCTCGTTTATTACTCGCGGTCCTTCATTCCGGTCATTTTTATCGTGCTGCTGCTGCGGTCATTCGTGTTCGAGCCGTTTCGAATTCCGTCCGCGTCGATGATGCCGGGCTTGGTCGACGGAGACTTCATTTTGGTGAGCAAGTTCTCTTATGGACTCAGGCTCCCGCTGATCAACTACAAATTCCTGCCGCTCGGCGAGCCGCAGCGGGGCGACGTCATCGTGTTTCGCCTGCCGTCCAACCCTTCCGTCCACTTCATCAAACGGCTGATCGGATTGCCCGGAGACCACATCGTGGTGCATGACAACCGGATCAGCGTCAACGGTGCGCCGGTCCCGATCCAACCTGACGGCACCTATTCCGGCCGCTACGGTTTCACCGGCGCTGCGCTCGCGCTCGAGGAACTCGGCCCAAATCGGCATGTGGTGATGTTCGCACCCGACCGACACGCCACGGATTTTGACGCCGTGGTGCCGCCGGGCCGCTACTTCTTCATGGGCGACAACCGCAACGACAGCGACGACAGCCGCTTCCCAAAGGTGGGCTTCGTCCCGGATCAGTACCTGGTCGGGCACGCCGTGCGCATACTGGCGAACTGGCAAATTCCCGGCTTGCCGGACTGGCGCCGCATCGGCATGAAAATCCGCTGAGCCGGAGGAATTCGCCCTCGAAGCCCCAACCGCGCCAGGCCGAGGCGCGCGCTCAATGCTCCCAGTGGCCGCTCACGTGCTGCCAGTGAGAACCTGCTTGCTCCCAACGATCGGGCACCCAGTGCGCACCGCGATGCTCGTAGAGATAGCGTCCGGAAACCCAGGAATACGCATGTCCGTTCCAATCCCAGTATCCCGGAGCCCAGACGTAGCCGTCGCGCGGTGCGGGAGCCCGTTCCTCGCGCGGCGCCGGGGGCGCCACGTCGGACTCCATGCCGGCGCCGACCGCTGCCGAGGTTCCCATTGCGCTGCCGCCAAGGCACAGCGTGACCAAAAATGCTCTTACAATGACGTTGCTATTCACGGCTCCTCCTGAGGACTTGGCTTGACTACACAGGTCGGTGTAAGTAAAACGTTAACCATGCCGTCTGTCAAGCAAAAATTACACCGATCTGTGCAATCATGAGCCGCTGGGCCGCCAAGGAGGCCATGCAGGAGCGGATCCTGGATACGGCCGACCGGCTGTTCTATGGTCAGGGCATCCGCGTCGTGGGCGTCGACACCATTGCCGCTGAGATCGGCATCAGCAAGCGCACGCTCTACAATTATTTTCCGTCGAAGGACGAATTAATCCTCGCCTATCTCTCGCGCCACCTCATCGAACCGAAGTCCTCCGACCGGCCGCTGCTCGAGCAAATCCTGCGCTATTTCGACCGCCTCGAAACTTGGTTCGCAAGCGATACCTTCCGCGGCTGCCCCTTCGTGAATGCCATTGCGGAGTTGGGCAATGACGCCCACCCCGGGGCCAAGATGGCGGTCGCCTACAAGGAAAAACGGCGGCTCTGGCTGCGCGACGCATTGACTCAATTGAACGTTGCCGATCCCGACGGTCTGGCCACGCAGGTGGCGATCCTGGTGGAGGGGGCGATCATCGCGGCACTGGTTCGGGGCGATTCAGGGATGGCGCGCGCCGCCAAGGAGGCGGCTCGGGTGCTGCTGACCTCGGCCGGCCTGCCGGATCCCGAACGGCCGGTGCCGGATCCCGAAGCGCCGAAGGCGCGCAAGGCCCGACCCCGGCGTTCAGTTACTCCTGCCGCCTCCAGGTCTGGGAGCGGCCGAGCAAGGAAAAGCCGATGAAGCCGCGCACCACCAGCACGGCTCCCTCATTCTCGAGATGGAATTTGCAGCGGTATACAGAGCCCGTATCGGGATCGAGAATGTCGCCGCCGCCGTATTCGCCGTCGCGCAACGACACGTTGCGGATGATCAGAAGGCCGATGATGGGTTGATTCTTGCGCTCATCCGTACACACCGCGCACACGCGCGTTTCGGCGCCGGGCGTGAAGCTCTGCTCGATCTTGCCGAAATACTTCCCGTCCTGCAGGTAGACCCGCACCAGGGCCCGCGGCTTTCCCGTCTTGTCGTCGAAGGTCTTCCATAGGCCGAGCGGCGACGGGGCGCCGGCCGCATACGCCATGAATGCCGGCGCGCTCGCCAAGGCGAACAAGAGCAGAAGCGTGACGGGACGAACCAAGGCCTTCATTGTGCGCACTCCCTCAGGGGACACTAGTTTACCCCGCGACGGCGTCGAGCCGGGCCTTCTGCTCAAGATCCGCGCTGCGCCAGAGGTACAGCGCCAACAAGGCCTCAGCACCGGTCCGCATGGCGTGAGGCTCGTCGCGTGCGTGATGAATGGCCGTTCCCGGCGGCCGCTCACGCCACTGTGCGTCCCCCTGCTGCCACGCGGCGGTGCCGCTCAAGGGCACATAGAGCTCCTCGGCTTCGTGACGGTGGCGCGGGTAGTGAGTGAACGGACCGAGAATGAGAAGACCGCAGGCGATACACGCCGAGCCCAAGGGTCCGCTCGCGCCCAGGACCTCGCTCCATCCGTAATTGTCGAGAAAGGCGGCACTCGCTTCCTGCGTAGAATAGGTCTGCCGCCACGCCATCGACGGCGCGACGCGACAGACGTCTGTCACCAGATCGATGCCGAACGCAGCGGGGTCGCGGCCGATGTCCGGCAGCCAGCGCAATACCGGCAACTGGGAAGGGATCACGGCACGGGGTAGGTAGGCTTGCGGCCAATCCCCGAGGAAGGGCCCGATCGCAGGTGCGATCGCCGGCTGCCGCAGCGATTCCAGCAGCGCCTTGATTCGCTCGGCGATTTTCACCGGAGTAGCCGCGTCTTCGATCATGTTGATGAATTATACTGGCGGACGTGCCACCCAAGCATTCGTTGACGGAAGGATCGATAGCGCCCGCCTTGTTGGCATTCTCACTGCCCATTCTATTCGGCAACGTGCTGCAATCGATCAACGGCTCGGTCAACGCCGTCTGGGTCGGAAAGTACCTCGGCGAGGCCGCCCTGGCCGCGGTGGGAAACGCGAACGTAGTGATGTTCCTGTTGTTCGGCCTGATCTTCGGCTTCTCGATGGCCTCGACCATCATGGTCGCGCAATGTGTGGGCGCCAGGAACATTGCCGAGGCAAAGCGCGTCGTCGGCACCAGCGCGGTGTTTTTTTTGGGCCTGTCCCTGGTCATGAGCCTCCTGGGATTTGCGCTGACGCGGTCATTGTTGGCGTGGATGCACACTCCGCCGGATGCGTTGCCCTTCGCGCTCATCTACATGCGCATCATTTTTCTGGCGCTGCCCTTCATGGGCGGATTGTTCTTTCTCATGGCGGTGCTGCGCGGCGCCGGCGATTCGAAGACGCCGTTCGTTTATCTCTCCATGGCCGTGGTGCTCGACATTGCGCTCAATCCGCTGTTGATCTTCGGCTGGGGGCCCGTGCCGCGCCTGGGGGTGGCAGGCTCCGCGACCGCCACCATGATCGCTCAGGCCTTGAGTTTTCTTGCCTTGGTCGTGCACCTGTACAGAACCAAGCACTTCCTGTGCATTCACCGCGACGAGCTGCGCCTGTTCGTCGTCGATTGGTCGCTGGTGCGGCTGCTGGTCGCCAAGGGTATCCCCATGGGACTGCAGATGTTCGTGGTCTCCTCCAGCATGCTTGCGCTGACGTCCTTGGTGAATCGATTCGGTTCGCAGGAGACGGCGGCCTTCAACGCCGCGATGCAGCTCTGGAACTACGTGCAGATGCCCGCGCTCGCGATCGGCGCCGCCGCCTCCTCGATGGCCGCACAGAACGTCGGCGCCGGAAAGTGGGATCGGGTGGGCAAGGTCGCGGCCGCGGGGGTGTCGTTCAATCTCGCGATCGGCGGAGCATTGATACTGACTATCTATCTGCTCGACAAGCATGCGCTCGGATTGTTCCTGCCGGCCAACGCCGCGGCGCTCGACATCGCGTCGCACATCAACAGCATCGTGCTGTGGTCATTCGTATTCTTCGGCACATCGATGGTGCTGTTCGGGGTGGTTCGCGCGACCGGAGCCGTGGTGCCCCCTCTCATCATGCTGATCATCTCCATGTGGCTGATCCGCGTGCCCTTTGCCTTTGGCATGCTGGATCGCTGGCAAGCCGATGCGATCTGGTGGAGCTTTCCGATCGCTTCGGTGATGGCCGTGTCGATGGCGATCGCGTACTACCGATTCGGCGGCTGGCGTACCGCCCGCATGGGAGTGGCGATCGCGCGTCCGGCGCCGGTACCCGGCGTGTGAGGCGGCCGCTCGCAGTGCGATGCGGCGCCTTCGGCGACATGGTGCTGCTGACCGCGTTGATCCGCGTATTGCACGCGCGGTTTCATTCTCCCGTGGATATCGTGACCTCCGGTCCCTGGAGCGAGCCGCTGCTGCGGGGCCAGCCCGGAGTGGGCGATATATGGACGGTTCGCAGCCGCAAGACTCCGTATTGGCTGAGCGCGGACCAGCGGCGGGTGGTCCGGATTTTGCGCGGCCGCGGTCCGGGTCCCACCTGGTATTGCGACGGCAGCGATGCGGCGCGGCACTTGCTCACGCGTGCCGGCATTGCCCGGGAGTTCATCGTCGACGTCAAGGATCATCCCTTGCAGCCCGGGGAGCATGCGACGGAGCAGTGGCGGCGTCTGGCGCAAATCACGCCGGCCGCCGTCGAAGCGCAGGGGGGTGCATCGCCACTCGCCGCGGCGCCGGCCGCCGAAATTGCGGCGGTGACGCCGGGGTGTCATCTCGAGGTGGGCGATGGACAGCGCGCCGACCTCGAAGTCTGGCTGCGGGCGCGCGGGATCTCGGGTGTGCCGTTGATCCTGATTCAGATGGGCAACAAGCGCACCATGCGGCGCGGCTTGCGCCGCTTGGCGGTGAACAACAAGTATTGGCCGAACGAGCGCTGGGCGGACGTGCTGCGCCAGGTGCGGCGGCGATGCCCGGATCACGCGATCGTGTTGCTGGGAACCGGGCCCGAGTACTCGCTGAACCGGGAAGTCATGGCGCTCGCCAATGTCGCGGGTCTGCACAATGCGGCCGACGATCTGCCGATTCCGCGGCTGGGGGCGCTGCTCGAGCGCGCCGATGGCCTGATTACCGTCGATTCGGGACCGGCGCACGCGGCCGCGGCGGTGGGCTGTCCCTTGGTCGTGCTGTTCGGCAAGGCACTGCCATCGCTGTATCGGCCATGGGGTACGGCGGGCGCGGACGTGAAGGTACTCTGCGGCCAGTTGGCCGGCGAGCCCGATATGCTGGGGATCGAATCGAGCAGCGTGATGGACGCATGGGCGAGCTTGAAATTGCGCTCGCACGCCCGCCCGAGCGGGCGCTGCTGACGGCGAGCGCGCGCTGACGGCGAAGGAACGCGCGCGCCGTGCGTCAATTGCGCCGCGGCGCCTTCAACATGTCCTGGGTCACGAGCACTACGCCGCGCTTGGTGACGAAGAATCGCTTGGCGTCGAGCGCGTGGTCCATCCCGATTTGCGTGTCGTCGGGAATGACGCAGTTCTCATCGAGGATGCAGCGCGTGAGCTTGCAGCGGCGGCCGATGGTCACGCTGGGGAGCAGCACCGAGCGCTCAACGGTGCTGCCGTCCTCGATGCGCACGTCGCTCGACAGCAGCGACTCCTTCACATAGGCGCCCGAAATGATGCAGCCGCCGGCGACCATGGAGTTGACCGCCATTCCCCGGCGGCCTTCCTCATCCAGCACGAACTTGGCGGGCGGTTGCTGCGCCTGGTACGTCCAGATCGGCCATTGATGATCGTAGATGTTCAATTCGGGATTGAGCGCCACCAGCTCCATGTTTGCCTCGTAGAGCGCATCGACGTTGCCCACGTCGCGCCAGTAGTTCTGCGCGCGCGTCTCGACGTCATGGAAGGGGTAGGCGAACACCCGCAGCGGCTCGATGGCGGGTGGAATGATGTTTCTGCCGAAATCGTGACCGCTGGATTCGTTGGCCGCGTCGTCGATCAACATCCGCTCCAGCCGATCGAAGCCGATCACGTAGATGCCCATGGACGCGCGCGCCAGATTTTCCTGTCCGCGGATGGGATCCGGCTGTTGCGGCTTTTCCGCGAATTTGACGATGCGATTGGTGTCGTCGGTGGTCATGATGCCGAACTCGTTGGCGCGCTCCAACGGCACGTCCACGACGCCGACGGTGATGTCGGCCTCGCATTGCTCGTGATAGGCGATCATCGGGCCGTAATCCATCTTGTAGATGTGATCGCCGGCCAGGATCAACACATGGGTGGGGTGGTGCGATCGAATGAACTCCAGATTCTGATAAACGGAGTCGGCAGTGCCGCGGTACCAGTGGGGGCCGATTTGCTGTTGAGCCGGGATCAATTCCACGAATTCGCCGAGTTCGCCGCGCAGATAGCTCCAGCCGCGCTGGATGTGCTGAATCAGCGATTGCGCTTTGTACTGGGTCAGCACCGCGACTTGACGGATGCCGGAATTGACGCAATTCGACAGGACGAAATCGATGATCCTGAACTTGCCTCCGAACGGCGTCGCGGGCTTGCATCGGTGCTGCGTGAGCGCCTTCAGCCGCTCGCCGCGCCCTCCCGCCATGACCACCGCCAGGGTGCCGCTCGTCAATCGGCTGACATATCGTCCGGTGTTGTTACGAGCAGCGTGTCGCATACCTGTTCCGCCTTCACTCCGAGCGACCGAATTCATTTCCCCGTCATGGCAGCGTGCCACACTCGACCAGCGCCTGCACCTTTTCTCGCGGCGCCGCGGAGGCCTTTGTTAGACTGCCCGTCATGCCGGCATTGAAGCTATGCGTCTTGAGTTCGGAGATATTGCCGTACGCGAAGACCGGCGGACTTGCGGATGTCGCGGGCGCTTTGGTGCGGAACCTTCGGCTGCTCGGCCACGAGGTGCACGCCTTCATGCCGCTGTACTCGGCGGTTCGCGCGGCACACCCGGAACTGCGGCCTGATTCCGAGGTCCAACGGGTCCCGCTTTCCATCGGCCCAACCGAATACCGCTTCTCGCTGCAAACCGCCGTCTTTCCGGGCACCGACGTCACGATGCATTTCATCGACTGTCCCGAGCTCTACGATCGCGCAAGCTTCTATACTAATGACCCGGACGAGCACCGGCGATTTCTGCTGTTCGTTCGCGCGACGCTCGAGACCTGCCGGCTTCTGAAGATCGTTCCGGATATATTTCATTGCAACGACTGGCATACGGCATTCCTGCCGCTGTACCTGAAGACGCTGTATGCGGCGGATCCGCTGCTTGGGATGGCGCGTTCGGTCTTGACGATTCATAACATCGGCTATCAGGGTGTGTTCGCGAGCACCGCGGCCGCCGATCTCGGCATAGACGCTCCCGAGTCGCGCCTGGATGCGGACGATCTGGCCCACGGAGCGATCAACTCCTTGAAAACCGGCCTCAAATTTGCCGACCGGGTGACCACGGTGAGCCCGACGTATGCGCGCGAAATCACCGAAGGTCCGCTGGGAATGGGCATGCAGTCCACCTTGCGGGCGCGCAAGGATCCTGTGGTCGGGATATTGAACGGCGTCGATTACGACGAATGGGATCCGCGGCACGATCCCTATCTAAAGGTGCATTTCGAACCGCTGAATCTGCAAGGCAAGCGGACCAACAAGGAGCAGCTGCTCGCGGCCGTAGGCCTCGACTCGAGGTTGTCGCAGCCGCTGATCGGCATGGTGACCCGGCTTGCGGAGCAGAAGGGCATCGATCTCCTGAGCGACGCCTTGCCGCAGCTGCTGCAGGGTCGCGAATTCAGTTTGATGGTATTGGGCAGCGGCGAGCCCAAGTACGTGGCATTTTTCGCAGACCTGGCGCGGCGCTTTCCGCAACGCGTCGCGTTTCGCGCCGGGTACGATGAATCCATGGCCCATCTGATCGAGGCCGGCAGCGATATTTTTCTCATGCCCTCCCGCTACGAGCCCTGCGGTTTGAATCAGATGTACAGCCTGCGCTACGGCACCATTCCCATCGTGCGCAAGACGGGAGGCCTCGCCGACTCCGTGCAGCACTTCAATCCTGACAGCGGTGTCGGTACCGGGTGCGTATTCAACGACTACGACGTTCCCGCCGTGCGCTGGGCCATCGGAACCGCGCTCGATTGGTACGTCAACTTAGGGGTTTGGCAAAGGCTGATGCAAAACGCGATGGTGCAGGATTTTTCTTGGAGCCTGCAGATCCGGAAGTACGATGCGCTTTACCGCGAGCTCATGGGGATGGCTTCGAGCAGCGCATAGCGGCGGCCATTGGGCAGCGCGTAGCTGGTTGCCACGCGCAAGCCGGCCGCCTCCGCCCAAGGCAATTCGAATCTGTCTTCCGGGCGGCGCACCGCGCCGAACGCTGTCGCGATGGTCAACGCGGGATGCGGCAACTGGACCACGACCAGGCTTTGGGGTGCGGCGCCGACGTCGCTCTTAAGACGATCAACGGCGGCTGTGTCGACGGGGCCGGGAATCAGGGAGACGGTGGTTCGGGCATACATGTCGATCATGGCGCGAGTGGTCTCATCCGGCGCAAACAAAATCAGCGGCTTGCCCGTGGAGTCATGGCCGATGGCCCGCGCGATCGACCCCAGGTCCTGCCAAGCATCGACCTCATGGTAAATCTGCGATGCCGGGCCCACCAGCAATGCGCAATAGGCCAAGAGCAGCGATGGCAGTGCGCGGCCCACTTGATCGCGCGCCGCGCTCCACGCATGCAGCGCAAAGAATGACGCGGCGATCAGACCGGCGGCGGTAATCACGATGAAGTTCGCGTGCGATCTCATGGAGACCCAGGCATCGGCGCCGACGAGACAGGCCGCGGCGGCAAACGCGGCCACTGCCGCCAGCAACAGCACGGCAGTCGCGCGCATGCCGCGGATGTCCCAGCGGTCAGGTTGCTCCAGGCACCCCGCTGCCCACCAGGCGAGCAGCAGCGCAATGCCGGGCAGGGCTGGGGCTAGATAAACATTGCGGGCGGTCGCCGCCAAGGAGAGGAACACAACGGACGGCAGCGATGCCGCCAACGCGAAGCGCACCGGACGATAGGCGTCGAATGAAACCTTGCGCTCCGCCCACGCGCGGCGCAGGGCGGCGACGGCCAGAAGAGTCCAGGGGCACAGATACAAAGGCAGCTCGATCAGGTATTTGCCGGGCGAGTTGCGATGGGCGGCCGCGTACTGCAGATCCTGCGGCGCATCGACATGTGTGAAGCGGCCGACCAGATTGTTCCAGAAGAATATCTTCAAGTGGGCGGGCCCGTCCGGGCCCGCGTAGACGAACCAGACCCACGTGCCGATCATCGCTGCTTGCACGATCAACCCGAGATAGAGCTCCCAGCGCAGCAGCTCACGCCAGCGCTTTTCCCACACGATCAAGGTCATCAAGGTCAGCGCCGGCACCATCCAGGCGACGGCGCTCTTGCTCAAAACTCCCACTCCCAAGGCAGCGTGCATCAGTAGATAGCCGCGCAAGCGTTCGCGACTCTGCGTCGCATAAAAACCGCGATAGACGCCCAACAATGCCATCGACACCGCCGCGAGCAGCGGCGCATCGGTGGCCAGCCAAATGGCGACCTGGTACGAGAGCAGAAAAGTGCTGATGGCGGCGGCGCCCACGAATCCCGCGGTGCGTCCCGCGCTGCGCCGGGCCAACCAACCCACCGCGAGCGCGGTGATCGCGGCGTACAACAGGTTGGGTGCGCGCGCTACCCAAGCTTGGATGCCGAAGAGCCGAATGGGCACGGCCGCGAACCAGTACGTCAGCGGCGGCTTCTCGCAGAAGGCCTCGCCGGCCAAGAGCGGCACCGCCTTATCGGCCTGCCAGGTCATGCGCCAGGCAATGTCCGCCTCCCGCGGTTCGTCGGGTGTCCAGTAGGCGCGGCCGAATATGCCGACGCACCACACCAGCAGCAAGACGGCCGGCACCCACGCGGCCGGCGCGCGGAGACCATTCCACAACGCGGTATACTTCACGGCCAACAAAGGAGCGGGCATGGCATTCGCTGACTATACTTCACAGGGCGCCGTCGCCGTGATCACCCTGACAAATCCGCCGGTCAACGCCTTGAGCCGCGGACTGCGCGCCGCAATCGCCGAGGGCCTGGAGCGCGCCGTCGACGATGAGTCGATTCGGGCGGTTATCATCATCGGGAGTGGCAGCGCCTTTTGCGGGGGCGCCGACGTGAGCGAGTTCGGATTGCCCGCTATGTCCGCTAGCCCCAACTTGGCGGACTTGTTTGCGCAAATCGAGGACTCGCCCAAACCGGTTCTGGCGGCGCTCAACGGGCTGGCGCTGGGCGGGGGGCTGGAGCTTGCAATGGCGTGTCACTACCGAATCGCGTCCCCGGGAGCGCCACTCGGGCAGCCCGAAGTCAAGCTGGGGCTGCTGCCGGGTGCCGGAGGCACGCAGCGTTTGCCGCGCCTCGTGGGAGTGGAGCGGGCACTCAATATGATCGTGGGCGGCAATCCGGTGAACGCTCTGGAATTGGCCAAGACCGAATTGCTCGATTCGATCGCCGACGGCGACCTGTTGCCGGCCGCCCTCGTATTTGCCGAGCGCGTCATTGCCGAGAAGTCGCCGTTGAAAAAGGCGCGCGACATCAAGATCAATCTGCCCAATGCGGAGGCCTTCCTGGATTTCGCGCGCAGCGCCGTTGCTCCGATCGCAAAAAACTACCCCGCGCCGCTCAAGTGCATCGACGCCATCGAGGCGGCCGTGCTCAAGCCTTTCGACGAGGGGATGAAGATCGAGGGGTCGTTGTTCATCGAGTTGCTGAACACGCCGGAGTCCAAGGCTCTGAGGCACGCATTCTTCGCGATGCGGGCCGCATCCAAGATACCCGACGTACCGGCCAGCACCCCGCTGCGCCCGATCAAGTCGGTGGCCGTGATCGGGGCCGGCACCATGGGCGGCGGCATTGCCATGAATTTTGCCAACGCGGGAATACCGGTCACCGTGCTCGAGACCACCCAGGCGGCGCTCGACAAGGGGCTGGCCACCGTCTGGAAGAACTACGAAAGCACCTTGAAGAAAGGGCGGCTCAGCCAGGAGGAATTCGACAAGCGGGTCAAACGGGTCAGTGGCACGCTGGCGTACGAGGACATCCAGGACGCCGATCTCGTCATCGAGGCGGTGTTCGAGGACATGGAGGTCAAGAGGCAGGTGTTCGAGAAACTGGACAAGGTCGCCAAGAGCGGAGCGATTCTCGCCTCGAACACATCGACCCTGGATTTGAACAAGATTGCCGGGTTTACGCAGCGCCCGCAGGATGTGATCGGCCTGCATTTCTTCAGCCCCGCGAACGTCAGCAAGCTGCTCGAGATCGTCCGCGGCGCGAAGAGCGCCAAGGATGTGGTGGCCACCGGCATGGCCGTGTCCAAGCAAATCAAGAAGGTCGGAGTCATCTCCGGTGTCTGCGACGGTTTCATCGGCAATCGGATGATGAATGCCTACTTCCGCCAGATGGAACTGCTGCTGGACGTGGGCGCTTTGCCGCAGCAAATCGATCAGGCCATGGAGAAGTTCGGGTTTGCCATGGGGCCGTTTCGCGTGAGCGATCTCGCGGGAAACGATATTCTCTGGTACATCCGTAAGCGCCTGTACGTCGAGTATCCCGACCGCGTTTTTTCCAAGACCCCCGATCGCATCTGCGAATTGGGACGATTCGGCCAGAAGACGGGCGCAGGTTGGTACGACTACAAGCCCGGCGAGCGCGCCGCCATCCCGTCCGATCTGGTCAACAAGATCGTGCTGGAGGAATCCGCGAAATTGGGGATCAAAAGACGAAAGGTGAGCGACGAGGAGATCGTGCAGCGCGCGCTGTATTCCCTGATCAACGAGGGCGCGCGCATCCTGGAAGAGGGAATCGCACTGCGTGCCTCGGACATCGATGTCGTGTACCTCACGGGATATGGATTTCCCGATTTCCGCGGCGGCCCTCTGTTCTACGCCGATACGGTCGGTCTGCAGAATATCTTGCGCACCCTGCGCGAATTCTCGAAGGGCTACCAGCCGGATGCCTGGGAGCCGGCACCCTTGCTCAAGCAACTTGCCTCCGAAGGCAAAACCTTCGCCGATTGGGGAAATCGATCATGACCGACGCCGTCATCGTGTCCACCGCCCGGACTGGCCTCGCCAAATCCTGGCGCGGGGGGTTCAACATGACCCATCCGGTCACCTTCACGGCGCATGTGTTGCGCCATGCCATGCAGCGTGCGCGCCTGGATCCCGCGGAAGTCGAAGACGTCATCGTCGGCGGCACGTTCATGGAGGGCGCCGCGGGAATGAATGTGGCGCGGATGGTGGCGCTGCGCGCCGGCTGCCCCGTCACCACCGCGGGCGTCACCGTGAATCGCTTCTGCTCCACCGGCCTGCAGACCATCGCGCTTGCGGCGCAGCGGGTCATTGCGGGCGAGGGCGAGATCTACGCAGCCGGCGGCTTGGAATCGATTTCCTGCATTCAAAATCAGGCCAACCTTCGCATGCTGAAGGAGGCCTGGCTGGTGCAGCACAAGCCGGAGATCTACTGGAGCATGCTGCAGACCGCGGAAAACGTAGCCAAGCGCTACAACATTTCGCGGCAACTGCAGGATGAATACGGGGTACGCAGCCAGCTGCGCGCCGCTGCGGCGGCCCAAGCCGGCCGATTCAACGATGAAATCGTGCCCATGACCACCGTCATGGCGGTGGCCGACAAGAATTCCGGCACCATCGGCACCCGCGAGGTCAACGTCGCCACCGATGAAGGCATTCGGCCGGACACGACCTACGAAGGCGTGTCGAAGATCCGTGCGGCGATGCCAGGTGGCGTCATCGCGGCGGGCAATTCGAGCCAATTCTCCGACGGCGCGTCGGTGTGCATCGTCATGGACGCGAAGCGGGCGGAGCAGAAGGGATTGAGTCCGCTGGGAATCTTCCGCGGATTTCAGGTCGCGGGCTGCGAGCCCGACGAAATGGGAATCGGCCCGGTGTTTGCCGTGCCTAAACTTCTGGCCAAGGCGGGCTTGCGCGTCGAGGACATCGGCCTCTGGGAGTTGAACGAGGCATTCGCGGTGCAGGTCATCTACTGCCGCGACCGCTTAGGGATTCCCGAGGAACGCCTCAACGTCGACGGCGGTGCCATCGCGGTCGGCCACCCCTACGGCGTCTCAGGGTCGCGTCTCGTGGGGCATGCTTTGATCGAAGGCAAGCGCCGCGGGGTCAAGTACGTGGTGACGACCATGTGCATCGGCGGCGGCATGGGGGCGGCCGGGCTGTTCGAGGTGGTGTAATGCCCAAGGTCGGTGCCCTGCTGCGCTCGCCGGCGTCGATCGCCGCCGCGTTGTTATTGGCTCTCGCCGCATGCGTTTCGCCGCAGCGGCCAAGCTGCAGACCCGGCGAGCAGCTCGTCGTCCAGGACACGCTGTACTTCGGGACGATGCGGGCCGGCGGTCCCGTCACCGCGGACGACTGGGCGAAATTTCTGAATACCACGGTCACCCCTCGATTCCCGCAAGGCCTCACCGTCTCGCAGGCCTCGGGTCAGTGGCGCGGCGCCGATGGTGCGATGGTCCGGGAATCCACCTATGTGCTCACGCTGCTTCACCCGGACGGCGCGCCCGGCGAGGCGGCCATCGCGGAGATCGTGGCCTCCTACAAGTCGGCGTTCCAACAAGAGTCGGTGCTGCGCAGCAGGGCGGCAACCTGCGCGACGTTCTAGGTGGGTTGTCCCGGCTGACGAATATCCCGGCCCGACGTAGAATATTGCATGGCAAAAAAGCAGGATGCCGTTGATAACCTTCTCGACTCTCTGGTGTGGATGAGGCGTACGGCCAAGAAGCATGAAGCCGTCGACGACTTAATCGATGCATTGATGAAGATGCGGCGTAGAGTCAAGAAGAAGACGGCCAAAAAGAAACCGGCAAAGAAGAAATCGGCGAAGAAGAAATCCAAGAAGCGCCGTCCCAAGGCGTGAGTGCTGGTTAAAAAATCTACAATCCAACACAAGGGCCTGAATCAATATTGAGTTTCCATGGCTGGTCACTCTTTATGCACAGGGTTATGCACTGAGATTGGGGATGGACGAATGCGGATGCGCAGGGTGTCTCGCCCTTGCATTCTCCGGCTGTCGGTATAGCTTGCGATGAGCACGAGCAGCCCCTTGTCCTCGGCCTTTGAATCCGGTGGGACCGTCACGCGGAATGCCCCTTCCGTTCCCGTGTAGTAGTTCGTCTCCGGATCCGCCGCCGTTGTCAGTATCCAGGTCACGCACGCCGCGGCCTGTTCCAGCGTCAAATCAGGGTGACTCGGCATCTTGATGCTGCCCCAGGCCCCCGATGTGCCTTGGAGGATGTGCCGGCTCATGCTGTCGACGCTGGCTTGCGAATACGGATAGCGTTTGCGGATATCGGCAAACGAGGGGCCTATCGAACGTGCGTCGAAGGCGTGGCAGTTGAGGCAGTCGGATGTTCTTAGTGTACCGAGACCGAGTGGATCGTCGGCGCTTGCGCGGCTCATGGCGGCCTCGGCGGCTTCGGGGCTCGAAAAATGCCGCACGATGAGCAAAACTTCCGCGGAGTTGATCTCCTGGAATTTCGACTCCCCGTCTTTCGGGTCAGAAACGTCGATTTCGTACCGGACCCGGGCGTTTTCCTCATAAATGCCATCAGGTTTCGGGCTGACTATTTTCACCGTGGGTGGCGCGGCCGCCATCGACACCGATGACAGCGCGGCCGCAATGAGAGCGCAGGTGATTTTTCTGGAGAGAGTCAAAGTTCGTCGATTTCGCCGGCGACTCTGCGCGCCGAACGAAGACAGGATTCCATTCCGCGGCTCAAGGGGTCGGCGTAGGTTCCCGCAAAATAGATCCGCCCATCGGGATGCAACAGCCGTGGCCAGAACTTGCTCATCTCCCCGATCGGGAAGGCCAGCATTTCACAAGCCGGCGCAAATCTGTCGCGGGTCCAGTCGAGCGTCAGGGACTGGACGATGGTGTCGTGTTTACCGGGATAGACTTGGCGGAAAGACGCCAGGCCGCGCTGTGCGGAGACACCACCGAGACCAAAGGCCTTCAATATCACTCTGCCGGTATCCACTTCGCTTGGCATCTGCCATACGGAGGATATATCGGGGTGCTCAAATTCCATGTTGATGCTCGCAAATCCATCGTCGAGCCAAAACTTCGAGCTGGCTTCGAACACGAAGAAGGGATGGGACGTGAAGCCCAGCTTGTCGACGATGTATTGCATGTCGGGCGACAGCGCAGGGCTTATGGGAATATTCCTGAATATCGACAAGGGTATGGTATTGACGAGCACGTCCGCGGCGATCTCTCGCTCGTCCTCGTATCCATAGGCCTTGTAGCGGATGCTGACGCCGGAATCGCTGCGCGTAACGGCCACGATGGGATGTTTGAGCTTGACGCGGTCACCCAGGCGAGTTGCGAAGGCTGTGGGAAGCTCCTGATTGCCCCCTTTCAGGCGGTACGTGTCGCCCTCCGACCATGGGATGCCGCGAAAACCCATCACGGCAAAGCGCCACAAGGTGAAGAGAGCCGACTCATCCTGCCCGCCCATGAAGCGCAGTGCCGCCGGTGAGGCCCCCAGCTTTTTATAAAGGTCGGCGACGGAGATTTTGTCCAGTTCGTCTTGGCCCGCGCCCAGCGGGTGCCACTCGTCCTTGAATTTCCCGAGGCGGGGCTGCAAAAACAATCGGGGCAGATCGTTCCACGAATTCGCAGTCAGAAATCGGATCTCTGCGTCGTTGAAGCCCAATGTCTTGAGCACGGTACGGTCCGCCAGCATCTCCTCGGAGTAGAACTTGCCGTCGATCATTCGAAGCACATGTGCGCCGGGTGCGGCTGTGGAGCCCTCCGCGTGGGGATAGGGAATCACGCTGAGACTGAACTCGGCTACGTAGTCGAAAAAAGTCTCATAGCCCGGCCGGGTGATGTGATCCGCGCCGAAGTCGGCGTACAGACCGTCCGACAGGCCGTCGCGCCCGGTGAACACATGTCCGCCATGCCTGCCGCTGGCTTCGAGCACGACGACTTCATGGCCGCGGCGCTCGAGCTCGTACGCGCAGCACAGACCGGAGATTCCGGCGCCGGCCACGACCACTTTCTTACGTCGCGCCGGCTCCTTCGCCACGGACTTTGAGTCCGCGAGCACCGATCCCGCCAGGGACAGTTCCAAGCTTGTCGCCGCAACGGTCCTTAGAAATTCCCTCCTATTCACTCTATTCATGGGGCGGCAGTATCTCGGCGGAGGGCAACCGCTTTACTGGGGCGGCAGGGGGCGCTGCTTGGCTTCCGGCTCGAACCTGGTGGACACATCGCCGGTAATCGAGACCTTGGAGGCCTTGCGATTTGCGATGCCGCCTAGGCCCGTTACGGTTGCTTGCACGTCGTATTCACCCGCGTGAGTAAAAGCGTGCTGAGCCTTGAGGCCGTCCGCACTCGTTCCATCCCCGAAGTCCCAGTGAACGGCGAGCACGGGCGCTTCCGCGGACGAGGGCACCGCGCTCAGGGCCAGGGTCTCTCCTGCCTTCGCGCCGTTGACCGACTGGATCTCAAACGCAGGCGGCAGAGCCGGCACCGAATTGTCGATCAGTTTGAGCACCCGGACCGAGTGAGCTTTTTGGACCAACGTGAGGGTGTCCGAAGTGCTGCCGCAGCACCCGGGATCGCCGAAGGCGTCCAGTATTTGGTACTTGGCCGGATCCTTGAGCCCCATGCTCGCGAGATTGATGCTGCGAGTACGCTGCGCATCGGTCCAATTGAAAATCGTGAGAATGGACTGGTGCCCATTTTCCTTTAGCAGAAAGATGCTCGGCTGTTTATCGGCGGGTGCATAGGTCATCAAGTCGACGGGAGTGGATGACCGTCCGAGACGGGCCATATCGATCAGGTCCGTATTCTTTGCCAAGGCCAGCCGTTCCGCGGAGGACCCTAGGGTGGGAAGATCATCTCCCAGCTCGAACATACCCCCGGAAACGGCGGCCAGCGCGATGGACACCTTGGCCTCATCGAGCGTGAGCGGACGCTGGCCTCCATGCCAGGACTGATCATCGACGGTCTGGGTGGAGACGGTGAATGCGTCGGGATCGGCGATGAAGAAATTGCGATTCATATAGTAGCGAGCGGCAATGCCCGACGCGGCATCTCGGCTGGCATCGAAGGTATGTCCCGTGTCCTGGGAGATGCGGCCCGCATCGACGATCCCGACGGGGTTCAGCATGGGGCTGCCGTCCTTGTCGAGCACCACGCTCTCGCCGACGGCGTCGCGTATGATTTTCAACCCTATCCGTTGGGCTTCCAGTGCGCTCGTATTGGGACGATAGTAGGCACCCTCGACAGCCGTGTCATCCATGAAATCCATCTTGACGAAGCGCACTCCCCAGTTGCGAAGCGTCGTGTAGGTTTCCCTCAAGTAGTTCTGGGCGCCGGGATTGGTCGTGTCCAGAACGTACAGAGAATCTTGCTTGTCGGTGACGTACCCGATGTGAATGAGCTGGCCGGCGGCGTTATGGAGCAACCACTCCTTGTGGTTTTGAAACACCCAGGCACGCTCCGATACTTCGAAGGGAGCGGTCCACAATCCGAATGTAAGGCCACTGTGACGCACTAAATCCGCGATATACGGAAGCCCGAGAGGAAAGAGTTTCGCATCGGCAGTGGTGTATTCGCCGCGTGCGTATTGGTATCCCTCGTCGATCTGATAGTAGGTGTACCCCATCTGCTTCAGGTTTTCGGACAGCCAGTACGCGTTCGCGGCGGCGGTTCCCTGATTGAGCCCAAAGTAGTAAGCGGTCCAACTCCACCATCCGATCGGTGTCGCGGCGTTTACCCGAGCCTTGTGCAGCAGCCCCACGGCCCGCCCATACTGCTCGAGTTGCGCATGGTAGTCGGAGCCCACGGCGAACATGAGTCGCTCGGATGACAAGCTTTCGCCGGATTTGACGGGAAGGCTCAGATTCACCTGTTCGGAAGGCGGAGAATCCTTGAGCGACTCACCCTTCATGATTTCCGTCGTGCCGGTTGCCACGGCTTCGTAAGACAGGATGGAGGTGAGGGCGCCTGCGGTTTGTTCTTTGAGATGAAAAATCGTCAGCAGCCGATCCGAGGTCAGTGCTCCGAGGAATAGGCTTTCGCCGCTCTTGCGGTTATAAATGAGCTGGCTTCCCACGGCGCGGTGCATGCCTTTCGGCGCATCGCCCAGCTCGCGGATCGCGAGCTGCGGTCTGTCCTCGCTATAACTGTCGGACAAGATGCGGTCGGCGGAAACCGGCCCGTTCAGACTGATGAATGGAGCGTCGGTGGCGTGAACAGCGCGAATCGCCTGCACGGAGATCGTCTGACCCGTGGTGTTCTGCACCTTGGCTTCAATCTCCCCCCACGATTGATCCCGGAAAAGCCGCACGATACAGATGAGATCCGGCGTGCCTGGGAGGCCGGTATGCGTGACCGTCAGCGTCGAGCCTGCGCCGAATTCATCTTGAAACTCAGATTGGACGATGTTGTGTTTGGGATAGGCCGATGATCGCAATACACGAGCACCGACTTCCGCCTCGACGTCCGAGCGAATCACCACTCCGGTAATTCCCGGCGACGCGATGGAATAGGCTCCGTCGGAGTACATGGCCGCCGACAGAGTCTTCCCCTGCACCGAACCGATTACCTGGGCCCTGTCGTGCGGCGTCGTGTGTGCCTGCTCGTCCGCCCGCACCGTCCCGCTTCCGACTGCGACCCCTGCCGCGAACACCAACCCAACGCCCGATTGCAGCCACTGTTTCATTTCGACTCCTGTGAAGAGGGTGCCGAGGAATGCGGTTCCGCGGCATGCCATGGGTTGCCGTACCACCGCTCGGCATTGGCGCTGTAAATCTTGCGAACGACGTCCCGGGGCAACCCCAATCCGTGCACGGGTGCATCGAGTTCAGGATCTTTGAAGGTCTGCTCGGTGTTTAGATAGCGCCAATCGCGCAGCCAGGTCGCGTGGGCCTCGCGGCGCAGTTCCGGACCTTTGTCGCTGGTGTTCTGGGCCGTATCGGTGCCATACAGCAGGCGATCCTGATAGCGGATGAAGAACCGGCGAACCTTGTCCCGATCTTGATTGGATTGAAACTGCACCTGGCCCATGCGTGCCGCCAGATCGACCACGGCGTTGGGATAGCGGTCGAGAAAGGCCGCCAATCGATCGACGCTCCACTCGAGGCTGGCCATGTGCGCGCCCATGAACTTGATCTTGGGGTTCCGGTCCAGCATGCGGTCACGAGCCGCCATCTGGTCCTCGTAGGAGGGCATCTCCGGATGCAGATACATGTAGTACTGCGGATGTTCGCGGAAATATTCCTTGTCGCCGTTCACGGTCATGTCGGCCATGGGAAGCCAGCAATTGCGCGGTTCCCCCTGATGTCCGATCAATACCTTGTTGCGCTGGCGGATGAATTCGAACACGGCATCGAACTTCGGGTCGTCGATCATGACCAACTTGCCCTTGGTATCGCGGACGTCCATCCCGATGTTTTTCCAAACTTTGACGGCGACCGCGCCGTGCGCGAATGCAGAGTCGAGTTGCTGGATGGTGCGCTGCTGCCAACCCGGCTCGTCCCAGCCCTTCATGGAGAACGCCGCCGCAAAGGCCAGCCGTTCCGGATGGCTTGCGACCAGCGCTTCGGCAACCTGTTGCTGATCGGCCAGCGGCCGAAAATCGGGATAGTCGACGTTGATGGTCAGGAGGCGGAAGTGATCGGCGGCAGCCTGATCGATCAGCGCCGTGTCGAGCGTATTGATATGAACGTGGATGTCGACCTTCTCCACCGAGGCGAAGTCCGCCATGGTGAAGGACCCTGTTCCCGTGGAACCCCAGGCCGATGCGAACACCGCGCAGCCGCAGCCCAAAAACGCGCGGATGATTTTTCTTTTCATGACTCGAGTTCCTTGCGTACTGCGCCGCTCTGCGCGCGCAGCCGCTCAATTGCCGCATTCGACAGCGGATTGCCGTGCCGCTTCGCGGCGTATAGAGCAGCGCCGATCCCCGGCGGCAATACGGGTTCGCTGACCCGGTATCCGGGCCGAAATGCCTGCAGGGCCACCGTGAAGTGTTCCAGCAACAGGGGGCCGACATTGTCGAAGACGCCGCCGGAATAGGAGACGGGTACGGGTTCCGCAATGCCGAATTCGAGTTGGCGGCGGGTCGCATCCACCATGAGCGCCAATTCCAAGGCGGCCTCGCGGATGATGGCCGTCGCCGCCGGGTCGCCGGCCGTTGCGGCCTGGGTCACCCACTTGCTCAATTGCGCGATTTGCGCGCGATCGCCCTCGAGCTGCGAGAATACGTGGGCACAGAGATCCAAATCTGCGGTGATTTTCAGGCGCTCCCGGACGATCTCGTACAGCGGTCCCTTCGGCTCCCTGCCGTCACTCATGCGCGAGAACAAGTTCAGCCCCCGGCATGCGATCCAGTAGGCGGATCCCTCGTCGCTGAACAACTCGCCCCAGCCCCCGCAGCGAGCAATGCTGCCGTTGCGCTCGCCGTAGCAAATGGAGCCCGTGCCCGCGACGATGCTGATTCCGTCGCGGCACAGCAGCGAGCCGGCCCAACCGCAAATCATGTCGTTGCCGCACAAGTACTGACCGGCCGGCAGCGCCCGCCGCGGCAGCTCACTCAAGGGTCCGGTCAACACAGTGTCCTCGCCGTAGGCGGGAATACCGAAAAACGCAAAATCCAACTCTTCGATGCGAACGGCCGCCTTGGCCGCAACGGCGTTGACGCCGTCGACCAGCAGCCGGCCGAGGGCATCCAGGCCAATAGTCAGGTAGTAAGAGCCCGGCGCCAGATGTGTGGCCCTGATGCTTCCCTCGGAGTCGATGAGCACGAGGGCTGTCTTGGTGCCCCCACCGTCGACTCCCAGATACAAGCGAGTGGCGCCCATCACAGAGTGTGGATGGTGACGCCGCTGACCACGCGGCTCACCGTGCCGGAATTGCTGGGCTGGTCGGGCGTGTTGCCCACGGACAGCGATCGGTGAAATGCATAGAGCTGGCCGCATACGATGTACGGGAAATACAAATCCCCATCGGGACCGTCGCCAAGATGCGGCACGTGCAGGTGTTCACCCTGGGTGACGGCGTCATGCACCTGCGCCGTCACGGCGATCACCCGGCCCGCGAGAGCGTCCGAGCGCAGTTCGCGCAGCAGATCGAGATCGTAGCCTCGCGTATATGGATCGTTGGACATGAACACGAACAACAATGTGTCACTGGTCACGATGGTCTTCGGTCCGTGCCGAAAACCCAAGGGCGAGTCGAAGGCACCGACGACCTTACCGTCGGTCAATTCCAGTAGTTTTAATGCGGCTTCGCGTGCCAGCCCCTTGAAACCGTTGCTTCCCAGATAGACCACGCGCGAGTAGCTATCGGCCGCCAGCTCCTGCAGTGTCGTATTGTGTCGTTCGAGTACTTCTCGTGCGCCTCGAGCGATGCGCGCGACGCCGGCGGCGTCGTTCTCGAGGCGCTGGAACACCAGAGAAGCTGCGAGCATCATGGCCGTGAAGCTCGAGGTCATGGCGAAACTCTGATCGTGAGTTTCGGGCGGCAGCAAAATCGCGAGGCTGTTACGCCGCTCGCGGCAACGTTGGTAGAGCGTTCCCTGTCCGTTGCAGGTGAATACCAGCTGGTGGCACTGGCGCAGCAGACTTTCCGCCAGGTCAACCACCGCGACGCTTTCCGGACTGCTGCCCGAGCGGCCGAAGGACACCAGAAGGGTGGGCACATCGCGCTGGAAATATTGATGCGGCCCCGACAGCAAGTCCGTGGTGGGGATCGCTTCCACTCGCCGGCCCAGCTTCTGCATCAGCAGCGGCGCCAGGCATTCACCGATGAAGGCCGAACTTCCTGCTCCCGTGAGAATGATTCGCAGATCAGGCTGCGCCAGCAAGGGGGCGAGAAAGCCCGCAATCGGCGCCGCGTGCTGGCGTAGGAGTTCCTGCGTGCGAATCCAGCTCTCCGGCTGCTGCGCGATCTCGCGCGCCGTCCACAGGGCGCCGTCGCGATTCAGGGCGGTTTCGTCCAATTGCAGGTAGTTCATTGTGAGCTCGAGTTGTCGGCGCAGGCGGCTGAATACTGCTGCAGCACCTGTTCAATAGAGTGCAGCACCAGCTCGCGTGCGCGTAGGCCGATTCTGCCTGCGCGTATGGCTTCGTATTGCAAGGGTAAGTACTGGCTCAACAGGGTGAGCGGCGGCGGATTCGAGTCCAGGTTCGAAAGCAGTCGGTTGAGGGCCGTTTCGACTTCCGGCGCCGGCCAGTAATAACGGATCCGATCGCTCAAGCTGTACTGTTGATCCAAGGTCAACTGGCGGCCGTCGGACAGGTAGTATTTGTTCCAATACCGCGGGGCAGCCGTCATGGCCTGCTGAATCGTTTCTCGCAACCGCGAAGACCGGTCGGCTCCCAGCCATTCGCGCTCGACTTCATCCAGTCCCCAGAGCGCCTCACGCATGGCGAAAGTCAGCCCGGGCCCCACTTTCAAGATTGCGAAGTGCCGCTGTACCAGCGCACGCAGGTTGGCCGGGGTCTGATAGTCGGTGGAGTGCGCCTCGTAGACCATGTATGGCTGCGCCTCGACGACAGCGGCCAAATCGGCGGCTCGGGGCGCTTGAAAGTCGATGACTTTATGATGATCGAACTCGACGCCCGGTTGCACCACGAGTCCGATCACTCGCGGCCAGACATGGTGCAGTCCCGCGGATTGAAAAGCTTCCCAATGCGCATCGATCGTGGCGGTGGCGTCCTTTGCCTCAGTCAGCGCCAATTCGGTGAGCGATTCTTTTGCGCCGCCCGGGACCGGTACTTCGGTGCCTACGACGTACACCGGTGCTTCGCCTCCGACGCGCCTCCAGGTTTTCTCCGCTACCACGCACAAACGCGCCGCGCGCAGCGCCACGACGGCATCGGTCAGCGGCGTCGGATCGTCCGCACAGGACATGGAGCAGTCCAGATGAATCTTGCGAAAGCCCGCTGCGACGTAGTCGGCTATGAGTTGCTCCGACTTGACCATGGCCGCCTCTGCCGGCAGATCCTGCCAGCAATTCGGGCCCAGATGGTCCCCTCCCAGCAGCACCTGTTCGCTGGGTACGCCGAGCCTTGCGGCAATGCCGAGCACGAAGCGGCTGAAATCCGCCGGACGCATGCCCGTATAGCCGCCATCCTGATTGACTTGATTGGATGTAGCCTCGATCAATACCGCGCCGGACTGCCTCCGCACATGATTGAGGGCTGCTTCGATCACCAGCGGGTGCGCGGAGCACGCCGAATAGACGCCCACGGAACGCCCGGCCTTGTGCCGCGCCACGACATCTCGAATAACCTTCATGCAGTGATGACCTCGACCCCGGCCCGGGTCAGCGCTTCGCGGGCCGCCTCCGGGATGCCCGTGTCGGTCACCAGCTTCGAGAATCCTTGCGGTTCGATAATCTTGTGCAGACAGATCCGGCCGAATTTGGAGGAATCCGCGACCACAATGATTTCAGAGGCGGCCCGGCACATCATCCGGTTCAGCAGCGCCTCCGGTTCGAAATGGGTGGTGAGCCCCTTGTCGATGTCGAATCCGTCGGCGGCGAGAATCAACTTGTCGACGTGCAGATCCTGCAGCGCCCGCTCGGTCTGCGTGCCATAGAAGGACAAATTCTTCCGACGCAGCGTGCCGCCCAGGAACACCAGCTGCACGTTTTCCCGGGTCACCAATTCGTTCATGATCCCGACGTCGTTGGTGACCACGACCAGCGAAGCCCCGGGCTCGATGTGCCGCGCCACTTGCAATGCAGTGGTCCCCGAGTCGAGCAGCACCGACTCGTCGTTCTTGATCAGCGCGGCGGCGGCTCGGCCGATGCGGGCTTTCTCCTCGGCGAACAACGTGCGTTTGACCTCGATCGCTTGCTCGGTGGGCGAGAGCCCGGCGCGCCTGAGAATTGCCCCGCCCGATGAGCGCGTGCAGATGCCCTTGATGTCGAGAAAATTCAGATCTTTGCGCAGAGTCTGCGTGGAGACGCGAAACCGTTCAGCCAGCGCCGGAATTTGCACGCTACCCTGTTCACGCAGCAGAGCGACGATGCGCTCGCGCCGATTGCTCGTGTCTCGCCGGATAATCATGATCGACCGTTCTCCTAGAGGGTCTCTGGATTTAGTGGCTTAGCGGCGACCGCCGCGGGTTCAGGCTCGATGGCCAGGAACACGGCGGCAATGAGCGCCAAGGCGATGCCGGCCAGTTTGGTGGCGGTGGGCGAGGTGCCCAGCAACACAATCGACAGCACCGCGGTGATGAGCGGAGCGCCCGCGTTGGTCAGGGGCGAGACCACGATGGCCTTGCCGTAGCGAAAGGCATACACCAGGGTCAGCGCGCCGATCGAATTGAGAATCTGAATGGCTGCCGCCAGGTAGGGGCCGTCCCACCCCAGGTTGATGGGCGCGGAAAAATCCGTCATGGCGAGCGCAACTGGGATCAACAGCAGGCCGGTGACCGTCATGTAAAAGAATATGCTTTCGGCATCCATGGTCGCATTGGCGAGCTTCATGAAAAAGGCCTGCACCCCCCAGGCAACCAGCACACCCAGCGCCGGGAGAAACCACAACTGGCCATAGGCGCCGGCCGATGATTCGCCCGAATAATCGAACAGGGGGAGCGAGCACAATGCCAACACGATGCCGAGTGCGCCGAGCTTGCCGGTGCGCTCACGCAGCAGGGCCAACGAAAGGACCACGGTAACCACGGGCGACAGGGAAATGACGGGAAAAATCAGATACGCGGGTCCGGTCCTCACGGCGTGGAACAGCAGCATTTGGCCCCCCGCCCCCAGCAGCCCGATCAGGGCGCCGTAGCACACCGACCGCGCATCGTGCTGCAAGCGCCAGCCGACTCGCCGCAAGGCGAAGAGCGCCGGCGGAATCATGGTCAGGGCCCACACCACGTAAATCAACGTTTCGGAAAAACCGTGATTCGCAGGCAACCCGGTGAACGCACCCCACACTCCCCAAAAACCCGTCGTCACCAGGGCATAGGCTAACCATGCTCTTGATCTCATTGAATTTAATCCCTGTGGCGAAGCCATATTCGAGTTGAGGGGCCCGGGCCCGACCCGGTGATCTCTTATATTTGAAACTTCTCTAAATTTCAATAGATATAATTTTATCGTATTGCACCAACATCAATCTCAATAATTTTGGTAACAATCATTATTGAAAGTTATTTTGGTTTCGTTTAAGGTCGGAAGTGCTGACCCTTGAGTCCCGCGCTCGCAGCCCGGCCTCAAGGTCAAGCATCAGAATCATAAAAGGGGATTGTTATGCTCACGCTGCGCCTGCGTTCTGTTTTGCTCTTGGCCGCCACTGCTTCGCTGGGCTCAAGCTTCGCGGCGTTCGCCGTGGACAACGCCAACGACGCGGCGCCCGCTGCCGAAACCACAGCCGCCAACGCGAATGCCAATACCCCGGAGCTGCAAGAAATCACCGTCACGGGGATTCGCGCCAGCCTGGAGAAGTCGCTCGAGATCAAGAAGGACGCCTCGGTGGTCCTGGATTCGATCAACGCCACCGAAATGGGCCGATTCCCCGACGCCGACGTCGCCGACTCCTTGGAGCACTTGCCCGGCATCACCATCGACCGAACCACCGGCGGCGAGGGAATCCATGTCAACGTGCGCGGCCTCGGGCCCCAGTACAACATCACCACGCTCAACAACCGCATTCTCGCCAGCGACGACGACAGCCGCGATCTGGCTTTCGACGTGCTGCCCTCGGAAATAATCTCCGGCGCCGACGTACTCAAATCAACCCAGGCCTCGGCGCTCGAAGGCAGCATCGGCGGCACTGTGAACCTGCGCACCGCCAGCCCGTTCGACAATCCCGGGTTTCACGGCGGAGTGCATGCCGAGGGCAACGACAACGACATGTCGGACCTGAAAGGCAGCAAATTTTCAGCCTTCGTCTCGGACACCAACGATGACCGGACATTGGGCTTTCTACTCGGCGCCGTGCATTCGGATACCAAGATCCGCACGGATTCGCTCAATGCCTACAACCAGAACATTTACGGCCCGACAACCTTCCCCTTCACCGACCCGAACGGTGCGCCGCTCGCCGCCACACCGTGCTGCATCACCTTCGGATCCATCTTCGATGATAAGAAGCGCGACGCGCTCTCCGGCAGCCTCGAGTGGCGTCCGAGCTCGGATCTCAAAATAGTCGCCGATGGATTGTGGACCCACTTGAACGACCCGCAGATCGGCTATAACGAGTCCTATTACTTTCCCTCACCGGATTCGATAGGGACCACCTGGTCGAACCCGGTGGTAAATAACGGTGTGGTGACCGGTATCACGGTCAGTCAATTCCAGCCGGAAATGGTGAACAACACCGTGGATCGCGTGGTCACCACCTCGATGTTCGGCTTGAATGTTGAGTGGAAACCGACCGACAAGTTGAGCTTCACCGCCGACGGATATCGATCGACCGCCAATCGGCCCGAGGGCGGGCAAGATTCCTTTGTGACCGCGGGCCTGGTCTCGAACACACCGTACGCCCCGGATACTCTGATATTTTCGGACGTTCCCAACAGCCTGCCGAACTTCAATGTGCTGGTACCGCCAAGTCAGCTTGGCCTCACGGCTTGCCCCAAGGGCACCGCCAGTTCTACCAGCCCGGGTTCATGCTCATACACGGCTCTCATGAACTCCGGATTTCTCAACAACAACAACTACTGGTCGACCCACTACGACGGGCTGAATGGCTACTCGGTGCACGACCAGATCACGGGATTCACGCTCGACGGCAAGTACGATGTGGGACTGGGCTGGTTCAACAAAATCCTGTTCGGCGCCGGCTACAGCGATCGCGACAAGAGCCGCACCGATATCAGCAACGACTGGACCAATGGCTCCGGCCAGTACGGCACTTTGTACCAAACGGCGGGCTGTCCCATTCAGTGCGAGCCGTACTCCTTTGGTGCTCAGGGTTTCCCTGTGATTTCCATGGTCAGTGTGCCGAATTTCATGCAGGGGGCCGGCGGATCCTATCCCACCACGCTGCCGCAACTGAACGTCGGCCAGCTGCTGGCATTCTTGAAGAGCTTGAACGGCAAACCCAATCCGTTCTTCTGCTCGAGCCTGCCCTGTTCGACGCCTTTCGATTTCAGCCAAACTCTGCCGCAGCCCAATCCTTACAACTCATATGACGTCACGGAAAAAACATTCTCCGTGTACGGGGAATTGACCTTCGCCGGAACGAACTGGGGCGGAAACGTTGGACTGCGCGTGGTACGCACCAACACTACCGCGTCAACCGCTATCGCTGCTCCAGTCTCTCTTTGGACACCTTCCATCAACTCCTCTACAGAGACTTGGAATGTGCAATATGCCGCGGGGCAGGATTCCTTGACGGAGGGCCATTACGTTATCCCTCTGCCCTCCGCGAATTTCAATTACTGGGTCGTGCCGGAAAAAGTGCAGTTGCGAGCCGCTTTGGCGGAGACCATGTCCCGTCCCGACCTCGCCGAGCTGGCGCCGACCTCGAGCAACAACGCCAGCAACGGGCAACCGCAGCTCTCTTACGGCGGCACCGCGGGCTTGAAGCCGATCAGAGCGACTCAGGTGGACTTCTCCGCGGAGTGGTACTACCACCCGCATTCAGCATTCACTGTCGCGCTATTCGGCAAGAAAATCCGCGACGACATTTATACCGGCACTCTAACCAACGTCAATTTGGGCACGATCTCGTGTGTGGGCGGACCCCCGCCGGCCTCCGCAACAGTAACTTGCAGCGCCTTCCCGTGGACCATCACCGAACCGGCCAACGGTGCCAAGAGCACTTTCTATGGCGTCGAGCTTGCCTGGCAGCACATTATGGACAATGGCTTCGGTGCCCACTTGCAGTACACACGCACTGAAAACAAGAGCTACGATCAGAACGGCAACAGCATTGGCGCCATCAACGCGGTGCCCCCGATGACCATGTCGGCTGGACTACTGTATGAAAAAGGCCCGATCAGCGCGGATGTCAACTGGGACTACGCCGCCAGTTTTCAGGTCGCCTGCTCCCAATGCACCGAAGTTCCGGGCTGGCCGGCCATCTCCAGCCCGTTTCAATGGCTAACGGCCACCTTCCACTACAAGTTCACCAAGGAATTCCAGGTGTATGTCGAAGGCAAGAACCTCACGGACTCAGTCGCGCGTTCCTATTTGAACGGCAACCCGCTGCTGCCCTGGGCACCCGGGCAGGCGGTCGGCCAGAGCTCGAGCGGCGTGGGAACTGGGTATAGCTCCTACGGCCGAACCTACACCGTGGGAGCGTCGTACCAGTTCTGATCCCGCATCGCGAGCGGCGCCAAGGGCCGGGAACTTCTCAAAGCGGTGAGGCGCCGGCGTGGCCGCCCACGGCAGTTTTTCGCTCGTTCATGATATGGTCCTTCTCTGCGCAAGACACTACCCAGATGCGGAACGGTTTGCCAGACCCCGCCCACGTTCGCCATACAGGGACGGCAGGTCAATCCGACCTCGGGAGGAATATTGATGGATCAGCAGAGGATGAGTGTTAGCCAGTTTGGCACCAAGGCGGCGAACTACCTCACGAGCTCGGTACATGCTACGGGCGCTGACTTGGAACGACTCAAGACGATGGCGGGACAACTACATCCCGAGCGGGCTTTGGATCTCGGCTGCGGCGCCGGGCATGTGAGCTTTGCGCTGGCCCACGGCGGGGCGCGCCGGGTCACAGCTTACGACCCATCTGCGGAAATGCTGAACGTTGTGGCACAAGCCTCTGCGACGCGAGGCTTGGAGCGGACGATCGAAACATGTCGCGGAGCGGCGGAAGTGCTGCCATTTGCGAGCAACGCATTTGATCTGGTTGTAACTCGCTATTCGGCACACCACTGGGCCAGCGTGCCGCGCGCCCTAGCCGAATGTGCGCGGGTCATTGCTCCTGGCGGACGCATGGTGGTTGTCGACGTGATTGCGCCGGAGTCACCCCTCTTTGATACATCTCTTCAAGTCATCGAATTCTTGCGCGATGCCTCTCATGTACGTGACTATCGGGCGTCCGAGTGGATGACTATGTTCAGGGCGGCTGGTTTCAGTCAACCGACGATCACGGCTTGGAAGCTCTCAATTGACTTCAACAGTTGGATTGCCAGGATCGGTACGCCGCCTGATCGCATCGCCGCGCTGGAATCTGTATTTGCCGAATTGCCAAGCGAGGCTCGTGAATATTTTCAGACCGGCCCAGACCGGTCTTTCGTCATCGACTCGGCCTGGATTGAAGGTTCTACGTGAGCGATCGGCGCCGTTGCTTAGAATTTATGATCGTGGTATTCAAGTAGCCGAAGTAGTCGAACCGCGTAACCGGCGCCGGGGAGTCCCATGAAACTTATTTCGTCCTTGATCATTTGCCTGGCGCTGTCGGCGTGCGCTACAGATTACGCGTCGCAGCTTTCCGAGGCCAATTTCGGTAAAAGTGATAGCTTGCATTATTCGGGTGGAACCGTGGATCCGACACTGTTGATGAACGGTGTCTATGCGTCAAAGCAGATGAACGGTCGATATTCGTCCGCGCCTTTGGGGGCTTTTTGCTTGACCGCCTATAGTTGTTCACAACAATCCCAATTGGCGACGTCCGGGTGGGCTCCGTAGGCTCAACGACGGATCCGGTCAGAGGTTCCTTGCCCGGAACTGTTATCGCCATTCGGTGCGGTAAGTCCAATAGGCTCATTGCTAACTTCCTTTACTCACAATCCAAGTCGAAGGTGTGGGTTGGCCTCTAACGTTTGGCCTCCAGCAGCACCTTTCCGCTCAGGTTGACGCCGTCGAGCGCGCTCACCTCGAGCAGCGCCTCGAAGGACAGCGCCGCATCGGCCTGCGTGCCAAGCTCCTCGAGCTTCTCGGGATTGGTGAAGGTTTCCGCCGTTTGTCTCACGCCTTCATCGCGGGTTCCGGAGATGACCACGATGAGGTTGCCGCCCGGCCCGCGCAAGCTCGAAAAGAATCCGTAGTCGCGGTACGCAGATTCCTTGCCGGTGCTCTGCGGCGCCCCGATGTTCTGGCTCGCGGTCTGACTGATGTAAAGATGCTTGGTTCTGGTGTCGACCAGCTCGTCGTAGGATGCGCCGATCGTGAACCGCGAGCCTGAGAACACCAGCCTCTCGAGGATGCCGAGCCCGCTTAGGTACCCGATGTACACGATGTCGGCGGACTTGAGCGCGGCCGGAGTCACATCCGACATGACGCTCAAGCTCACGTGCCGCCGCCCGGTGCTCAGCACCGGCATGACATTGCGCAGAGCGAAGGCCGTCGAGGTGGGCAGGTAGCGCAGCCCGACGTCCATATACCGATCGGCGACCTCGGGATGCTGCTGAACGTAGTTGTCCAGATCGTTCTTCGAATTGACGGAGTACTCGCGAATCAAGCGCTTCACTTCCATCGATTGGTCGGTTTCGCCGATAAGGTAGTAGTCGCCCACCACCACCATGAGCGGACGGTCGTCATTGATGAGGGTTGACCACAGAGGATTTGCGCGCGCGCGATCGAGTTCGGTCGGCGGCGTCCGCCATCGTTGAACGCCGAAGACGATGATCAGGGCCAAGGCGCCTCCCCCTAAGGCCGCGAGGGCGGTCAAACCCGCCGATCTCGAGAACCACCGGCGCCCTTGCTTAGGTGAAGGCTTCGTCGTCGCCGTCTTCAGGGTCAGCCGATACTCCCCCCGCGGGATGTGCAGAGGAGTGACGCCCTCGCCGTCCCGGGCCGCATAGAACTCTTCGAGAGCGCGGCGCAGCTTGTGCACGTAGACCCGCACCAAGGCGTCCTGCGATACCTCGAATTCCGGACCCTTGCCGAAAACCTCGATGGCGAGGGTGATCTCCTTGGGCGATTCGCCGGCCAGAGAGCGGGCGGCCAGATAGTCGAATAGCCGGCGCATCTTGGCTTCGCCCAACACGCCGCTCGCTTGAACTCTCCTCGTCTCCTGTTCCAGGGTGTTGATGGGGTCCATGGCGCCCGGCAGTTTAACGTCAATTAACCTCACTCAAAACAGTAAATTACGTGAAATCTGCGGCCGCTCGCGTAGCCTGCGCCGGTGCGCATTCTCCTCGTCTTGGCCGGATCGGCCTGCCTCATGGCGGCGGTGTTGCTGCGCCAGTCGGTGATCGAGGGGCACCTGCTGCGCGCAGACCCCAGTGTCCTCCCGAGCGACACGGCCCTCATGGGATTCGCCGTCGATCGGGGCCGCGCGCTGTTTGAGGTGCATTGCGCCGCCTGCCACGGGACCCAGGGCCAAGCCGACCCTGCGCGGGGTATTCCCAGCTTGAGCGACGCCGACTGGCTGTACGGAACGGGGCTGGTGAGCGACATCGAGCAAGTCGTGAGGTACGGGATACGTTCCTCACACCCGAAGTCCTGGAATCTCGCGCTCATGCCGGCCTATGCCACACCTCGGCCAAATCCGCGAGATGGCGCAATTCAGCCGCTATCTCCCGGGAAAATACGCGATCTGGTCGAATTCCTGTTAGTCGAGCAGGGGCGCAAGGCCGACCCCGCGGCGGCGGCCCGTGGGGCAGCGTTATTTGCCGGAGCCGGGGGCTGCTACGACTGTCACGCGTCGGACGCCAAGGGGGATTCGGCGATCGGTGCACCGAATCTCACGGATGCAATCACGTTGTACGGCGACGGCAGCCGCGACTCCCTGACGATGTCCATTTCTTATGGCCGGCACGGCATGTGCCCGGCATGGGTGGGGCGCATCACTCCGGCGGGAATCCGCGAGGTGGCCCTGTTCGTATATTCCTTATCTCACCCACACGGAGTTGGCTAGATGGGCAGCCGGCGATCCTTCGTTTTCATGGGCTGCGGCGCGCTGCTCGGATTGTTAATGGCGGGCTACTCGCTGTTCACCGCGCGCGGCACCTCCACCTTGGTTGTTCCGCCCGAAGATGTGGCGCTGGTCAATCAGCAACCCATTTCGCGCAGCGACTATCTGCAGCAGCTGCAGACTCTGTACGGCGTGGACTCAAAACATGCGAGCGCCGTGCAACGGCGCCGTGTACTGGACGACATGATTCGCGAGGAATTGTTCGTTCAGAGAGGCAAGGAACTGGACGTCGCCTCGACCGACCCCGATGTGCGCTCCGCCATGGTCAACTCGGTGGAGCAGGAAATCGCGGCCGACGCCCTGACCGCTCAGCCGAGCGAAACACAGCTGCGGGGCTACTACGCCGCGCACCGGGCGCGATACGCGAGCGAGGGCGTCATGAATGTGCGGGACTACGTGTTCGCCCGGGGCGACTCGAAGGGGGCGGCCGAAGCGGCGGCGGCACTTCGATCCGGCGTCCCGGGCTCTGCAGTGTTGGTCAAATGGGGGGCGTCGGATTCCGGAAAGACTGCCGACGACGAATTCTACTTTGCCGCCAAGATTCATCTGGGAGATGGGCTGTTCGAGGCGGCGAAAGACTTGCCCGACGGCGGCGTTTCGGCACCCATCGACCGCGCGGACGGGATCCATGTTCTTCACATGCTCAAGAACAAAAAGCCGGTTCCTTTCGATTACGCCCCAGCGCGCGATCGGGTCCTGACCGACTTTCGCAACGAGGCCATCGGCCATCTGCGCACCGGCGATGAGGGGTTCCTACGCAAGCGCGCGAATGTCCTCATCGCGGACGACGTTCGGTGAAGCGGCGGCCTGCGGCGACGCTGCATCTCTCGATCTGGATGGCGGCGGCGCTCCTCGGCAGCGCTGCGGCGGATGCGCACACCCGCAGCCAATCCCATTCGGTCTGGGAAATAAAAGGCGACCAGGTCGATCTGGTCATGACCATTCCGGTGGTGGAGGCCGATCGCGTGTCGAACGACGCTAGCGAGCCATCCGACGATCGACTGAAGGCTTATTTGTCCGATCGGGTATATCCCCTGGCTGAAGGTAAGCGCTGCCTGGTGGTGCCGCCGGTTGAGACTTTGTCGGCGGCCGCGGGCTTTCGAAAATTCGATTTCACGTTCAAGTGCGCGACGTCAAACGACCTGCAAGTGCATTCGGCGGCCTTCTTCGATCTGGTCCCGAGCCACACCAATTTCGCGCAGGTGCAAAATGCGCTGACCGGGGAATTCACGGAACAGCTGATCACGAACGAACACCGGACCGTGGATGTGACCGGAGGCGAGGGCAGCCGCTTGAAGAGCGCGCGCTTCGTCGAGTTCGTGCGCATGGGAATGCTGCACATTTTCACCGGTGTCGATCACATGTCATTCCTGCTGGGACTGGTGCTGATATCGCGGCGCCTGCGCGATCTGGTGTTCGTGGTCACCGGATTCACCATCGGTCACAGCCTGACACTGGCGTTGGCAGTCACCGGAGTGCTGCGCCCGCACGCGGAATACATCGATGCCCTGGTGGCGCTCACGATTGCACTGATCGGCGCAGAGAACATCGTCGTTCAGACCCAGAAGCCCACGCTGGTGGCGCTCATCGTCGGCGGCTGTCTGGCGATGATGGCCCTGGTGAATGCATTGGGATTTGGCGGGCTTCCCAGTCTCCTGTTGCTCGGCGCCGGCCTGTTCACCGCCAACTACCTCATGATCTCCGGCCGATTGCGCGACGCCGGTCGTCTGCGGATATTGATCACCCTGGTGTTCGGCCTCATCCACGGCTTCGGCTTCGCTGCCGACTTGCTCGAGCTGCAGCTTCCCCCCGAGCGTCTGGCTGAACTGCTGGTGGGCTTCAACGTGGGTGTGGAAATCGGTCAGTTGATCCTGGTCGCGGGCGCGACCTTGGCCGTAGCGATGTTGGTGAAGCACAAACTGGCGCTTCCTAGGCCTTTGGTCGTCGATGTGGCCTCGTCTTTCCTGGTGGCCTTGGGCGTCTTTTGGTTCGTGAGCCGGAGCTACGCGTGACCGGCCGCGCGCGCCGGTCGCCGAGGGCGGCGGCGCTGTGCGCCATCGTAGTGTTGGGCGGAGCGGCGCGCGCGGAACCCGCGCCATCCTCGGCGGATAGCCTGCAGGACGTGGTGGTGACGGCGGAGCGGCTGAAGCTGATCGGCACCGCCATCACGGCGAGCGATGGAGTGGTCGTCGAGCAAGAGTTGGCGCTTGCGCCCGCGTATCGCCCCGGCCAGTTGCTGGAAACCGTTCCCGGGCTCGATGTGACTTCGCACAGCGGCGAGGGCAAGGCCAATCAGTATCTGATGCGGGGCTACAACTTGGATCACGGCACCGATCTCGCCATTTACGTGGACGACATGCCCGTCAATGAACCCACGCATGCCCACGGCCAGGGCTATTCGGACGTCAACTTCCTGATCCCGGAATTGGCGTCCGACATTCGCTACAACAAGGGTACCTACAGCGCGAGCGAGGGTGATTTCGCGTCGGTGGGCGCCGTGCACCTCAACTATCTGAATGTGATCGACGATCAGCTCGCGCTCACCGCCGGCACCCTCGGATTTCAGCGGCTGTTGACTGCGGCGTCGCAGGCGGTGGGCGAGGGTGCTCTGCTCGGCGCCCTCGAGCTGCAGCACTATGACGGTCCCTGGGTCAATCCCGACGATCAGCGCAAGATCAACGCCGTGCTGCGTTATAGCGGCGGCGACGATCACGACGGCTATTCGGTGACGGGCATGTTCTATCACGGGTTATGGAACAGCACCACCGACCAGCCGCTGCGCGCCATCGATGAGGGCTTGATCAGCCGCTTCGGATCGCTCGATCCGTCGGACGGCGGCCAGGCGCAGCGCGCGAGCCTGTCCGCGCGGTTCTTTGCAGGTGTCGGCGGGGGAGAGCTGTCCGCCAATCTCTATCTTGTAGACAATCAATTGACGCTGTGGAACGACTTCACTCACTTTCTGGTGGACCCGGTCAACGGCGATCAGGAAGCCCAGCAAGAGGATCGCGTCACGGTCGGCGGCGGTGCTCATTTCACGCGCGGCGACGAAATATTCGGCTTGCGCAACGAATGGTTGATCGGGGTCTCCACGCGCTTCGATTTCAACGACGTGTCGCGCTTGCCCACTTTGGATCGAGTGACCTTGCCGGCGAGCGCCGACCCGCTCAATTTTTCCGAGCAAGACCGGGTGCGCCTGCGCGATGTTTCCGCCTACGTTCAGGCGACCACTCATTGGGAGAGCTGGCTGCGCACCGTACTGGGCCTGCGGGAGGACGCTATTGACGGCAGCGACAGCGGCACCAATTCAGGCGGCGCAAACGCGACACTGCTCCAGCCCAAGGCGAGCGTCATCCTGACTCCCGCGGCGACGACGGAATTCTACTTGAGTGCCGGCCGCGGTTCTCACAGCGACGATTTGCGCGGCGTCAACGCCGCTGCAAATTTGGGGCTCTCGGGTGCGCCGCTCATCGCGCGGCAAGACGGGGAGGAGATCGGCGTGCGTCAGCAAGTGGGGCGCCGACTCGCACTCACTCTGGCCGTGTTCAGTCTGGACGCTCAATCGGAAACCACCTACGACCCGGACGTGGGGCAGGACTTCGCAGGACCGGCCAGCCGCCGCCGGGGCTTCGAACTCAATGTCACCTACCAGGCTGCCGAGTGGCTGGAACTGTACGCCAGCTACTCGGCGGATCATGCGCGGTTCAAGACGCCGTTCGACGATGGTACCGGGCATGTGGGCGAATACCTGCCGAACGCGCCCTTCGCGACGGGATCTTTCGCCGCCTATTTCAAGGATTTGGGGCCCTGGAGCGGCGGCCTTCAATACCGATACCTAAGCGCCTACCCGCTCTCGTCGGACGATGTCGTGCAGGGATCCGGGTACGGCGAGTGGAACGGCGACATTCGCTACTCGTTCGCGGGCGGCTGGAAGGCCGCACTGGGCGTCTACAACATCACGAATAAGAAGGCCGACGCCATGGAGTATTGGTACGTCGATCGCCTCCCCGGTGAACCGCCGGCCGGCGCCGCGGATATTCACGTGCACCCACTCGAGCCGATTTCCACTAGAGTAACGCTCTCCAGGAGCTTCTAGCGGGACAACGATGATCCTGTACGGCCATGCGTTGAGTTCGGCTTCTTACCGGGTGCGGATTGCACTCAACCTCAAGGGGTTGCGTGCCACGCCCATGCTCCTGGATTTGCGCGGTGGCGAACAGCGGCTCGAGACGTTCCTACAAATCAACAGCCAGGGTTTCGTGCCCGCCTTGGCCCTGGACGACGGCGCGATACTCACGCAATCCGTGGCCATCATCGAGTACCTCGATGAGATGCATCCCGACCCGCCGCTGTTGCCGCAGGCGCCGTTGCCGCGCGCGCGGGTGCGGGCACTGACGCAGGCGATCACCTGCGATATTCATCCCCTGAACAATCTACGCGTGCTCAAGTATCTCGAGCACGATCTGCGGCAGGACAAGGCTGCGCGCGATACCTGGTACCGGCACTGGGTACAATTGGGGTTCGATGCGCTCGAGCGCTGGCTGGTGCGGGACGCTGCGACCGGTCGATTCTGCCATGGCGATTCGCCGACGCTGGCGGATGTGTGCTTGGTGCCGCAAGTGGCCAACGCGCGGCGCTTCGCGGTGGACTTAGGTCCCTATCCCTGCATCGTGCGCATCGATGCCGCTTGCAGGGAGCTCCCGGAGTTTCGAGCCGCCGCGCCGGACCCGCCTGCTTGATCCCGCTGGAGAGCATCCCGAGCTTCACCCAGGTAGAAGCGCTGACCCTCGCGAAACAGGAGTACGGCGTAGCGGGTGCGGTCTCCACCCTGCCCAGCGAACGCGACCAAAATTTCCTGATCGTGGACGGCGGCGGCGAAAAATTCGTGTTGAAGATCGCGAATACACACGACACGCCGGAGCTGCTGGATTTTCAAAACCGGGCGATGCGGCATGTGGAAGAATCGACGCCCGGCTGCCGCGTGCAGCGGGTCCTCTCACCCTTAAGGGGCGGCGATATTGTCCGTGTCCGCCAATCCGGGACGGGCAGGGATCACTGCGTCCGGCTGCTGAGCTGGATCGACGGCGAGGTGCTTGCGAAGAGCGCCTCGCGCGGGCCCGCGCTGTTCGAGTCCGTGGGTGCGGGCTTAGGAAAGATCGACGCCGCCCTGTGCAGCTTCACCCACCCGGCAATGCATCGCGTCCTGCAATGGGACCTGCGCCGGGCGGGAATGGCCCGGGAACATGCGCGGCTGCTGCCGCAGGCAAAGCGGGCCCACGTGGAACGCATCTTCTCGCAATGGGAAGGGATCGACTGGGCCGTTCTGAGGCACAGCGTGATCCACGGTGATGCGAACGATTACAACGTGATCGTCGGCGCAGGAAGCATGGTCGGGCTGCTCGATTTCGGCGATATGGTGTACAGCGCAACGGTGTGTGAATTGGCCATCGCGCTGGCCTACATCATGCTGGGCGAGGACGAACCTCTCGACGTCGCCGCGCAGGTGACCCGGGCCTATCAGCGCCACTACCCGCTCCGCGAAGCGGAACGGCAGGCACTCTATCCCTTGGTGTTGTCCCGTCTCGCAATGAGCGTCTGCTATTCCGCTCATAACAGGGCGCGCAATCCCACCGACCCCTATCAGGTGGTGAGCGAGGCTGCGGCCTGGAATTTACTGGAGACTCTCGACGCCCGCCCGAGGCATGAAGTGAACGGAACTTGGGCGGCCGCGGCTCAGTAGTGAGGCGGGCGTTCTTGTTCAAGCGGCCGCGCGCGCTCGTCGGATTGGGCGCTTGTCAGCCGCTCCGAGAGGGCCTTGAGCTTCGCTTCGTGGGTTTGGATTTCCCGATGTTGCCGGAACACGACGTCGCTCAATTCGGCAACGGCGCGCTCGAGGTAGACGATCTTGATTTGGATCTGTTCCAGAGTCTCGTCGTTCAATCGCGCCTCTTCAATGTTGTGCTGCCCGACTCGGATGCCGATACAGTAACCCCTGCGGCGGTGTATCGCCAGGAGCGGGCAAGGATGGGACGACATTGATCAGAAGATGGGTAATGGCCGCCATGCTATCGGCGGCGGCATTCGCCAATGGGGCAGAGCCCGACGCGCCACCGATTGCGGCCCCCGCTGTCCCGCCTGTTGCGGCCCCCGCGGCCCCCGCGGCCCCCGCGGCCCCCGCGGCCCCGCCCGTCGCACCATCCGACGCGCCGCCTGTTGCGGCCCCCGCCGCACCCGGTCCCGCCACGGGCCTCGCGGGCTCCGCGGGGCTGCGCGCGACGGTATTCGGTACGCCGCCGCAGAACATGGCGCCGATGCCGAGCAGGGTGCCGCTGCTGGAGATCAACATCGCCATGCCCTGGGCGCGGCCGGTGCCCGATGTGTTCTGGTTCGACCGCACGCTGCGCGTCTGGCTTTCCGCGCAACACGGTCCAGCGCCCTTGGCCATCGTCATATCGGGCACGGGCAGCGACGGAAATACGTCGAAACTGTCCATCTTGCGCGGGGCCCTGTACGGGGCGGGCTACCACGTGCTGACCGTGCCCTCCCCAACCTTCCCGGGCTTCATCGTCTCGGCCTCGAGCACGGGGGTCGCCGGCGACTTGATGCAGGATAGCCGCGACTTGTACGCGGCCCTGCAGCAAATCGTCGTGCACCTGCCGCGCAGAATCCGGATCACCGACATCGACGTGCTTGGCTACAGTCTGGGCGGCGCCAATGCCGCCGTCGTGAAATCCATCGACGGGACGGAGGGCAAACTCAAGATCCATCGCGCGGTCATGATCGATCCGCCGGTCAGTCTGTTCGCTTCGGTGGGGCGGCTCGACAAGCTGTTCGCCGTCAGCATCGGCTCCGGAGACGAGGCGATCGAAATACTCTATCGCAAGCTGTACGCCGAACTCGCGAATCTGTATCGGGCGTCCGACCGAGTGCAAATCGACGAGAGCTTCCTGCTGGGGGCCGCCGCATCCGCGCTGCGGACGGACGAGGAATTCTCCGCGGCCATCGCGCTCGCATTCCGCCTCGATCTGGTGGATATGTTCTTCGCCGGCGATCTGTACGCCCGCACCGGCGTCGTAGTCGATCCGAATCATCCCCCGAAGGTGAGCGATTCTCTGGAAGAGGCTCAGCGAATACTGCGCAACAAGCCGTTCTCGGAGTACTTCGCGAGAGTCTTCGCGCCCTACTACTTGAAGCAGCGTCCCGGCTCGACCAGCGCATCCCTGATCGCCGACAGCCGTCTCGACATCATCGGCGACAGCTTGCGCGACAGCCCCGACTACTACGCGCAGGCCAACAGCGACGATCTCATTCTCGACAAGCGCGAACTCACGTGGTTGCGGGATACGCTGGGTTCGAGAATCGCCGTCTACGATCACGGCGGCCATCTCGGCAACATCGGCGAGCGGCAGCAGGTGTCCGACATGCTGGACATGCTCGCCGGGCGTTGGCCGGGAGCGGCGCAATGAAGCCCGCGGCGCTGGCCGCGCTGCTTGCCGTGGCCCTCGCCGGCTGCGCTTCGCAAAGCGTCAGCATCCGGCGCGTGCCGTCGGAGCATCCGGCCGCGGAAAATGCGGCAGCCGCGGAAAGCGCGGCGGCCTTTGCGGCAGCAGCCGCCCTCGCAGCCGAAGGCGAAACCGATCGGAGCGTGCGGGAGGCCAAGCCGGCGCCTCCCCCGATAACTCCGGCGGATGCACCGTCCATGGCGACCTATGATCCCTTTGAGCGTCTCAACCGTTTCACCTACCGGTTCAATGCGCGGTTCGACGAGGCGGTGTTTCTGCCGGTGTCGAACGTGTACCGGCGCATCCCATCGCCGATCCGCTCAGGGGTGCACAATTTCTTCGGCAATCTGTCCGAGGTCGACAGCGTGATCAATTATTCGCTGCAGTGGCGGCTCAAGTTGGGCGTGCGCAGCCTGGGTCGATTCGTGATCAACAGCACCTTAGGGTTGGGGGGCCTGTTCGACGTGGCTGCAAAGTTCAAGCTCCCGGGAGCGCCGACCGGCGCAAGCACGACACTGGCCAAGTGGGGCGTGCATCCGGGTCCGTATCTCGTCATCCCGCTGCTCGGCCCGTCCACACTGCGGGACGGTTTCGGTTTCCTCGCCGACTACGGCACCTCGTACGCAATCGACATCGGTCAGTTATACCGCGGCAACGTGTCCTGGTGGCTCGGCGGGACGAATGCGGTTGATCAACGCGCGAACATCGATTTTCGCTACTACTCGACCGGCTCGCCCTTCGAGTACGAAAATGTCCGCTTCCTCTACGTGCGCAAGCGCCTGATCGAGGACGCAGGGCTGCGCGGGAAGTAGCTTAGGAGCCTGGGCTCAGCTTCCCAGCGCCGAGCGCAGCGCCTCGATCTCCGAGCCCGATTCGGTCAGCAGCTTCTTGAAGCTGGCGGCGTCGAGCCGGATGCGATGCGCCGAGCGGACGCCCTGCAAATTGAGCTCGATATCATCGGGGTGCTCACGGTAAGTCGCCATCAGATTGGCGATCAGCAGCACATCGGTCAAATCGGTATCGCCTTCGTGCGAGTATTCGAAATCTTCGTGCAGATACACGGCTGCAACCACGTCATCGGTCATGTCCCAGTTCTCGAGCAGAGCCTTGGCGATATTCGTATGCCACTGATCCTCGATGTTCTTGTAACCCACCGGATCCGCGAACAGCGCGGGAAATTTCACGGCGTTGACCAGGATGTAGAGCTTGCCCATGCCGTGGAGTATGCCGGCGAGCGCCGCGGCATCCGGATTCACCTTGGTGTGACGCCGGGCGACCACACTCGCCATGGCCGCGACCAGGGCGCTGCGCTGCCAAAGGGTGCGCAGCGGCTCCCTGGCGGTGCGCAGCTCCTCCGACTTGGTCAGCTGCGACATGGCATACGTAATGGTGCTGCTGCGCACGAGATTGAGTCCGATCCGCGCGATGGCGACGCGCAGATCCGTCGTGTGCTTGCCGGAGGCGTTGACCGCCGCCGAATTCGCCAGCTGAATCAGCCGCGCCGCCAGCGACGGCTCCGCGCCCACGATGCGCACGATCTTGTCGGCAGTTACTTGCTCGTCCTGCAGGGCCTTGCGCACGCGCTGCGCGACGTCCGGAAAGCTCGGCAAATCGACCTTGCCCCTGGACAATTCAGCGGCCAGCATGGTCACGAATTCGAAGCCGTTGGAATCCTTGCTGGCGGTTGTCGGAGAAGCGTTCACGATGAATCCTTTTGCTGGCGCTGGGTGGCCTGCGGCGCCGATTTGCCCGCCTGCCGCTAGGCTATCGGCCACCGATTCGCGGCCTTGAGAGTGAGCCGGGATTATGTAATACCGCGTTCCGCCAGGAAGCCGCCCAGGATTCCGGCGGTGTAACTCTTGCCCGGCCTGCGCGCGATGGCTTCGGGCACGCCCTGCGCGACGAGTCGACCGCCGCCCGAGCCGCCGTCCGGCCCCAGGTCGACGATCCAATCCGCCTCCGCCATGACATCCAGGTTGTGCTCGATCACGACCACCGTGTTGCCGGAGTCGATCAGCCGATGCAGCACACGCAACAGTTTTTCGACGTCGGCCATGTGCAGCCCCACCGTCGGTTCATCGAGCACGTACAGGGTGTGCTGGCTCTCGCGCCGCGCGGTGTCGACTCCCAGTGCATCGGTGCGTACCTTCGCGAGCTCGGTGACGAGCTTGATTCGTTGGCTCTCGCCGCCGGACAGGGTCGGGCTCGGCTGACCGAGGCTCAAGTAGCCGAGGCCGACGTCGGCCAGCAGGCTCACCGGGTGGTGTACGTTCGGCTGCGCCGCGAAGAACTCCAATGCATCCTCGACACTCATGGCGAGCGTCTCGCCGATGCTCTTGCCCTTGAACAAAACTCCCAACGTCTCGGGATTGAAGCGCCGTCCGCCGCAGACGTCGCACAACACCTGCACGTCGGGCAGAAAGCTCATCTCGATGCGCTGCATCCCCTGACCCTCGCAGGCCTCGCAACGGCCGCCGGCGGTATTGAACGAAAAGCGGCTGGCCGAGAAGCCGCGCATCCGCGCCTCGACCGTATCGGCATACAGCCGGCGGATGGACTCCCAAAAGCCGATGTAAGTGGCCGGACAGGAGCGCGGAGTCTTGCCGATGGGCGTCTGATCGACCTCGAGCACGCGGCTGATCGACTGCCAGCCGGTGATTGAATCGCATCCTTCGAGCGGCCGGTTCGAGCGCGACAGGAGCTGGCGCAGATTGGCAAGGAGTACGTCGCGCGCCAGGGTGGACTTGCCGGAACCCGACACGCCGGTCACCACGGTCAGTCGGCCGAGGGGAATGCGCGCCGCGATTTTGCGCAGATTGTGCAAGACCGCTCCGCGGATCCCGATCGCGGGCGTATCGCGATCGACAGGGCGGCGGCGCGAGCTCGAATGGCGCAGCGGCGACGCGAGACAGCGCCCGGTCGCCGAGTTGCCGAGAGCGGCGAGCTCGGCAGCGGTTCCCTGCGCCACCAACCGGCCGCCGCGGGTGCCCGCGCCCGGGCCCAGATCGATCACATGATCCGCGCGGCGGATCGTATCTTCGTCGTGTTCGACCACAATCAGGGTGTTGCCCTTGCTGCGCAATCGATCCAATGTATCCAGCAGGGCGGCGTTGTCGCGCGGGTGCAGACCGATGGTCGGTTCGTCCAGCACGTAGCACACGCCCTGCAAATTCGACCCGAGCTGCGCCGCCAACCGAATGCGCTGCGCTTCGCCGCCCGAGAGCGTGGGTGCCGCTCGATTCAACTGCAGATAGCCCAAGCCCACGTCGCAGAGAAAGCGCGTTCGGGACTCGAGCTCCGTCAGCAGGTCGCGCCCGATGTCCTGCTCCCGCCCGGCCAGATCGAAGCGCCGCAGGCCGGCCGAAAACTCCTGCACCGAAAGGCTCGTGAGCGCCGCGATCGAACGGCCGCGAAACTGGACGTGCAGCGCCACCGGATTCAGGCGCTGACCTCCGCAGTCGGGGCAGGGAGTGTGCTCGCTTTCCCGCCATGCGGATTCTTCGCCGCTCTGTTCGGCGTCGAATTGCTCGATTTTGAGCCCGATGCCGAAGCAGCCTTTGCACCAGCCATGCCTCGAGTTGAAAGAGAACAGCCGGGGGTCGAGCTCGGGAAAGCCCGTGCCGCAGTTCGGGCAGGCGCGCTTGGTCGAGAACACGCTGGCCGCGGCAGACCGTGGTCCGTCGACGTGCACCACACCGCGTCCATGCTCCAAGCAGAGATCCAGAGCCTGGCGCAATTCGGCCTCGCGTGCCGCGCCGACCTGCAGCGTGGCCACCGGCAATTCGATGTTGTGCTCCATGAATCGATCCAGCCGCGGCCACTTCGCCGTGGGCAGCAACGTGCCGTCGACTCGCAGATGCGCAAAGCCCTTGCCGCGTGCCCATTTTGCGAGCGCCGTGTACAGACCCTTGCGCGCCACGATGAGCGGCGCCGACAAGGTGATGCTCTTTCCGCGATAGTCCTTGAGCAGCCGCGCCGCAATGGCATCCGCGGACTGGGGTTCGATGCGCGCTTCGCAGACCGGACAGTGCTGAACGCCCAGCTTTACGTACAGCAGGCGCAGAAAATGATAGATCTCGGTGAGCGTCGCGACGGTGCTCTTGTGTCCGCCGCGGCTGGTGCGCTGCTCGATCGCGACCGTGGGCGGTATGCCGAAGATGGCGTCCACGTCCGGACGCGATGCGGGTTGCACGAACTGCCGCGCGTAGGCGTTCAAGGACTCCAAGTAGCGCCGCTGGCCTTCGGCGAACAAGATGTCGAACGCCAAGGTGCTCTTGCCGCTGCCGGAGACGCCGGTGATCACGGTGAACCGGTTGAGTCCCAGGGCGACGTCGACGTTCTTGAGATTGTGCTCGCGCGCGCCGCGAATCTCGATGGAGCGCGGCGAGGCTACGCTCATCGAGCGATAGGCCGGGGCCGCTGCGTCCTGCACCGCACCGCCGATGGTGAGCGGTTTCTCCGCATCGAGGAGGGCGCGCCCCGTGTGGGATGTTGGGTGGCTGGAAATTTGCGACGGCGTGCCCACGCACACGACCCTGCCGCCCGCCTCGCCGCCCTCAGGCCCCAGGTCGATGATCCAGTCGGCCGCGCGGATGACGTCCAGATTGTGCTCGATCACCAGCAGCGAATGCCCCGCGTCGATCAAACGCCGGAAGGCCCGCAGCAGCTTCGCCACATCGTCGAAGTGCAGGCCGGTGGTGGGTTCATCGAATAGAAAAAGCGTGCCGCCCGGTGCGCCGCGGCGGGACGCAACGCCGCTCGGGGCCTTACGCACGCCGCTGCCGGCTTTCTGGCGCACGGCATTTTCGGCGAGATGCCCCGCAAGCTTGAGGCGCTGCGCCTCGCCCCCTGACAGCGTGGGCACGGGCTGGCCGAGGCGCAGGTAGTCGAGGCCGACCTCGGCGAGCGGCGCCAGACGTGTGCATACCTCCGTGTCCGGGGCAAAAAACTTGAGCGCCTCGGTAACGGTCAGATCGAGGACATCGGCGATGCTCTTCGGCGGCGCATTGCCGCGGGACAGCATTACCTCGAGAACTTCCGCACGATAACGCCGGCCGTCGCAGTCGGGGCAGCGCAGATACACGTCGGAGAGAAATTGCATCTCCACATGCTCGAAGCCGTTGCCGCCGCACGCCGGACAGCGCCCCTTCCCGGCATTGAAGCTGAAGGTGCCCGGAGTGTACTTGCGCTCCCGGGCCTGAGGCAGCCGGGCGAACAAATCGCGAATGGCATCGAAGGCGCCGACGTAGCTGGCGGGATTGGAGCGTGTGGTGCGCCCGATGCGGCTCTGGTCCACCATGACGACGTCGTCGATCCGCTCGGCGCCCACGAGGCCGCGATGACGACCGGGATTTTCGGTGGGTTTGCCCTTGGCCCGCAGCAGCGCCGGGAACAGGATGTCGTGCACCAGGGTGGATTTGCCGGAGCCGCTGACGCCGGTCACGCACACCAGATGCCTTAAGGGAATCTCGACATCGATGTCCTTGAGATTGTGCTCGGCGGCTCCTTCCACGCCCAACGTGCCTGCGGCTGTCGCGTCTGCCGTCATCCGGCGCGGCGCGGTCGTCACGGATTTGCGCCGATAGAGATAGTCGGCGGTGAGCGAGCCCCGCGCCTGCTTGAGCTCGGCGACGGGGCCGAAGAAAACGATTTCCCCGCCGTGCTCGCCCGGCCCGGGCCCGATGTCGAGCACGCGATCCGCGCACTGCATCACCTTTGGATCGTGCTCGACCACCACCAGTGTATTGCCGGCGTCGCGCAGGCGGTGCATCACACCGACGATGCGATCGACATCGCGCGGGTGCAGGCCGATCGAAGGCTCGTCCAACACGAACAGGGTATTGACCAGCGAAGTGCCGAGCGCGGTGGTGAGGTTGATCCGTTGTACTTCCCCGCCGGACAAGGTGCGCGACTGGCGGTCGAGGTTCAAGTAGCCCAATCCGACATCCGTCAGATACTTGAGGCGGGTGCGTATTTCTCGAAGCAGCAGATCCACGGCGTCGTCGAGCGGCGCGGGCAGCGTGAGAGCATCGAAAAAGCGCCGGCCGTCATCGATGGGCAGGAGCATCAATTCGCGGATGTTGATGCCGGGGTTCCCGACTCGCCACAACAGTGCCTCGGGCTTGAGCCGTGCTCCGCGGCAGACGCCGCACTCGGTGTACGATCGGTATCGCGACAGCAGCACCCGAATGTGCATCTTGTACGCTTTGGTTTCGAGCCAGGCAAAGAAGCGGCGCACGCCGTACCAGACATTCTTGGTCCACTCTCCCTCACCCTCGATCACCCAGGCGCGCTCGGCATCGGTCAATTCGCGCCAGGGCGTATCTACGGGGATGGCGCGCTTGCGGGCGAACTTCATGAGATCCGCCTGGCATTCCTTGTACGACTCGGTCTGCCACGGCTTGATGACGCCCTCGCGAAGACTCAAAGAGACATCCGGAATGACCAGTCCATAATCGACGCCGATGCTGCGGCCGAAACCACGGCAGGTTTCGCAGGCGCCGATCGGGGAATTGAAGCTGAAGGTGCTGGGACTTGCGTCTTTGTAGGCGATGTCGCAGTCCGGACAGTGCAGGCCGGTGGAGAAGCGCCACGGCGCGGCGTATTCGCCGGGCTCGGCGGCGGCGGCGGCGCCGGCGCCGGCGCCGGCGTCAGCGGCAGCGGCAGCGCGAGGGTACACGTCGAGACGGCCCTGACCCACCTTGAGCGCCGCCTCGACGGCATCGCCGGCACGTGCTGCATCCACCGAGGACCAGCGGAAGCGATCCTGTATCACCTGCAGCACATTGCCCCGCTTCTCATGGATGCGCGTGTAGCCTTGGGCGGACAGCAGTTTCCTGATTTCGCTTTCCGTGAAATTCTTTGGAATCGGTACCGGGAAGGTCAGCAGCAAAGGCGGATCGCCGTGCTCGCGGGACAGGGTGCTCACCGACGCTTGTATGCTCGCGGGTGTGTCGCGCCGCACCGGCCGGCCGCAGCCGCGGCAATGCAGTACCCCGGCGCGCGCAAACAAGAGCTTCAAGTGATCGTTGAGCTCGGTCATCGTGCCGACGGTGGAGCGTGAGGTTCGAACGGGGTTGGTCTGGTCGATGGCGATGGCGGGCGGGATCCCCTCGATGCGATCCACCTGCGGCTTGTCCATGCGATCCAGAAACTGCCGCGCATAGGGCGAGAACGTCTCGACGTAGCGGCGCTGGCCTTCGGCGTACAGAGTGTCGAATACCAGAGAGGACTTCCCGGACCCGCTCACCCCCGTCACGACGATCAGTTCGTGGTGGGGAAGATCGAGGTCGAGGTTCTTGAGATTGTTCTGCCGTGCGCCACGGATGCGGATGACATCCGAGCGGGGCGGATCGAAGGGTGGCATTCCCGAAAGTTTACAGGAAACTCGGCGGTGACTCCGGCGGCGTTAACGTCCTCCGAACTGCTCCATCATGAGTCCGGTGCCCCCGCGAGTCACATGCGCCACGATGGCGGTGCGGCGATGGATCTTTGTCACCAAGCCCAAGTTGATGGCAAAGGCGAGCTGCACTTGTTGTCCCTTGCGCAGTCCGAGGTTTTCCGTTTCCACGAATACACCGTTCGCACTGAGGTTTTTAGCCTTGCAAATCCGACTCTTTCTTCCGGACATCACCACGTACACGGTCGTGCGTGCGCGGTGGCGGGTATGCAGGCGACGCTCCATCCGTACGAACCCTTCCATCTCATCGTTGTGAAGCAACCATTATGCACATCGCGAAGTCGTTAGCGAAGCGTTCAATTAGGGGTGCGGCGTTATGTCGCACCTGTCCCGGCTCATCCCGCGCAGCTGTTCAAAAAAATCCATACTGCTCAATGGATTAGGTCAAGGCCGCAGCGTAGCGCTCCTGGCAGTAGGTCTTCCATAACCCCCGGTATGCGGTCTCGATACCGCGCGCGAAGCGGGCAGCGTCCATCAGCGGCGATCTCTCGAGCCGCGAGCGTAAGCCTGCGCGCAAATCGGCGAGGCGTTCGAGGTCGCCGGCGAGTGCAGTGGCTGCTGCGACAAACTTCAAGTCTGATTCGGCGGCCAATTCGAGCAACCCGAGCTGAAATAATTGGCTCAAGCCTCCGCGGCCGACACAGGTTTCACCCACTCTCGTGACCGTGGGCACGCCCATCCAGAGAGAATCGAGGCTGGTGGTGTGGCCGTTGTAAGGAAAAGTATCGAGACCGATATCGATGTCGTGATAGGAGCCTAGATACTCCGAGCGCATTCGATAGGGGACGAAGCCGACCCGCGCCGCGTCGATGCCCTGCGCGGCCAGCCGCTGCAACAGTCGCGTGCGATACGGCCCTTCCGGTGCCAAGAGGCGCAATCGAGAATCGGGCACCGCGCGCATCACCGCACCCCACAGTTGCAATGTGCTATCAGTCAATTTGCACGGATTGTTCAGGCAGCCGAACGTCACATAGCCACGCTCGAGGGCCGGCAGCGCATTGACCTGCGGTTGATCGGTCAGCGGGTCATAGCACCAGAATGAATCCGGCAGCCGGATGCTGCGCTCGCTGTAGTGGTTCTCGAATCCCGGCGGATCCAGGCGGGCATCGGTGAGGCGGTAATCCATCGCGCGCATGCCCGTGGTTCCGGGATAGGCCAGCCAGGCAATTTGAACGGGCGCCGGCCGGCGTGCGAACAGCAGGGGCCTGCCGCCGGCCATGTGCATGGTCAGATCGACGAGGATGTCGATGCCGTCGTCCCGAACGACGGAGGCCAGCGCCTCATCGTCCAGGGGCCGCACTTCGCGCCAATGGTCGGCCAACCCCTGGATGCGCCGGGTGAGGTCATCGGGGCGCTCCACGCTGGAGTAGCAGAATATTTCGAAGGCCGCGTGGTCGTGCCGAGAAAGCAGGGGAATCGTGAACAGCGACTGACAGTGATCGCGGAAATCCGGCGAGACATAACCGATGCGCAGCCGGCGCGCGGGCGAGGAGTCGTTTGAGTGGCTGTGGCTGGGTGCCGAGAATTTCGCGGCGAAACGCTCATTCCACCGCAGGCACTCTTCGCGCACCGTGTCGGCTTGCAACGATTGAAAGCACAGTGCGTACGCGAGATTGCCGTGCGTCGCCGGGTTGCCCGGATCGAGCTGCACGGCCTTGCGGAAGCACTCGATCGCCTCATCGAGCTGGCCTAAGTCCTTGAGCACGCTGCCGAGGTTGTCATGCAGCGCGGAATGTGCCGGATTCACCTGCAATCCTCGACGCAGCGTCAATTCGGCCTCCGGAGTGCGGCCCATCGTGCGCAACAGGCAACCCAAGTTGTTCCATGCGGTCACATAGTCGGGCCGTGCCTCGATCGCCGCGCCGTAGGCCGCTTCGGCCGAGGCGAACTCGCCGAGTTCCTTGTGAATGTTGCCGAGATTGTTCAGCGCGTCCGGGTAGCGCGGGCGTAGAGCAAGCGCCCGGCCGTATTGGTCGGCGGCCTCGCGCAACCAGCCGAGGCCGTGCAGTGCATTGCCGAGATTGAACAGCACCTCGGGAGAGTCCGGTTGCAGCAGGATGGCGCCGCGCAGAACGGTTTCGGCCTCTGCAAAATTGCGTTGGCGGCAGAGGGCGATGCCGAGATTGAGGGCGTGCGACAGCGTCGCGGGCCGCAGTTGGGCAGCAGTGCGCAGGAGCTTCACCGCCTCGTCGATTTGGGCCGATTCCTGCAGCGCGATCCCTAAGTTGCCGATTGCCCCCACGTGGTCGGGCTGCAGCGCGACCGCGGACCGATAGGCGACGATCGCGCCGGTATGATCTCCCTGCGACTGCAGCGCGACACCGAGCGCGAAGTGCGCGTCCGCCGAGCTGGGATCGGCCTGCAAGGCGCGCCGGTAGGCGGCCGCCGCCTCTGCGTGACGATGCAGCGCCTGAAGGGTCTGGCCGAGGCCGAAATGGTGGCGCGGCTCGTCCGGCGCCAGCGCCGCGGCGCGCGCGATGAGCACGAGCGCCGCCTCCGGGTGCCCGTCCTGCAATTCCACGAGGCCGCCGCGAAACGCGGCGACGGCATGCGTCGGCATCGCCGACAGCACTTCTTGATACAGCCGGCGCGCTTCGGCGAGATGGCCTGCGCGGTGCCGCTCGGTCGCGGTGCCGAGCAATTGATCGACAGTGGAGGTGGACATCGTCGTCAAGCGGCGGGCGCCAGATCGCCCAGCGCCTCGATCAGCGGCCGCAGATGAGGGCTCAAGGAGCGAGCGCGGCCGATGCTCGATCGGTAAATGGGCTTTCTTACCTGCGCGAAGCTCGCGGTGCCGACTCTCCTCGTCGTCTCGAAGAATCGCAGGCATGCCTCGTGCCAGGGCAGCCCAAGAAAATCCAAAACCCGGCGCGTCTCGTTCTCGGGTTCTGCAACGAGAGTCTCGTAATCGATTTCCAGGAAGGTCTCGCTGGGCAGCATCTCGCGCCAGTGTGCCATCAGGCCGTGATAGCCGCGATAGTAACGTCCCAGCTCGCCGAGATCGTAGGTGAACTCCCAATTGCCGACGAACAGCCTGCTGTACGCAGAAAAACACGTATCGAGCGGATCGCGCCGGCAGTGGATGATCCGCGCGCGGGGAAAGATCCGGTGGATGACGCCAAGGTAGAGGAAATTGGCAAGATCCTTGTCGACGATTCGCAGGGCGTGCGGCGATACGCGTTGCAGCTTCCGGCATACGGTCTCGGCGATGGAGTAATCGACGCCGGCCGCCGCACCGGCGCCGTCCGCGAAGCCGCGCTCGAACAGCGATCTTAGCTGCAACAGTTCTCCGCCGCCGTGCACCTGCGGATGCGACGCCAGGATCTCCTCGAGCAGCGAGGAGCCGGAGCGCGGCATCCCCACCACGAATACCGGCACCTCGGAGAGCCGCACCCCGGTCGCGGGCACCCTTGCGTCGAGGCTCGCAGGGCCGGCGGCCATCGATGCCATCCGGCGAAGCGCGGCGTGGGCGTCGTAATCGATCATCGTGCGCTTCATCCGATTGGCGGCATGCCAATGCGCGAACGCTCCCTCTGCGTCGCCCGTCTCCATGTGGGCCTTGCCGAGAGCGAAGTGCAGCAGCACTTGATCGCGCCTGGGGCAGTGCGAGCCCAGCAGTTCTTCCATCGCGGCAATGCTGGGATCTCCCGGCGTGTGGGTTCTGGCATTGGCCTTGTTGTACCAGGCATCCGCCAAGAATGGTTCGCGCACCAGCGCTTGATCGAACGCCTCGCAGGCTTCGCCCATGCGGCCAAGCTGAGTCAGCAGCACGCCCTTGTCCGACAGTGCGACGGCGCTGTTCAACGCCGCCGCCGCCTCGAACAGGGACAGCGCCTCCTCTTCTCGTCCCGCCAATTGTTGCGCGAGTCCGTAGGCGCGCTTGAGTTCGGCGGATTCGAGGCCTCGAGCCAGGGCGTCGCGGCACAGCACTGCCGCTGCGTCGTAATCATCGAGCAGCCGCAGCGCGTGCGCCTTCAGCGTGAGCAGCTTGACCTCGTTGCCCCAGGTCTTCTCGAGAACATCGAGCCGCGCCAAGGCCGCGGAGTGGCGTCCCAACTGTAGCTCGATGTCCGCGCCTCGGAGCGCAATGTCGAGCGAGTCGGGGCGTTGTGCCGCCGCCTGATCGGCGTGGTTCAATGCATCCTCATATCGGCCCAACTCCTGCAGCAGCTGTGCAAAGAGATCGCGCGCCTCGGCGTTGGCCGGCTCCGCCTGCAGCAGTGTCTCGAAGCAGGCGAGGGCCGCTTCGGTGTCGCCGCGCCGGGCCAACCCGAGACTTAAGCCGGCGCGCGCCCGCCAAAGATGCTCATCCAACCGCAACGCCCGCTCGAAACAGGCGTGGCTCTCATCGAGTTGTCGCATCTCCAGCAACAGGGTGCCCAAGACCAACCAACCCAGAGGCAGGGCGGCATCGATTACGACGGCTCGCCGGGCGGCCTCCACGGCGGCCGCGCGGTCGAGGGGCTTGCAGCCGAGCTCGGCGTAGCTCAGAACATATAGGGCGGTGGTGTCGGGCGCTTCGGCGGCGCGGCGCAGCAGCGCGCGCGCCTCGGCTTGATCGCCGCTGCTGTGCGCAATGATGCCGGAGAGATGCAGGGCCGCTGTGTTGTCGGGAAAGTCCCGCAAGATGCGGCCGCACGTTGCGCGCGCCGCATCGACGCGGCCCGAGGAGAAATCTTGGAGCGCCCGTCGCAGAGGTTCTGCGGCCGGCGATGAATTATTCATCGCGACTTCCGAAAAAGCGTTGGACGAACAATACCTCGCGTGGGGAGGCTAGGCGATGTCTTTGCGTCGAATCGCGAGTTGTTCGGGCGCTTCGATGCCCATCTTGATGCGCCGGCCCGTGCCGCCGAGCAGCGTGATCTGAATGGGGCCGTTGGCGAACAGTTGCGCCATGGTCATGCTCACGTCCACTCCGTCCGCGGGTTGGATCACGATCGATTCGTCAGCGCGGCGGCTCAATACCAACATGGCTCATGCCCGCGCCAGGGCGCGTAGCGCTCTTGCGAAGGTCTTTCCTTGCGGTCCGTAAGTCACCGGGGTTGTGCCTCTGAGAATGTCCATCAACTGCCGGACTTGGTTCTGACGCACATGGATGATGTAGCCATTCACCTCATTCGCGGCGCGGCAGCCGGCCATCAGCTCCATCAATGAGCGCCAGCGCTCGGAGACCATGCCGCCGGCCTTAGGGGCGTTCGCATCGCCGGCGTTGCCGGAGACGTCGAGGCCGGTCTGCGCACACACGGCCTGGCGCTCGCGCTCCAGCCGTTCGAGCATGTCGAGCAGCTGAATTTTCTCGGCCGCCTTTTCCTGAACGGATTCGGGGGAGGTGCCGGTCAAGGCGCCGCGTTCAGCCGCCAGGGTGGTCGATAACAGGCGCGCCGCCTCAATCTCGCGATCCAGTAAATCTTCGAGATTTCGGCGTGCGTCCTGATTCATGGCCTACTTCTTGAGCCCGCGCTCGAATTGCAGGAGCTTGCCGGCAACTCGACCCGCATTGACCTGGTACGTGCCGTTCTGCACGGCCTGTTTGACGGTATCGACCTTGGCCGCGTCGACGACGGGCGCTTTCGCCACCGCCTCTTCAATCTTCTGCAGCGAACGCGCAGAGTCGGTCAGGGTGACGGTGTCGCCGGTTTGTGCGGTCGAAGCCGCGGTCGCCGACGAATTCGTCTGCGATTTGTCGGCCACGACGCCATTGCTGTTCGTGCCCTTGATGGGCGCGAGCGGCTCATTGGCCGTGTATCCGCTGATTTTATTGGACACCTGCATCTCTCCTCGGGCACGTAACTTGCCCATCACATACGTTATCGTCAGGGTTTGGATGAACTTTAACGACTACGCGCGAGTTCCGACCCCAGATTCCCTTATCGACTGTGACAGGGTTCACTGAAGGGCTAATTGAAAATAATTTCCACCACTTGCTCGGATCGGGCAATGCCTTCGACGATCCTCCCAGACGACAGATTCTCGACTCTAACTCGTTGATTGACAAGGCCATCGGTCAGCACCTTACCGGGCATCCGTACGCTGATGCCGCCTGCGTCCGCCACCAGGGTGACGGTTTGGCCGCGTTGGACGACCCGGGCTCCCAGCAATTGTTGATTGGTCAGTAGGGCTCCCCCCGAGATCGCGCGGGCAGCCGTCATTCCGACGGCAATCGAGGGATCATCGAGATATCCGGGCGGCAGGGCGAGGACATCGCGTTGCTCGACGGTCACATCCTTGGCGGTCAGCACCGTACCGGTGATGATGGCATGGGCCGCGAGGACCACCGGGGTGGTGCCGATGACTTTAACCGGAACATAGAGATGCCAGGGAGTGCCGCCCTCGCAGCGCAGTTCGATCAGCACCCGGGTGGGACTCCGGGGCCCAAGCGCGATGCTCGATTTTACATTGCTGCAGCGTGCGAGCTGCAGGCGCGGCTGGATTGGGCCGACCTGTAGTCGCTGGCGATTGGTCGGCGCAGTCAGCACGGGGAGCGCCGCGGATTTGGCCAGGTTCTCGAGTTCGGACACATCTTGAAAGTCCGCGCCCCAGGATGGCGCCGTCCCCAAACAGGCGAGCCAGCCACAGGCAAGCCAGCCCAAGCGACGGTATTTTGGCGGCACATACATCATAGAGAGTAGTAAGCAAGCCGCGTGCCATCCAGGCGGGGCGATTACCGCGAAGGTTCACCCACGGTTTGCCGCCGCTCGGCCGCTGCGGCAAGACCTTGCCGCGCCACGGCGCACCGGCCGCCGCGCCGCACCGCCGAATTCGCACCGGCAGGCCACGGCGCGCGCCCAAACGTGCTCCAGCTCACATTTCCGGCCGACTCGGCCTCATTGCGCCGGGTTCGGGCGGCTTGGCACAGCTCTTGCTTTATCCCACCCGAGGAGATTCGCATATGTTCGACAACATCTTTGGCATCCACGAGCAAGCGCTGCTTCTGCACGGGCAACGGATGAACGTGCTCGCCACCAATCTAGCAAATGCCGACACGCCCAACTACAAGGCGCGCGACATCGATTTCGCCCAGGTGCTCGGTTCTTCGTCGCAAAGCGCGGCACCGCTGGCCTTGAGCGTCACCGCCGCGGCGCACATCGTGCCCCTCGAGGGCGAATTGCCCGCCGGCGAATTGAAATACCGCAATCCCTATCAGGCCTCTCTCGACGGCAATACGGTCGAAATGCCGGTGGAGCAGGCGGCGTTCTCCGAGAACAACGTGCGCTATCAGGCCAGTCTTCAGTTCATCAACAACCAGATCGCGGAACTGCAGTTCGCGATCGCCGGCCAGTAAGCGGGAGCTTTCGATGTCCTTATTCAATGTATTCAACACCGCGGGCAGCGCCCTCAATGCGCAGACGATCCGCCTCAACACGACGGCCAGCAACCTCGCCAATGCGGAAAGCGTCAACGGCGACGCCACCAAGGTGTATCGCGCCCGCCATCCCGTGTTCCAAACCATGATGGACAACTCGGACGCGGACTTCGACGGCGAGAGTCCTTCGGCCGGTGTGCGCGTGCTCGGCGTCGTGGAGAGCAGCGCTCCCCCCATGATGCGCTACGAGCCCGACAATCCGGCGGCGAACAAGGACGGCTACATCTACATGTCGAACGTCAACTCCATCGAGGAGATGACCAACATGATCTCGGCGAATCGCAGCTTCGCCACCAATGTCGAGGCCATCAATACGGCCCGCGACTTGCTGCTCAAAACCATTTCGATGGGTCACTAGGATTTAGAGACTAATCATGCAAATCAACAACACGCATTCGGCGGCCGGCGCTACCACGCCCACCACACCCACCACGCCCGCCGTCGGCGGCAGCTCGAGCACCTCGTCCGGCAGCAACCCGCTGTCGACGACCGGCACGACTCTGGGCGGCACCGACTTTCTGACTCTGATGCTGGCGCAGCTTCAGAACCAGGATCCGACCAACCCGGTCGACAGCAGCACCTTCCTTACGCAGTTGTCCGAGCTCAGCGAAGTCCAGGGCATCACGCAGCTCAATACGTCATTTACGGCGCTCTCGAACTCACTCAGTTCGAGCCAGGCGCTGCAGGCGTCCTCGCTGCTCGGACACCAGGCGCTGGTCGCCAGCTCCACCGCCACGCTGCCGACGAACGGCGCCACCATCACGGGTGCGGTCTCCGTGCCGCAGACTTCCTCGTCGGTGACGGTGAATGTCACGAACAGCGCCGGCGTGCTCGTGCAGCAGGTCAATCTCGGCGCGCAGTCGAGCGGCATTGCCAACTTCACATGGAACGGAACCGAGTCCGACGGCTCGCAGGCGCCGGCGGGGCAGTACACCCTGAGCGCCAACGTCGACGGCGTCGCCTCGGGCACGGCGATCCCCACCTACGTGAACGGTACCGTGCAGAGCGTCACGATGGGCGCGGGCAGCACCGGGCTCACCTTGAACATCGCCGGCCTCGGCAGCGTGCCGTTCAGCAGCGTCATGCAGATTTCGAACTAACCAGATCCTTCAGGAGTAATCATGTCAAGTTTCAGCATCGCACTTTCGGGTTTGACCGCCTCCAGCTCGGATCTGGACGTCACGGCAAACAACATCGCCAACGCGGACACCGTGGGGTTCAAGGAATCCCGTGCCGAGTTCGCCGACGTCTACGCCTCGGGCGCCGTGAACCTCAACACCTCGGTCACGGGTGAAGGCGTGCGCCTCGCGAGCACTGCGCAGCAGTTCACGCAGGGCAATATCTCCACCTCGTCCTCGAATCTCGACCTGGCCATCAGCGGCGACGGCTTCTTTACGCTGCAGAGCCCCCAGGGCATCGTGTATTCGCGCAACGGGCAGTTCGCCGAAGACTCGAACGGCAATGTGGTCAGTTCCACCGGGCAGGCGCTGCAGGTCTACCCGCCCCTGGTCAACGGCGGCTTCAACACCGGCGCGCTCAGCGATCTGAACCTGCAGACGGCGCAGAGCGCTCCTCAGGCCACCTCCACAGGGTCGGTGATCCTGAACCTGCCGGCCGGCGCGACCGTGCCGGCCGTGGCGCCGTTCAACCCCACGAATTCATTGACCTACAATCAGTCGACTTCCACCACGGTGTACGACTCGCTGGGTAATGCCTATCCGGCCACCATGTACTTCACTCAGACCGCGGTACCCAACGTGTGGGCCGTCAATTTGACCGTGAATGGCACGCAAGTCGGTGCCGCGCAGGATCTGACCTTCTCGAACACCGGTGCTCAGACCGTGCCCGCGGGCGGCGGCCTCACGTTTGCCGGGTTCAATCCGCCGGACGGCGGACAGGCCATGAGCATGGACTTCAACTTCGGCCAGACCACTCAGTATGGCGGAGCCTTCGGTGTAACCTCGATCACCCAAAACGGCTACGCGACCGGCCAGTTGAGCACCGTCGCCATCGACCCTTCGGGCATCGTGTCCGCCGTGTACACCAACGGCCGCTCCACCGAGCTCGGCCAGTTGGCCATGGCGAACTTCCCCAATCCGCAGGGCCTGAAGCAGCTGGGCGACACGAATTGGTCGCAGACCTTCACCTCGGGCGACGTCATCCAGGGTACGGCTTCCTCGGCGGGCTTCGGCAGCATCCAGTCCGGCGCCCTCGAGAGCTCCAACGTGGACTTGACCACGGAGCTGGTCAACATGATCACGGCGCAGCGATCCTTCGACGCCAACGCGCAGGTCATCACGACGGCCAATCAAGAGTCGCAGACCGTCATCCAGATCTCTCACTAATCGCAAGATAACGGGCAGCTGAATCATGGACAGAGGACTTTATGTGTCGATGACCGGCGCGAAGCAGATCATGCAAGCGCAGGCCGTCAACAACCACAACATCGCGAACGCGAACACCACGGGTTTTCGCGCCGACGCGGTCGCGTTCACCAGCCAGCCCATCTACGGCGCGGGTTTTCCGACCCGAGTCAATGCCGTCGCGGGCAACTCAGGGATAGACTTCACCACCGGTGTTCTCACCACGACCAGCCAACCGCTCGACATCGCGGTCAACGGCAAGGGATTCATTGCGGTGCAGGGTGCGGACGGCAAGGAGGCCTATACCCGGGCCGGCGATCTGCGAGTGACGGAGAGCGGAGCCGTCACGACGGCCAGCGGCCAGCCGGTACTCTCCGAGACGGGCCCGTTGAACATTCCGCCTTCGACCCAGGTGACCATCGGCAACGACGGAACGATATCGGTCGTTCCGCTCGGCTCGCCTCCGGATGCGCAGTCGCAAGTCGATCGCATCAAGCTGGTCAACCCGCCCACTGCCGACTTGCAGAAAGGCGACGACGGATTGCTGCGGCTGAAGAGCGGCGGCAAGGCATCCACCGACGAAACCGTCACCGTGACCTCAGGCGCATTGGAATCGAGCAACGTCAACGCCGCTCAGTCCCTGGTCAACATGATCGAACTGCAGCGTCTGTATGAATTTCAAATCAAGAGCATCAACTCGGCGGATACGGATGAGCAGAGCGCCGAACGCATGATGCTCACTTCGTAATCCAAAGGACTCGTACCATGAATCTCGCACTATGGGCCGCAAAAACCGGTCTCGACGCGCAAAACACCCAGATGGCGGTTATTTCCAATAACCTCGCGAACAGCAATACCACGGGGTTCAAAGCCGATCGGGCCGCGTTTCAGGACCTCATGTACCAGAACGTGCAGCAGGTCGGCGCGCAGAGCACGCAGAACACCCAGTATTCGACCGGGCTTTCCCTGGGAACCGGCGTGAAAATCGCCGCCACGGAAAAGAACTTCTCCCAGGGCAGCGTCTTACAAACCGGCGGCACTTTGGACCTATCGATCACGGGACAGGGATTCTTTCAGATCACGATGCCGGACGGCACGCTCGCGTATACGCGCGACGGATCCTTCTCGATGGATTCAACGGGCAATGTGGTCACGGCCAGCGGATACCCGCTGTCGCCCGCGATCACCGTTCCCGTCGGATCGCAGTCGGTCACCGTGGGCAGCGACGGCACCGTCTCAGTGACCGCGCCCGGCGCCACGAAGGCGACCACGGTCGGCCAGGTGCAGTTGGCGAACTTCATCAACGTGCAGGGATTGCAGCCGGCCGGCAACAACCTCCTGGTCGAGTCCGGGTCGAGCGGCTCGCCGCAGGTCGGCGCACCGGGACTCAATGGTCTCGGCACTCTTGCGCAGGGGTCGCTCGAGACGTCCAACGTGAACACCGTAACGGAGCTGGTCAACATGATCACCTGCCAACGCGCCTATGAGATGAATTCCAAGGCGATCAGCACCACCGACCAGATGCTGCAGTACCTGACGACGAATCTGTCATGACGCTCAAAGTTTCATTGCCTGCTCTGGGTTGCGCGCTGGTTCTTTGCGCGGGTTGCGGGCTCATTCCGGCCAAGGATCACAAGCCCGAGCCCGTGGTCGCGCGCGTACTGCCGCCGCCCGCGCCGCGCACCGAGGGGGCGATCTATCAGGCAGGCCAGCAAATGGAGTTGTTTTCGGACCTCAAGGCGCGCCGCGTGGGCGACGTTCTGACCATCGTTCTGAACGAAGCGACCAATGCCAGCAAGAGCGCAACCACCACGACCGCCAAGACGACGACGGTGGCGAACAGCGCGCCGACGCTCTTCGGACAGAGCATGACGGTCAGAGGCAGGCCCATCCTCTCCACCACGTTGAACGGGTCCGATGGCTTCAGCGGCGCCGGATCAAGCGCCCAGAGCAACAGTTTGGCGGGCAGCCTGACGGTCACCGTGATCGACGTGCAGGCCAACGGCAATCTGGTGGTCCAGGGCGACAAGACCTTGAAGCTCAATCAGGGCGACGAGTTCGTGCACATCTCGGGCGTCGTCCGCTCGGCGGACATCGCCACCAACAACACGGTCACCTCGGACAAGCTCGCGGACGCCCGCATCAGCTACTCGGGCAAAGGTGTCGTCGACAGTTCCAACCGCATGGGCTGGTTGGCAAGATTCTTCAACTCAGCGTATTCGCCCTTCTAAGGCTGGAGCAGTCAATGTCCTTTCGAATTTGCACCATGGTGCTGCTACTGCTGACCGCCCCACTCGCATGGGGCGAGCGCATCAAGGACATGGCGCAAGTCCAGGGCGTGCGCACCAATCAACTCATCGGCTACGGTCTGGTGGTCGGGTTGAACGGCACCGGAGATCAAACGATTCAAGCGCCGTTCACCGTGCAATCGCTGACCAACATGTTGGCCCAGCTCGGCATCACGGTGCCGGCAAACGGCTCACCGCCGCAGCTCAAGAACATCGCGGCCGTGTCGGTGCACGCGGTGCTGCCGGCGTTCGTCAAGCCGGGTCAAACCATCGACATCACCGTCAACTCCATCGCGAACGCCAAGAGTTTGCGCGGCGGCTCGCTGCTGGTGACGCCGCTGCACGGCCTCGACGGTCAGGTCTATGCGATCGCGCAGGGCAACCTCATCGTCAGCGGTTTCGGCGCGGAAGCCAACGATGGATCGAAGCTGACGGTCAACGTGCCGAGCTCGGGCCGGATTCCCAACGGTGCCACGGTCGAGCGCGCGGTTGCCTCGCAGATCGCGCAGGGCGATTCAATCACCCTGAATCTGAACGACCCGGACTTCACCACGGCGACGCGCCTGGTGGAGAGCCTGAACCGGGGTCTCGGATCCGGTTTTGCCAGCATGATCGACGGCAGTTCCATCCGCGTGCGCGCGCCGATGGATCTCACGCAGCGGATCGCCTTTCTGTCGATGATCGAGAATCTGCAGGTGGAACCGGCCAGCGCGCCGGCCCGCGTGATCATCAATTCGCGCACCGGCACCGTGGTGATCAGCAGCAATGTCACGGTGAGCCCCGCGGCCGTATCGCACGGTTCGCTGTCGGTGACCATCAAAGAGGAACAAAGCGTCAGTCAGCCGAGTCCGTTCGCCAAGGTGGGCACCACCGAAGTCGTCACCAATTCGACCATCAAGGTGGATCAAGGCAACAACCACATGTTCCTGTTCAAGCCCGGCGTCGACCTCGAGCAGATCGTTCGCGCCGTCAACGAAGTCGGCGCGGCCCCGGGCGACCTCGTGGCCATACTGGAAGCGCTCAGGGAGGCCGGCGCGCTGCAAGCCGAGCTGGTGGTGATCTAGTGACCGCGCCCCTGATACCGATTCCCCCGATGCCGCCGGCCAGCAGCGGCGCGGACACCTACACCGATCTTTCCGGCCTTGCCGCGCTCAAGAAGGATACGAGTTCCCCGCAAACCCTGCGCGCCGTCGCGGAGCAGGTCGATGCGCTGTTTTTGCAGATGATGCTGAAGAGCATGCGCGACGCCAGCGCCGACCAGGGCGATCAGGCCAGCAATGAAATGGGCATGTATCAGGACATGTTCGACAAGCAGATCGCGCTCAGCTTGAGCCACCACGGGGGACTCGGCCTAGGCACGTTGCTGACGCGCGGGCTGTCCCCGGGAGCGTCGCGGGCGACGCCTGCGTCGCCGGCTTCCGCACCGGCGGCCGCTCGGCCGGCACCGGCGCCTGCGGGTGCCTACACGGGAGCTCCGGCACGTCCGTCCACGGCCGTGACGCTTGAAAGCGCCAGTGAATTCGTGGGCGAGGTGATGCCGACGATCCGCCGCGCGGCCGAGGCCCTCGGCGTCAGTCCCTTGGGGATGCTGGCGCAGGCGGCGCTCGAAACCGGCTGGGGCAAGCGCATGGCGCGCACCGCCGAGGGTGCTCCCAGCCTCAACATGTTCGGCATCAAGGCGGATGACTCCTGGGACGGCGCGCGGGCCACGGCGAGTACGCTCGAATTCAGCGGCGGCGTGGCGACGCAGCGGCATACGGCGTTTCGCGCCTACGGCTCCATCGAAGAGAGCGTCAACGACTTTGCCCGCCTGCTCGGCAGCTCGCCCCGCTACAAAGATGCAGTGGCCGCGGGCGGCGACCCGCAGGCTTACGTTCAGGGCATCGGGAAATCCGGCTATGCCACCGATCCCGAGTATGCGAATAAGTTAAACGACATCCTGAACGGCAGTACGTTGCGCATGGCGCTCAACGTCAGCGGCGAAAAACTTTAGGAATGAGAACCCGTGCCGATAACCCGCCGATGGGCTGAACAGCCTGGGTCGGCATTGCGGAGAAGATAACGTGTCAGATGTGTTTGGAATCAGTATTTCGGCGCTGCAGGCGTACCAAACGGCCTTGGCGGTCACGAGCAATAACATCGCCAATGCCAATACGCCGGGCTACGCCAAGGAATCCATCGATCTGACTGCCGCGGTGCCGCAAACCGACGGCAGCGCCCCGATCGGCGCGGGCGTTCAAGTGGCTTCGATCAATCGCGCCTTTAGTCAGTTGGCCGAGAATCAGCTGAACACCTCGCAGAGCACTCTGGGCCAGCTCAATAGCCTGCAGAATTACACCAGCCAGATCGATAACATCGTCGGCACGTCGGCCGGGGGCTTGAGCACCGCGCTGCAGAATTACTACAACGCGTGGTCGACCGTGGCGAACGATCCGACATCGACCGCGGCGCGTCAGGCCCTGCTGAGCCAGGCGCAGAGCGTCGCGAGCGCCTTCTCGTCCACCAATACCCAGCTGCAAGGCCTGAATTCGAGCATCAATCAAGGCGTTCAGGCGGATGTTACGCAGATCAACTCCATCAGCACCTCCATTGCCGCCCTCAATCAACAGATCGTCACGGCCACCGCGAATGCCGGCGGTCAGCCGCCCAATGACCTGATGGACCAGCGCGACCAACTCGTGTCGAATCTGTCCCAATTGGTGGGCATATCGACGACCACCGACAGTACCGGCGCGGTGAACGTGTTCATCGGTAACGGCCAGCCGTTGGTGTTGAACGACCAGGCGACGGCCTTGACGACGGTCGGCAATCAGTTCAACGCCGCGCAGCTGGAGGTTGCCAGTTCAGCCAACCCCAAGGTGTCGATCAGCAGCCAAATTACGGGGGGGGATCTGGGCGGACTGCTGGCCTCGCGCACCCAGGCGGTCGATCCCGCCATCAACCAATTGGGCCAGATCGCCATTGCGTTGAACCAATCCGCGAACACTCAGCAGAACGCCGGCCTGGATCTGTCCGGAAATCTCGGTGCGAACATGTTTTCGGTCGCAGGCCCGCAGGCCGCCGCTTCTGCGAGCAACTCCGACAACACCACGGCCGCGGTCAGCATCACCAATATCGGTGCATTGACTGCGAACAATTATCTCTTGTCGTATCAGGGCGGCGCCTACAGTCTGACCAACGCCGCAACGGGCGGCGCGGTTGCCTTTACCGGCAACGGCACGGCGGGCAATCCGATTACGGCCGACGGACTCTCCATCGTGCTGTCGGGAACTCCCGCCAACGGCGACCAGTTCCTGATTC